>Ga0209427_10000225_pt1 | contig 56501 bp, 55 predicted proteins | sample DeeMarSWOR136_30_FD_187465 | JGI IMG/M metagenome (GOLD analysis project Ga0209427, IMG submission 187465) | Marine sediment microbial communities from White Oak River estuary, North Carolina - WOR-1-36_30 (SPAdes) (version 2) | ecosystem: Environmental > Aquatic > Marine > Intertidal zone >...
ATACCCACGTCTTCCACAAGTACATGTACAAGATGCTTAACGTTTGTCGTTCCTTTGAATTCCATTCCAATCTCCTTCAAGTATCCATTGATCTTCTCGTTGAGTTTCTTGTCTTCTTCCAGAATCTTATTCGTCTCATTAAGTACGCTGAAACACCCGTTGCAGAGTGTAAGGATGTCCAATCCTTGCTTTTCTGCTATGCAGAGATTTCGAGCTGCTAAGGTCAACATCAGATCATGGTTTATAAGGTCCATTGGAAAACCGCAACAGTTGAACTCTGGCATTTCCACCAGTTCTACCCCGAGTTTTCCAAGAACTTTTCTGGCTGATATTTCATAACTTGAAAGTCTGTAGGGAGTAATACAACCAAGGAATATTAGAAATCTAAGTTCTGACATCTAACTTTCCACCCGTTCGAAAACTTTGGTTTTTTCAAGTAATTCAGATGTTCCAGTAACTTTGAATATTTTCTTCAAGTCTGGCAAGTTTGGTTTAGGCAAGGATGGGAGACTCAGCATCTCTCTCTTTTTAAGCTTTGATTTCGGAAACTCGTATGTTGCACCAAGAATTAAGGCATAGCCTGATTTTAGAATGCTGGTAGCCAGCTCTTTAGAGACTAGAGGCATCATCTGTCTTTCTTTTACCACTAGGTTTCGTAAGGCTCGCACGATTCCAGCAATCTCTACACCTTGTGGACAGTGATCAACACATGTAAAACAGGTAGAACAGAGCCAAAGAGCGTCATCTGATAGGAGCCTGTCCTTCAATCCAAGCTGTACCATCCTCGCTATTTTTCTAGGCCTATAAAACTCGCTGAACCTTGAAATTGGGCAGTCTGCAGTGCATGTTCCACATTGATAACATACCATAAGGTTTTCTGCGCCAGGTATCTTGCTCATTTCATACTTGAATTTTGGATCTAGTTCCTCAGCCTTTATAACAATTGGAACATATTCTTCTTTCTCACTCATCTCGTTTGTCCCCATTAGAGTTATCTTGACATCAATGACAGAGAACTGGATTAATGTATGGTAGTTAAATAAGGATTTTGGTTTAACATAGAAAATCATAATGCTCAATCTTGAACACTATTTGTCTTTTGCATCACACATTTTGCAGAAAGGCAAGGAAAATCTTAAATCTCCAAGGTCGCCACAGTGAATTTCACAGTGAGGTAAAATGCCAGAAATTAAAACGACGGTGAAGCTTATAGAAAATGTTCGCACAATAGTTGACAACTCCAGAACACACACCATTGTTTGTGATCTACCACCCGCTAAAGGAGGAGATGATACAGGACCTACAGCATTGGAACTAGCAATCATGGCATTGGCAGACTGCGCCGCCACAATATTCGCAGATATTGCTAAACAAAGCAAAATCCACATCAAGAAACTTGAAGTAATCGCCAAAACGGAGAAGTCACCCGATTCACCCAAACTGGACGAGGTAAAACTTAAAGTCTACGTTACCGCCAAGGCAAGAAAACAGCTGGTGGAAGCTGCTTGGCGAAGAACAGAAGCCAACTGTCCGGTAGTAGCCATATTTAAGGAACCAGTACCTATAGTAGTTGAATTGGAAACAACAACTGTGGAATAGAACAGCGCAGATCCGTAGACTAGACCATGGATTTTCAGCATGAAGTATGCTATTAACCTGATATGAAGTTAAAGTCATCTCCTTTCAGACAATGACGCCTACGTTTTCGTCAATCATAAGAAAAATGAGTCATGGTGCTGCGCAAACTATAAATATTCAGAAGATTACTTGAGAATACCCAAAGGGGAAATACAATTGTCAAAGAAAACAGTTACTGGTATCAACGGCTTAGATGAACTTGTTGGTGGCGGTTTTCCAGAAGGAAGGGTTATTCTGGTTATTGGAGGACCCGGCTCAGGTAAGACAATCTTATGCAGCCAGTTCTTGTACAAAGGAATCCGTGAAAACCAAGAAAATGGCGTCTTTGTAAGCCTAGACGAGAGTAGTGAACACTTCTACTCTGAAATGCAGCAATTTGGATGGGATTTCCGAAAAGCAGAGAAAGAAAGACAATTTGCCTTCATAGATGCTACACGAATTTCACGAGTAGCTATGCTAAAAGAAGAGCTCTACAAGGAAGAATCTCACAGCCTACGAGGCAAACAGCTATCAATCGATAAGTTGATCGAAGATTTACAGGCAAAAATTCAGTACATCAACGCCAAACGTGTTTCAGTCGACACTCTGGCCGCACTTACCTATCGATTTCCAGATCCCATAGAACGAAGAACTGCAGTTGTAGATCTCATTGAATCACTATCAGATCTCGGAGTAACCAGTCTTGTAACCACCGAACTAGGACACTTAGGTCTTGAACGAAATGCGGTAGAAGAAGAATTTCTAGTTCACGGAGTCATCATGATGCAAACTCTATTTTCAGGAGGAACTACAACAAGAGCAATACAAGTTGAGAAGATGAGAGAAGCCAAAGTCAACCCAAGTCTTGTACCATATTCAATAGACCAAAATGGAATCGAAGTTTTTCCAAGTATGCCACTGTTTGGGGAGAAATAATCTACAGAAAACTCGGAAATTAAGCATTGAAAGGTTGCACTCTATCTCTCTCATTCAATATCATGTAGAAGTTCTTTTTTCAGAGACATTTCCTTTTCTATTTACTCTTGATTATACATTTCTTGATCGTCAGGATTTTTCGCAAATTCAATATTTATTTCTCGTAGATGTCGACCTCTGAAAAGTCCACGTTACCTTCTTGACATTCACCAAGAGGCCAAAAGCCCCTCTTACTGTTATGAATTAACATGCATGCAACATTTTATTCTTTGAATTTTGGTTATAACTAATGTTGCATATGTGAAAAAGAAAAAAGGCGTATGTTAATTTTTCTTCAGTTCAGCTTGTCTATTATTTTGTCAGCTTTTATTTTGTGGGTTTCGAGCGCGAGTTCTTTCGGGTCTATTCCTAGAGCTAAGCTGAGGAGTTCAGCGTAATGGAGCACTGGCATGTTATATTCTTCTTGAAACTTGGATTTTATCTGAAGTTGGCCTAGGTCTAGTGCTATGAAGCAGAATGGACAGAGGGTTGAGATGCAGTCTGCGCCAGCTTTGCTAGTGTTCACAAGTTTTTCCCTGGCGATATTTAGAGCCAGGTCGTCTGAGTATCCTCTTAAGAGCCCACCACAACATTTTAGCTTGTTTCGATATTCAACGCTATTTGCACCCAATGCTTCAATTAGTTCATCGAAGATGTGTGGACGTTCTGGATCATCAAATCTCAGAAGTTCGCTTGGCCTAAGAAGGTGGCATCCGGAGAATGACGCTACTTTTAGATTGCTCAATGTTTTGGAGATATTTCGTCTTATCTGTTCCACGCCTACATCTTTCATAAGAACTTGTAGGTAATGCTTCACTTCTTTACTGCCCGTAAATTCTTTTCCTGTATTAGACAAGATTTCATTCACTTTTCCTTTCAGCTCTTCGTTTTCCTTCAACATTGTATTTGCCATAGCAAGGGATTCAAAGCAGCCTGTACACAATGTAATCATATTTAAGTCAGCTTCTTCGGCTAGGCAGATATTGTATGCAGCTATCGATAGGCTGGTTTCTAGATTTATGGATTGTATGGGTGGAGGAGCGCAACAAGTCATGTCGGCTAGGTCAACAAGTTCAATTCCCAATTTGTTTAGAGCTTTTCTTGCTGACAACTCGTAGTTTGGTTGACGAGCAGGTATAGTACAACCAAGAAACAGAGCGTAGCCTGTCATTATGCTTCCTCCTCTTTCCTCTGCAGTTTATCAAATCCTGTAGCAGAAAGAATTTTTCTCAAGGCATCAACACCTGTTGGAGTGAGAGGTGGCAAACCAATGCTGGACCTTTTTTGTTCCACGAATTTTGAGATCTTGACTATGCGACCGTCTTGTAAGATAGCAGATGCAAATTCTGAATAGATATTTGGGATGTAGCCCTTTTCGAAGGCCATATTTCTTATTGCGTAGATTACGTCAGCTATTTCTACTTTTTGTGGACACCGTTCCTGACAGCTGTAACACGAACAGCATAACCATATGGAATCACTTGAAAGAACTTCATCCATTTCTTCCAGAAGCGACAGTTTAATGATTTCCCTAGGATTGAACTTGTCAGTGATTCTAGCTACTGGACAACTGCTAACACAAGTTCCACACTGGTAACATCTAGTCAGCGTTTCGCCACCTAAGCGATCCGAGACAGCTTTAGACAATTCTGAGCCAATTATTTTATGTCCTTTTGCAGAATCCATTTCCAGTTCACCTCTCGGTCTTAAGAACCGCTCATTAACTGAAGTGGTCCTAACTTTTCCAGTCTCTTAGTCATCGTTTTTGCAGCCTCAACGAACTTATTTCCCTCAATGAATATCATATTAAACATCCCCAACCTCTCCGGTTCTATACCATATTCCTTCAACAGTATTTTGGCAAGTTCCACCTTCTTTTCTGCTTTCTGAACACCTACTTCATAATGACAGCCATCGCTCTTGCATCCAACAACCATCACTCCTTCAGCACCTGCTCTGAAGGCTTCAAAGAATTGATGAACTTGCAGAATACCAGTGCATGGAACCTCCATAATTCTGACATTAGCTGGATACTGCATCATAGCCATGCCTGAAGAGTCTACTGCTGCGTGGCCACATTCTGAACAGCAGATGGCAAGAACTAGAGGCTTCGATGTTCCATTTACAGACATGAGTCCTCTCATTTGAGCTTGCATCTGGTCCGGTCTTGAATGTCTGAGTTCAATAGCATTAAGGGGGCAAGTTCCAACGCAAATGCCACAGCCTTCACATAAAATGTCAGACACCTTGGCAACAAAATGCCCTTCACCAATCTCTTCCAGACTTATTGCCCCGTAAGGACATGTGACTGGACAGAACTCGCAGTCACCACAATAATCTTCATTGACTATCGCCGTTCTCTGGTCTTTGATTATCTTGCCTGTTGTCAAGAATTTCGCAGCTTTTACAGCCGCAGAGTGAGCATGTAAAGAACTAGTTGGAGCGTCCTTTGGGAAGGTTGCTCCTCCACATAGGTATATCCCTCTCAGTTTAGTCTCAGTTGGTCTTAGCTTAGCATTGTACTCTTTGAAGAAGCCATCCTCGCACAATTCGAGCCCCAGAACCTCAGCAAGCTCTTTTGTACCTTCAGCTGGCACCATAGCGGGGGCCAATACAACCAAGTCAGCTTCCAATTCTAGTATCTTGTTCAGAAGGGCATCTTCAACATCCACAATTAACTTATTAGCCTGTGTGTCTCGAGAGATTTCGGTTGGTCTACCCTTGACAAACTTTATCCCCATCTCCCTGGCTTCTTCATAGTAGTATTCGTGTTCCCTTCCTGTAGTTCTTATGTCTATATAGCAAATAGCTATATCTGCATCAGGATAAATAGACTTCATCAACATCGCATGTTTTAACGATATCATACAACAGATGCTTGAGCAGTATGGTTTCCATCGTCTGTCTCTCGAACCCACGCATTGTATCATGACAATTTTCTCTGCAGGTTTACCGTCTGAAGGCTTCACAATCTTTCCAGCTGTGGGACCAAAGCCGTCAATCATCCTAGCAAGTTCGAGATTGGTTATGACATCTGGATAATCACCGTAGTGATATTCTTTTATGACGCTAGCATCAAATTCCTCGAAGCCTGTAGAAACTATGATGGCACCTACATTGAGTTTCACCTGTTCAGTTTCTTGATTCAGTTCAATAGCGTTTGTTGGACAAGCTTCAACGCATTTGGCACATTCATGGAATTTGCAGATGTTTTGGTCAATGACGTAAGCTGGCGGGTAAACGTTTGGAATGTTCATGTAAATTGCTTTGCGGGTGTTCAGTTTTGCGTTGTACTCATCTGGCACTTCCACAGGACAGACTGCAGTGCACTTATCACATAGGACACATTTAGTTTCGTTAACATATCTAGGCTTCTTCTCTATCGTAACTTTGTAGTTTCCAAGAACTCCTTCAACACCAATGACTTTTGAATTCGTCAATATTTCCAGATTAGGAATTTCACTGAATCCAGAGCGGTACACACATTTCCGGGATGTGTGAGTTATTGTCTTCACATCTGTAGTAGGAGATTGTATGCATATAGCGCAGTCGTCTGTTGGGAAGAATCTGCCAGCACGAGCCGCCAAGCCCCCGAGAAACGGTTTTCTTTCAACTAAATGCACTTTGAATCCTAAATCCGCCAAATCTTCAGCCACCTGTATACCAGCGATACCTCCACCTATAACCAAAGCGGATTTCAGAACTGGAAATTCAAGTTCCTCTATGGGTTCCAATAGCTTAGCACGTTCAACGGCGGCAAGAAGCATAGCTTTGGCCTTTTCGGTAGCTTCTGACGGTGTGTTTCTATGAGGCCAACCACAATGTTCTTCAAGATTGATTACTTCCACTAAGTAGGGGTTTAGACCCGCCTTTCCAACTGCCTCGACTATCTTTACGTCGCTTAGTTTTGCGAGGCTTTCGGAAACAACAACTCTGTTTATTTTTCCATCTCTAACTGCATCTATAATAGATTGTAATCCTTTCCCACGCCAAAACTCACTCCCTCTGACTATGAAAGAAACACCTGCGATTTTTTTCACATAGTCAATCAAAGTGTCAAAGTCTAAGATTTCAGAGAGTTGCTTTCCACAGTCAGAAAGGAATACTCCAACTTTAACTTCGTCCATCTTTAATCCCTCACCTTCTCAATTTTTTGAGCAATCGTTTTTTGTCATCGTAGATTTCAACTTCTAGCGGCATATCACCAATGGCAAAATGGGTGGCACAAGCAAAACATGGGTCGTAAGCTCTGAAGGCCATCTCCACTTTGTTCAACAATCCATCGCTGACTTCACCGTTATGTATAAGGCCTTTTGCAGCGTCTCGTATAGACATGCATATGCCCGGTGCATTGTGCGTTGTGGCCACTATCAAGTTGACTTTTTTGGCTAGGGCCTTTTCATCAAGTGTATAATGGTGAATTAAGGTGCCTCTAGCAGCCTCAACTATTCCAACGCCTTCACCAGCCTTTCCAGGCTTGTTTCTGATATCTTTTCTAGCTATGCCTGGATCTGTCACCAGTTCTAATGCTCGTTCAGTTGCGTACATAAGCTCTATCAACCGAGCCCAGTGGAAAGCTAGGGTAGCGTGAACTGGTTTTCCACCGAGAGTCTTATACATCCTTTCATACTCCTCTTGGGCTATGGGCGTTGTCATACCATCCGCAACATTCAACCTTCCTAAAGGACCAACTCTATAAATCCCGCTTTCTGAACCATCAACCAAGCCTTTCCACCCAATCCTCTTCAAATAAGGCAGTTTAACGTAAGTCCAAGGCTCAACATGCTCTTCAATAACGTCCAAATATTCTGATGGAGCAAACTTCACAAATTCATTTCCTTCAGGATCGACTATTCGAATGTCACCATCATAAAAGTTCACTTTGTTATTTTTGTCAACAGTTCCCATATAATAAGTCTTCAAAACATAAGGTTCACTGGTAATTAGATTGACGTAATCAACATTTTTGAGAACAATATCATCAAATAGTTTCAAAGAGAACTTTGCAAAGTCAACGCAGCTTCTAACCATCCTTTCAATTTCTTGTCTATTCTCTTCAGACAAGGCTTTCGATATGCCACCTGGTAAAGCGGTTACGGGATGAGTTGCCTTGCCCCCGATGATTTCAGTTATCTTCTGGCCATAAGCCCTATGTTTAATCACCTCTTTAGCCACATCTAAACCTGCTTTCTCTATAACTCCGAGAATATTCCTTTTGGCTGCCGGCGCTCCTGGACCAACAACGAAGTCTGGGCCTCCCAAGAAGTAGAAGTGAAGAATGTGGTCATAGATGAAATAGCCACAGTATTCCAGTTCCCTCAGCTTTTTGGCTGTCTCTGTTGGTTCCACGTTGAAGGCTGCGTCGCAGGCCTTCACTCCTGCCATATGATGCGCAACCGGACATACACCGCAAATTCTAGTAGTTATTATGGGCAGATCCTCAGCTCTTCTTCCTTCACAGAACCTTTCGAAGCCCCTGAGTTCTGGAACCTGGAGATAAGCGTTTTCTACATCTCCCTCTTCATTTAGGAATATAGTAATTTTTCCATGCCCTTCCAATCTTGTGATGGGATCAATAATGATCTCTTTCATTTCTTCATCACCTTCCTTCTAAGAATAGAATTTGCAAGAGAATACTTGTAGAAGGTTCCTATCGGATCTACAGCTTGATTGATTACGGTCGGATCTGTTGCGATGGACGCAAGGGCACTTATCATAGCGGCTCCTTGATCTGTTACACGCGGACCGGGACCGCCACAACCAGTACAAGGCACATTCGCATTAGGACATTGAGCATCACAACCTGCCCTCGTTGCTGGACCCATGCATACTACTCCTTGATCTAAGAAGCATGTTTTTTGGTCATCTTCGATCTCATAAATCCTCTTTATAGCAGAGAGACTCTTCTCCTTCTTCTCCCTTGGACATTCATCACAAACGGATTTTTTAGGCATCAAAACCGACCCTTTCGGGGGCAGCTCGCCGTTGAATATTGCTCCAACTGCTTGCAGTATGAGCGGTACTGGCGGTGGGCAGCCTGAGAGAAAGTAGTCTACATCCACAGTCTGAGCAAGAGTTTTGACAGTATCAAAGAATTCAGGCAGTTCTAACTCTCCTTCCTTGACTGCATGAGAGGTTTTCGGTGTGACAAAATCTGGATTTTTCGTTGAAGGTGTTTCAGAATATGCTCGTTCAAAGATTGTTTTCTTATTCCAGAGGTTTCCAAGTCCAATGACGCATCCATCACATGCACAGGAGCCAAAAGCCACCAAGACTTTCGCTTTTTTCCTAAGCATTTTGGCCATGTATTCTTGTTCTTCAGTTCTAATGGCGCCATTGAAGAAGCATACGTCAATGTGTTTATCGGGCATTGCTTCCACGTCCTTGTATTTAATGTCCAACGCGACTGGCCAAAAGACAATGTCTACTTTGGCAACAACATCCAAGATTTTTTCGTTTATGTCGAGAACAGCAATTTCACAACCTCCACAACTAGCAGCCCAGTAAAAAGCAAACTTCAGCTTTTCTGACATGAATTTCATTCAACCTTAGCTTAAAGAGAGACAATAAGTATGTGCGCTCTATTTAATTCTTTCTTTGTTGATTTTCACCATTTTTCTTATTTTTCATAAGCAATTGATAGCAAATTCTTATATATGATTATAGTGTTTCTATTGGCTATAATATGAAGCAACATATTACTGAGTAATGCTACAGAATTGCTGAGGGTGGAAAGTTTGGGAAAACTTGACGAAACTGACAGAAAAATCGTCTCTTTACTTGCGGAAGATCCGGACATTTCACAGAGCACAATAGCACGTCACTTAAAGTTGTCTCAGCCTGCAGTTTCTGCGAGAATGAAAAAATTGAAACACATTGGAACCATAGCTCATACAGTGGGTATAAACTTGAAGAATACACAATTTCACATGGCAAAAGTGGAGATGACCGCTAAAGATCCATGGAAAGTCTTCGATTTTTTCAAAGACTGTCCAATGTACCTAAATGGGCTGGTTACTTCTGGAAGACACAATTTGTGTCTATTCTTAATAAGTGAAAAGCTGCAAGCAACAGAATCCTGCATCAATCATCATATAAGAAGAAATCCAAACATTGTTGATGTGGAATTCAACGTAGTCATAACACCAGCAAGAGACATTGTTGTTCCGGTAAAACTATGGAATGAAAAGAAAGACAAATCCCCCTGTGAAAAACGTTGCAATGAACAACCTTGCTATATTTCAGAGAAATGCTTAGGATGCCCCGCCACAGTCTTCTACAAGGGAGAATTTCTCTAAACCGAAAACCTGCGAACGCGAAATAACCAAACAACAACTTTTCAGGTTTGCCTCAGTTTATGTTCGTTGCCAAGAATAGACAGAGAAAAAACCATAGAAGCTCTATTTCCATTTTTAGATCCACACTTACTATTTCCTCGCTCTTGCCAAGGTAGACTCATGTCTTTCCCTTTCATAAACAAATCAAATGGTTACAAGAACACCAACCCATTTCGTTGAAAATTTTTAGTGCGCGACCTCTGTAATCCTAGCTTGCACTACTTGGTGTTCAGTGCTTTCAAAACCTAGTTTTTGCATATGCACCAATATGCTAAGTTGATGTTTTCGTAATCTAATAATCCCGTTATATGGAAGGTGATTTACTAGGTACTTCAGAAAAAAAGGGAAAAGCTAGATGTTAATTATTCTTTTGTAGTTGAGGACTAAGTCTATTATTTCGTCGTAGTCTAAGACTTTGATTTCCGGGTGAAGCAGTTTCTTTAAGCCTCGCAGTTCAATGTCTTTTTTGGCTGTGAAGACATGTACTCCACGCTTTATTGCTTCGGCTACCTTGCCATTTCTGTTTTTTCCTTTGCATCCGAAGTAGACTGCGTCTTGCAGCAGACATATTCCGACTTCGCTATCCTTGTGTTTTGAAGCAAGTTCTATACTCATTGGTTCCATGTCTGTTACAAAATAAAGGATTTTAGTCATGAAGGATCACCTAAAATGTTAGGGTAGCATCAGCGTTAGCTATTGTTTTAAGGATATCGCTATGTTCTTCCACTGTTACGTCATTCACTAGGTTCCCTTCGGTTAATCCGCGTGTTTCCAGCGAATCTTTGTCTATGAGTACTGGAATTTCACTTTCCTTCAGAAAATCTAGATGATGCTTGTAAAGGGCCATATCGACATCCTTTAGGAATGCGTATACGCTGTCTCCTATTGAAACGACTTTTGTGTCGGATGCACTTACTGCAACCGCTACTCGTAAGCCTTCAGCTGGATATAACGAGCCATGAGGGGGTTTCTTTAATATGACAACAATTTTTTTGGACATACTTATCTCTCCCTTTAGGAAATCACTAGTACTCTGTCGGATTCTTCCACTATATCTGCAATGTCTGGTGTTCCAGCCCTCTTAGCACCCTCGATGAAATCTTTTGTTCCTCGTACAAGCATGCAGAGACTGCATAAGCGAACTTCAGCTCCCTTTGCTATTAGTTCTCTGAATTGCTCCTCTATGTTGGTTACGCCCGGGACTTTCTTTTGTCCAGTTTTTACGCAGTTGACTGCGTCCATGTAGCAGAAAATCTTCACGCTCATTCCTTTGTTTAAGGCTGCTTTTGCTAGTTCGATCATTGTTTCTGGGCTCTCAGATTGGTAGGGACCAGAAAAAAAGAGGAAGCTTATTGTCGGCATGCTATCCTCTCATGAATAGGACGTACGCTGTTAGCCAACATCCTAGAACAATGAATAATCCGCCAAGTATGCTGCTTAATGCTAGTTGAGGTACACCGCTTAATATATGTCCGATGTTGCATGCTGTTCCGATGACAGCGCCTATACCCATGATTAACCCGCCAATGAACTGCTGTAGCAGTCGCTTTGCATCTGGTGCTCTTAACTTGAATTCGCCAGCCATAACAGCGGCAACAGCAGCGCCTACTACTACTCCAATTACTAGAAAAGTGAACCAATTTAGCTTATCAGGATCGCCAGTTATCAACGCATTTAGGAAGCCGAACCATCCGCCAGAAATTCCCAAAGCATAATTCTTGAAAGCTATAAAAGCTAGTATGCCAACGATTCCTACGGCGATTCCAGTGATCCACCAGTCCCAGCCCATCTTAAAGATTCTTTCATAAAGCGATCCCTTCATCTTAGTTTCTTCGTCTCCACGTTTCCATATCAGAACAGCTAGACCCACAATAGCTATGATCACCACGAATATCCATGGATCTAAACCAAATATATTGGCTAACGTTAGATTTGTATTTCCGAGTAGATGTCCAGGATCAACTCCTAGATCAGCTGTAGTTATCGCTTTCAAAGCACCTTCGGTGGGTTGCAGGGTGGATTTCAGTTTTATCAAGTAACCTCCGGAGGTTACTAGGCCGCCGATCATTAAGCCTAACAATGCAACGAAGGATCCCATCATGCCTTCTCCAACTCTATAGGTAGTTCCGCTGGCGCAACCTGCAGCTAAAACCATGCCAACGCCAAAGATGAAGCCGCCGAATATCATTGCACCCCAGTACAATGTCTTGGGATATAATTGAATGATGTTCATTTGTGCCATGAGATGAAAACCGATCATTTGGATAATTATTGCCAGTGCAACTGCTTTGATCAGTGTATATTCTTTTAATAGGATGATATCTCTGAATGCTGAGTTCATACAGAAACGTCCACGTTGCAGTACAAAACCAAAGATTACTCCTACTATTAGTCCAGAAAGCATTAATGATGTGTCTATCAAGTCTATGATCCCACTACTTTATTTTTATCAGCATTCTCCATTCGCCTGTTCCTGTTTTCTCGACTTCTATGATTTCATGTCCCGCTTTTTCCATGGAGCGCGGTATTCGCTCTGCAGACAGTGGATAGTCAACTAAAACCTCCAGCACTTCGCCTGATTTCATCTTCTTCACTTTCTTCTGAGTCTTCACGTCTGGATACGGGCATACTTCTCCTCTAACATCCAAAGTTTCAGTTGGTTTCACATTTGCAGTCATCTTTCCATATTCTCCTTTTCCTTTTGAGAATATCTTTTTGGAAAGGAGGCATTTTTAAGCTTTTTGAAGGTAACCATCATAAGCATATATTAAATGTGACACAAATGAAGAATACATCAGGCAGAAACATTTCACATGTTGAGGATAGCCCATTAAGGAACGGTGTGTGCACCTAGAAGGAAGTTATGTAATGGATGATCCTGAGAGATATTCTAACAAGGATATAGAGGGGAAACTGAAAGACTGGTTTTCTGGTTTTCGAAGAGCAGTAGTTGCAGGTATTGGAAACTCCCTTCGAAAAGATGACTTTGTTGGAGTCATAGTAGCTAGATACCTGAAAGGCAGGGTTCCTCCATCTGTTTACATAATAGAATGTGAGACAGTTCCTGAAAGTTTCATAGAGTTAATAGTTGAGTTAGACCCCAGCCATGTGCTAATTATAGACGCGGCAATGCTTAATTTGATGCCTGGCGCCTCAAAATTTGTTAGTTCCAAAGAACTGCAGGAACAACAAGCAATTTCAACCCATGCCCTTCCTCTTCGATTATTTTGTAAGTACCTTGCACAAACGACGGATGCTAAGATTGCATTGCTAGTAATTCAACCTGAAGACACAAGTTTCGGTGAAGGCCTAACTCAGAAACTGAAATCTACAGCAGAGCAACTAGCCAAACTGTTGTCAAAAACCTTGAGTGAATAGCCCATAGAGAACCGACAATCCGCAAAAATAGAGAATTCTTGGAAAAGGTCGGCTATTTATTTGAAAGTCAACTATTTACAAGAGAGACAATAAGTTTTTTAGTAGCCTTCTCTTGCACACATTCAACTGCCATCTATTTCGTAGAAGAAGAGAGGACATTTGTGCGTGTGAAAATTAGAGTCACTGGAATCGTTCAAGGCGTGGGCTTCCGTCCATTCATTTACCGTATTGCAGTGAAAAACGAATTGAAGGGATATGTCAGAAACAGAGGTGATGCAGGAGTAGAGATATTTCTGGAAGGAAGAAAAGATGATATTGAAAGATTTCTAAGGGACTTAAAAGAAGAGAAGCCTCCACTGGCGCAGATTTATGAAACAATTACACTACCATTGAAAGGAGAGAGACTACATAAATCTTTTACAATTTTGAAAAGTTCTGAGGAAATTGAGTTTTCAGGTTCTATTATTCCTCCAGACGTAGCCATCTGTGATGATTGCTTCAAAGAGCTTAGACAACCAGAAAATCCAAGGTACAAATATTTCTTCATCACCTGCACAAACTGTGGTCCAAGATACACAATTATCGAACGGCTTCCGTATGATCGAGAAAACACGACGATGCGCAACTTTTCGACATGCAGTTTCTGTGACAAGGAATATAGGCATACTTGGAATAGACGTTTCCACGCACAAACCGTTGCGTGCCCAAAATGTGGGCCAAGAGTATACCTAACAACTAAGAAAGGTGAAGCAATAGAACATGAATATCCCATCCTAGAAGCTGGAAACCTTCTGTCAGAAGGCTTTATTGTTGCAATTAAGGGGTATGGTGGGTTCCACATCGCCACCACAACAATCAAAGAGGAGGCATTAATCAGACTCAGAAATGTTAAGCACAGAAGGCAAAAGCCCTTTGCGATTATGGTTAAGGATTTAGAAACCTTGAAATCTTTTTCGGAAGTGAGCGATAAAGAGGCTGAGCTTCTAGCATCTTATGCACATCCAATTGTTCTTCTGAATAAGAGTGAGGAATATTACCTCTCAGATTTGATTGCTCCAAGCTTGCACAATATAGGCGTTATGCTTCCTTACACTGGTTTGCATCACATGTTGTTCGACGGAGTGGATGACCCAGCGTTTGTGATGACTAGTGCAAACCCGCCTAACCAGCCAATAATAAAGGATGATGACATTGCCTTAGAAAAGCTCAGCGCTACTGTTGATTATTTTCTATTCCATGATAGACAAATCGCTCATAGATGCGATGACTCAGTTGTTCGCCTGCACAACAATCGGCAAGTTTTTTTGCGACGTTCAAGAGGCTATGCACCAGCACCAATAAAACTGCGAGAAAAAACAGATCGCTGCACAGTAGGTCTAGGTGGAGAACTGAACAATACTGGATGTGTTTTGTTAGGAGACAAAGCCTTCATTTCCCAACATATAGGCGATGTAGAAAATATTGAGACAGAGGATTTTTTAGGAAATACAGTAGAACATTTGATCCGTCTGACAAACAGCAAAGTTGAAGCAGTTGCGTGTGATCTCCATCCAAAATTTGTAACCACCGGGCTTGCTCAGAATCTTGCTGTTGAAAATGGTTGGCAACTGATTCAAGTTCAGCATCACTATGCACATATTGCTGGTTTGATGGCAGAACATCATGTAAAAGAAATTATCGGTGTTTGTTGTGATGGATATGGCTACGGCGTAGATGGTGAAGCTTGGGGTGGTGAAATTCTATTTTGCACACAGAAACCTGTTGGTTTCGAACGTTTGGCCCATCTTCAGAAGCAACCGTTAATCGGTGGAGATTTGGCGACACGCCACCCATTAAGGATTGCTGCGGGAATATTACATAAAAAAGTGGACGTGCAAAAATGGCTTTTGCAAAATAAACAGTATTTTCCACATGGTGAAGAAGAAGTCCAAGTAATCCTTCATCAGCTTGATAACAAAAGGAAAATACTTCAGACAACAAGTTGTGGAAGGGTTTTGGATGCGGTTGCAGCTGTTTTAGGCATATGCTATGAACGTACTTATGAGGGAGAACCAGCCATGAAGCTTGAATCTGCAGCAATCGAAGGTAGAGATGTATTAGAAATCGAAGCCATGACAAACGGCAACGTCTTAGATACTACGCAGTTGCTTCTGGAAACATTCGAAAACAAAGATGATTATTCTCAGGCGGATTTGGCGTATTCTGCTCATGCATATTTGGCTAAGGGTCTGGCTGCATTGGCGATTGAAAAGGCGACAGAAAACAAAGTCAAAACAGTAGGGTTTTCAGGTGGAGTTGCATGTAACGAGATTTTGGCTTTGATGATGAGGAAGATTGTAGAGGCTTCTGGTTTGAAGTTTCTGGCTCATGATGTGATTCCGCCTGGTGACAGTGGCTTATCTTTTGGACAAGCCGTTGTGGCAAGCTTTTCCGAATTCTGAGCGTAATTGATTTATCTATGTATGGATTCACTTAGATGTGATGGCAATGTGCTTGGCGATTCCGGCGAAAGTTGTAGATGTTAAGGGTGATAGTGCCAGAGTGGATTTCGGTGAAGGTGTTTTGAGAGAGGTGAATGTGGCGCTTGTAGATGTTGAAGTTGGGAATTATGTTTTGGTTCATGCGGGGTATGCGATTGAAGTCATAAGTGAAGAAGAAGCTCAAGAAACTTTGCGGTTGTGGAATGAAATTCTTGAGGCGGCAGAAGCATAGATTGATGGTTGAAAATTTCAGATTTAGGGATGCAGTCTTAGCGAAACGCGTTGTTAAGAAAATAAACAAGATTGCATTGAAGGAAGACAATATTAAGATTTGTCATGTCTGCGGCACACATGAGTGGACTATTACTCATTTTGGGCTACGTAGCCTTTTACCTGACAATGTAGAGGTTATTGCTGGACCAGGATGTCCGGTATGCATTGTACCTGCTTCAGAAATTGATGAAGCGATACAGTTGGCGTTAAAAGGAGTGGTTATTACATGTTTTGGCGATGTTTTGCGAGTTCCAGGTTCTAAGATGTCTCTTTTAGATGCTAAAGCTGAAGGTGCTGATATTCGTGTCGTTTATGGTATCGGTGATGCGGTTAAAATGGCTGAGAAAAATGTGGATAAAGAATTTGTCTTTTTCGCTATCGGTTTTGAGACAACGGCTCCTTCAACAGCCATTGAGGTTATGAAGAAGCCCGCAGAAAATCTTAGCTTTTTAGTTTCTCATCGTATTATTCCTCCAGCTATGAAACTTCTGGTCGAAATGAAAGACCTAAGTTTGAATGGGTTTATTGCGCCAGGTCACGTCAGCACTATTATTGGTGTTAAGCCCTACAGGATTTTTCCAGAGCTTTATCACATGCCAACGGTTGTTACTGGTTTTGAACCATTAGACGTTTTGTTTGGTGTTTACATGATTTTGAAACAATTGAATGAAGGTAAACCACGATTGGAAAACGAGTACATTCGGGCTGTTCGTGAAGAAGGCAATGTCAAGGCTAGACAACTCATGAGAAAGGTTTTTGAAGTAGTAGATAGCAACTGGCGTGGGCTTGGAGTAATTCCGTCTTCAGCTTTCAAGCTTCGTGAGGAATATGAAAGCTTTGATGCACATTTAAGATATTGCTTAAAAGCGAAAGAAGGCGTGGACATACAACCAGGCTGCAAATGCCATCTTATAATAATAGGAAAGATCAAACCAACAGAATGCTCATTATTCATGAAAGCGTGCACTCCACAGAAACCTGTAGGTCCATGCATGGTAAGCAGTGAAGGAACATGCCATATATGGGCTAAAGTTTCCAAAGTCGCTTAGTAAATAATCTTTTCATGATTGTTGAGATTTGAATATGCGTTGTCCGCGATTATTTGATGGTCAAAAAAACTATCACATTTCTTGCAGTTCAAGCTACAAACTGCAATCATCTGCTTCTTTGCCACAAGCACGTGCCCTTCTTTTCGGCAACGCAATTTCAAACATTCGTCTACTAAATGAAAACTCATATAGAAATAGTCGCCACTATACATCGTAGTATAGTACGTCTTGTTTTTTCTTCAGAATAGATAAACATACTATTTAATTTGTTTCCACTTTTCTTGTTACCACTTGAAAATAGAGAGTTGTTGGCTTTAAACAAAAAGATGTTAACTAGGACTAATCTCTTCTACTGCGTCTTCTTTTTGACCAGCATTCACGGCAGTAAACAGGCCTATCTGGGTCAGGTTTGAATGGAACCTCACATTCTTCTCCACAATCAGCACAGACTGCCTTATGCATTCTTCTTTCAGACATTTGCTATTTCATCTCCTTGCATTTCATGTGCATTATCCGCTTCTTGCACAATAGAACTATTTTCATGACTAAGCCTCTTATAAACTTGCCTCAAAACATCATGTAAAAACACGCAAAAACTCTAATAACTCCGGCACAAAATACAAGAAGATATTATCAAAAAAGAATTTGAGGAAAAAATGAAGCCACGATTTTTCAGATTAGGTTTTCATGCATTACATGTTTGGGCAGGCTTACCTCTAACCAAATCTACCTAGTCGTCAGCAGTTCGTTGATTGATACTTTGTTTGTGATGTGTTTACTCTCTTCCAAGCGTTATTTCCATTGTGGAAACCATTCTTGGTCTATTTTCACCTTCTCTCGCTGGCATCTCCTCTGTTCCTATCGAAATCTTGTTTACCTTTAAGTCTTTGATGAAGCGCCTTCTAGCAATTTCAGCTACGTCTACAGCGGTTGAGATTGCTCGTCCTCGTGCTTTTAGCGTTATTTTTTCAGTATTGGATGACGATAGACTTGTGATCACGGCCAGCACATAGCTCATTGGAGGTTTCCTTCCAACGTATACAATTTCCGAATCTTCAGCCATTTTCCATCACTCCTTTTGTTGTTGGTTGCAACGCGTAGCGTTGCTGCATCTGTCTGCTCCTTGGCAACAGAACGCTACCAACGTACAATGCACATTCATGCTTATAAACTTAGACGCGTGCTATTCGCACAAAAGTACTCCACAATGTTAGAGTAAACGGATAGTTGGATATTTGGATTATTGAGAGAAAACAACTAACATATTCTTGGCACTGGGTCGCCTATGGGTCTGCTGATTATCCTTTTTCCACTTACAATTGTTTGCATGGCTACGGGTGTGAAGTCTGCTGTGGCTTCACCGATTATTTCGGCTTCTTTCCCCTCCTTGGTTGTTCTTAGAAGTTGTAGGAGTTCTTCAGCTTTTTCTTTTATTGCACCTATGACTACTTTGCCTTCATTTCCGATTTCAAGAGGGTCTAAGCCTAGCATTTCGCATGCGGCTTGTACATCTTTTCTGACTGGTATCTTATCCGCGTGGACTAAGATGCCAACGTGGGATTTTTCGCTGAATTCGTTTAGAGCATCTGCTAAGCCGCCTCTTGTTGGATCTTTCATGGCAATTACGCCGCCGACCTCTCCGAGCAAACGTTGGATCAGATGATTCAGAGGTTTAACGTCTGATTCTATGCAGCTTCCGAAAGTTAGTCCCTCTTGTGCAGATAACACAGCCAAGCCATGGTCGCCGATTGTGCCGGACAAAATTATTTTGTCGCCAGCTTTCAGGTTTGAGTCAAGAATCCAGCGGGCTTCAAAGTTTTTTCTGAACTGCTTAACAACTTCCATGTTCTTTTCCAACATCATACTTCTTCTGCCAATGCCTGAAGTGTTTATGATACAACCGCCTAAACTTCCTTTTTCAACAACTTTAGTGTCGCCAGTAACAATATTTACATCAGATTCATTGCAGGTTTGTTGCATGCTGGACAAAATGCGTTCAAAATCAGTTAGAGACAAACCCTCCTCCAAAACAAAACCGCATGTTAACGCATATGGTTCAGCACCTAAGACTGCAATGTCATTCACAGTGCCAGCTACCGCTATACGTCCAATGTCTCCGCCTGGAAAGAAAATTGGTTTAACTGCATGTGAATCACTTTTCAAAACAATATTGTTTACAACAGCTGCGTCGTCCAAGGCTTCAAGTGGCACTTCGGTTCTATTTGATTCACGAAAATATTTCACAATGTAGTTGTTGATTAAATCATGCATGGCTGTGCCGCCGGCACCATGCAACATTGTAATGTGCTCATCTTTAATCAAATATAGTCACCTTATGTTTTCTTCCAGTGATATCAAGCTGCTTCTTTCTTAGATCTCTTTCCCTACATTAGCTTTAAATATGTTTCAAATCTAGGCTTTCCTATGCATGAATGGGCTTTGGCTGAAGCAGTAATCTCTGCAGTCTCTCAAATAGCTGAAAAAGAAGGCTTACAAGAAGTAAAAGAAGTAAAAGTAAAGGTTGGAGAACTGCAACAAATAGAACTAGACATATTAAGATTTGCGTTTTCACAGCTTAAAACTGCCAAGTTCAAGAGTGCAACATTCATTATAGAAACGAAAAAGGCGGAGTTCAGATGCAGAGTCTGCCAAAAAAAATGGATCTTTGACGCACGAAAATTGGATACAGAAACAGCGGAGGCCATCCACTTTGTTCCAGAAATCGCGCACACATACATTAAATGTCCAAATTGTGGCAGTCCAGACTTCGAAATTGTAAAAGGGCGCGGAATATGGCTTGAAAGCATAAGAGGAGTAAAATAGTATGGTTGATCCAAGATTAACTGTAATTGATGAAAGATTAAAAGGGATAGGCAACATTATCGCTGTTTCAAGTGGTAAAGGAGGTGTAGGCAAAAGCATGGTCGCATCTTCACTGGCTGTCATACTAGCAAGAAGAGATTTCAGAGTAGGTCTTCTTGACGTAGATTTTACAAGTCCGTCAACCCATGTGATTCTAGGTGCAGAAGACCTATATCCAGAAGAAGAGAATGGTATAATTCCACCACGAGTCCATGGCTTAGAATATATGTCAATAGTTTACTATTCCGGCAATTATGCTACGCCACTGAGAGGCGCAGACGTATCCAACGTACTGATAGAACTCTTTGCAATAACAAAGTGGAGAAACTTGGATTTCTTGATAATAGATATGCCTCCTGGAATAGGCGACGCAATGTTAGACATTGTCAGACTCGTCAAGAAAATAAAATTGCTTATAGTCACTACACCTTCTCAGCTGGCCTTCGAAACAGTCAAGAAATTGCTCTACTTGCTCTCAGAGTTAAATATTCCTATAATAGGCGTCATAGAAAACTTGAAAATGAACAAGTCTAAGTTTATCCAACAACAAGTTGAAGGTAAAAATATACCATTCTGGGGAGAAATACCATTTGATATTAAGCTTGAAGAAGCTATAGGCGATATCCATAAGCTTTTGAGTACTGAATTCGGTAAGAAAATTGAGGAAATCATAGACGCAAACGTTAAACTACTGTGAAGACTATGGTCGATGCTATAACAAGAGGCAAGTAATAGTCGAAGATCTTTCAGAGTACTGAATCAAGGAAGTGTTTTCTCGAATATAGCCAGTCTAAGGACAAGGAATGTAAGAATTGTGGCTACAATTGCGAGTATGTAGAATCCTGCTCCGATTGCTACACCTATAGAAGCAACAATCCAGAGGGTTGCTGCAGTGGTCAATCCAATGACTTTTTCATTAGTTTTTATTATAGTGCCAGCTCCCAGAAAGCCTATCCCAATAATTATTGATGCAGCTACTCGAGCGGAGTCTGATCCTGCGAAGGCATTCAAAGACAATACAGTGAGAAGTGTTGAACCTAATCCGACGAGAATGTGAGTTCTTAAACCAGCTGGCTTAAGGCTCACTTCTCTTTCGAGGCCTACAAGTCCACTCAAGATAAAGCCCATAATCAGTCTGACAACAAATTCCAGCTCAAGATTCATAATTATCCTGTTATTGAAAGGCGTATATATGTCTGAATCTATGTCCCAATGATCGTTTTGTGACTTGGGCATTCACGCGCACCAGGGTCAAGACAGTAAATAAATATGCCTAACACAAAAGTGAAAATAGAGTTAAGGATAGCTGAGATTTTTAGGCTTCCTTTGCTTAAACTATAGAAGCACTGGCATTAGATCTAACGGCGTCACTCTAGAATGCTTATAGTGACTATCTAGTGTTTGTAGTAGTAGGATTTTTGGGTCTTTTCTTGTTGATGTAGAAACCGCGTTTCTCAAGTTGCTCAAGTAGTTTTTTGGGTTCTTGGTTCCATTGACCCCATTTTCTGCAGATATGTTCTGTCCAGCTGTAATTATTGTAGGTGAATGTCTCTTCATGGTTTCCTTCCAATGGTATTTTTGCGTTGAGTTTACGATAGTAGTCTTGAGCGAGGTATCCTTCATCCATTTTGCGCATGGCTTTTACAATTGTGTCCTCATCTAGTGTGGGATATTTGTCTTTGAAGAGAGTGAAGCCCAGAGGATACCGAGGACGTGTGGGTGGGTCCTCCGCTGGATACCCCATCGCTAGTTGTACTAGAGGGAACACCCTAATAGGCAGGTCATACTCTTCTGCGATTTTCTCAGCTCTAAATGGTGCACCCCCAAGGAAGCAGCTTCCAAGACCCAAACTTCTCCCAGCAATAACCATGTTCTCTGCCATCAAGCTAGCATCCTGAAACCCGAAGAACAATAGTGCGAGGTCGTTGGTAACCAACTTCCAATTCCTTCTGGCCATGATGAGTTCGAATTTGTGAGAATCAACACAGATGGTGAATAGAAGCGGTGCGTTAAAGGCGTGCTGCTTAATATTGCGTGACAATATCAAACTGTAATACTGAGAGGCGAAAGGGGCTTGTTGACCTGCTTTAACAATGGTTTCTATCACCTCATCAGAAGGTACTTCATCCGTATATTTTCGGATTGACTTGTGATTAAGTATGGTCCGAATAACAGCATTATTCTTCATGACATCTCCTCCTTTACATAGTAGGTTTCTAATTCTTGCCTTATAATTATACTTGGTTTTATGAACTTCCAGTTTCTTCCTCAGAAATTGTAGACTCATAAATCCCATTTTTCTCAGTGATTTTCAATTTTTCTTTAGGTATTTGCGTATGGCTTTTGCCGCCTTTTTGCCTGCTCCCATAGCACTTATGACTGTTGCTTCGCCAGTCACTATGTCTCCGCCTGCATAGACTCTTTCAATGCTTGTTTTTCCGTTTTCATCCGCTATTATTGTACCCCACTTTGTAACCTGCAAGTCTTCGGTTGTCTGTTGTATTATTGGATTTGGCGTCCTTCCAATAGCAATTATGACGGTGTCTACATCCATTGTGAATTCTGAGCCTTCAATTGGTATAGGTCTTCTTCTCCCACTGGCGTCCGGTTCTCCCAATCGCATCCTTATGCACTCCATCGCCTTAACCCAGCCTCTTTCGTTACCTATGAATTTTCTCGGATTTGTCAGAAATTCAAAGATTATGCCTTCTTCTTCAGCATTCTCAATCTCTTCAGCCCTTACTGGCATCTCCTTCTTAGACCTTCTATAAACAATCCTTACTTCTTTCGCTCCTAATCTTAAGGCACATCTAGCTGAATCCATGGCCGTATTACCACCTCCAACAACAGCCACCTTCTCTCCAACATAAATAGGAGTATCAGACTTCGGAAAAGCATACGCCTTCATAAGGTTAACACGGATCAAGAACTCATTAGCTGAGTATATTCCACAACGATTCTCACCAGGTATTCGCATGAACCGTGGAAGCCCTGCACCGGTACCTATGAAAATCGCGTCAAACTGCTCAAGCAATTCACCTACAGTGTACAGTCTCCCGATTAACGAATTCATTTTCATCTTGACTCCTAACCTCTCTATATACTTCGCCTCGGCTTCAACAATTTCCTTAGGCAACCGAAATTCTGGAATACCATAGATGAGTACACCGCCAGGTTTGTGTAAAGCTTCAAAAACAACAATTTCGTGTCCAAGCTTGGCTAGGTCTGCTGCAGCCGTCAAGCCTGCTGGGCCTGCTCCAACGATCGCTACGCTCTTACCAGTAGAAGCCGGCCTCTGTGGGATTTCAGGCTGTTGTTTTCGTTCCCAGTCAGCCACAAATCTTTCTAGCCTTCCAACAGAAATTGGGTCACCTACTTTTCCCATAGTGCAATATACTTGGCATTGTACTTCTTGTGGGCATACTCTGCCACAGATGGCGGGAAGACTGTTCTTCTCCTTGATTTTCTTTATTGCTTCGCCAAATTTGTGTTCTCTTATAAGGTCTATGAATGCTGGGATGTCAACTTCTACTGGACAACCTTTTACGCATGGAGCCTTCGCACATTGTAGGCATCTTTCAGCTTCAGCTACGACTTGCTCTTTCGTGTAGCCTTGTGCTACTTCATTAAAGTTGCGTCTACGTTTCTTAGGGTCTTGTTTGGACATGGGAACGGCTTCTTTCTTAATCTTGGGTTTCGGTTTGCTCATGCGTTTTTTCCTCCAGCCTCGTGGAAAACCAAAGCAAGTTTTTCTTGAGGTGTAAACATTTTCAGTCGAGCCATCAACTCTTCAAAATCTACTTGATGTCCATCAAAGTCTGGACCGTCAACGCAAGCGAATTTTGTTCTGCCACCGACATTTACTCTGCAGGCTCCACACATTCCCATGCCATCAACCATTATCGGAATCAAATTGACAATTGTAGGTGTTTTATATGGGCGGGTGAATTCTGAAACCATTTTCATCGTTATAACTGGTCCCATCACTATTACACGGTGAATTTTCCGTTTCTCGAGTAAGTCTCTAAGGAAGCCCAATCCTTTGTAGCCTTTTGTTCCATCATCAGTAGCCACATGGAGCTCATTGCACACCTGCTTCATTTCATCCACAAAAATGAGGTGGTTTTCAGTTCGAGCGCCGATAACTCCAATGACCTTGTTGCCAGTTTCATGAAAAGCTTTGGCTTGAAAATGTAAAGGGGCAGCCATCACTCCGCCTCCGATACACAGTACTGTTCCGAATTTTTTGATTTCAGCAGGTTTACCTAAAGGACCTAGCAAATCCAAGATGTAGTCTCCTTCTTTTAGATTTCCAAGTTGCTTCGTTGATTTGCCAACTTCGTGGCAGACCACCGTTATCGTCTCTTTTTCAACATCAGCATTGACAATAGTTAGTGGTATCCTTTCTCCGTTTTCATCTACTCTTAATATTACGAATTGTCCAGGTTTGGTTTTCGCGGCTATCTCTTTAGCTGAAAGCTTGAATAGATTAGTGTGGGGAATTAGTTTTCGTTTCTTCACTATTCTATACAAGTTGATCGCCTCTTTCCTTAACCGTTAAGGGATTCGGTCCAAGCTTTCTTATCTTCTCCACAAAATCCGTCATCATAGTTGCAAATTTTTGTCCTTCAGATGATGAAGCAAAACCCAGTTCAAGGCGTTCAGAGTCAATACCAAGAACTGACAAAGATTTTTTCAATACACGTATTCTATCTTTAGCTTTTACGTTACCATCTATATAGTGGCAGTCACCAATATGACATCCAGTTACTATGACTCCGTCAGCACCGCTTTGAAAAGCTTTCAGAATATGAAGCACATCTACCCGGCCACTGCATGGAACTCTTAGAATTCGAATATTTGGTGGATACTGGATTCTTGAAACACCAGCAAGGTCAGCAGCACCATAAGAACACCATTGACATGCAAAACATAATATTGTAGGTTCAAAATCCTCGGCTGAACTTGCAGGTTTTTTCGGTTTAAACAATGCTTCAATTGCAGCTACAATCTGTTCATCTGTGAAGTGTACAAGTTGCATGGCCCCCATAGGGCATTCTGATGCACAGACACCACAACCTTTGCAATTAGCCTCAACGATACTAGGTAATCCGAAGGGTTCAGCTTCAACAGCGTTAAAAACGCATGAAATCACGCATGCATCGCAGTTGACGCAGATTTCTTTGTCAACTGACGCCTTTATGGCTCCAGCCTCGATTTTTCCGAGAGCCATCGGAATTGCTGCTCTGGAGGCTGCAGCATATGCCTGACCAATACTTTCAGTCACGTCTTTGGGACTGTGTGCTGCGCCACAAACATATATGCCATCTGATGTGAAGTCAACAGGTCTAAGTTTAGGATGAGCCTCAAAAAAGAATCCATAGGCACCCAAAGGCACCTTAAGTACAGACGAAAGTCTTCTCCCGTCTTCATGCTGAATTAGAGGTGTTGATAAAACAACTAAGTCGCTATCAATCTCAATCTCTTCACCTAAATATACATCATAGACTGTAACGTTTAGTGTTCCGTCAGGTTTTGAAACAACCTTTGGAGGTTTATCCTGATCATAGCGTACAAAATTGACAAAGTTCTCCCGTGCTTCACGATAAAGATTCTCATATTCACCATAAGTTTGCAGGTCACGATACAGTATGGTTACTTCAACATCAGGATACAATCTCTTGAGGAGCAAAGCGTTGTTAAGAGCTGTCATACAACATATTCTTGAACAGTATGTTCTACCAGTCTTTTCTCTAGCTCCAACACATTGAATCATAATAACCCTTTTAGGTTTTGCTAGTTCACTTTTTTTGAGAAGTTGCTCAAGTTCAAGTTGAGTCATGACGTTCTTGTTTTCTTTGTATCCGTACATTCCAATAGGTTTGAATACTTCAGCTCCAGTCGCTACGATTATTGTTCCTACACTAATCTGTTCAGTTTCATTTGAATTCTTTCTCTGAAGGGTTATGTCGAAGTTGCCGATGAATCCTTCCATTTTCTCAATCAGTGTTGACATGTGCAGGTGTATGCTATTGTTCGCCTTCACAACCGTGACTGCTTCTCGAAGAACGTTTGACGCATATCGTTCACCAGGTTGTAGAATATGTAAATGCTTCAATAATCCGCCAAGTTCTGCTTCCTTCTCAACTAAGTGAACATCAAAACCTTGTCTTGCAAGAGACATGGCTGCAGTCATCCCTGTTATTCCTCCGCCGATGACTAGGGCTGAAGGGATTACCTCTATTTGAGGGTCAATGTGTGGTTGAAGATGGCTTGCTTTTGCGACAGCCATCCTTATGAGGTCTTTGGCTTTTTCCGTTGCTTCTTCTGGATAGTCCATATGAACCCATGAAGAGTGCTCCCGGATGTTGACCATTTCAAAGAGATACTTGTTCAGCCCCGCTTCTTCACATGTCTTCCTAAAAAGGGGTTCATGAGTTGCAGGTGTGCAAGAAGCAACAATGACACGGTTCAAATTATACTCTTTTATGCATTCTTTAATAAGATTCAATCCAGCGGATGAGCAAGTATAAAGGTTTTCTTTGGCACAAACAACACCGGGCAAAGTTTTGACATACTCTACAATTGTTGGAACATCAATCACTCCACCAATGTTGAAGCCACAATGGCAAACGAAGACTCCAATCCTTAATTCTTTGTTATGTGTTGCCATCTGCTATCTCTCCATAGTCTAGGATACAGCTACCTCGGTGGCCATTGCTGCTGCAGCACTGGCTTGCGTGACTGATTCAGAAATGTCCTTAGGTGCCTGGCAGTATCCACAAACAAAGATTCCTTCCACGTTTGTCTTAATTGGTATGTCTTTTGTCTTGAAGAAACCAAATTCATTCAATTCTAAATTGAGATTTTTTGCTAGAAGCTCATTATCTTTCCTCGGAATCAAAGCTGGACAGAGTACAACTAGATCTGCGCGCAATTCTTCCATTTTCCTTTTCATAATGTCTTCGTATCGAACTAACAGATCCTTTGTTACTGAGTCTTCTATGACTGTAGAAGCACGTCCATTAACGTATTTAACAGCCCATTTGTCTTTGGCTCTGGTGACGAACTCTTGGAAACGTTTTCCGAAGACTCTTAGATCCATATATAAAATGTAGACTTCACATTCAGGGTCGTGTTCTCTGACGAGAATCGCCTCTTTTGTGGCGTACATACAGCAGACTGTGGAGCAGTAGGGTAATCCTTTTTGTGAGGTTCTTGAACCAACACATTGTATGAAAACTATTCTATGAGGATGTTTTTTGTCTGTAGGTCTTAGAAGTTCCCCACGGGTTGGTCCTGAAGCGTTGATTAGCCTTTCAAACTCCAGTGATAAAAGGACGTTTTTGTATCTTTTGTAGCCATATTCGCTTATTGATGTCGGATCATACAGTTCCAAGCCTGTTGCCAATATTATGCTTGAAACACTAAGGATTATTTCCTTAGGCTTCTGATCAAAGTTGATTGCATTTGCTTGACAGAATTTCTCGCATATCCTGCAAACTCCCTTCTGAAAGAAGAGACAATGATCCTTGTCTATTGTGGCTGTGCGAGGAACCGCTTGAGGAAATTGCACATAGATAGCTTTTCGCGTTCCCATGCCCATGTCAAATTCGTTTGACACTTTAACTGGACACTTTTCTGTACATACACCACAACCAGTACATTTATCAATATCAACAAATCTAGGGTTTTTCAAAATCTCCGCTTTGAAGTTTCCAGCAGAACCTGTTACACTCCTGACTTCTGAACAAGTAAGTAACTCAATGTTCGGATGCCGGAAGCATTCTATCATTTTTGGGGCAAGGATGCATATGGAACAGTCCATTGTTGGAAACGTCTTGTCAAGCTGAGCCATCCTCCCCCCAATACTTGGAGATTTTTCAACAAGGTAAACCTTGAGACCGCGGTCAGCGAGATCCAGAGATGCTTGCATCCCCGCTATGCCTCCGCCAACCACAAGTACAATACCATCGTTAACCAATGTCAATTCCACACATGTTTGCATACACGCTTCAAGAAAGAGAGAGGTGTATATATTCTCATAAAAAAGTATCTGTATCTCACATCTCATTCGAATGTAGTAGTTTTTTAGATAGTAAGATCGAAACATTATGATATTTTTACAATAAAATTTCATTTGAAGGTTGGAACCTCCAGAATCACTGGTAATTCCGTCTTCTTCTGAGTTTGTATGAACAACCTTATAAGAAATTATCTATAAGATTAGGCTAGGCCGCTTAAATCTATATATATGCCATATATTAGTCTATAAGATATTTCGAACAAGTATATATTCGACCGTTTCGCCATATAGCTCAAGGTGAGAAAGTTGAAAACCCTTGAGATTGTACCACTCAAAGATAAGAAACTAGTCGTAGCAATTGTTGAAAAAGAGTATAACGAACCTTTTTGGATAATTGAACCTCCTACTATCCCGCATTCTCAGGGACTTCAGTCTCTATTCCAGCCCTCCATAGTGTTTCATAAGTTTCTCAGCAAACTTATCAAGAAAATCAATCCTGACTTTGTAACTGAAGAGTTGGGTATGCGCTCACAAAAACAATTTTATGAGGACAATGTTTTGGTTCAATTGTTCCGAGACAGCAAAATTCCTTACTTTCCCGTTGATATCGACGAAAATGCCAAAGCATATCTTGCAACTAGTTTAGATAGAAAGATAGGGTCGAGAGATAGTATACTGAAAGCTTTAGCTGACTTGTCTAAGAAAGAAGAGGAGAAAGAGTCTATTGAAAGGGAATATTTGGTTGCTTATGGTCAATGTTTACAACTTGAAATTGATGAAGAAGAGCAAGAAGTAAGCTTTCCTATAAGGGAAAGCTGGATTGTTATGAATATTGTGGATCATGCCAGAGAGCTTGATACTGAAGAAGAGAGTATTTGTCTTCATATATGCAGCCCGGAGCATGTAGAAGGAGTTAGAAACCTTCTGGAATCCCTAGACATCCGAGTTGAAGTTCTTAGACTTTCAAAGAAGATAGTTTCAGCCCACATTGACGCTAGCTCCGAAGAACCAGCAAATCTACTGCAATCAATGCAAATTCAAGTTAAACCAATCATTAAGAAAAGCGGGTCTTATGATTCACCATACCTTCTTTTTTACTTGGACACTGATGAGAGAGCCAGTCCTTTCGATATCTGCATGGCATACGACGCTGGATACAATGCTGTTATACCATATGACAACGTGACTCCAAAAGACGCTGAAAAAATTGTTCAGGACACAATTTTTTCCAGAGGTCCAAAAGCTGTCAAGCATACCTGCTTTTTTATCGGAGGAGGAAACGCTGAAAAAGCTGAAGAAGTTCTTAAGGTTGTAAAGGATGTTATGTTTCCGCCTTTTATGGCAAACATAATAATTGATCCAGGCGGCGCTTATACAACAGCTTCAGCTATGGTTGCAAAAGTTGAAGATGCTCTTCTATCTCACAAACTTGGTGACTTAAGGGACAAATCCTGTGCGGTCTTAGGCACAGGGGCCGTAGGACGGGTAGCAGCAGTTCTTCTAGCTAAGCTTGGGTGTGAAGTATCTATTGCCAGTCTGAATCCAAAGCGTACGGATGGAAAAGAATATGCTCAGAAGGTAGCAAAGCTTCTCGAAGATAGACATAAAGTAAATGTGCATGGAGTTTTTGCACCGACGAACGTTGAAAAACTTGAAATCTTAAAGAAAGCGGATATAGTGTTTTGTGCTGCTACGAGAGGCGCCTGCATCATAGAGAAAGAATTACTAGGAGAACTTAAGACCTTGAAAGTTCTGATTGACATAAACGCTGTCGCACCTCTTGGAATAGAAGGTATACAGTTGAATGATGACATGAGGGAAATGACGCTTGGAATTTTTGGAATCGGAGCTCTCGCGGTCGGTGAGTTGAAACATAAGCTAGAGGAAGAGATCTTAAGATTAGCACGAGACAGCAGAAAAGAAATATTCAATTACAATCAAGCTATACAACTCGCAAGGAAACTACTTCAAAAAGAAGTCGTCCCATCAGAACTAACATTGACCTTGAAGTATCCAACTACGAAGAAGAAAACTAGATAGTCACTTTGTAAGCGCGGTTAACGTTAGTCTCAGCAATATTCACCGCACACTCAGTGATTCCTTTTATACTACCGCGTATCGAACAAATCATACAAACTATCAATGCATTCTTCTGTTTAGACAGAAACGTCTTTGACGCTATCTCACGATCTAACTCTTCAATCTTTTTTCCTTGCTCTATTATCTCGACCGAATTGTCTACATTCCTTGAAAAGAATGCAGTCAATGCTTTATTATAAAGGTTAACGGCTTCTCCGCCAGCATTTGAAAGGAGAGTTAGTAACTGATCAGGTATCTTCAGTTGGCTTCCATCCAATATTATCAGCTGCTTTGCTATATTAGCGGAATGATCCGCAGCTTGCTCAACCTTATGTACAAGAGTCTGATAATCCATGCAATCTAAGGAATCAATGTCGAGTTGACTTGCCAAGATAGAATCCTGAGCTGCATCACGAAGTAACCGGAGAAGAAAAAAAGAAAAATGATCAACGTCATCATCAAGAGAGAAAACCGATTTCGCTAACATTATATCTCGGTTTCTCAACGCGTCCAATATATCTCGACACATGGAGTAAGAGATCAGATGCATCCGTTGGATAGCTAATTCAAGCGATGCTTTTGTTTCATCTATTAAAGTTTGAATAGACATACTTTTAGAATCGGCCTCCATAATTCTCATGTAAAGCATTCTGACAATATTTCTAATTGCCTTCCTTTGTGGAACAGAAAAGATTTTCTTGGACAAAGTCTTGATGCTGGAGTAACCATTTAAATAACAGCCGATTATTTTCCGAACAATTGAGGTTTCTTTCTCGTCTGCATCAATATAAAGTACTATTTCCTTATTCTTTCTTCCCTTCTTCACACTTGGAGAAATCGCTAAGGAACGGTCACGTTGGATAGCAAGAGAAACAACATCACCTTTCTTTAATTCATTTAGCTGTACCCAATGTTTTGGGAGAGAGATTACAAGAGAAGATCTGCCTAGAGAAATAATCTTGCGTTCCATAATCTTTCCTCATACTTGTATTGCTGTGTTATACATGATAAGACAAGTATATATTCTAATCTTGAATCGGCTCAGTTGATGCGGCTGCACCAATTAACAAGTGTGCTTTGTAATAATTGCAATAATGTAGACTTGCACATGTTGTTGGTTCAATGGGTAATCGAGGCTGTGTTTGCCTGAGTGATTTGGAAATAAGAACTGCATTTACAGATTTAGATGCGTGGAGCCGAATAGAGATATTTCAATGCAGCAGGAACCGATGGATTATTCTTTGTAGTAGTATGGTTGTCTAATGTATCCGTAAGCTTCAAGGGCTGATGTTATACCCTGCCCTACGGCTGTACCAATCTGCTTAACAGGGTGGTTTGTAACGTCACCAGCGGCATAAACTCCTGCTATGTTTGTTCGTTGCCGTACATCAACCATTATGTAGCCCTCCTCGTCAACATTTACTCCTGCTTTTCTAGCTAGCTGGCTGTTCGGTATTTCTCCAACCTGAACAAAAACGCCATCAACATTTATCTTATTCATCTTTCCTGTCTTATTGTTCAACAATGTTGCGTTGTTGACTGTTTGTTCGCCGTTAATCTCTTTCAATTCAGTATTCCATAGAATATCAACGTTTTTCTTGTGTTTTAATGCCTTCACAAGTGCCTCCTCAGCTCTTGGCACGTTTCTCCTGTGAGATAGTTTGACTTCTGAAGCTAGATCTGCAATGTAAAGGGCTGTCAGTACGGCAGAGTTACCGCCGCCAACTACTAGAACACATTTATTTTTGAATAATGGGCCATCACAAACTCCGCAATAGCTTACACCTCTTCCGTAAAATTCCTTTTCACCTAAGACTCCAAGTTTGCGATAATGGTTTCCAGAAGCGAATATAACTGTTTCAGCTTCATATGTTGTCTTATGAGATTTCACGATTTTTCTTTTGTCATTTAGGTCTAAGCTGGTAACCTTTTCGAGTTCCCGAATTTCTACGCCAACACTTCTGCATTGCACCACAATTTTATGGGCAAGTTCACTTCCGCGTATATTTTGGAAACCTGGGTAATTCTCGATTATCGGGGCATCTCCTGCTGTGCCCCCAGCCATTTTTTCCTCCAGAATTAATGTTTTCAATCCGCTTCTTGCTCCATAGATTCCTGCAGCTAGACCTGCAACTCCCGCTCCTACGATTATCAATTCCCAATTTTCCATTTTCAAACAACCTTTAAGCAAACCAATTTGGTGATTGGTTACTTTTGTTTATCATAAACTTAAAGATTAGGTTTTATGCTGCAAATTCGGAAGCCTATGCCAATAAGGTCGGTCATATGCCAGCAAACAGTCTTCCTTCTTATCTATAGTATCAATTGTTTGAATGTCGAGTCACTATGTTTGATAGGTTCTACAGTCTATTCGCACATATGCACACTACAAGTTTCATGGAGTGACTGATTAAATGTGTTCACAACTTAAACTTTCATTTTGGACGTTTGAGATTGCAGTGTTTAGATTTTAGCTCGATATCAATGTTTGATTTATGAATTCTCCTTTTACTTGTTGATGTGGATAGATTTTTGTCGCTTTGAGCTTGCAGCCTTTTGCTATTGTCACGTCATCAGCGACAACTGAGATTGAGCTTATTTTGGTGGGTTTCTTTTGGTTTGAAAGGATTGTTACGTGTCTTCCTATAATGCTGTCTTTTATTTCTGCTGCATTCTCAATGATGGATCTATCCATGACAGCCGAGTTCACTATTGTTGTATCGTTGCCGATTCTTGTGTAGTTGTCAATGCATGAGTTCACTATTATCACGTTATTGCCTATTTTGCAGTGTCTTCCAATGAGGACAGAGCCTTCTATCTCTATTTTTCCCTGTCTAATTTTTCTTAAGGTCTCTTCTCTCCGCTTCATTGATTCTTTGCTTTCTCCTTGAACCCATATTCTGGCTTCCTCGCTTATTCTTCCACCGAATTCTGTCAACGATGAAAAACGGCCATCAAGCATGTCGCGCATTGCTTCCAAGTAACGCTGAGGAGTGCCAACATCATACCAGCTTCCTTTCAAAGCATAACCATATACAGGTCGGCCAGTTTTTATCAAGTAAGGGATAAAGTCGTAACCGAAATCTAGGCGATGTTTATCTTTGATTATGTTTTTGACCCCCGTTTCTTTGGATATTTTTCGTATTTCCGGTGAAACCATGTACAAACCTGTGTTAGCAAGGTTGGAGGGTGCCTTTTCAGGTGTTGGTTTTTCAACAAACCTTGAGATTCTCATTCTTTTGTTTATGTCAGCTATTCCGTAGCCTTCAACATTTTTCACTTCTCTTAATGCAATAGTCATTACAGCTTCTTTCTGCTTGTGAAATTCTACCAGTTCTTTTAAGTCTACATCAAAAATGTTGTCGCCTTGCACAGCAAAGATTGGGTCTTTAACATTATAGTATTCCATGTTTATTCTTGCAGAATCCGCACTACCCACATCATCTACGTTAGGTTGATATCTTATGTGAATACGCGGAGTCAATTCATATCTTGCGGAAAATCCATGACCCGACTTAAAATAGTCGTATAAATCTCTATAATTTCTGTATCCTTTCACTCCGAAAATGAAGTTTTGAATACCTTGACGTGCAAGAGACAATAATGAAAACTCTATCAGTAATCTGTTTAATAAACGAAGGCATGCCTTACTTGTTTCAGCCGTAAGTGGCTTTAGACGTTCAGCTTTTCCTCCGACTGGAATTATCACTCTTAATCTTTCTGGTGCATAGTTGTCATGCAAAGGATTGTCACCAAACTATAACTTGGTGAAGTTTAGCTGTATTGAACGTATTAAACTTTCGAATTCGATTCAGCTCGGATATGCAGACTTTTTTTATATTGTTAGCTAACGAACGCGAGCTAATGAAGAAATTATGGATACGTGCAATGACAAGGGAAGAGCAGATGTTGAAAGCGGATAAAAGCACAGTGCACGCGTTCTATAAAGGAATGGTGTGTGACCAAAGAATTCAGTGCAAAATTACCAGAACTACAAGTTGGAGTATAGATTTGAAGAAAGACAATGCGACTACTATTATGCTACTAAAGAAGTAACCGGTCAGAAATGTTTTCAGACCTGGACGTGAATCTTATAACTTTAATCAAATGTTATGAGTTATTGTGAAGGTTTGGGCAATTATGGGTAAGCTTAGTGGTTATGTACGTTTAATGCGTCCCATTAACTGTTCAATGATAGGTTTTGCAGTCATTGTGGGCGCAGCTCTTGTAAATACACATAGTCTAAGCATATCTGGGCGAAACCTCTTTTTCGGATTCATTACTGGATTCACATTGGCAGGCACAGCCATGGCTATAAACGACTATTATGATAGAGAAATAGATGCAGTGAATGAGCCTAACCGTCCAATTCCAAGCGGCTTGGTGAAGCCGAAAGAAGCTTTAGCTCTCACTTCTGTTCTTACAGTAATCGGTTTCATAACTGCCTATTTAACAAATGATTCCTGTTTTGTGCTAGCCATAATTGCGTGGATTGTTCTTATGGTTTATACTACTGTTGGAAAGCGAAGTGGGTTACCTGGCAATTTTCTCGTCAGCACGTGTATAGCAATTCCCTTCATCTATGGAAGTATTGCGGTCGTCAATTCAGTTGAATTGGGAGTTTTGATTTTCGCTTCTATGGCTTTTCTTTCGAATACAGGTAGAGAAGTGACTAAGGGAATTGCAGATGTCAAAGGCGATGAAATGCAAGGCGTGAAGACTTTGGCTGTCCGTTATGGAGAGAAAAACGCGGCGATTGCGGCAGCAATCTTCTATTTTTCTGCAGTTTTGTTAAGTCCAATAGTTTGGTTTTTAGAACTTGTCTCTTTATGGTTCATTCCCTTAGTAGCCATAACTGATTTGGGGCTTGCAGCGTCTTCATTTATGCTTCTTAAGGATTATTCGAGGGAGAAGGCTAGAAAAACTAAGAATCTCATTCTCTTATGGTTCATCATCGGATTGTTAGCATTTGTCGCTGGCACCGTAAAATGAATATTTATTTGGCAGAGAAGTTTTATGGATGTTCTTCAACGCGCACTAGAATATCACACGCCCACTTTCCATATTTTGTTTTGAGACCGTTCTAAAGCGTAGTCTTATTTATGACCAACGGATCTCTCTTCATTTGGAATGTCTGGATGAGACTAGGTTTCAAAATCTGCTTTATTATTGGGATACTTGTTTTGATCATCGGTGCAGCTGCATGGTATTTCTATCCTAAACCTATTGTGTACAATGAAAGTTTCGAAGAGGAATTCGGTGGATGGATAAAGGATGCTGACGTTCCTCTAGACCCAAATAATCCTGGTCAGCCTATTGCTTGGAACGTTTCTCGAGCAGCATCCCGAGCTCATTCTGGGCAATATTCAGTGGAGATGCAGGTTGACGGAAGGCAGGACGATGGTACAGTTTGGATAGAGAAGAAAATCTCGGTGAAAAACAACTTGCAAATTCAAGTCAAGATTTCTTTCGAATTCTACAGTGAAGAAGAGAGTTTCAATGTTATAGCAGGTGTTTGCGCGTATGCTGGAATCCTTAACCCAGAGGTTGAAGCAAACTTCACTGTTGTTGGGAACGCCAACGAATTCGCAGGATGGACACAGTAAATATACACAACAACTCTGCTTACTAGTTCCACCGGAGAAATGTGGGTTGCTGTGGGAATTACGGTGCGATGGGAAACTGAAATGACTTATAACTTGGATGTTGTATCAGTCACAATAAATTAGCGTGCTAAAGATTTCGTCTGTTTTTCTGACCTGCAAGACTTGCTGCTGCTGATAATTCTTGAAAAACTGTAAAACATTTTCTTTTTGATAAAATTAATGAATGTAGAGATAGCTTTAGTATTCTATCTAATGGGATGTATGCATTAAAAGCACTGATTGGTTTTTTGTTTGCTTATTTCCAAGCTTATGCCCTATCTGGAGAGAAATTCATTCTTTAGCATTCCATAGTGAATTAAACCATATCGTTTACCCTTTTCTACTCCGCATTCACGTAAATGTCCTTCCTTGCGGAAGCCAAGCCTCTCTGCCAGCTTGCAACTCCTAATGTTACTATCGCGTGTGATGACAATCACCTTGTATGCTTTCAGGTCATTGAAGAGAAAGATCAATGAACGTCGAGCAGCTTCAGTTGCGATTCCCTTTCCTTGATAGCCTCTATCCAGGAACCATCCGATCTCAAATGAAGGGACTTCCCAACTTTTGGGTTCTATCCATATTTCTCCGATGTATTTGTTCTCACTCTTCAACCAGATGCCCATAACCAACCGATCGCGAGTGTTCCATTCAGCTGCATGTTTACGGATTTCTATCTCCGCTTCCTCATCAGTCTTGATAGATGAAACCTCTTCCACGTTTTCCTTAAGGAAATCCCGGTTGCCGTTTCTTTCAAGTAGTAAGTAGAGATCTCGTCCATCGCCTTTTGCATACTTCCTTATCATTAGTTTCTCAGTCTCCAGGTGTGTAGGAATATCCAGTAGCAACTTATGCAATTATTTAACATCCCAAGCTACTGAAGTACACATATCCCATACTATATTCTTTTTGTCAAAGACGCGCGCATTGTGTTCTTCTCTTCAATTTCCATTTAAGAGCACTTTTAAGCCTTTCAGAAGACTATATCACTTGTCTTTGGAAACGGGATGCAAGGTGAAAAGCGTTGTCTAAGTATGAAGTTGAGCTTATTTCCATAATAGACAAAGACAAGCTAATGAAAAGATATGAAAATCGTTTCCTTTACGAAGAGAGAGCTGACATCTATGGATGTTGCATCAAACTCCTAACGGATGTCAAATACGTGAAGGAACGTTGGGAAGAAAATTTTTACCCCATGTCTGCTCACGTTCGTTCTCACGGAAGACTTGTTGTCACTGAAGAAAAGGATGAAAAGCTAAAGGTTATGTATGATCAACTGTCAAAAACAGCAGTTTTAGTAAACGTTGACTATTATGGCTGGGTAAAATCCATTGCGCTAAGCGTCGCCAGCGACATACTTGAAGATGAACATGGCATTAATTCTGTTCACGGGGCATGTGTAGATATTGGAGGTCGAGGCGTTTGTCTGATTGCGCCTTCAGGTACTGGTAAAACGACGCACACTTACGGGCTTCTTAGGTTGAAGGGCGTACGCGTCATATCTGACGATTGGTTTTTTGTTCGTTTCTTAGCTGAGGAAAACGTTGCTTTCAGTTCTGAGAAAAATTTCTACGTTCAAGCAGACATTGCGGAAACTTGGGGAGAATACAAAAAGCTCGTCGATAAGGCGGAATTTGACGCGAAAGGTAGAGCAGTTGTAAATGTTAGGTGGATCGTTGGAAAGGGAAAGATATTACCCCTCACCACGTTAAGAACTGCCATTTTGCTAAGACGCGATCCGGAAGATGAAACTTTAGTAAAAAAGTTGACGCCTAAAGAAGCAGTTGAATACATGGAAACTGTGAACTTCTGCAACCCACATCTGCTAGTGAAAGATACACGGAAAAACTATTTACGAAGGCGGTTCTTCCAACAGTTCTTCAGCCACAACGAAATCTACCTCGTAAACACTACGTTGCCTGCAATCGAAACTCACAAAGTAATAAAAGAAGAGGTTTTGAAGATATAGCAACATAAGAGGGATCTGTTAATATGCAGAGAATTGGTGTTGTAACCGCTGGTGGAGACGCTCCTGGAATGAACGCAGCCATCCGCTCAATAGTTCGCGTAGCAACATTCCATGGGCTAAAGGTTATGGGAATCGAAAGAGGATACGCAGGACTTGTTGAAGGACAGATTCGCCCCTTAGGACCTCGCTCCGTAAGTGGAATAATCAATCGTGGCGGGACCATACTCAAGACCGCCAGATGTGAGGCGATCAAAACTAACCAAGGTATTCAGAAGGCGAAAAACACCTTAAAGACCAACAAGATTGATGGCTTAATAGTAATCGGAGGAGATGGCTCCCTAAAGGCTGCAAGTGAATTACACGAAGCCATCGGATTATCCATAGTAGGAGTACCTGCCACCATTGACAACGATGTAGCTGGCACAGATACCACGATTGGCTTTGACACAGCCGTCAACACAGCCTTATTCACAATTGACAGAATTCGGGATACAGCCACATCCCACGAGAGAGTTTTTGTGGTGGAAGTGATGGGTCGGAAACGAGGCTTCCTCGCCCTAGAGGTAGGTCTTGCCGAAGGAGCAGAATTCATTCTCATCCCAGAAATCAAGCATAATCTGCAGGACATAAGCAAGAAACTCAGGCAAGGTCGAAGCAAGGGCAAGACATCTGAGATCATAATCATGGCTGAAGGGGCAGGAAATTCTGCCACCGTCGTGGAACAGATTAGGAAGGAGACAGGATACGACATACGTTTGACTGTTTTGGGGCATGCACAGAGAGGAGGATCTCCAACAGCTCGAAGCAGAATCTTAGCCAACCAGTTCGGAGCTTACGCTTTGGAACTACTTTTACAAGGTGCAAAGAAGAATATGGTTGGAATTAAGGGACAAAGAATTGTTTCTGTTGATCTGGATTACGCTTGGAAGGAAAAGAAAGAACTGGATATGAGCCGATACCGTTTGGCTGAGATTCTATCCTCATAATGATTCTTGAGTTTCGTGTGCATGTTATTGTAAATCTGAAAACATATTAGACTCTGTGACCACGGAGTCCAGTTAACGGGACGAATGCGACTCCACCTAGATTTTCTTTGTTAATTGTTCCGCTAATTTTCTTTGTAATCTTCATAAGGTTTTGGAATAGATGAACACTGCCAACAGGGATCAGCATAATCCCGTCAGGCTTTAACTGTTCAATTAAAGGCTTGGGAACATCGGGTGCAGCAGCGGTCACTAGGATTCTGTCATAAGGAGCTTTTTCAGGATAGCCAATGGAACCATCTGCACTGATTATGATTACGCGGTCGCCGAACCCAGCTTTCATGATGTTTCTTCTGGCAAATTCAGCTAAACCTTGTATTATTTCCAATGTGTAGATTTGCCCCCATTCACTTCTCGGCGTATTAGTGGGTGCAACTATCTCAGCTATTGTTGCAGCATGCCATCCTGAACCTGCTCCGACTTCCAGCACCTTTTGGCCGACATCCAATTGGAGGGCTTCATTCATTATTGAAACCATGTTTCGCCTAACTTAGCATGATACTAAGCTATGTGGCGCTGAAACTGTCTGCCCAAACCCAATTGGAAGCGGTGTATCCGTAGCACTGTAAGACTGCATGTTTTCTGGAAGAAAGTTTTTTCGAGGCACTGAACGCATGGCTTTGATAACTTTTTGTGAGCCTAGAATTCTTACATTTATTAGTTTTTCAATGAGTCCTTTCCAATCCTCTTTACTCAAATCAAAGCACCAAACGAATTATTTGGGAGTAGATGCTTTTAACCTGTTTGCATCTGAAAGAAAGACGTAGAATACACAGACAGACTACTTTACGGTGACAGATTTCGCAAGGTTCCTCGGAGTATCTGGGTTCTGTCCTCTCTCCACAGCCATATAATATGCTAGAAGCTGCAAAGGAACAACAAAGAGTATTGGTGACAGAACCTCAGGAATACCCTTAGGCACTTCCATAAAGTCGTCAGCCAACTTCTTGATTTCTTCGTCACCTTCCTCAATCACCGCAATTATTGAAGCTCCTCTAGCCTTCATCTCCATAATATTGCCCATCAATATTCTTCGTGTTCCATCCCTTGGGCAAATGAAAACGACAGGAAAACCAGATTCTACGAGGCTTATGGGTCCATGCTTACTTTCTCCAGCTGGGAAAGCTATAGATGCTATATAGGCGATTTCCATGAGTTTCAGTCTTCCCTCATAAGCTGTCGCTGAGCTTATCCCACGACCGAGGAAAAAGAATGTTTTCGCTTTCTCGTATTTCTTTGCAATCAGTTTCGCTTTCTCCTCTTGTGTTTGAATTACCGTCTCAACAGTGTCTGGCAGCCTCTCCAATTTTTCTGCAAGGAAATCCATCTCGTCCTGTGAAACTTTTCCTCTTTTCTTCGCAAGTCTCAATGCTACCTGAGCCAGTACAGAAAGTTGTGAGGTAAATGTTTTCGTTGCCGCTACCCCTATTTCTGGACCGGACTGTTGACCAATGTAGACTCGGGAAATCCTAGTTAGGGTTGAGCCAATAGCATTCGTTAATCCAAGGACGGTCGCTGCTCTTTCACGAGCGCTATTTACAGAAGCTAAAACGTCTGCTGTTTCGCCAGATTGGCTCACTGCCAAGATTGTGCTATCAATGTTAACTGATTTACCGTGCTGCTCAATGAATTCAGAAGCTATAACTGGATAGGTAGCCAAAAAAGCAAGCTTAGAAAACATGTAGGATGCAGCTAAACAGGCATGATATGATGTGCCACAAGCCACAAAGAAGACTTCACGGGCACGATCAAGAAAAGTGGCCATTAAGTCAAGATAATGCTCTTGCACCCTAAGCGTATTTCGCAGACAAGCTGGCTGCTCATGAATTTCCTTAAGCATAAAATAAGGGTAGCCTTGTTTTACAGCCATTTCAGGCGTCCAGTCAATAATATTAGGCTTTCGCGTAACAACGCTTGAATCATCAATCCTTCTAATCTCAAACCCATTCTGCGAAAGAATAACAAGTTCGCCGTCTTCAATTATGACTGCTCTATTGGTTAGTGGCAGAAATGCAGGGATGTCAGAAGCGCAGTAAATTGAATTTGCATTTACTCCAATGACGAGTGGGCTTTCGTGTCTAGCACATAATATTTTGTCAGGTTCCTTCGTCGAAATGACAGCAATGGCGAATGATCCATCAAGCCTCTTCAAAGCTGCAGTCACTGCATCAGCAAGGCTCGAAGAAGGATTACCCTTCAAACTTTCCTCAATAAGATGGGCTATGACCTCTGTATCAGTTTTAGATTTGAATACGTGCCCGCGGTCCTCCAGTTCTAACTTCAACTCAGCGAAGTTTTCGATGATTCCATTATGGACAATAGCGATATTACCGTTGCAGTCAACATGCGGATGCGCATTGACTTCTAATGGAGCACCATGAGTAGCCCATCTTGTATGTCCAATTCCAATGTTTCCCGGCAAATCGTCCAGATTATGGATATTGTGAACTTCATCGATTTTTCCCTGATCTTTCTTTATGTATAATCTACCGTTGTCTATGGTCGCTTCTCCAACAGAGTCATAGCCACGATATTCAAGTCTTTTCAAAGCAGTATGTATTACTGGAGCAGCATTTCCATCCTTTAAGATACAACCAAATATTCCACACATCTCTAAGCCTCGTTGCAATTCAAATTCTGCAGGTTCTATGCAAGACTCTCTAACATTAATAAGCTTTTTTAGGAGAAAAACTTCAATTCTAAAAAAGTTTTCTTAGTATTATTCATGTTGAAAATGAGCTTAAATCGAAAACTATCATCGATTTTTGAAGGTTTTAAAAAGATTTTTATAACAGTATCTTATTTCACAGCATTTCTAGCTAGTTCAGCCCCTGAAACCATGTTCTTCAGTTTTCGCAAGCTTATTTCCCAAAATCTCGTTCTTAGGCCACAGTCTGGGCTCACATATATTCTGGAGGGGTCACCAATCATCTTTGCAACATGTAAAATTCTATTTCTGACAAGTTTTGGGGGCTCAATAAAATTGGTGTGCACATCCACTACTCCTAAACCATAATCTCCACGAAATCCGTATTCTTCAAATAATTCTATTTCCTTGTAACCTGCTCTTTCATTTCCGACCTTGGCTTGTCTGCTGTCTCTGTTCGCGAATTCAAGAGCTAGTTGACTGCAATTTCGCAGGTCACAAGCATACTTGGCTAGAATTTCGTAGTTGCTGTAGCAGTTGTGGAGGCTGAAGGTGCAGTTGAAATCTTTGACAGTTTCATTAAAGCACTCAACAAATAACCTCATTTCCTCGTCAGTTGGATTAGTTGTTGCAGCAGGTTCATCTATTTGAATCCACTTTGCCCCAGAATCCACCAGTTTCTTTATTTCCGGTCGGATTACTTCTTTTATCAAGTCGAAGAGAAAATTCTTCTTAGCCTCGAATTTCCGTTGTTTGAAATCCATGATTTTGTGGCTGAGTTTTTTCTCATAGTATTCGTTAAATGTCCAATCAACAAGCGTGTAAGGTCCCGTGAAAGGCACCTTTATTTCTTTTTCAGTGTTTTCTTTTGTGAAGAGAAACTCGTCAAGATAGAAGGAGTTAGTATACTGAGGTTTGTTTATGCACGCTGCTTTGTTGAAGTATCTGTAGTCAAAGGATTTTATGTATCCTAAAGAATTGAAACCAGCAGTTTGTCTTATGACGTGTTCATACATTTCTGACCGCCATTGTTCTCCATCAAAAAAAACGTCTAAGCCTGCTGCCTTGAAGAATCGAATAGCATATATGGCGGACCATTCAAGTATGCCCCTTCTTTTGCTGGGAGAATCTCTTTCATTCAATAGTTTAACCAATTCTTTTAAATCTGGAATCTCAAGTTTTCTACCCCAATCTATAGCTTCAGCCATATCTTCTTTTGACAGTGGTTTTCCTCTGTAGCCTTTGATTCTCCATCTTGGCTTTGCTAAGCTTCCAATCTCCTGTGTGGGAAGAAGCTTGCTCATGAAAACTCCTCTCTGAGACGTTTAGTCACGCTACGGATGATTTTCATTTTTTCATGTGCCCTTTCCCATGGAAGAAACTCCAGATCACAGTTCGGACAAACAAAGACTTCACCCATCTTGGAGGGATATATTGATTCAACTATTTCCTTGGTAACTGTGACCAATTCGTCTGGTTCCTCAACGAGGGAGTTTCTGGAGTCTACCAAGCCGAAGGCAACACCCTTTTCAAAACTGTACTCTTTCAGTTTTTCGAAATCTGTTGCGTATAAGTCAATTCCTAAATGGTCTACTGGAAAGTCAATGGCTTCGGGCAGGATTTGACAGAAATCTCCGAAAAATGTTTGGACACATGTTTTAATGGATGTTCCTTCAACTGCAACTCTCAAGGCTTCACTGACATAATCTAGTTCTGTTCTCGACAGAGAGGTGGCAATTGGCTCATAGACTAAGGCTGGATCGCTTAACTGAACATATTTAAAGCCCAGTTGGGTTAGGCTTTTGATTTCCTCCTTCAATATTTCAGCGTATTCGAACATCAATTCTGTTTTGTCCTTATAGAATTGATTTTCTGAAAGTTGGGCGAAGGTGTAGGGCGCTGGCAAAATTGCTTTCCAACGAAAATTCTTTGGGAGATATCCGATATATGTTGCTTCCTTAAATATGCTTTTATTACGCCTTATGGTGTCCACTATTATTGGTTTTCTGTAAAAAACATTATTGTTGAACCATCTGGCAAGACTGCCCATTTTCACTCCGCCTAAGCCTTTAATGAAAGGTCTAAGCATGTCCTGCCACCTGAGCATTCCATCAGTAACATAGCTGAATTCAGCGGATACCTGAGCATTTACAATTTTTGTGGTCGCATCTTCAAATGCCTTCTCAAGATCTGATGCATTAATTCTCCCTCGAGCGTAGATTCTAGTACATTCAATAAGTTCTGTGAGTCGCGGAAATATTCCGGTAACATAGCAGCCAATCATTTCATTTAACCATTCAACCTTTCAAGGTTGACTAACAATGTCCATTTCCCGTAATAAAAATTTTAATAATGGATGAAACTTTATCCATATGAAAGCCCATGGACAAAAAACTATTACTTCATGAAGAAAATGGAAAACAAAAAATTAAGGAAATCGCCGTAATCCAGAACCCGCAAAAGCTGAAGATGATTTTGAATAGTCTTACTTGGAAGATTTTGGTAATGCTCTCTGAAAGGGATATGTATCCATTAGAAATAGCTAGAAAGCTGGGAATTCATGAACAGAAGGTTTACTACCATATAAGAAAGTTGGCGAAGGCAGGTGCCATAACCGTCATCAGAGAAGAAGAGAAGAAAGGTGCCACGGCAAAATACTACAGAGCAGTTTCGCCAGCTTTTGGGATAGAGCTTCCAACAGGATATAGAACAATAAAAAAGCTTTCGCTTGTAAGCATAGATGAACAAATTCAGAAGTTCTTTAAGGAATTTATCACAAAAGACGGTTCATTTGAAGGAAAAATAGTTGTTGGCAGTCCCACACCCCATGGTCCATTCAAGACGAGCGCACGAGATGGACATTATTCTTCTTATCTAACATTCTTTTTGGGGCAGTTCACCAGAATGCCTGAGGAATTCGCTATAAAACTTGATGTTGACGTGAAAGTTGAGAAAGAGGAGAAAAACAACCTAATACTTGTCGGTGGACCTGGAACAAATCTTCTAACACAAGAAGTCAACAAATATTTACCGAAAAGGTTTAACATGCAACCTTCAGATCAAGGTTTCCTATTCGGCGGCTTGGTCTCGAAAAAAACCAAACAAGTTTACACGGCAGATGTTGTAGGGCTAATAGCAAAAATTGTGAACCCATGGGACAACACCAAACGAATTATTGTTTTGGCGGGAAATAAAGCGGTAGGCACCAAAGCATGCGTCTTAGCCTTAGCGCACTTCTGGAAGAGAACCTTAAAAGACTATCTTGGAGGAGACACGTTTGCAACTGTCATACAAGGATTCGATTTGGACGGAGATGGAAAAGTTGATTCAACAGAAGTTCTCGAATAGTTGTCCAGCCGCTTGGCGGAAATCTTAAAAAAATCGCAGAAATGAGTTGGACAGTATTTCTGAATATGCCTTGCTAGTGAATATGCATGTAACCAAAGAAAAATATAACACGCCAAACCCATATTGGGTAACATGAAAAGAATATTTAGCATCAAAGCCCCGAAGAATCAACAGAACCCGACATAATAATACTAAAATGCTTCTGCAATAATTAGAGACGAGAATCATGAAAATAACCGAAATCGTTACGGCCTATGGACATGAAAACATTCAAGCCAGTCATAAATCAACATTTGAAATTACAAAAGAAAAGCACATGTCAAAGAAAGGAGACTGTATCATTGCGGCTTTAGCGGACAAGGCTGTGGCTAATTTGAGTCCCAAATTCAAGGCGAATCTTCGTATGGACAACGCGAGAATAACCTTGTTAATTGAAGCAGAGAAAACTGTTGAAGTCATAAATGCTTTTGGAAGCCCACGACTAATTCTAACACATCCAACAGACATGGTTGTGAGAAAAAGCAGTTACATCTGCAACCGAACATTGGCAATCAAAGCTGACAAAGCTGCATGTGATTTAACGAGAAAACTTGTGAAGAAGCTTAGAAAACCAAAGCAAAAAGTGAACATTACTGTAACTGTCAAGGTTTAATGCCAGAACCTTGATACTGCTTCTCCTTTTCTTCGCCAATTACTATTCTACTCTTTTGGAGGTAAATCCAAACATGAATGTAGAGAAGCCTTGGAAAAAAATAACGTACCTCGATATGGTGGCGAATGTTCTTTAATACTTTATGAAACCAATTTGATCGGAAACTCCACCTATGTCGGTCATAGGGATTTTCGGAATCTTGTTTTGCATTGCTACTGAACCGGTGTGGTACTTCAACTTCGATTAATTTTCTTGCTACACGGATCAACTCATGCAATGCTTCAATTGGACGGTCAATGTGTTCAAGAATATGGAGGGCATAAACATTTTCAAAAGATTCGTTTTTGAAAGGCAAATTTTGGATGTCACATACTACATCCACAAATCTAGTTCTCTGAATATCGCAATGCAAAGCGTTTGGCACAAGATAGTGACAATTAAGAAAACCGCAGCCGATATCAAGAGTACGCACGCTTTTCGTCAAGCCAGTCGTTATTGAAATAAGGGTTTCACTGAGTTCAGTTTCCAATTTTATGTGTCACCGTTACTGTTCGAATCCGACTACGATTTAGAATAAATATATCCTTTATGAATTAATGATCAAGATTCTTAGTCATTATTACTGCAGGTTCCATGAGAACTTAATTTGGCAAAGTAAGCAACGGCTTAACATTTGACTTCATGCATCGAATTAATTTTGCGTTTAATATTCCTTTCAGTAAAAATCAGCATGAAATCTCAGTTGTCGGTGGTTTGACATGTTTTCATGTTTAGTTTGAGACCAACAGCTGAAATGTGAATCTTCTCCAAGTTCCGGTTTAAGATTAATAGATTTTTGCGTCTAAAACGGCTTGCCACTTATAAGGGGCGATAGCACGAACAAACCTCGAAGACAGAATCTTCACATTTCTTCCTGAATCTTCAATAGTATTCATAAAATGAGCTTTGGCATTTCCGAGTTTGTTTGAAGTGTCGACAAAACTGTAGAAATGCACTATGCCACCTGTTCGTTTTATTGTTTCAGACAACGCATCCACAAAGTCCATAGCTTTTTCAGGCAAATTCATAATCACACGGTCAGTAATTCCAGAAAGCTCCTTTACAACAATCTTTTTTGCATCCCCTAAGATTGGATGAACTTTTCCATTAACCCTGTTGAGTCTAATATTTTCCTTCAGAAATTTAATGGCGTGTGGGTTCACATCTATAGCATGAACCTTAATGTTTTCATGCGTTTTCGCTATCAGTATCGCGAAGGGACCTACGCCAGCGAACATGTCTACAACTGTTTCACCTTCTTGAACGAGGGATGCAACCCTGTTATGCTCATATGAAAGGCGTGGAGAAAAATAGACTTTGGCAAGATCCAAATAATACTGGCATCCATATTCTTTATGGATTGTTTCAGTGTCATATTCTCCAGCTATTACACTGAATTTTCTAAGTCGATGAGTTCCACTGACAGCTCCTTCTTTAGCAAGAACTGTTCTTACGCTCTTATGTGCTTTTAGAATTGCTTCCCCAATAACATTTCTATATGCGTTAAGTTGAGGCGAAATTTCGATTATGGCTATGTCTCCGACAAAATCTATTGCATGCGGTAAACTAGCCAACAGATAGGGTGGAAGTTTGTTCTCAAGTAATTCTGCAAATGATGTCACTCTCTTCTTACGTACGGGAAAAAGATAAGTTTGAAACTCGCAATCCGGAACTCGTTTTATAAACGCTTCTAACTCGTTTTCTTGTGGCATACGGACGAGTGGGATGTAGATGAAGTTCTTATTTCTTTGAATTTCCAGTTTTCTGTTGACTATTTCTAGTTTATTAGCCAGAATAATGGTTTTTTCACCATAAGCCTTCAGGACTTTGACGCATATTGATTTTCTAGGCATAGAATCACTAGAACTGAAGCCATTCGTTAAGCTCCAATTTGCTCGTATTTGTACCGAATATTTCTTGGACCGTTTCAAAGATTTTTTTGCTTATAATTCCCATTTCTTGGGCTTTTCCGAGTCTTTCCATATCCAAGACTTTGGCGGTGCCATCTTGCGTGTGCCTTTTGTCACCCAACTTTCTCAACCTTGTGAAGCTTACCCACTTTTTTCACATTGAACTTGACATCTAGTAGTTTTTCGGCAAGCCAGATATTCGTTTCTAAGTGATCTGAAACTATGCGGGTCAAAAACTCTGACTTCTCTTGAGCCAAAGCTATATAAGGAATAAGCAAATCAGACAAGTGAACATCTACTGTAGCTTTGGCAGAGATTTCTGCATAAAGTTTTTCAGCAGCCTCTCTCCCAACGATTTCACTTGTCTTTCTGAGTTCGCCTATTGCGTCAGCAGCCAAAACCACGCCAGTGTCTGTTTCAGCCCATAAGATAAGGGAGCTGCCCTTCTGAATAGGATTTGACTTGTCGTTAACTACACAGATGTCTGCCGTGTAACCTTTTTCTTTTAAGTATTTGTTTGCTGCTTCTGCTTGTCGTTCAGCTACCTTTCTTTTAGCGAGGAATGTGCAGACTGAAACTCCTTTTATACCTGTTATTTTGCCAAAACTTCCTAAGCATAAGGGTTTTATTGATTTACACGGCTCCATGGTTAATGTTACTTCACCTAAACCCTTTGGATAGTAACCGTACCTGTGTACTGTTAATTCACCATCTAATCCCATACGCTTTAGTATTGGCAAAAACACATAGCGCATGTAATTAATGGTTGGCGAATGCTGAACATCCGTTCCACCCTTTGATATATGTAAATGTATAGTATCCTCTGCGAAAGTACATATTGGCAGCACAGTCGCCAAAAGCATTGAAATGCTCCCGGCAGTTCCAATCTCCGCTTCAAATTTTCCACTTTTCACATTCTTAGGGTTGAACCAGAGTTCACGGGAATCAAGTCTTACATTCTTCAATTCAGCGTTACAGAGTTTCGCAGCCGTCAATACAGCTGCTAAATGTTGAGGCTTCAAGCCTGGCTGTGGTCTGTTCTCTCTAATGTTATAGAGGTATAGCGGTTGTCCAGTTATTGCAGCTAGAGCAACAGATAGTCTGAGGATTGTACCACTTCCACTCTTTCGACTTCCATCAATCTCAATCACTGGTGATAATGCTTCCTTCTAGTCCGTTTTGAATATTCGGTTTTTTCCGGGTTAACAAACAATTAATAAATGGGATGAGTATTAAGGATTTTGAGGAGGAAAGGGTATGAGTGAAGAAAAGGAGAAGGTTGATAAGCTTGTGGAAAGAGTTGATGAGCTTCTTGTGATTCTGAACAGAGTTGCGGAAGATCTTAGACAGGTTTCAGGATCGCTAAAATCTTTAGCGGTTTCGCAGATCACACAACCAACCGCTACACCCACTGTTCAAACACTCGAAAAAACCGAAACCCCCGGGAAAATGATGTTAATTGACGATGTTAAAATGATGTTTCCAGAAGACTTAGAGAACCTGTTAAGTTTTGAGGAAGAAGAAGATTACATAAAAGTAAAACCACGCCAGTTTCTAGGTTCAGACAACTTTGCAAAAATAGCGTCCATAATACGTGGAATAGACGGAGATTATGTGAGCGCTGGAAAACAATCACATTTTAGGGTGCCGAAAAAAAGAAACTGAGAAGAAAAACTGAATGTTTTTACAGAATTAGCAACTCCAGATTCACTTGTGTTTTTAGCATTCTTGTTTCTGTCAATACTAGCGACACTTAATTCACCTTCATCATAGCGTTACAAAATCCTAGAGTTAATATGAGTCGATTCTAGTGTGCAAAACAAGACGTGGTTGCTACGAAGATATTTACTACGAAGATATTTAAATTGAAGATTACCTATTATTATTATGGAGAAGATTGACATCCAACAGACTAAAGCAGTAAGGGTCTCTGTGTTGACGTGTATAAATGATTCAGCGTTGATGAAGGTTGCGGAATCTTTAGGCGACGAAGAAGCCATTAAGTTAATTGAGATTCTCAAAGATTTATCTGAAATAACTGATGACGAGATAGCGAACAAAACTGGCATAAGATTGAATTTCGTTCGTAAAATCTTGTACAAGCTTTATGATCATTCGCTTGTAAGTCTGAGGAGAACACGCGACCCGAACACTGGATGGTTCATATTTCACTGGAAGTTGCAACCAGATCAGCTGGAAGGCTTCATACTTAGCCAGAAACGTAGAGTACTCGAAAAACTCAATCTCAGGTTGGAATATGAGAAGGATCATGACTTTTATTGTTGTTGCAGCCCTGGATGCAAAAAATTTCCATTTGAAGATGCTGTGGAACTCATCTTTAAATGTCCTATTTGTGGTAAACCATTGATGCATTATGACAATGGCAAAATCATCCAAACGTTAACGAATAAAGTCGGGCAGTTGAGGAAGGAATTGAGTGAATGACAAGCTTCCATCAAGAAAACAAGCACTCAAATTTCTACGAGAGAGCGGATGCTCAAGAAATGTAATAAAACATTGTAAAACAGTGGCTAAATTAGCTGTAGAAATAGCGAAATCATGTGAAAAGAAGGAAATTAAAATTGATTTGCAGCTTGTAGAGATAGGGGCTCTTCTGCACGACATTGGACGCTCAAAAACTCACAGTATTTACCATGCAGTTGCAGGAGTGAAGATCGCGAAATCATTGGGATTGTCAAAACCAATCATATCAATAATAGAAAGGCATGTTGGTGGCGGAATAACAGCAAAAACAGCAAAGCAGTTGGGGTGGCCAAAAGGTGTCTACATTCCACAAACATTGGAAGAAAAAATCGTAGCGTATGCAGATAAGTTGATTGAGGGATCAAATCGAGTGCCAATTGAAAAAACAATCGGAAAATTCCGTTCTGATATGTTGCCACCCTCTGCCATCACAAGACTGGAAAAGCTTCATGAAGAAATGTTGGATTTAGTTGGCGACTGCAAGTGTCTATCATAACATTATCTGCAAAAGCTTACAATAATTTCCAACTGAAGTTTGTTGACAAGCTTTTAAAGGCTATGCTCAGAGACTTGAAAGTTGAAACACAAATTCACAAATTCTCCCACGGATGGATTCAAATAGCAATTTCAGGTGAAGACGAGAAAGCAGCGTTGCACTATTTAGCTGGAGAAATAGGATTCGGCCCCAAGCATTTAGAGAATTTAGAAAGATTCTCCACAGTAAAAGGATATATAACATCATTGAGCAGGAAAGAACTTTATATAGACATGGGAGTATTCTCATCAAACATCGTCAACGCAGTGGTCTCTCTAAAAAGTCTACAAGCCCAACTTGCTGATGGAAGAAAAATGTCACTTGAAAAGATAGCTGAGTTGTTTGGCTTCGTTGAGAATCTACCATTTGCTGTCAAAATCCTAAAGGTTGACTTAGAAAAGAGTTATGTTGAGGCTGTATTATCAGAAAAACAGCTTGATCTTTACAGACGTTGGACAAAATCATTGTTGGACAGACTGGTAGTCTTAGGTGCATCCTTCAACAGAGTGGAGGCAGCTTTGAAACGAACAAGCTGCAATCGTGATGTGGTGAACATTGAAACTTTGGGATTGTTTGAGAATGCAGTTGTATGCAAGCTTGGAACGGATGCCGTTGGATTAATCCCGAAAATTGGTAGAAGACTGTGGAAAGCGGACTTCAGCATATTTAATCCAAAAAAGATTGTAGATTTTCTTGGGGACTACTTGATATCATAACTTTTTGCCAAAGAAATTCTGTCAGGTCATTAAAACTTAGGATGCTTAATGTTCTGGGAAGATGTGTCTTAAGAATTTTATAACGAAGCAGCAATTATCGTATTGACACGGAGATTATGAATGATGGACGGCAGTTTAGTTAGAGAGGGTCAAATTGAGGACGTTCCCTTTATCGTTGACATGGTAAGAACTGGTTCCGAGGAAGGTGTTTTTCATGCTCATCCTTCTCGTTCTCTTTCCGTAGAAGAACAAAGAGAAAGATTTCGGGAGTTTGCATTCAAGAACAGATCAGAGGGCTATCAACTTCTAGTTTTTGAAGTTGACAGTGCAATTGTGGGCTACATTGATTCTCAAGTGAAAAGAGGAGTGGGATACATTCTAGGAATTTATGTGAGAGAAAACTACCGAGCGAAAGGTATTGGAAAAAAACTTATGAAGAGAGCATTGGACAGTTTTAGAAAGAAAAGGTGTCACAAGGCAAGACTTGAAGTTTTCGCACATAATCATAGAGCAGTAAAATTCTATAAGCACCTTGATTTTGTGCAAGAAGGTTTTCTCCGTGAAGATGAAGAAAAGAAAGATGCAATCATAATGAGTAAGTTTCTTGTTTATGCCTTAGGTCAAAAGACTTGACAATGTCTGCCGAGGATGACAACATTTAACTCTACCCAAAACAAATGTTTGGGGTTTCAACAGGTTTCTATCTTGAAAAGCTAGAGAGAGCTATTTTGACAGCTTGAACAGAAAATTCGTAACACGTCACTTCTAATGATTACAGAAGAAGACGCTCACGTTAACTGCATTTGTTTCGTGGTTACGAGGTATACTCCTGTGAAGATTAGAAGTCCGCCTATAAGGATGAACAGGCTTAGGTTTTCTTCGAGGAAGGCGATTTCGAAGATGATGGTCACTAATGGTTCTGCGAATAAGAATGAACTTGTTATTGCTGCGTCTACTTGTCTTAGAACGTAGAACCAGATGTAGTAGCCTAGTAGTGAACAGGTTATGGATAAGAAGAGAATTGCCAACCAGCTGGTTCTGCTCATTGTGAATATTTGATGTATAGAATATTCAGTAAGAGAAAAAGGGATTAGACATAATCCTCCCAATATAGTTACATACGATACGACAAGAAAGGGATCATATTTCTCCATAATCTTCTTTCCTAGAAGAGTGTAAACAGTCCAGAGAACTGGAGTGGAGAGCAAGATTAAACTTCCTAGAAAAAAATTCATATTGCTTGAGAAGTCAAAAGTGCCATTTGTTACAATAGTGAAAGTGCCTACTGCAGCGATTCCAGCTCCCAAAATCTGTTTTCTCGTCAAATGTTCCTTGAACATTCTGGCAGAAAAAACGGTTATGAGGATCGGTGAAAGGAGACAGACTAGAATTGCAGCTATTGACGGACTTGCCATCTCAATGCCTGTATATTGAGCAACAAAAAAGATAGTGATACCTGTCAAGGCAAGAACAAATAATGCTGGAGTATCTTTTCTTTCAATGAGAAGATTGTAATTACGTTTTCTATTCTTCTTCAAGAGAAGAGCAATAAGGAAGAGTCCGCCTGCAAGAAGAAACCTGAAGGTTGCTGTTGCAACTGGAGTTAGTCCTTCGTTTAAAGCTATTTTGACAACTATGAAGGAGCTGCCCCAAAAGATGATTAGAACTGACATTAGAAATGTGTTTGAGATACTAATTGTCCTAGTCGACATGTTAAGAATAAATCTCTTGTCAAGTTTAATAAAGGATTTAGTTTAAAAAAACAGAAAGTAGTTGAACGACATATATCGATTATCGTGTACTCCAAAACGAAATCCTTTAGAATCTCTTGTGTCTATGTTTTGGGGCTGGCGCACACCATGCTTCCTACAGCAGCTATGAACAGATTGGGAGGAGAGAGCGCGAAAGATTAAAGATTACGTTATTCACCACATTTGCATATACTGTAGATTTGAATCGAAAGAGATGGTGAGTGGTTGAAAAAAGAGAAGCCTAAGATGACCAAAGTGAAGAAACTTCAGGAAGTTTTAAAGGAGGAACGCGAAAAGTCTAGCGAATATTTGAACCGTCTGAAGTACTTGCAAGCAGACTTTGAGAATTACAGAAGACGAATGGAGAAGGAAATCCATGAGGCAGTCCAGATTGGCAACGAAAAACTCATAATCAACCTCCTCAACGTCATAGATGAGTTGGAGTTAGCCCTCCGATCCGGAAGAGAAACCGAAAACAAACAAGCGCTTCTGGAGGGAGTTGAAATGACCCTGAAGAAGATGCACACCGCACTGGAGCAGGAGGGTCTGACCAGAATAGAGGCAGTAGGCAAATCCTTCGATCCAAAACTGCACGAGGTTATGAGAAAGATACCAACAATGGAGCATGATGAAAATATGATTATTGAAGAGGTTAGAACAGGTTACATTCTCAGAGACAAAGTTATCAGACCATGTATTGTTAAAGTTGCTACTAGGTTAGGTGTTGAGTCATGAGTAAAGAAAAAACAAGAGAGAGAATATTGGGAATAGATTTGGGAACTACTAATTCAGCAGCAGCTATATTGGAGGCTGGAAGGCCCACGATAATACCTAGTGCAGAAGGCCCTACCATCGCTGGCAAAATGTTCCCCTCGGTGGTTGCCTTTACCAAGGATGGGCAGCTGCTTGTAGGTGAACCTGCCAAGAGGCAAGCCGTCACAAACCCTGAGGGAACCATTTTTGAGATAAAGAGGAAAATGGGAACAAACTACAAGGCGAGTATATACGGCAAAGAGTATAACCCCCAACAAGTCTCAGCTTTCATCTTACAGAAGATAAAGAGAGACGCGGAAACATTTCTCGGCGAGAAATTGAAGAAGTGTGTAATCACTGTTCCCGCCCATTTTAACGACAATCAAAGGCAGGCTACTAAGGATGCTGGTGAAATTGCAGGTTTCGAGATTTCAAGGATAATAAATGAGCCGACAGCTGCTTCCCTAGCGTATGGTCTTGACAAGCTGGAGAAAGAGATGAAAATTATGGTCTTCAGTTTTGGAGGAGGAACTAACGACACCACCATAATGGACTTCGGCGGTGGAGTTTTTGAGGTGCTGGCCACTAGTGGTGATACAAAGATCGGAGGAACCGACCTAGACAATGCTGTCGTCCAACATCTCATCAAAGAGTTTCATGATCAGACGGGTATTGACTTCAGTAGCGACAAGATGGCGATGCGAAGGCTCAAGGAGGCGGCTGAGAAAGCGAAGATAGAGCTTTCCACGTTAACGAATACGGAGATTGATCTACCTTTCATCGCCTCCGACAACAGCGGGCCTAAACACTTACACAGCACGTTGAATAGAGCAAAGCTCGAGCAATTAACAATGCCCATTGTTCAAAAGATTAGAGACCCGATAATGCGTACTCTCTCAGACGCTAAGCTCAAGTCAAAGGACATAGAGAAGATTGTTATGATCGGCGGTCAAACGAGAATGCCGCTAGTGAGAAAGTTTGTGGAGGATCTGATGGGTAAATCCGCTGAACGTGGAGTGGACCCCATGGAATGTGTGGCTGTCGGTGCAGCAATTCAAGGGGGGGTATTGGCTGGTGAGGTGAATGATCTCCTTCTCTTAGATGTGACACCTCTCTCACTAGGCGTCGAAACTTTAGGCGGCGTCTTCACGAAAGTCATAGAGAGGAACACGACAATTCCGACGAAGAAAAGTCAGATATTCTCAACGGCAGCAGACTTCCAAACCACTGTGACTATAAATGTAATACAAGGAGAGAGAGCCATGGCAGCGGACAACATCTCCCTCGGCATGTTCAACCTTACCGGTATACCTCCAGCACCTAGAGGCGTGCCCCAGATAGAGGTGACCTTTGACATAGATGCCGACGGCATACTAAACGTCTCAGCTAAAGATATAGCCACAGGAAAGGAACAGAAAATCACCATAACGGCATCAACAAAACTCTCAGAGAAAGAGAAAGAAAACATGATGAAAGAGACTGAAAAGTTTGCAGAAGAAGACAAAAAGAGAAAAGAAGAAGCTGAAGTCCGCAACAACGCCGACTCGTTGATCTACACCTCCGAAAAGACAAAGAAGGATCTGGCTGACAAGCTTGGAAAAGACCAAGTGGAGAGAATAGACAAGGCAGTCACAGAACTTAGAGAGACACTCGGTGGCAAAGATGTTGAAAAGATCAAAGCGAAGAATGAAGAGCTCACTGAGGTACTAAAGCAAGTTGGGACAGTCGCTTACCAGCAAGCGGCAGCTAAGCAAGCGGAAGCAGAAAAGACAGAGCAAGCTCAAAGTTCTGAAGAGAAAGTTGTGGACGCGGACTATGAAGAAGTGAAAGAAGAGAAAAAAGAGTAGAGGTCGGTTTCTCTCCAGCCTTGGGCTGATAGTTTATGAGTAGTAAGCGAGACTATTATGATGTTCTCAACGTATCGAGAAATGTGTCGAAAGAAGAAATAAAAAAGGCTTATCGCAAACTGGCTTTGAAATATCACCCGGACCGAAACAAGTCTCCGGGTGCCGAGGAAAAATTCAAGGAGATATCGGAGGCATATGCTGTTCTCTCAGATGACAAGAAGCGTATGCAGTATGACCAGTGGGGCCATGAAGGGATAAGCAGCAGATACACCTGGGACGATATATTTAGAGGTGCCGACTTTGACAGGATTTTTAGGGATCTAGGCTTCGGTTTTGGCGGCTCTGACAACATCTTCAACATGTTCTTCAGAGGTGGAGCCCGTCGAAGGCAAGGACCACGTAGAGGAACAGATCTACGATATGATATTGAAATAACTTTGGAAGAAGCTGCATTCGGCTTAGATAAGGAGATGGAGGTGCCCGGCTTTGAAGTTTGTGGCACATGCCATGGCAGCGGAGTGAAACCTGGAACAGGCCCCAAGAAATGTCCAAAATGCAATGGAACAGGCGAAATTCGACTCACCAGAAGGTTTGGCTACATGCACTTCACAGAAATCCAAACATGCGACGAGTGTCACGGAAAGGGCATATTCATTAAAAACCTCTGCAAAGACTGCAGAGGTACAGGAATAGTGCAACGCCTTCGAAGAATAAGGTTGAAGATTCCCCCTGGTGTTGACAATGCTTACAGCCTTAGGCTACGTGGAGAAGGAAAACCCGGAACTCAAGGTGGTCCGAAGGGAGACCTGTACATTGTTGTGCATGTTAAGCCTCATGAAATCTTTGAAAGAAATGGAAACGATGTTTTTTGTGGAGCGCATATAGGCTTTCCTCAGGTAGCGTTAGGAACAAAAATTCATGTTCCAACTCTTGACGGTGAAGCGAAACTTAAAATCCCAGCTGGAACCCAAACTGGCACAATGTTCCGATTGAAAGGAAAGGGGGTGCCGCGCTTAAATGGGTGGGGGAGAGGAGACCAGTATGTCAGGGTCTTCGTTCAAACTCCCACAAAGTTAACGCGACGCCAAA
>Ga0209427_10000226_pt1 | contig 56373 bp, 46 predicted proteins | sample DeeMarSWOR136_30_FD_187465 | JGI IMG/M metagenome (GOLD analysis project Ga0209427, IMG submission 187465) | Marine sediment microbial communities from White Oak River estuary, North Carolina - WOR-1-36_30 (SPAdes) (version 2) | ecosystem: Environmental > Aquatic > Marine > Intertidal zone >...
GTTTGGCCTGTCCGAGGGAATGATTTTGGCGGCCGGCACCGGCGGAAAAGACATCTTCATGCTCACCGCCGACCCCGGGGCAAGACCCGGCCAAAAGGTGCTGTAGCTTCAGAAGTGTTCGATGTCGAGGGTGTGGGGTAGTTTTTCGAGGGGGCAGCCGGGGCATTTGGCTTTCGGCTTGCAGAAATCCTTGCCGGCACGCACCAATAGGGCGTGGAATTCGTTGTACAATTTGGTGTCCTCCGGCAGATTCGACTCAAACAGTTCTCGCAATTGCTCGTAATCGGTGCCGGCGTCGATCAATCCGTGCCGCGACATGATCCGGGAGGTGTACGTATCAACGACGAAGACGGGCCTGCCTAACGCATAAAGGAGAATCGAATCTGCGGTTTCCCGGCCGATCCCTTTTATCGCCAGTAGTTCAGACCGGAGTTGGCCGGTCGCAACGGATTCGAGGGTGGTCAGTTGTCCGCCGTAGTTGTCGAAGAGCCAGTCAAGGAAGCTCTTGAGCCGCGTCGCTTTGATATTGTAGTAGCCGGCCGGCCGGATAAGCTCGGCAAGTTCCGCCAAACCGATGTGATGGAGTCCTTCCGGCGTGAGGTACCCTCCAGACTTGAGATTCGCTATCGCTTTCTCAACGTTGGCCCAGCTCGTATTCTGGGTCAGTATCGCGCCGACGACGACCTCGAACGGGGTTTCGCCGGGCCACCAGTGTTGAGGCCCGAAGGCTTCGTGAAGTAATTCATAAATCTCAGTTAACGTTTCACCGGTCATTGCACTGCTGTAACGTTAGAAGGACATGCGGTCCTCTGTTAGCCACATGGGGGCCTCAGCATCTTTAGTATTTGTCGTTTCAGCCTGTTGTATTTTCGGCTTACTTGAAGTAGACTCTACAAAGAAATTCCGCAATAGAATGCAGGACACACCGCCGCAGGGCGGACAAACGCGGGTGAAAGTTCATAATGGGCAAAGCGAAAAGAACCGACAAGACGGAAGAGAAGTATGACAGGAGTCAACTCTTCAACTTTGCGCGGGACTCCTATCTTGAGAGGACATCGCGCCCGATCTACGCCATTGTTTTCTTGCTACCGTTTATTGTCTTCTACGAGATCGGAACATTTCGCATCAATACCGACGTGCTGAACCAATCGCAAATTCGCGTGGTGGCGTTTGTCTGGCTGCAAAACATGCTTGAATCGTTAGGGTTTGGCGGGAAATTCGCATGGATTGCCCCTCCGCTGGCGGTGGTGGTCATTCTGACAGCGCTGCAAATCACATCCGGCAAGCAGTGGCGTTTCTGGCTCGGCGACGTTCTGCCGATGGCCGTCGAGTGCGTTCTGCTTGCTGTGCCGCTGATTGTCCTGACGTTGTTTCTAACGAGTTCCGCCCGATCCCAAGCGAACATGCGTTGGTATGATCGCGGCTCCCTGGTAACGGCGGCAGAGCCATCGCCTGCCTGTTCTCCACTGTCAGCGCAAGACCGGCTGTCTCTAACGGCCGACGGCGGCGGAGATGAGCCGGGCCGGTCTCTCTTGGCGAACATCGTTACCGGCATAGGCGCCGGCATCTACGAAGAGCTCGTCTTCCGTCTCGTTCTGATATGTCTCTTGATGTTGTTGTTTCAGGACGCATTGAGGCTTTCTCATGCGAACGCGGTTGTGCTCTCGGTCCTTATCTCGGCGGCCCTGTTTAGCGCCCATCACCATGTCGATTTCTTCAGTGGACAGCCCAATGCCACCGACCCGTTCAATGTGACGGAGTTCGCCTTCCGGACGATTGCAGGCATTTATTTCGCCGCTCTTTTCGCCGTTCGTGGTTTTGGCATTACGGCTGGAACCCACGCTTTCTACAACATTATCGCCGTCTCCATTACCGCTCGCTTCTTTCCTTAAGCAAAATACGACCGCCATCTTGTTTTTTCTGCCTTTTTTCACCAAAAGTCCGACACTGTTACTCTTTGAGCTTGCGGCGCTTGCACAACAATCGTCCTATAAGGGCAAATATCGGCCTTATTAGTACTGATATCGGCCTTGATTTGGCGCGTTGATTCTGGTATAATAAGGCGATACTGAAAGCCAGTGTTTTGTGTTAGGACTTAGTAGATGGAATCACCGCAGATCAACGTGGCTGTCGAGGAATTGATGTTTAGTCTCTTCCAACGACCGTTGCATCCTGAGCTTTTTCAGATCTATGCCAACCGGCACTTGAACACCGAAAAGTATGAGGCCACCATCTGGGTAACGGGGTGCACGCACGTTGTCAGCGTTTTCGCCGGTGACATTTGTCTTACTGAAGTCGTAAGCACACCGGGCCAAATGCTGCCCTCTCGCGGCCTGCTCGAGCGCTTTCAGTTTCGCGGCCCCCGGACGCATAAGTGCACGCTGAGCCAGGGAGCAAGCTATGTGACCGACTTCCAAGTGGAGAAGATGAGCCCGAATCTCTATCGGCAGAGCCATACGGACCTTGAACGCTTCGCGCGGAATCGGGGTGTCTTCGTGAAGTTCCCGGAATTAGAAATGGACGGGCTCCAGCCGTTCTGCTATGTGGACTTTGAGGCCCGACGTACTGAGCTGCATATTCATACATTCGCCGCCTATCCCGACCAGGTGACAATGATCAAGACCCAGTCGCTGTTCGACCTTCGGTAACACAAACATTGGGCCGAACCATTCGGTTGTTCTCAGCCGGCTTTGCCGGCCTCTGCCTGCCGTGAGTACTCGCCTTTGCGTGCCGATGAGACAAGTGACGCCGAGCTAAATTCTCTCAAATCGTCGACAAAGGCCGAATTGCCTGAACACTCGATTTGTGAAACGGTGGGCAAAACTTCATCAGCGCGCGCCTTCAAGGGCTCGCGCAGACACCGGCCTTAGCCTCCGCCCAACTGACCACTGGACAACCGGACCTGACGCGACAACGCGAGGCCGCCGCAACCCCCCGCTCAGACACCTATGCCATAGGCTTCAAGTACATTTCTGACGATGCGGAATCTCGGTCTGAACACCCTGAACCACTTGGACGACATGTACTGGTGCGTGTGCAGACCCAACAGTTGCTGCAACGTTGAACTCGCCTGGAGAGCGTGCTTGTACACGCACAGGCCGTAGGGCAGAGCAACCAGTTTCATGGGATGAGGTGTTGAACTCCAGACAACATTCAGCAGTCCCGTCCATCCGATTTCATCATAAATGCTCGTCCTTTTCACTCCCTTGACCATTACCCTGGACTCCTTTCATTTCCAACTACCCAAAATCTCCTATTTTTGGCGCGCATCCCAACCTTGTGACTCGTTAGTACGATCATGCACCAGGGATGCGCGTCCCTGCCTGACACCCATACTTATGATACCGCTCCTTTACCAATAGGCGGATTCCGTGTCAACACAAAAAGCGGGAAAACACTGAAAAAAATAACATTTTCTCGGACGGTTTCGTAGTAGTGCGCGTCAAAGAGCGCCAGACGTGTCCATTCCGCCGGCTTTGGCCTTCCGCGCCTGGCCCGACGAGTGGAACATGGGCCGTTCAACTCCGCTGTAACTGGACATTCTGCGTTAGGACATCGAGTTTACCGCGGATTTCCGCGGACATCTTGCTGTTGGGGAAGTCACTGATGATTTGTTGACCGACGTCGAGCGCTCTGGCCCATTGCTTTTCGGTAACGGCAATGGCAAATTGCACACCCAGGTTGTGAAGTTTTGTTCGGAAGACGTCCCGGGCCGCTTCCTGCAGGGCTAGCGCCTCGTTCGGAGTAAGGTAGAGGTCAAGCTCTTTCAATATCTCCAGGCTGCGGTCGGTCTCCTGCGCTTGTATGGCATCATCCCAGGCAGCCAGAAGTACTCTTTTGCGTTCCTGCTTCTTATCGAACAAGACTTGCCTCATTCCTTTGGCCTTTTCACTGTCCGGATGGGTCTTAATCAGCCCCTCTATCTGAGCGCTTGCCCTGCCCCACTGATAGTCGTTGAGCAGTTTCTCGATGTGAGCGATGATCTGATTGACTCGCTCCTGGTCCGTGGCGTCATGATAGCGGTCGCTCTGCGCTCGAAGCTGCTCAGCCAGGTCTCTGTACTCAGGACGCTCGGCGATTTCGGCGATGATTTCGTTGGCCGCCCCGAAATCCTGCTGCTGGAGTTTGTCAAACACGGCTTCCCGCAGGGATTGCCTGTCCACATCGCGGAACGCAATTGCCTTTGCCGCTTCACTAACGCGGGTGCTGTGGTTGATCCGGGTCAGTTCCGCGCCGATCGCCTGCAGCGTGCCGGCGACCTCTTCAAGCTTCGTGCTGTTGTCTTTGAGCGCATCGAGAATCTTAAAGACCCGTGAGAGCATTGCCAGAAGCGCGCTGAGAAACACCAAAGCCCCGAAAACCAAGATAAGCTGGCGGAGCAGGTTCGTTTGGGCGTTCTGAAAAATGTCGGTGAAAAATGTGAGCAGAGCGACGCCTACAACCGCGGCGAAGATCACCAGGACATGCCACCTGGACCGCCGTAAGAGACTATCTTTTTCAGAGCTCATAACGCACCTCTCGAAAAAAGACTTTTCACAGCCTATTTTCAGTATACTATACTACAACAAATGCTATGCTTTGTCAATCATTTGGAAAGGCTAACAGCCAAGAAGTGCAGTATTGCCCCAAAAACGGGGCGGATGACCGTTTTCGGCGATAGTTCCAGGGATTGTCTCTGCCGCTTTCTGGCCATTGATCGTCAACCGAACAGCTATTATCCACGTAATAACCTATATCGGTCAGATGCAATGAATTGTTTTGGGCAGAGTAGTCAGAGGGCAGCAAAAAATGAAGACTTTTCAAGGCGCGTTGGTATTCGCTGTGGCAACAATGATTGTGGCCGGGTGCGTGGCGGCGGAAAATGCGACTGCCAAAGAAGAGACACAAGACTCGGGCGAGCACGTCATGGTCGTGCAAGGCAATAACAAGTTTGCTCTGGAACTCTACGCAAAGCTGCAAGGCGGGGATGGAAACTTGTTTTTCTCGCCCTACAGCATCTCGACGGCCCTGGCCATGACCTACGCCGGGGCGCGAGGCCAAACCGCCTCGCAAATGGCCGAAGTGCTGCGTTTTCCTGTTGGGACGAACCGGACAATGGAATCGTCAGCGGCCCGGCTGCTGGATCCACAGCGGTTTGCTTCGGAATTTGGGGAGCTTGTCAAGGACCTGAATGCGCGAGGCCAGGAGGGGGCCTACGAGTTGAGCGTGGCCAATGCCTTGTGGGGCCAGAAGGGCTATGGGTTTCTAGCAGGATTTCTGGAACTCATAGACAAGCACTATGGGGGCCGGCTCAACGAAGTCGATTTCGCCGGGGCCACCGAGACGGCGCGCAAAACCATCAATGCCTGGGTTGAAAAGAAGACGAACGAGAAGATCAAGAATCTCATCGCCAGAGGTATTCTCGATTCAATGACGAGGCTGGTTCTGACGAACGCCATTTACTTCAAGGGCAATTGGGCCCGGCAGTTCGAAGAAGACAGAACGAAAGAGGCGCCATTTACACTTGCCGACGGCCGGAAGGTGGATGTCGCCATGATGAACCAGACGGCAAAGTTTGGTTATATGGAAGCCGATACTCTTCAGGGGCTCGAACTGCCCTATGTGGATGATGAGCTGTCGATGATCGTCCTGCTTCCAAAGGAGCATGACGGCCTTGGCGAATTGGAAGAAGCCCTCACGCTGGAAAACCTCGCACAATGGCTGAGCAAGCTGCGCAAGCGTGAGGTTGTCGTTTCCGTTCCCAAGTTCAAGTTGACAAGCCAGTTCAGTCTGGCCTCCGTGCTGAAGGCGATGGGAATGAAGGACGCCTTCTCAGGAAGCGCGGATTTTTCCGGAATGAATGGCAAACGAGACCTGTTCATCTCGGCGGTCATCCACAAGGCCTATGTGGACGTCAACGAAGAAGGCACCGAAGCCGCCGCCGCAACGGCGGTGACGATGAAGCTCACCTCAGTTGGCCCGGCCGCCCGCCCGCCCGTCTTCCGGGCCGACCATCCATTCCTGTTCCTCATCCACGACAACCAGTCCGGCAGTATCCTCTTCATCGGCCGAGTCATGAATCCGAAAACCTAACACGGACGTTTCCTATCCTCAGACAGGATTGACACAGATTTAGCGGGCCATCGTGGGCGTTGACTCCCCGCACACTTTTGGGTATCGTATGGGATCGATCAGGATTTGGACAATACTCTGCATGACAGTCAACAAGGAGCAAAGAATATGAGAAGACGGGAGTTTTTAACGGCGGCGAGTCTGGCACCGATAGCAGGCGTGAGTTCTTTGGCAGCGGCTTCGCAAGGCGGTGGCGGCGAGCGAGAATACCTCGAATTCAGGCAATATCGCCTGCACGTCGGATCGAAGAAGAATCGGGTCGGAAATTTTCTGCGTGACGTGGGGATACCCGCGATGAACCGTGTCGGCATCGGGCCGGTCGGGGTGTTCAGCGCGATGTACGGGCCCAGCAGTCCGACGCTCTACGTGCTGCTTGTGCACAAATCTATAGAGTCGGTGGTGAACTCGGCCTCGCTCTTGATGGCCGATGACGAGTACCGAAAGGCCGGGGCCGAGTTCGTCAATGCTCCGTTGTCCGAGCCGGCATATGTGCGGATGGAAAGTTCGCTGATGGTGGCGTTTAAGGACATGCCCAAGCTGGACGTGCCGGAGAAGAAATCTCGCATCTTCGAGCTTCGTACGTATGAGAGTCACAGCATCAAGGCCGCAAAGAAAAAGATCGAGATGTTCAATGAGGGGGGCGAGATTGCGATCTTCCGCCGGACAGGTTTGCAGCCGGTCTTTTTCGGCGAGACGTTGATAGGCCCGAGGATGCCGAACCTGACGTATATGCTGGTTTTCGATGATCTGGCGGACCGCGATGCGAAGTGGAAGGTCTTCGGTGGCGACCCGGCCTGGAAGAAGCTCAGGAGCGACCCAGCGTATAAGGACACCGTCTCCAACATCACCGACTTTATCCTTCGACCCGCGCCGTATTCGCAGATATAGCCCGGCACTCGGCACCGCCTCGGGACTTCGGGGAGAGCCGAGGCGGGAAGGTCCGGGGCCCTCGTCAATTACGTGTGGCCGGTCTTGCTCCAAGGATCTGAAGTGTGCCTTCGATAACGGGCAAGGTTTCGGTTTTTACCTTTGGGTCGTAGAGGTCGCCGGAGACGCTCATCCGGACGACGGCCTGGCCGAGCCCTTCGGTCAGGGACTGCAGGACCGAAGGGGCGTCCGTGGCGAGACGGCGCCCTCGTGCCGTAAGCGTCAAATCGACGCTGCGGTCTTGCAGGTCCATTCGACCGGAGCCGAAAAAGGCAATATTTTGACCGGACATATCGAGCTTCCTGACAAGCAGCCCGTCCTGTCTGATGTACGCATCGAGCAACATCTGATTGAAGGCATAGTCCTTCGGCTCGGTAAGCTGCAGCACCTGGAGGAGCTTGGCCAGCGGCGAAAGCTTGCCCACTTGCATATCGCTTATCGAGAGTTTGCACGTACCGACGCGTGAAGAATCGTCGCCGGCCCTGGCGCTAACGCAGAGCGAGCCGTTCATCTTCCCGCTCGAATGGCCATTCTTAGGGGTCTGTTCGAGTTCCGTATCTGAAAGGAATTGCTTCAGGTCGACATCGACAAAACCCGTTTGCAGCGTGTACTGGCCGGCTTGCTCGGCCAGCTCCTGGACGTGGAGTTTCCCGCTCAATTTGCCATCGTAGAAGTCGGCGACCAGATCTTCAGTGGACCAGCTCCGCGAGTCAGGATCGTAAGAGACGTCTGCTCTGAGATTCGCGAGGGACTTGCCCTGAACCACCATCGTGCCCCCATTAAGCACAGCCCGGCAACTCAGGAAACCTTCGCCGGTCTCATACAGGCCTTCTGTTGCTAATGTTGTGCCCAGGCGGATCCGGGAGCCGGACATGTTGAAACCGCAGTTTCTTAGGGTCACATCACCATCGAATTCAATCGACTTCTTGCCCTTCGGCGTTCGGGTAAGACGAATGTTGTTAAAATCCAGATCAAACAGGCCGGTGGGCGATAGTCTGTCATAAGAGGGCCGAACGCGCTGGGGTAACGCCAGAGCGAACTGATCGTCGAAGGGAACATTACTGGCCGAGAGAGCCAAGCGGGCACTACCGAACGCCCCGCCAGCCAAGGCAATCTCGCCGCTTAGTTTAACAGTTGCCTCCGTCTCTATCGTCGAAAAACTATGGCCTAAATTCGCTGCCATATCCTTGAGCTCAATGCGATTGGCGTCCAGTGTCAGGCTGCCGGTAATATCCTCAAGAGGGTAGGGGAGGTTCGGAACGGTCATGCTGTTGCCAAAGCACTCTAAGGCAATATCGTAGTCAGGATACTCTGCGGGGCTTTCTTTGGCTACATGTGCTGTGAGGTCTACTCTTCCGTCCGGCTTCAGGTCAGAGACGGTTTTCTTCAGTGAGTCGGGCAGCAGATTGAACAGGTCATCGTTCAACACCGCCTGTTCCATGCTTATCGCTAAGTGATACAGGGACTTTCCTTGTTCCTGAGCGGGCTGGATCTGGCCGGTCAGAGACATCAGACCGTCGCCGTGCCGACCGGAGAACTCTTTGACGGTTATCAGATTGGGCGTAAAGGCCGCTCTCGCCGATATGCCTGAGACGGAGAACGGAAGCTGATCGAACTTCAAAGATGCGTCCTTGAACGACAAATCGGCCACAAAGCTTGCAGGCCCGGCGTCTTGTGTCGCAATCCTTATCCATCCGTCGGCCAGGCCCTCGGGGTGACATCGTGCGTACAAGGTCTTCTGTTTCTCCGGCAATGCGGCCTCCAGTGTGGCGTCCAGTGGCATGTTGTTGACGTCTACTAAAATATCGTACATGGGTTTGTCAATGCTGTGGGTGATTATCTGGCCGTTCACAGTGATCTGACGCTCGTTCACCTTCGAGACGATATCCGAAAACTCCACTTGATTCCCCTCGAAGGAGAGCTTGCCGCTGAGGTTCTCCAGGGGATAAGGAAAACGCTGGTACACGGCCCCGGCGCCGCGAAGCTCTACGTCTAATTTCTCTCGCCTGTTTGTTTGTGATTCTCGCGTGAACCAGTAGTCTATCGCTGCCAACCCGGTCGGCGAAAAAGCACACCAAAACTCCTGCTGTTTCGCACCCAGCGCATTGTACAAGTCATCATCCAGCGGCATGTTATCACTTCTGATCTGGACTTGGTATTTTCGGTCGGGGCCGAAATCTCTGCACCAGCCGTTGAAGAAAAGTTCGGCGCCGCCGTGTCGGCCGAAGAGATTGCTCAGTGTCACGCTGCTTTCGGTGAAGCCTACCCGCCCGGTCAGACGTTCTATCGGATACTGAAACTTGTGGTGGCAGATGGCGACGTCCTTGCAGTAGACTTCACCGGCCAACGTGCTTTCGCCGAGCCGGTCAAGGTTGCCGGACGCCTCCAACTCGATATCCACTCGTCCTCGCGGCTCGTATCGATGGAAGAACTTCTGCAGGGCGGCAAACGGGCCGGAGCTTTCCAAGAAAGCTGGCCCGACTAAGGTCAGTCTCTCCAGCGCAGGGCTGCGTTTGGACTGTAGGTCCCGGATCTTCATCTTCAGTGAGAACGCATTGCTTTGATCGTACTTCAGCTCGGCAGCCAGAACGTCTATTATCCATGCCATCTCAAGTTCGGGCACATCCATCGACGAAATCCCACCTGTAACCATAATACTCCCCGGCTTCCAGGACCCGGTCAGACGGCTTTTGCCATGACCGGAGGCCATTGTGGCTGTGGTGATTTCGAAACTGTAGCTTCTTTGTGTTTCTTCGTCTAATTCGAATCGCGCGTTCAGAGGCACGGAAACGGCCACCTCGGCCTGGCCTTTCGATATCTTGCTGTATTGCAGTGTTCCGGCGTTGAGCCGCACGCGGGGCATCCGGCCGGGACCGCCTTTGGGGGGGGTGATCTTGAGGGCGGCTATGTTCCATTGATGCGTGTCCCGGTCGTACTGTGCGTTGACGACGAAATCATTCACGTCTATGGTTTTAAGCCGGGGCCGCAGCCACAGCAGACTACCGAGACTGAAGCGCGCAAAGACCATTCCAGCGTCGAGTATCGCGTCATCCCATTCTTGCTCCTGGTCCGGGCGGATCACAAGGTTCCGGATAAGGACCGACCCATTAGTACGGAAATCGACCGACGCGGTCCTTATCTTCGTGTTGGTCAACTCGCCAATCTGCCGTATCGCGATGTAGCACAAGGCGCGCCCGGCCAGAATGAAGAAAACCCACGACAGAGCCGCCAGAACCGCACAGGCCAGAAGCCGGCGGATCATAGTCTTTCGTTTCGAGCGTCGAATTCTACGTCGGGCCATGGAAAACACGGATCACCGCAAGCTCTTCGTTTCAGCGGCTTCGATGATCCCTATCCGTTCTTCATTGTGTGAATCGCCTTGTCGGCAATATCTCGGCGGCAATACGCGCCGTCGAATCTTATTCTATCTACCGCTTCATAGGCGGTCGTCTTTGCCTGCGCAATTGTCTTTCCCAGTGCCGTGACCCCCAGGACTCGGCCGCCGCTGGTCACGATATCTCCATCTTGCGCCTTCGTGCCGGCGTGGAACACAATCACGTCCTCACGCTGCTGGGCTTGCTCGAGGCCGGTTATCTTCTTGCCCTTTTCATAGTCGCCCGGATAGCCTCCAGAAGCCACGACCACACAGACCGCCGGCCGCGGGTCCCACTTGAGCGTAACCTGGTCCAGCGTGCCGTCGCAGGTGGCCAGCAGCACTTCCAGCAGATCACTCTTGAGCCGCATCAGAATCGGCTGGGTTTCGGGATCGCCGAATCGCACGTTGAATTCCAGCACCCGTGGGCCTCCGGCGGTCATCATCAGCCCAGCATACAGCACCCCTTTATACGGCGTCCCATTGCGGTTCATGCCGTCGACCACCGGTACCAGAATCTCCCGCGTGATCTGATCCATGAGATTTTCCGTGACCACGGGTGCAGGGCTGTAGGCGCCCATCCCGCCGGTATTCGGTCCGGTGTCGCCGTCGCCAATCGGTTTGTGGTCCTGTGACGATTCCATGACGTAGATGTTTCGGCCATCCACGAAGGCCAATATCGAGGCCTCTTCGCCGAGCAGCTTGTCCTCGACGATGATCTTATCCCCTGCCGGACCGAATATTCTGTCCCGCATTACCTTTTCCGCCGCTAAGATTCCGTCCGCCGGATCTTCACATATAAAAACACCTTTGCCCTTTGCCAGCCCTGCCGCCTTGATCACTACCGGCTCATCTCTGCTTGCAATGTACGCCTTGGCATCGCTGAATCTGTCGAATGTCCTGCCTTCAGCCGTGGAGACGCTGCTGGAGCGCATCAGTTGCTTGGCGAATGCCTTATCGGCTTCAAGTTGTGCGGCTTTGCCGCTGGGACCGAAAGCTCTGATGCCGGCCGCTTCACACACGTCCACCAGGCCCGCCGCGAGCGGATCCTCCGGTCCGACCACCACAAGTCCTACATCATTCTGACGCGCGAATTCCAGGAGCTTGTCGGTGTCATTGACGTCGATAGCGACATTCTGACCGCATTGAGCCGTGCCGGGATTGCCCGGAGCAGTATAGAGCGTGGTTAGGTTTTTCGATTGAGCCAGTTTCCAAGCGATCGCGTGCTCGCGCCCGCCGCTGCCGATGAGCAATACGTTCATTTGCCACCTCGAATTCAGGTCCTATAGCCTGTCGTTCCTGAATAAACAAAGATCAAAACGATGTTTCCCAGTCTAACAGCGCGAACCCTTTGGCTCAAGCTTTTTCGGTTATCGGGCAAGCGAGGTTTAGAACGGTCCGAAACGAATACGGAAGATCGAAGTATCCTGTCATCCGGTTCAGAAAAAGAAGGCAATCGATGTCGAGTTTTTCTTTAATCACAGCGGCAGAAGCATATAATGCGTAAATACGGATCATTGATGCCGGGGCACAAAGCCTGAAGGGAATCTGATATGAGCAGAAGATGGACGACTGTTTCGATAATGGGTGCTCTGTTAACGGTTCTGGTTTTTGCCGGCTGCGGCGAGCCGGTCCGTTACCCCCAGATCGTGGATTCACCTCGGCCGCTGACGAGTACGCTTCCACCTCAATACCATATTGTCGGCACGTCCGTTGAAGGCCGGCCGATCCTGTACCTTGTGCTCGGTGAGGGCCCCGATGTGACCTTCATCCTTGCGACAATTCATGGCAATGAGCCTGCCGGAACTCCGCTTGTCCGACGGTTGACGCGACATCTTGATCAAAATCGGGAGGTTCTGACCGGTCGAACGGTCGTGCTTTTACCCGTGGCGAATCCGGACGGTTTGGCGAACGGCACACGTTATAATGTTCACAACGTGGATCTGAATCGCAATTTCATCGCGGCCAACCGCCGCGGCGATGTACAGGGCGGATCGGAGGCGCTGTCCGAGCCGGAGGCCCGTGCCATCTACCAGATCATCCAGCAATACGGTCCCCATCGCATCGTCAGCATTCACCAGCCTCTGGCCTGTATCGACTACGATGGCCCGGGGCAGCCGCTGGCCGCTCACATGGCTCAACACTGCGATCTGCCCGTCAAGAAGTTGGGCGCCAGACCCGGTTCGCTCGGCTCCTACGCCGGTGAGACTCTGGGCATCCCTATCATCACGTTCGAAATGCTGCGGACTGATTCAGACCTGGATTCTGAAAGCCTGTGGCGCAGGTACGGAATGGCGCTGCTATCGTCCATCGTTTATCCGAACATGGCCAAATAAAAGCGCCTTGGCAACCTGAGGCCTCTCCCACCAGCCGTTGGCTCTTGGCCATCCGCGACTTTTCCGGTGAAATTTGTCCGACTTGAGGTTAGAATACCGTGTGAAGATGGGCCTTTTCAAGATAAACAACGAATTCCAGCCTGCGGGCGATCAGCCGGATGCGATTGTGCGGCTCGCCGAGGGACTGCGCGAGGGCAAGCCGTTCCAGACCCTCATGGGGGTGACCGGCTCCGGCAAGACGTTCACCATGGCCAACGTGATTGCTCAGCAGGAACAACCGGCGCTGGTTATTTCTCATAATAAGACCTTAGCCGCCCAGCTCTACGAGGAATTCAAGGAGCTTTTCCCGGAGAACGCCGTCGAGTACTTCGTCAGCTACTACGATTACTACCAGCCGGAGGCGTACATCCCCCAGCGGGATATATACATCGAGAAAGATGCCTCGAAAAACAACGATCTCGACCGGCTGCGTCTTTCCACCACGACCAGCCTTTCCACGCGGAAGGATTGTATTATCGTCGCCTCCGTCTCGTGCATTTTCGGGCTGGGCTCGCCGGAGGATTACAAGGCCAGCGTCGTGGCCGTTCGTACCGGCGACCGTTGCGAGAGGAATGAGCTGCTCGGCCGATTGGCCGATATTCAGTACGCCAGAAACGACATCGACTTCCAAAGAGGCACGTTCAGGGTCCGCGGCGACGTTGTCGAGTTGCATCCCTCGTACGAATCCTTTGCGATCCGCATCGAATTCTTCGGCGACGAAATCGAGCAGATCAGCTATATAAACCCGATCACTGCAGAGGCCCTCGCTGTTGAAGAGCAGGTTTTCATCTATCCGGCTCAGCACTATATCATGCCCGGCGATAGAGTCGGATCGGCCGTCGAAGGCATAAGAGCCGAGTTGCAACAGCGCCTGGCCGAGCTGCGGAGCGAGGGTAAGCTGCTCGAAGCCCAACGGCTCCAGGCTCGAACGATGTACGATATCGAGATGATACAGGAGGTCGGCTATTGCAGCGGGATCGAGAACTATGCCAGGCACTTGGCGGGGCTGTCGCCCGGAGCCCGGCCGTACACACTGATCGACTATTTCCCCAGGGATTTCCTGTTGTTTATCGACGAGTCTCACGTGACCATCCCGCAATTGCGGGCCATGTGGGCCGGCGACCGGCATCGAAAAGAAACCCTGGTCGAGCACGGCTTCCGGCTACCCAGCGCGCTGGACAACCGGCCATTGCGCTTCGAGGAATTCCAGGAGAACTGGGCCAAGGTCATTTTCGTTTCCGCCACGCCCGCGCCGTTCGAGCTGGAGCACTGCCATCACGAGGTCGTCGAGCAGATCATCCGGCCGACCGGCCTTATCGATCCGGAAATTTTCGTCCACCCCGCCGCCGATCAGGTCCCTCACCTTTTGGGCCAGATCGAAGAGCGGGTCCGGACCAAAGAGCGCGTGCTCGTGACTACCCTGACCAAACGCATGGCCGAAGACCTCTCCAGCTATATTACGAAGAAGGGCTTCAAATGCCGCTATCTGCACAGCGAAATCGACACGCTCGAAAGGATCGAGATACTGCGGGATCTGCGTCATGGCAACTTTGACGTGCTGGTGGGCGTCAACCTGCTACGGGAGGGCCTGGATCTCCCTGAAGTCTCGGCCGTCGCCATCCTCGATGCGGATAAAGAGGGATTCCTCAGAAGCCAGACGTCGCTGATCCAGACCATCGGCAGAACGGCACGGAATATCAATGCGACCGTTTTTCTGTACGCCGACACGGTCACCGAGTCGATGCAGAAAGCGATTGACGAGACGGAAAGACGCCGTAAAATTCAGTTGCAATATAACAAAGAGCACAACATTACGCCGGAAACCATAAGAAAGGAAATCCGTTCGGGCCTGGCCCAGCAGATCAAGGCAAGGCAGACGGCGCGTGAAGCGGTGCAATTCGGGACCGGTGAATATGAGAAGGTCGAGTTGGCGTCCGAGATCGAAAAAGAGATGTTCGAAGCCGCCCAGAACCTCGATTTCGAGCGCGCCGCCTTCCTGCGGGATCAGTTGCGGGAGCTGAAAGAGCTCCCCGAATTAGTTCTCGTTAACTCAAAGAGAAAAAAGAGCGAATTCCAGGCGACGAAGCGGCAGAAGATGAACAAAAAGAAAAGCTCCTCTCCGAAACGGTGAAAGCAAGTCTGTAGAGTAGGATGAATCACATAAATTACATGAATGGTACAAATATCTTAACCAATATGTTTGTTTATCGATAGCAACATATGGTATTATCAGTATGAGTTGTGTGAACAATAAAATGAGGTCTTTTCATGAAGAAATTACGTTTATATCTTGATTCATCAATATTCGGCTGGTCATTAAATCAGAGCAATCCGGGACGCTTTGCTGAAGCGAATCTACTTTTGAAACAGATACCGAAGGAAAATTTATTGGCGCTTACTCTTGGATTCGCCAGCAGGAGATTGAATCTGCACCGGACCATATTGCCAAGAAGCTCTGGCAAAAAAGTCGAGTCGGCAAAATTAAAAGCGGTAGCCGTTCACATAAGAACGCAAGCAAACAAACTTGCACAAACATACTGTGAAAGGAAAATTGTTCCCGTGGATTTTGAAGCTGATGCATTTCATATTGCCATGGCTACTCTCTGGAATGCTGATGCATTAGTCAGTTATAATTTTCAATACATTGTGAACCTTGAAATCATGGTTGCAGTAAATAAGATAAACAAAGAACTTGATCTCAATGAGATTTTTCTCTGCCAGCCACAGGAGGTAATAATCAGTGGATGTTAAAGCAAAAATATTTCCGTGCCTAAACTGCGGTTCAGATACAGGTTGTCCGAATAAGATAATATGTGATAACTGTAGAATACCAAGAAATCAAAAGCAGACATTGATTCGCCTACAGACAAATAAAAAGCATTCGGCAAATCGTGATGTTTCTTAATTAACATAAATAGTATGAATCCGTGAAATCTGTGGTTTCAAAGTAGAATGAAAAAACTCAGCATCACAAAGGTACGGCCTCTGATTCAAATGGCCATTGAGGAAGACCTCGGGCGGGGGGACATGACAAGCGAGCTTTTGTTCGAGAGCGATGCCGTCGCCAGGGCGACGATCGTCTCCCGCGAAGAAATCATCGTCTGCGGAATGGACATCGCCAGGGAGATTCTCACGTGCTACGACGAGAAACTCAAGCTCAAAATCCGCATCAAGGACGGCGAGCCGGCCCACGTTGGCTCCAAACTCGGCGCCATCGAAGGGCCGTTGCGCGCGATGCTCAGCGCCGAGCGGGTGATGCTGAATTTCCTGCAGCGCCTCAGCGGAATTGCCACGACAACAAACAAGTACGTCCGCGCCATTCAGGGCACCAAAGCGAAGATTTACGATACTCGCAAGACCATGCCCGGCTGGCGGATCCTCGAGAAGTATGCCGTTCGTTGCGGCGGGGGCTACAATCACCGAATCGGATTGTATGACGGCATCTTGATCAAGGATAACCACCTGGCGCAACTCGGACAGAGCTTCCAGAACAAACTCAGAAGAATCATCGCCAATGCGAAGCGATTGAAGGGCGTCAAGTTCGTCGCCGTCGAAGTGGACCACGTTGACCACCAGCTCAACCACGTGCTTAAGATTCCCGGTATCGACATCGTGCTGCTGGATAACATGGGCCAATGGCAGTTGAAGCACGCCGTCGAGATGCGAGACGAGATGTGCGGCAAAGGAAAGAGGCCGTTACTCGAAGCCTCGGGGAACATCACGTTAAGCAACGTCTCAGCCATTGCTCAGTGCGGCATCGACCGAATTGCCGTGGGGGCCATTACTCATTCGGCTCAGGCCGTTGACATCGGACTCGATAGGTAGCGCTATGCGTCGTCCACCCACCGACTTGCTGGACCCTGACAGGATTAGCGCGAACCTGGAAACCAAACGCATCGGCAAAAAAATCCTTGTGTACGACAGCACATCCAGCACACAGACAATCGCGGCCGAGTATGCAAAGTACAAAGACAACGATGGCTTGGTTGTCTTTGCCGAGGAACAAACGACCGGAAGAGGCCGGGCTGGCAACAAATGGTACAGCGAGCGCTCGGACAGCATTCTTTGTTCAATCATCCTGACCCAAAGCACGCTGAACGCCGAGCTTCTCTCGCTGACGTGCGCCGTGGCGGTTGCTGAGACCATCGGCAAGCCCGCCAAAAACCAGGCGAAGATCAAATGGCCGAATGACATTCTTGTAAGCGGCAGGAAGGTAGCCGGCATCCTGCTCGAATCAAAGCAGACCACGTGGGATGGGCTTTCAGCCCGTGATACACGACCACAGCGGGTGGCAGCCTCAAAGCCAAAGGCTTTGGGGATGGTCGAGCCGGGCAAGACCATCCCCAAGCTGCGCTTGAGGCTGCCACCCATCGAGCCACAAGAGAACGTCAACGGCATCTATATCATTGGCATCGGAATTAACTGCCACCAGAGGAAGGACTCTTTCCCAGAAGAATTGCAGTCAATCGCCACGAGCATGGACATTGAGGCTCGCTCCGTGACCGATCGCATCTCGCTGGCCAAAAGACTGCTCATCTCAATCGACGATTGGCTTGAAGCGGTCCAAACCAACGCCCAAAAAGTGACGGATCGATGGCGAGAATTAAGCATTCAATTAGGCCACAGAATCGCCCTTGTTTTCAACGGCAGAAAGTTCACGGGCCACTGCATCGGCGTCGATCCCGAAAAAGGCTTGATGCTCCAATTGGACACCGGCGGCGTCAGGATGTTCGACGCCGCCCACACGACGATTGCCAAGTAGAGTCTGAGTGTCAAGAAGAAACGACCGTTTCGTTGTGAAAACCAGCCCCGGCTTCCATTTCTCACAGCTTTCTGCTATATTACCGGCTTACGTAAGCACGTACTGAGGCAAATTGAAAGGAGAAAGGCTATGTTTCACAATCGATGGACCAAAAGGCTGATTCTGGTCTGCTTGGGGTCGGCAACCTGCTTATGTGCGGCATCTACGGCCCGGGCGGCAAATCCAGACAGTGCAGGAGGCGATGATTATCTTCACGCCGGCGCCGAGGACGTGCAGGCCTGGCGCGAGATGCGGTTCGGCCTGTTTATCCACTGGGGGCCCGTCAGCCTCAAGGGCACGGAGATCGGCTGGTCCCGGGGCGGCGAACGCCGAGGACGAAACGACAGAAGCACCGGCTCGATCCCCGTCGAGGTCTATGACAATCTCTACAAGCAATTCAATCCCGTCAAGTTCAATGCAGACGAGTGGGTCCAGGTCGCCAAAGACGCCGGCATGAAATACATGGTTTTCACGAGTAAGCACCACGACGGCTTCTCGATGTTCGATAGCCAACTGACAGACTATAAGATCACCAACTCGCCATTCAAACGCGACGTCGTGAAGGAGCTGGCTGATGCCTGCCACAAGGGCGGACTGAAACTCGGCTACTACTACTCGCCCGTCGATTGGTATCATCCCGATTACCGCACTGAAAACCACGCCCGTTACATCGAGTTCCTCCACGGCCAACTCCGCGAAATCTGTTCCAACTATGGCAGGATCGACATCATCTGGTTCGACGGCCTCGGCGGCTCCGCAAAGGACTGGGACTCCGAAAACCTCTTCAAGATGATCCGACGGCTTCAGCCTCACGTGATCATCAACAACCGCGCCGGGCTGCCTGCGGACCATGACACGCCGGAGCAAAGAATCGGCAAGTTCCAGATCGACCGTCCGTGGGAGACCTGTATGACGATCTGCCGGCAGTGGGCGTGGAAACCCGACGACCAGATGAAGTCGCTGAGACAGTGCGTCCAGACGCTGGTGAGAGTCGTCGGCGGGGACGGTAATTTCTTGTTTAATGTCGGTCCGATGCCGGACGGCCGGATCGAGCCGCGACAAGTCGAACGATTGAAAGAAATGGGCGCCTGGCTCATAAGATATGGGCAGACAATTTACGGCACTCGCGGCGGGCCGTTCAGGCCGGGGCCCTGGGGCGCCAGCACGCACAAAGGCAACGCCATCTACATCCACGTTCTGAATTGGCCTGATGAGCGATTGACGTTACCTGCTATCCCAAAGCGAATCATCGCAAACGACGTACTGACCGGCGGCCAAGCCACCGTCACACAGACGAACGAGACCATCGAGATTCTCGTTCCAAAGACTCACCGGAAGGAAGTGGATACGATCATCGAACTCAAGCTGGATGGCCCGGCCGGTGAGATTGCCCCTGTAAGCCTGCCTTCCAAATCTCTGACTTTCCAAAAAAAGGTCCGTGCATCCAACGTGTATCAGAATAACCGTCACTATGGTCCGGACAAGGCTGTGGACGATGACCCAACGACTCGTTGGGCCACCGATTCCGGCACCAAGCAGGTCTGGCTGGAGGTGGACCTGGAGAAGACAGTCATGTTCGATCGGGTCGAGATAAGCGAAGAGTACGACCGCATTCGCAAATTCGAGCTTCAGTATAAGAACGGCATGGAGTGGAAAACCTTTGCGCGAGGTACAAAGATCAGATCTAATTACTCCACAAAGTTCAAGCCTTTGAAAGCGCGGCACGTGCGATTAAACATCCTCGATGCGACCGAGGGACCAACAATCTATGAGTTTCATATTCTCGCGTCCAAGTAGTATGCTATTGCAATTGATGGTGAAAACCTGAAAGGGTGGCAGCCTCAAGCGAAGCTTGGGGATGGCTTCTAACGAATCCTTCCATCCCCAAAGCCTTCGGCTTTGAGGCTGCCACCCAAATTCAGACAAACAATTTAAGATATTAGTGAAACGGCAACCTTATGCTTTTTTAAGGGAGAACCCTATGAGACGCCGTGATTTTTTGAAAGCTGTCGGGCTCGGAGCCGCTTCGCTGGCTGTGCCGAGTTGTCTGGCCAGCTCCGGGCAGCGGAGGTCGAATTCCAAAGCACACAGGAAACCCAATGTCATTTTCATTCTCATCGACGACATGGGCTGGACGGACGTCGGTTGCTACGGCAGCAAATTCCATGAGACGCCCCATATCGACCGCCTGGCCAACCAGGGGATGAAGTTCACCGACGCCTACGCCGCCTGTCCGGTATGCTCGCCCACCCGCGCCAGCATTATGGCGGGCCAGTACCCCGCCCGCATCGGGATCACGGACTTCATTCCGGGCCACTGGCGTCCCTATGAGAAGCTCGTCGTCCCGGAGAATCGGCTGCAATTGCCGCTCGAATCCGTGACCCTCGGCGAAGTGTTCAAGGACCAGGGCTACGCCACATGCTACATCGGTAAGTGGCACCTGGGCGGCAAAGATTATTCTCCGGACAAACAGGGCTTTGATAAAGTCGTCCTGGGAGTGAAGAATCAAAACGACAAGCAAGTGACAGGTTTCACCGACAAAGCCATCGAGTTTATCGAAGAGAAAAAACAGGAGCCTTTCTTCGTTTATCTGTCGCATCACACGGTGCACATCAAACTGGAAGCCCCGCAGGAATTGGTTGAGAAATACGAGAAGAAACCCAAGCCGGCCAGCGGGGTGAATCACCCCGTATACGCAGCCATGGTCGAACACCTGGATACAAGTATCGGCCGAATTATGAAGAAGCTCGACGATCTAAGACTTTCCGACCGGACCGTTGTGATCTTCTACTCAGACAACGGCGGGCTCTACCGAGCCTATGGCGGCTACCGCGGCGACAGATCGCCCGTTACATCCAATGCACCGCTCCGGGGTGAAAAGGGCATGTTGTACGAAGGCGGGATTCGCGAGCCGCTGATTGTTCGCTGGCCCGGCGTCATCCGGCCGGGCACGACCTGCAACGTTCCGGTCACCAGCGTTGATTTTTATCCCACGTTCCTAAGCATTCTCGGCGCCAGAGGCCCCGCGAATCAGCCGCTCGACGGCGAGAGCATCCTGCCTCTGCTCAAACAAACCGGCACGCTCGACCGCGACGCGATCTACTGGCATTACCCGCATTATCACCATTCGAGACCCGCCGGAGCGATACGTGAAGGGAAATGGAAATTGATCGAATTTTTCGAGGACGGCAAACTGGAACTCTACGACCTGAGCAAAGACATCGGCGAAACAAAGAATCTTGCTGATAAGAAGCCGCGAAAGGCCGCCCAGTTGCAGAAGAAGCTGGCGCGATGGCGAAAGTCGGTCAAAGCCAAGATGCCCACACCGAATCCGGATTACGATCCGGCCAGGGCCGACGAGTGGAAACCTCGACCGCGAAGGAAGTGAGACTTAAAGGATGATTGAAAACAATCCCATCAAGAGGAGACAATTCTTGCAAGCAGCGGGACTCGGTGCGGCTACGGCTTTGCTCCATCCAAATGCTGCTCAAGCAAAGCCTTCGTCGAAAAACGCGCCTAAATCCAATCCCGACAAACCGAATGTGCTTGTGATGATGACGGACCAGCACCGGGCGGATTTGATGAGCTGCGCCGGCAGAGACCTCGTACCTACGCCCAATATCGACCGGATTGCTGAGCGGGGCGTCCGATTCTCCAATGCCTATTGTCCCTATCCGGTCTGCGTAGCCTCACGGATGGCTTTGTTAACGGGACTTTACGCCCACAGCACCGGCGCCATTACGAATCGAGACCAGCTCGACTGGCGTTACCGCACGATGGCCCATCATTTCGCCGAAAACGGCTACCTGACCGGCTTGATCGGCAAAATGCACTTCGTCGACGCCCACAATCACGGCTTCGAATATTATATGTCCATCAACGACTGGCTGATGTACTTAGGCCCGAAGGTACAACACTATGCGAACGAAATCGCCAACCATCCGCTTGGGCCGCAGTTCTTCAAGACCATCGACGACTGCGGCGCCGGTCTGCCCGACATCGAGGGTTTGTGGCTCAGAGGCAGTCCGTGGGTGGGGCATGTCGAGAAGTGGAACTTCGACAGCATGGCCTCGCCGCTCGAGCCGGAAGATCATCTGGATAGGTTCATCGCGCGCGAGGCGGCCAAATTCATCACGCGATATCGCCGGCAATCCTTCTTTTTGGTGGCCAGTTTTATGAAGCCGCACTCGCCATTCTATCCGCCGAGACCATGGGCGGAAAAATATCCCGTCGATCAAATGACGCTTCCCGAGGTCGGCGATATCTCCGGCTACCCGCCGCACATCCAGCAGCGCATCCGGCACACGGCGTCGCACGGGGAAAAACGCCAACGGGCGCACCGGGCCGGCTACCTGGGCAATCTCGCCTTCGTCGATACGTGCATCGGATATCTCTACGACGCCCTCGAAAAAGAAGGATTGCTCGATAACACCATCGTGGTCTATACCTCTGACCACGGCGAGATGGACGGCGACCACGGGCTTTACCAAAAGTTCTGTTTGTTCGAGCCGTCGGTTCGGGTGCCGTTGATTGTGAGCTACCCGAAACATTTACCCGAGAACAAGGTGACAAATGCGCTGACCGAGTACATCGGCTTGTACCCGACGTTAAGCGATCTGGCCGGCCTCGAGCCGCCCCAAAAAACAACACGGCTTGATGTTCCCGGCGCGCCGGAGCACATGGATGCGACCAGCTTTGGCGGCGTGTTGCACAATCCCGATCTCGATGGACCGCCCGCAGTGTTCAGCGAATATAATCTGAGAGCCAGACTTTGTGAGTACATGGTTCGCACGCGGCGGTACAAATATATCTTTAATCACGGCTCGATGCACGAGCTGTACGATCACGAAGCCGATCCGAGCGAGTCTGTCAACCGGATCGACGATCCGGCGATGAGAAAGGTGCGAAAGCAATTGCGCGACCGCCTTTTCGCGTGGTACAATCCCGAGCAGAATCCTTATCGACCAAAGAAAATGTAAAAATCAAATATCAAAATTGCGGAATGCCGGCAAGCCGGCATGACTTCCTTAATTTTACATTTTACACTTTAATTTTTTATCTTCGTTGCAAGGAGCTAAAGGAATGGCAGAGAGTTTTGATGTCGTCGTTATCGGCAGCGGTCCCGGCGGTTACGCCGCGGCAATTCGATGTGCACAACGCGGTGCTTCAGTCGCGCTTGTTGAAAAAGGTCTGATGGGCGGGACCTGTTTGAATTGTGGATGTATTCCGTCCAAAACGTTGCTGGCCTCCGCCCACACGCTGCTTGTGATAAAGCACGCGGCGATGATGGGTATTGACGTTGCGTCGGCGAGCCCGAACTGGCCGAAGATCCAGGCCAGAAAGGATGCCATCGTGGCCGGCTTTCGCAAGGGCCTGACCGGGCTTATCAAGAGCCACAGAATCACCATCGTCCAGGGCCGGGCCGTTGTCACGGCGCCGGGCCAGGTTCAAGTCGAATCGGATACGAGCCCGACGGAAATCGAGGCGGGCGGCATCATCCTAGCCACCGGTTCGCAGCCGATTGAAATTCCGACGATCCCATTTGACGGTCAAACCGTTATCAGCAGCAAGGAGGCCCTGGACCTGCAAGAGATACCGCAGTCGATGGTTATCGTCGGCGGAGGCGTCATCGGTTGTGAGATGGCGTGCGTCTATGCGGCCATGGGGACAAAAGTAACGATCGTTGAAGCGCTCACACGACTGATTCCCATGGAAGACGAATGGGTCGGACGGCTCATGGCACGTGAATTCAAGAAACTCGGCATTGAGTCTCTGACCGATCAGAAAGTGACCTCCGTCGAAACGAACGGCGGCTTGGCGAAGGTCGTCCCGGAAGGCGCCCAGGCCATTGACGCCGAAAAGGTCCTCGTCTCGGTGGGCCGCAGAGCGGTTGTCGATCCGGAAACCGTTGAAGCGCTGAATCTGCAAATGAACGGCTCCGCCATTGCTGTCAACGACAAGCTGGAAACCAATGTCCCCGGCGTCTATGCAATTGGCGATGCCGTGGGGACGACCTATTTGGCGCATGGCGCCTTTGCGGAGGCCGAGGTGGCGGCGGTCAACGCCACGGGCGGTGATGAGCAAATCGCTGACTATGCACTCATCCCCCGAGCGGTCTATACCTTGCCGGAGATCGCATCGGTCGGCAAGACGGAAGAAGCTTGTCATTCGGAAGGGCTCGATGTCTCCGTCGGCCGGGCATTCTTCAAAGCCAACGGCCGAAGCACCGCCCACAATGAAACCGTCGGTGAAGTGAGGGCCGTGCGGGACAACGCGACCTACAAGATTGTCGGTGTCACCATGGTCGGCGCTATCGTGACCGAGATGATCGGTGCGGCCAGAGCGCTGATCGGCACCACGGAAAAGATTACCGAGATCAGCTTCCCCCACCCCACCGTCTCGGAGGTGCTCAAAGAAGCCGCCGAGGACGCCTTCGGATTGAGTCTCCACAATCCGCCGAGAATTTGAATCAGCAGGTCACGGGATTGTTCTATTCGGCCTGTAGGCCCATCCGGGGGCCGAGTCTCTTATTTTCCTCATTTCCATTATTTTTCTGTAAGTTTTGGCGGCATGGCAGGTCTAATATGGTAGCCATGGCCGAGATGATTGATGACGAGCTTCTGGTCGCACAATTCAATCGAGGCGACGAATCTGCGTTTGACAGGATTGTCGAGCACTACGCGCCCGATGTGGCGGCTCTGGCGAATCGGCTGCTCGGCTGGCCCGGCGACGTCGAGGATGTGACCCAGGACGTCTTTCTGGCTGCGTTCCTCGGCCTCAAGAAATTCCGCTGTGATTGCAGCCTGAAAAGCTGGCTCTTTACCATAACGATAAACAAGTGCCGCAGCTATAGACACCGGCGGAAGTTACGACAGTTGCAGGCCATCCCCATCCCGACAGACGGCCTCGGGAGGAGGCTGCCACCCGTCGAAACGGGTGAGTCACTGACGGACGCGGAGGACTTTAACCGGGTTCGTCATGCCGTGGCGAGGCTGCCGGCCAAGTATCGCGAGCCACTCATATTGCGGTATTTGCAAGAGCTTCCGACAAAGGAAATGGTCCGAATCCTCGGCGTGTCCGGGAGCACCCTGAATGTCCGACTGAGCCGGGCCAGAGAACGCCTCAGACGGGAGCTGGCGGGACTGATTGAGTAACAGACTATGCCTGAAGACAAGATAGAAGAACTGCTTCACGAAGCCGACTGGACAGCGGGGCGGCCCGCTGAGGTTCGTGTGGACCTTTCTCGAATTCGCCGCCGGGCGCATCGTCGCCGTTATGTAAGCATCGTTGGCCCTGTAGCGACGGCCGCAGTGCTTATGGTGGCTCTCGGCATCTGGAGCGTCACCCTGACAGTCCCTCCGCCGACGCCGGAGCAAGAGAGAATCGCCGATCTCGAAAACCAGGTCAGGCAGCTCCAGGCGAGAACCGACGCCGCGATGAGCCTCATACAGGAAATGCTCGAGCAAGAGCGAAGACAGCAGCGTCTCGATGAGCTTGAAGCCGAGCTTGCAAGCATTCCCGATCCCTTCGAGGAAATGCAGAAGCAGGTGGATAAGACCGCCTTTATGCTCGTCTATCAGGCCGACCGTCTGTACCGTGAGCTCAATCAAACCACTTCGGCCGTCGAGGCCTACAACCGGGTGATCCGACTGTTCCCCGAGAACCGATGGGCCCAGGTCGCCCGGCAGCGCCTGAAAGAAATCGAAGACAAAAGACTAAAGAAATCAGATGCAAAAGGAGATTGGAAATGGAAACCACAAAACGCATGACCATCTTGTTAATGGCGGCTGTTCTGGCCACAAGTCCGATTCAAGCTGCAGAGCAACAAAAAGCGAGACTCTCAGAGACCCGCACCGCAAGCTGCCTTGTAAAAGTCACATGCGATCCGGCTATCCTGCCCCTGAATCTCGATACCGTCAATTCCCTGCTGCGAAGTTCCGCTGTGGGTGGGAAAGCCGCTCGCCAAGTCCTCGACGTCTCGCCGGGTCAGGTCCAGGACCTCTTCACTATCACGTACGTGCAAGAACTGACTTCCCAAGCAGCCCCCAGATCTTCGAGAGGACGCTCCTCCGTCTTTGAGGATGGCGGCATGGATGAGTACGAATATGCGATGATGATGGAGATGGAGGGACAATACGGTGTGGAAATGGGCCGTTCGAGGCCGGCACGACCTACACGGTCCTCAAGAAGTAGGGGCTCTTCCGGTCCAACTCAGAGAACTCCACGGACCCCTCGTACCATTGCAACATCTGCTATCCCGTCGGATGCAAGGACCTATTTGTTCAGCCTGCACATCCAACTGCCCGAGGAGGTTAGGCCCGCAGCGAAGGAATTTATGAATGCCCTGGTCGATAACCTGCGCCAGGCGCTGACCGATGCCCATCATGCGTCCAAACAGGAACTACAGATCAAGTTAGATTTTGCACAGTCCCAGCGCGACCATGCCCAGTCCCAACTTGCAAAGGCGATAGGGCAAACGGAATCGACAAGCCCGACCCCGGCGATCAATCCGGCTAATGAAGCTGTGTACGCACAGTTGGAGGAGATTGTCGACCTTTCAAATCTGGAACCTCAGACGAGTTTTGCGGATGTGATAGAGATGTTGGAGAATTCGGTCTCTCCTCCGTTGCAGATACAGCCAAACTGGAAGGACCTATTGGAAAAGGCTGAGGTTGAGCCAACAACTCCGGCTGGGATGGATCCGTTGAATGGTGTGAAGGTAAGAAAGGCGTTGGAAATATTATTGGCTGGCGTCTCAAGCGAATTCGCGGAACTCAACTATGTCGTGGATGAGGGCGTCATCTTGATCGCTACGGAAGATACGCTTCCGGACATGATGGAGACGCGCGTCTATGAGATTCCCGCCCTTGCCTATTCCGCCGGCGCCGCCAGAGAACTGGCGAAAGCCATCCAGGAAAACATCGATCCCGAAAGCTGGTACGATCTGGCCGACATCGGAGAGGCAACGATCAGTATTTATCTCGGCAGGAAACTGGCCATTCTCCAGACGCCTGAGAATCATCAGAAAATCCAGGAATTCCTGAAATCCATGACGAAGGATAGCCCTGTAGGTATCCCCCCAGAAGCTCCGACAGAAATGCTCATGAGCGAAAAATATGATCTACTCCGCGAAAAGCAGGACCTTGAGCGGGAAATCGCCCGGCTGAAAGCACGTCCGCCGGCGATTGATGAGCAAATCAAGCGAACAACGCAAGATATACGAGAAAAAATCAATGACGACCCGATTGGCAATGAATTGAACCACATCCTCGAGCTACAACGCCAGCAATTAGAAGCAGTCAAGAGACTCGTCGATGACGGTCGAAGCTCCGCTGTGGAGCTTGCCAATGCAGAGGAAAAACTCGCCCGAACCCGAATTGAGATTGCTCAGCGACGCGAATTGTTGAGCAAATCGGCCGGCGGCGACCAACTGGTAAAATTCAGCAATGAGCTGTCCACACTGACCGTTGACTTAGCTGAGAAAGAAGCCATGCTGAGAGTGATCGACGACCAACTCGGTCAAACGGAACAACAATTGATGGTCGCTACGATATCTGATCTACAAGTCACACGCATACGTCAGGCCACGCAGATACTCGAGGATGCAGACCGACGCGTCAATGAATTAAATAGCCGTATGGCTGATTTGCAGTCGCCTACGGTCTCGGTGATTGGCGGAGACTAAGGACAGAGGACGGAGGTCAGAGGTCAGAAAATATAAAAGTCTGACCTCTGACCTTCAATGTCTAAACTAATGCTTGAAGTGGCGCTTGCCGGTGAAGACCATGGCGATTCCGTGTTCGTCGGCAGTGGCGATGACCTCATCGTCCTTCTTCGATCCGCCCGGCTGAACGATGCACGCGACGCCTGCCTTGGCGGCGTTTTCAACGTTGTCCGGGAACGGGAAAAAGGCATCCGAGGCCATGGCACAGCCCTTGGACTCGTCGCCGGCGCGTTTGAACGCGATCAGGCCGGACTCCACGCGATTCATCTGCCCGGCCCCCACGCCCAGGACCTTCCGGTTCTTGACCAGCACAATCGTGTTGCTCTTGGTGTGCTTGGCGGCGAGCCAGGCAATTCTCAGGTCCTCGAACTGCTCTTTCGTCGGTCTGGTTTTGGTCGGATATGACAAAGCATCCGGCTCCCAGCCGACCAAATCCCGTTTCTGCAGCAACATCCCGCGGACGATGCAGCGAGCGTCGAACTCGCCGGCGTCGATTCTGGCCCTGTCAATCGGCCCGGTTTCGATGAGTCGGACCCGGCTGCCCCAGGCTTTCAGCGTCCGGATGATCTCGACGGCATCCTCGTCGAATGCCGGGGCGATAATCACCTCCGCGAAGAATCCGCCGGCGCCCAGCGCCTTGCCAAAGCGACTGTACGATTCCATGATCGTCTGCGCCAGCTCGACGTTCACTTTTCTGTTCAACGCCACGATGCCGCCGAACGCGCTGACCACATCGCCTTCGTAGGCTTTGCGGTATGCGACACAAATATCGTCATCGACGGCACAGCCGCACGGATTGAGGTGCTTGACAACGACCGCCGCCGGCTCGGCGAATTCCTTGACCAGCTCGAACGCCGCGTTCGTATCGAGCAGATTATTAAAGCTAATGCCGATGCCGCCCTCCAGCAACGTGCCGCTGCTGACGGATGTCTCATCGTTTGATGCGAGCTTATAGAACGCCGCGCTTTGATGGGGATTCTCGCCGTAGCGCAGCGACGCCTCTTTCCTCAGTGCGATCGAGACTCTCTCCGGATACTCGATACCGGCTTTGCCGTTGAGGTATTTCGCTATCGCCGCATCGTACGAGGCCGTCAGGCCGAAGGCCATCCGGGCAAAATCGCTCCGCAATTCCGCGCTGACCGCCCCGCCGTTCTTCTCCATTTCCTCGATGACCTTGTCGTATTGGTCGGATTGCGTCACGACGGTCACGAATTTATGATTCTTCGCCGCCGAGCGAAGCATACTCGGGCCGCCTATGTCGATGTTCTCAATCGCCTCGGCCAGCGTGCAATCGGGCTTGGCAATCGTCTGTTCAAACGGGTAAAGATTCACACAGACCAGGTCGATCGGCTCAATGCCATGCTGGTTCATGGCCGTTGTGTGCGCATCCTTGTCCCGCAGTCCCAAGAGCGCGCCATGGATCTTCGGATGGAGCGTCTTGACCCTGCCGTCCATCATCTCCGGGAAGCCCGTCACCGACTCGATGCCAACGACGCTCACTCCCGCGCTGCTGAGTTTCTTGGCCGTCCCGCCCGTGCTGATGATCTTGACCCCCATCTTGTCGAGCTTCTTGGCGAAGTCAACCACGCCGCTCTTGTCGGAAACACTGATCAATGCCGTCCTGATTCTCACTTCCATTTACACGTATCCCTTCCAATAGTACAAAGAACAATCCACTACAGACAACTTTCTATTCAAGCGGTTGCAGGCAGGCAACCCGACCGCGCTTATCAGCAACATAGATTTTTCCGTCCGCTGGATTCGGGGCGTATTTTGAGACGCCTGCAAAATTGACGGAATACAGCTTTTGGGCTTTGACGTTGTCCATCACCACGAGCGTACCGGCGTCCGTCATCACATAGGCCCGATTCCTGTGCTCCGCCAAGAAATCGACGCCTCCCGGCACCGACCACAGGAGCGAGCCGGTCTCTTTGTCTATCGCCGTAACGCCCTTACCCCGAACAGGCTGATAGACGACCTCCTGGGTGACACGAGGCGCTTTGTCAAGTAATGCCCGCGCCTGGTACTTCCAGATAAGGCGCTTTTGCTCGGGCGGGCCGACCATATCCACCCGATAAACGTTCGTGTCCTTACTGGCAAAGAACAGTGACGCCCAGTCTCTGACAACCGGTCCGGCAATGGCATCAGCGGCATCGAATTGCCAGAGACGGACGGGCTTGTTGGGCGCGGCACAGATGACATTGCCCACAGCCGTGGCGAAGATGACAAACGCCTCATCGGCATCGATGGACGTGATCACCGATTCATTATCCGCGGAGATCTCAAACGTCTGAACTCTGTCGTCCGCACGCAATACGTGCAAGCGTTTGTCATCGCCGGCGACGTAGAAAAAAGAGCTGTTGCGGGCCGCAGGACACGTCATACCGTACCCAAGATCCATGGCCGCGCTCTGCGCCCCCGATTCGGCGTCGATCTGGATCAGCCTGCTGCCGCTTACGTACAGCAGCTCAGCACCGTAGAGCTTGAAACCTCCTACCAGCAACCCAGCGGGCCTAACCGTCCTGGCGAACACGATCTTCCCATTATCCCTGTTCAGGGAGATGATGTGGTCCTGGTCGGAGACCACATAGACACGGTTGCCGAGAACGAGCAGTTGCTTCAGACTCTCAGTGCTTTTCATCGGCAGCTCATTCTCCCATAAAGCTTTCAAGTTGGCGTGTCCGAGCAGTTCCGGCGAGATGAGTCCGCCCGAGGCGCCTTCTACAGCGACACTGCTCTGCATGACGCACAAGACCAGCAAACCCACCAGTGAAATGATTCCGTGTCTGAACATTCTTAGCATTCTAATGGCTCCTCACAAAAAATTAGCTTTCCGTCACCACAACCTGTCGCGTCAGCGAACTCACGTATCCACAAGACTCTTGTACGAGCCGGCCTGCTTCTGAGGATCCGGCTTCACGAAAGCTCGACATAATCCGTCAAGTCGACGTTGTGCTCTCCTTCGAATTTCTGCATCTGCTCGATGCGCTCGATATCGTCCTTTATGCGATTTGCCAGCTTAAATATGTACGGCTGACCGGCTAAGCGGTTTTGCAGGTCGTCGAGCATCGGCTCCCACGTGCCGCCGTACAACTGCGCCTTTAGAATCACCAGCATACGGTGCTCATCACTCAAGCCGGCGACATAATCGACGACCACCTTGCTGACGCTTGTCTCGAGGCCTTTATTGCCCTTATCGTTCGGCTCGTCCATCGGCCAGAACCTCGCCCCGTCAGATACCCTTCATCTATCACATGGCCCCGTCGGTAGGTTCCTCACGGGGATCGTTTGTGCCGAATACTAACCCGCGCAATCAGAAATTGCAACAAATTTTCGCAAATTCCTTTGTTTGGGTTGTGACGTGACCTCCTCTGGGCCCATCCGTGGGGAAATCGCGCCTGCCTCGTGCCGCGTCCGGAATCTGCCCGTCTGACCTGTCACCTGCGTGCAAGTCTTAGAAGGTCAGGTACTTCTTAGCTTTTTCGAGTCTGGCCCCAACCTTTCCCACATCGTCCATGGAACCCATGCGGCTTTGTTTGCGCCGCTGCAAGATCCGCTTGACCGTCACCGGTCCGAGCCCGGGCACTCTCAGGAGCGACGATTTCGAGGCTCGATTGATGTTCACGGGGTAGAACTCAGGATGCCTCCGCGCCCAAGCTTCTTTTGGATCAATAGTCAAGGACAGATTCCCATTTTCCTCAAAGGAGACATCTGACTCCGCAAAGCCGTATTTGCGCAGCAGGAAATCGACCTGATACAATCGGTGCTCTCGGGTGAGAATATCCGCCGGTCTGCCCGGCTCAACCTGCTCGCCAGCGATGGACCCGTCCCCCAGTCCCTTCTGATAGGCGCTGAAATACACCCTGTGCATCCTCAGTCGTTCATACAGGCCATACATGTACTTGACGATTTGGGCGTCCCGCTCCCCCGCGGCCCCCACGATGAACTGTGTTGTTTGCTTGACCCTCTGGTATCTTGAGCCCGGGCCGGTCAGCCTGCTGATGAGTTTGATCGGATCAATAATGTCCCGGATGTAGTTCTTCTTCCCTGAGAGTTTCGCCAAGCTCTTTTCGCCCGGCGTTTCGATATTCAAAGATACGGCATCGGCCAATGAAACAGCCTGCTCCACCGCCGCGTCGCTGGCTCCGGGAATGATCTTCAGGTGGATATAGCCCTTGAATCTGTGTTTCTTGCGAAGCAAGCTCGCTACGCCATTGAGCCTGTCCATGCTCGCATCGGGTGTACCGGCAACGCCCGAGCTAAGAAACAGGCCGAAGACCTTTCGCCGGTTGTAGTAGTCCAGAAAGACCTTCGCGGTCTCCTCCGGCTTCAGACTGCATCGGCGAATGTCCATCTGCTCTCGCAGCGGACAATACTTGCAGTCATTTGTGCACGCATTCGAGAGCAGCGTCTTGAACAGGATACTCTTGCCCCCGTTGGGCAGCGAGACCGGATAGACCCACTTGCCGTCGCCGCCCCGCTGTCGATGCTCGTCCTTGCTCGTGCTACAGGCGCAGGCGAGGTCGTACTGCGCATCGGCGCTGAGGATCTCCAATTTCTCCTGCGTGTCCGGCCTGGCAACAATCCCAACCATAAAGCTCCAATCGCTTTGTCACTTCCATGAAAGCGACCAACGAGGTTCTTCACATAAACAACAAAAAATGATCACCAGCCTTGCCAAAATCTCTACATCGTCATTACAGCTTTCGCAAGTGGCAGTAAAAGCAATAAGCTGATAGCGGCCTCAATGATCACTATTCCAGCAAGCCAAAATCCGGCCACTGTTCGGTTAGAAATTCGCAACAATGAATGATGGATTGCTCCATCGGCAATCAATATTGATATCAGCACAAACAGATACACAAACCAGTGTCTGCACATAAATACCGACCAATTGAAAAGTATAGGCATCTCAACATCTACTTGTGCAAATGCATAAGCGAATCTCGGCATGACGAACATGGCACAGAAAAGCCAGAACAAAGGAATGAGAGCGTGGATTGCCACAACTGGAACGGTTGCCCCCATTCTTCTGTCAGTTTTACTTTTCAGGGAGCCACTTTGCATTGACCGATCCTTTCAATTGAGGCCATAACATCCCATCTTGAGGACAGTCTTAGGCTTGATCAGCATGAATCTCTCAGCAAATTTCTCTCGAGAGCCCTTTGACCTGTTAGCACTGCGGAGGCAAACTAAGTCATATTTCGAATCGAGGTAGACTATCTCCATTTTCTCCTGTGTGCCCATACTGAATAAGGCCAATCATTTTTTCTTGCTTTTTCTGTGCCGTTTGACTTTCTGCGTTATCTTCTCGGCATTCGCCGCTACGGCAAAGACTACAAGCCAGATGACAAAAAGTAAAGCTACCGTTTCCAACAAAATCCCAACAAGAAAGAAAACAACGGCAAGTCCTATAGTAACCATCGTTGAGAACAAGAGCGGCCCGGCCAGGGTGTCCGTTTTTTTCTTGATATCCGACTGTCGAGCCTCATCCCATTTTCTTAATATGGACATGGCTCCGGGAGCCTGGTCCCGAGGTACCGCAACGTGAACGACATGGTGACTCGCTCCCCGGTAAGGAACAATGGCCGGATCTTCCAGCGTTGTTGGGTTGAATCCTTCCTTCCGCAGAAGCCCAAGCACCGCCTGCAGCGACTCGGGATTGGCTTTATAGACAACGACCATATCCATAGCCTCGCACAAGATCTAATGGCTGATTGTGGTAGTGACAATTGCCGGCATGATACAGGCCACCATGACGGCCGCCTGCATCGCCTGAATGGCCTCTCTGGCGGCCTTTCCCGTTATCTCGCCATTAACAATCTGCTCGATGCGTGCTTTGCGGCCTTTTAGCCTCTTCTTGTCGAAGACGACCTTCAGAAGACCTGTGCTATTCGCCAATGACACGAGAACAACCGTGGGGGGGTCAACATCCGTGGCGTCAGTGAAGATCGCCCGCCTCAGCCGTTCAATCAGTTTCTCTTCCGGCTCCGGATTGACCTCCGGATATATCTTTCGTGTGAAGATCAGCAGAATCTTGTCTTCATCAGCTTTGAGGATACCTCGCTCGCAAAGCCGCCGGGCAACACGATGCTTCAGATTCTTCACGCCGGCAAAGCGCGACACCCACGTTTGAAGCGCCGCACGTCTTTTCGCACGACTCACTCTCTCCAGGCACTGATCGATCAGGGGATCGCCGGAAGGCGTCGAGCTTACAAGGCTGACGAGCTTTCTCTTGCGGGATTGCTCGACGGCGACACGTTTGCTCAGCAACAGCTCGGCCAGGACCGCGGCGCCGATGGCGTACTGGTACATCGTTCCCGATGCAATCGTGCCTTCCTCATCGCGCAGCGCCAGAAGCATAATCTCTTCGTGAAGGAACAGGCCGTTCTGTGTTGTCATCCCAGAGCTCTCCATAGTAAGTCATACGCTGTACACAAGATCTAGTAAACTCATTCCGTTTGGCCGGCGACTTCCGTCTGGTCTTTGATGACTGATGCTGCCGACTTGATCACGCCCGCGATGTCTGCAAGATTCGTGGGTATTATGATTGAGTTGTTGGTCTTTGCGAGCTTGCCGAACTCATTTAAGTACTGCTCGGCAATCCGCAGATTCACGGCATTGACGCCGCCTCTTTCATTTATGGCCTTCGCAATCTCCCTGATGCCGTTCGCTGTTGCCTCGGCCACTTTCAGAATCTCGACAGCGCGACCTTCCGCTTCATTGATCCGTTTTTGTTTTTCACCTTCCGAGCGGGCAATCATCTCCTGCCGGTCGCCCTCAGCGCGGTTGATCTTGGCCTGCCTGTCCCCTTCCGATTCGGCGATGTTCGCCCGCTTTTCCCGCTCAGCCCGCATCTGCTTTTCCATCGCGTCCTTGATGCTCTGAGGCGGCAGGATGTTTTTGACCTCGTATCGTGTCACCTTCACCCCCCACGGGTCCGAGGCCTTATCCACGGCGTCCACAATGACACTGTTGATATTCTCCCTCTCTTCAAACGTCTTATCCAGGTCGAGCTTGCCCATGACGCTTCGCATCGTTGTCTGAGCCAACTGCGTGGAGGCAAACGAGTAGTTGCTGATTCCGTAAGAGGCTTTCTTGGGATCGACGACCTGCATATACAAAATCCCGTCGACTTCCACTGCAATGTTATCCTTCGTGATACACTGTTGCGGCGGAACATCCACCGCCTGCTCTTTCAAGTTGTGTCTGTATGCGACCTTGTCCAAAAACGGCACCAGGATATGAAATCCCGCCTCGAGTGTCGTCGAGTACTTTCCGAGCCGCTCGACGATGAACGCCGTCTTTTGGGGCACGATGCGTATCGTCTTGAAGAATATGATCAACGCAAAGACCAATATGCCCACAAGGATGATGGTCACCGTGATTTCCCCCGTCGATGCTGCTAAGAGCGTTCCTCTTGCTATCGCTGCCAACATAGTCTGTTCCTTTCGTTATGAAATGGTTCTGGTGCGTTCTTTTCTTGACTTTCGCTATAGCCAATCGCCGGCGATGATCTGCGTCCTACACAGCCTTAACCTTCAGCGTGATATTGTCCTTTCCGATAATCTCGACAGCCGCTCCCTCTGCGATTTCCTCATCCGCACGCGCCTCCCAGTTGCTCCCGTGAAATTCCACCTTTCCGCCGAGCTTCGGCACGATCTTTTCCTTCACGACGGCCCGTTGTCCGACGAACTCTTCGAGGTTGTGCGTGAGGTCCTGCTTGGACCCTGCGTGTCCCAGGAAGACACCTTTCACCCACCGTCGCAAGAGCAAGAGCGACAGAACGGAAGAGGCGATGAATATGGCAAGTTGATTGTTGACGCCGATATCGGTCATCAGGCAGACAATCGCGACAATCCATGCGCCGACGCCGAAGAAACCGATAATCAACCCCGGCAGGGCAAACTCCACAATCAGCAGTACAAGGCCCACAAGAAACCAGATGATCTCCGGCGTCAGAAAATCTTTGATCGTATCCATTTGGTCTCCCTTCAATTCTGCTTATCTTGGGTAACTCATTTGTTAGTGCGGCCGGTTTGCTTCAAAATCCACTGCGTAATTGCCTCAAGAGCAATCGGTGAGATGGTCTCTTCTATCTTGGCATATTCTGAGATCGCCCCGGTTTCAGCCCTCTGGAACAGATGATTGTGCTTCGGTAATTCCCGGACCGCATAGTTCGTATTGCCTCCGGTCTTTAGTGCCTCTTCAATAGCGGACAGGTTCTCTTTGGGCGGAACCTGAAGATCTAACTGACCGTTTATTGCAAGCACTGGGCATTTGACTTTAGTCAGAGTTGGTGTTGGGTCATATGTCAGGAAAAAGCGGCACCACCGAGATAGTAACATCTTGAGCTGTATCTCGATAGTGGCCTCGGATGCGCCCAGCGCTTCTTTTTCTTCCTTGCTGAGTTTTCCAAGAATATCCATCATTATGTTGCGGATCTTCTTCTCAGCGACAGTACCATCCTTCTCGTGTTTAAGTATCTCGAATATCTGTTCTGAACTCGTGCGCTGTAGAGCCAATACCTCATCACTTGCACCGACAGCTTTTAGTATAAGGTCACTTTGTAAGTAGATAATCTCCTGTCCGGTCAAGCCTGTCCCAGCCATCAACACCATGAAAGCCACATCGGAGGATCGAACAGCCGCTATTGGAGCGATGATTCCCCCCTCGCTGTGGCCGATAAGACCTATCTTTTCGGGATTAATCTCCTTACGACTCATGAGATAATTGACTCCGGTAAGCACATCGCCTGCGAAATCCTCACTTGTGGATTCTAAGAGATTTCCTGTTGAGCCTCCCACTCCGCGGTCATCAACACGCAAAACAGCTATCCCCTCGCGCGTGAGATAATCAGCCAAAACCAGGAAGGGGCGATGACCAAAGACTGTTTCATTCCGGTCCTGGCCGCCCGAGCCCGTGATCAGTATCACTGCCGGGAATGGCCCCTCAGAACGAGGAATTGTGAGTGTGCCGGCCAACTCAATACCAGCTTTTTCGTTTTCGTAAGTCACTTCTTCTTCAATGTACGGATACGGTTTCTTTGGCTCCTGAGGACGATGGAGTTTGGGAGCTTCATCCATCCGTTTGAGCAGAAGCGGGAAAGAAATTCCGCCTTGTTGCCATTTGCCTTCGATAGAACCGTCCTCTTTTATCTGACCCTCATAGGTTCCCTGGACAACGTTCGACTCCAGATACAATTTGCCGTTCTCGAAGGTAACTTCGTTCACTGCTATGTTCTCGGCTCCCTGGTCAGGGCTGTCCATCGTAGCTGCAAGTGATCCATCTGCGTTTGTGCTAATCTTGAACACTATCCTCAGCTCTACTACAGAGACCTTCAGAGTCCCCATCCAAATACCTTCAATACCTTCCGTTTCGGCGCCCTCACTAAAGACCGATAGTGTGATAATCAGTGTGAGAGCCACAAGAATTCCAGTTCTGAGAGTGCTTTTATTTCTCATATCGCTTTGCTCCGAGACATAATATGTAGCCGGACAAATGTTACTCCACCACGACGGCCGTGCCGTAAGCTAAAATTTCCGAGGCCCCTCCCATCACCATCTGCGTTGTAAAACTCACTCCGACGATGGCGTTGGCGCCGAGGTTCTGAGCATCCTCGATCATCCTGTCGATGGCCTGTTCCCGGGATTCGGCCATCATCTTGGTATAGTCGGTGATCTCTCCTCCGACAATGTGGCGCAATATGGCCATGATGTCCCTGCCGATGTGGCGTGCCCGAATCGTATTGCCTCGCACGAGCCCCAGTTGTTTGACGATCTTCTTGCCGTGAATCGTCTCTGTCGTGGACAAAAGCATCGCTTTATCTCCTTACATTCTTATACCGGTCTCTCTTCCAAAAATACAACCTCTCCCGAAGCACGGACACAAAAAGAATCGCCAGCCCGACGAGCAGTGCCAGCAGTCCAGCCTTGAATAATAATTCCACCTTGGGATCTTTGATAATCTCTTCTATGGCTCTGAACCCGCCGTAGATGGTCAGCAGGATCGCAGCGACGGAAAATACGACCCACCCGATGCTGCGTTCGATGCGGTTGTAGATGCCGTTCCAGTAGTCCTGCCATAGCCGGTCCTCAGGCTCGACCAGAGTCACCTCGTCGGTTATCGTCTTGAGTCTTTTGAATTCCTTGAGCTCCTGGGCACATTCAGGGCACCCGGCCACGTGCTCTTCGAACCGGCGCCTCGACTCGTCGCTCAGCTCGTTGTCCAGGTAACCCATCATCAGGTCTTTGAAATCATGGCATGTCATGAGTACTGCCTCCACTTTCCGTGCCTAACAATTCTTGGAGTCTCTTGCGGGCGTAGTATAACCTGCTCGTCACCGTTCCCTTGTTGCAGAAGAGAGCCTCGGCAATCTGGTCGTACGACATATTCTGGAAGTGCCGCAGGATAATCACTTCACGGTGTTTCGCATCCAGCTTGCTGATGGCTTGCCAGACTTTGTCCTTTGTCTCGTTTCTCGCGGCCACCGCCTCCGGTGAAAAGCAATCGGTGGTGGCGGCGACTTCCGGACAATCCTCCCCATCGAGAGAGCTGGCCCGGCGATACCGTCGTTTCCTCAGATGGCTGATACAAAGGTTCTTCAGGATTTGATAAAACCAGGGGAAGAATCTTCGGCCGGGCTTGATGTGCTTGATGTTCCGGTAGGCTCGAACAAAGGCCTCCTGTGAGAGATCCATGGCATCTTCGCGATTGCCCACAAAACCTAACGCAATAAAATAGGCGTCTTTCATATACCTGTTGACAAGAGATTCAAACGCCTCCGGTGAGCCCCGCCGACATCGTTGCATCGTTATGATTTCGTCCTGACACACGCCCGTCACTCTCTTAGGCTCCCAAAGCAGTTCTTTTCGGTCCCAACGTATGTTCTTCACTTGTTTGCTGGAATAATATACACCCGAACCCCCCTTTTTCTTCAAATTATTTCATATTTTTTGCCCGTGTGGACCCGCGTTGGCGTCTGTTTGTCAAATAAACGCCGGAGATGACCAGCACGCCGCCCACGGCAAGCGATAGAGTGATAGGCTCGCGGAGGATCAGGAATGCAGACAAGATCGCAAACATGGGAACGAAATTGATGAACAGCCCGGCTTTTGTCGGACCGAGATTTTCCACGCCCTGATAATACCAGACGAATCCGATAACCGTTCCAAAGAGGCCCAGATATGAGATACACACCCAGTCCGTCACAGATTGATGGGGGAGGTTTTGAATCAATCCTTCAAAACAAGCGGGAAGGAACAGGCCGATGGCTCCGACGGCTGCCGAATACGATACCGAGGCCAGCGGAGACAGGTTCTTCATCACGGTTTTGCCTATCAGGGAGTACGTCGTCCAGCTCAAGACACAGCAGAAGATGTAGAGTTCCCCCCGGCCCAGACCTCGCTCAAATACTTGGTTGATGTTGCCCTTGGAGATAACGATGATCGCTCCACAGACCGAGATGACAATTCCCAGGCCCTGTATCGCCGTGACCTTCCCTTTCAGGAAGAGCGCCGAGCAGATCGTGATGAAGATAGGACATGTAGCAATTATGAGGGCCGCCCGGGAGGCTTCAATAATCTTGAGTCCTTTGTAGAACATGACGTTGTACGCGGCGATGCCGATCATTCCAAGGAGAATGACATGAATGATTTGAGACGTCTTGAGTCGAGGAAGCTTGCCTTCTATTTTCCGGGTCAGCAACAGCAGAAGTGTTGAGGCGATAGCGAACCGGAGGAATCCAATCGAAAAAGGCCCGACGTTCTGAGCGACCATCTTGCCGGCAACGAACGTGCCTCCCCAAAACAATGCCGTCAAAATCAGTTTCACATAAATCTTCATAGAGCAGCCCAGAAGCCATCTTGTAGCGTTGCATTCTGACGGCCACAGCCTCTGCCGTCAATAGTCTGTTCCTTTCACAGAGCGGCTCTCCCAAATGTCACTGCGAGGCCCAAAGGGCCGCGGCAGTCTCTCGTGCGACGAATACAAGTTCCCATCGTCGCATGTGAGATTGCCGCAGTCGTCCCGATCAAAGACATCGGGACTCCTTCGCAATGACAGCGTTCGGCAGGATTCTTCCATCAGATAATGTCATTTCGACCGAGCGCAGTGAGCGGAGAAATCTGGTTGCGAACATAGCCGTTATACAGTCCCCAGTCAGACCCCTCGACTGCGCTCGGGGTGACACCTTAGGGTTTGTCACTCCAGGAGAGACACAGTACGAGGATTCGCAGTTGCTTTTCGGCGGACAAGTGTGTAGAAAATGTAGAAACGATGAAAACGATCTCAGGCAGGAAACGACCGATGAAAAAGGTTGGACTATCACGACGGGATTTCACTCGAGGATCATCACTTGCAGCGGCCGGAATAATTGTCAAGGCTGTATCCGGTCCATCCTACCCATCTCATCGAGACGAAGCCACTGAAGAAGAATCAATTCAAGCGCTTATCCAAAAGGCCGGCAACACCGATAGCGATCCGTTGCGTATGCACTATTTGAAAGCAGTCCAGAATCGTCCGGGGCTGGAACCCTCCCTAAAGGAGGACCTCGCCACGCTTGTCGCTCAAATTGATCGCTGGCTGCACGACAAACGGCTGGATTATTTCGGCCGAGGAATAAGACGCAATAAGGACTATGATTTTGAGATTCTCGATAGTTCTGCGCTGTATCCGTTGACGTGGCTGTATCGCGGTAGAATGGTGATTTGGTATGCGATGGAGTCCGGCAGCGTCTGGAGCATTCCGGAGAGGCGGCGTGAGTTCTTCGCTGTAGCGCGGGGATTTTTTGAGAAGTACGCCGAGGCTTTTCCCAAGAACAGGATCGCCAGGATGTATCTCGGTCATCCCACCGGGCCGGACAAGCACTATAAGGCGGCGGCAGGTGCGCCCCAATGGGCCATATATCAGCGAGAGGGACTTGAACGTTTGACCGATATCATCGAGTGGTGGATCGACAACCGGATGCGGGACGATGGCCAGTACGGCGGCGGGTGGGGCGATGATTGTGAGATGTGGCGATGGTGGGTGCCGATCCTGATCGGCTTCGACAGCCCGAAGATCAGCCAGGCCCAGGCACGTTTTTCCAAGGCGCTACTGGATCAGCCGCACATGAGCCAAGGTTACACGACCAACATGTCGGACGTCGAGCATACGGCCGAGGATTCCTCCGACGCCATCACTCCCATGATGCATCTCGATCCGGAAAACGACCTCTGGCGTCAACACGCCCTTCGGCTGGCGGAATATATGGAATCGCTCTGGACCGGTCGAAACGAAAGGGGATTCCTGCAGTTCAAGAGCACCTACTTCACCGCGGACAGGATCGACGCGCGTCCGGCGCGAGCTTGCGATACGGTGTATCATCCGCGCGCCGTTCAGCCGACATTGCTTTACTGGCAGAGGACAGGGGATGAGCGGTTGAGACGGCTCTTCGCCACCTGGATGGATACCTGGGTGGACGCCGCCTCGCGAGCCGAACGCGGCAAGCCCGCCGGTATTATCCCGACGGCCATCCACTGGCCCGATGGGCGCGTCGGCGGTCTGGGACCCGACTGGTGGGACCCCAGGAACCACGGGGAATACACCCTGTATCTCTATCCCAGCGCGATGAGCCTGATGACCCACACCTTGCTGCTGACCCATTACATGACCGGCCGGGCGAAATACTTAGAGCCCATCCGCTCGATGGCTGAGATCCGCCTGAGATACCTCAACGCACCTCCTGAGAAAGCTCCGGCCGCCGGTACGGAATCCTGGTGCGCATCGAGGCTGGGCGGGCTCACGAGCGTCATTGCTAAATACAGGTTTCTGACAGGTAACACACAGTTCGATGAGTTTCTTGCTAAGGAAACGTCACCGTACATGCGTTTCGGGCTGCGCGGTGATCGCAGTTCCCTTGTATCGGCCTTGCGGCGAAATGCCGAAGCCCTGCGGATCAATTTCGAGGGGTATACCAGCGAGGTACGTTATACCGACCGCGTTCTGCGGTTCCCGGCTTTGTTTGGAGATAACGGTATCCTCGGCCAGGCATTGGGAACGATTCCCGCGCCGGACCCGTCACTGCTCTACTCGACGGTCACAGGCGATCCGGGTGACGCGGGCTATTTCCCGCTCAATGCCGTTCGCTGGATGACCCCGCCTCGCAATATCGCCGCTCTGGTCACCGAGTCGGCCGATAACCGCTTCACGGCGGAGCTGTTCCACTTTGGCCGGCGAGAGCGCGCCGTGTCCGCCGAGCTCTACTTACTCGGCCCGGGCGAATACAGACTTGCACTCACGACAAGGAAGGACGGCAGGTCAAAGTCGCTTACAGGTTATGACTTCGCTGCGAAAGGGCGCAGGACACGAGTTTCTTTTACGCTGCCGCCGCAGGAACTTTGCGTGCTGCGGATTCGTCCCCGTTAGAGAAGGGCGGCAAAAGCGTGCTGTATAGATCGCGTGATGGTAACAGAGGCCAAATTCAAAAAAAGCCCCTGTGCAGGCAAGAACGAGTGTATTCCTTTGATTCCATTGTTTAGTGTAATGTTTGAAATACTCGCCTTCTGCCTCACAGGGGCTCGTCATACATCCTTCACATCTCCTTGCTCTTCTGGTTTTGGTCTACAAAGGTGAATCGGCAGACCATCTCCCTTGCCTTGAACTTTTCTTGGTGTCACCCGAGCGGGCGGCGGCACCCGGTTGAATGCAGGTAAGAATGTGAATGTCTGAAGGGTCTCTCGCTCTCTTTTCACAGCCCAAAACTCCAGTTTAACACCTTCGCCATCTTCTCTTACACGCAAGCGGCTTCCCGGCTTAACCCCGATAACAAAGAACGTCCCCACGCTAAATTTTTTGCATGAAAATCTTCAAAGAATGAAAATTTCTCTCATCTCTATCAACCGGCAAAGGTCTGTCGAACCATCCCGCAGCGTCCACACAGATGTTTAGGATGGAGGATGGGCAAACCGAAGATCGACACAGAACAAGTCAAGAGACCAGGGGACTGGGGAAGAATCCGGGCGTGTCGCCAAAGAGCTCCGAAAGAATGTGTTACCTTTCTTCGGAGAAGTGCCTTACGTAAGCGAGGGCTGAAGAATGAGCTACAGATTTGGGACTTTCTTCACGGAGGATTCTGAGATGAAGAAGATCAATGTTGAAGACAGAACCCACATAAAGCAATTACTGTACAGCGGCAACGTTTTCGCAGTAAAGGACGATCAATACCGGTCCTTCGGTGGTTTCCAGCTTTGGTGGTATGACAAGGCGCTTGATGTCTGCAATTGTTGCGGATCTCATTGGTCGGACCTCCGACGGAGAATTCAGCACTGCAGTCTGAACAGGGCGGCAAGAATCCTGTGGCACCGCCGCCGCTCGCTCTTCCTTCGCCGCAGACATTGGCACGAAGATAGAAGGCTGATGGCCGCAGGGCACTTTGAAAACGCAGGGCCATCAAAATGAGCAGAGCATGGATGCCCCGTGTTGCTGCTTTCCGAATACCGACGGGTAGCACACACTGAGAACGTACGTCTGTTCTTTCTCTTTCGCCGTCAGCCGCCAGCAGTTTTGGCCGTTGTGCTGCTAAGGATCGCATTGAAGAGCAGGCGGAACGTTCCATGCGGCTGCCCGCGATGCTGGACTCTGAATCCTAATAGAATGATTTTCCCTTCGCCGTATTGCACTTCGACGATGGCCGGCTTATCGGCAATCAGGTCCTTTCCCCTGATCCATCCGCTCTCCAGCAAAACGGTATCGGAGTACCGCGCCACAACACGAGCCGGAAAACGCAGCTCGGGACGTCGCGCATCTTTGCCGTCCTTGTTGTTGTCGGAGTCCGTGATGAGTTCAAACGCCTGGGACCTCGCAAAATATCCGGACACCCATTCGGGGGAGCCGTAACCGACCGGATGCTTCGGATCGACCCAGATGCGCAGAATGGAGCCGGGGCAATAGAACTCTCGCCGCGACTTCCCGCGAACAAGGTTGCGAACCGGGATGTTAAAATGCTCGATAGGCAGATTACAGGAGCTGTCTATGCAAACCAGTGTTCCTCCGTTCCGTACGAAATTCTGGAGCGCGACAATCCCTTCCGAGCCGATCCCGCTGACGTATTGGGGCTCGGTTGTGTCCGCGGCGCGCCCCTCAATGATTGAGCCGAAGCCGATAGAGGGCAGAACCAGGCAGTCGTACCGATCCCGGAGACGGCCTGCCCGGATCTCAGCGTTGTGCGCGGACGTATAGTCGAACTCAAAATTATCCAATACCAACCGGGTCCATCCTTCATCTATGCTGGCCGTCCATGGCTGATAAAGCCCCACGCGCGGTGGCGATATGCTCCGAAGCGCCGCTTCGACTTGCGAATACGGTTTGGAAATGCCCATCACAACCGTAGAAATCCCTTCGATGAGTTTTGGCAACACGTCGGAGATCTTCTCGGTATGGGGAATGAAGAGAGAGCCGGACGGCACGTCCATACCCGCCACGGCGTCCCATTGCGCCCCGAACGGGACGACGTAAAAGCGAATACCCTCCTTGAACAGACGGTTGGCTAACCGATAGTTGTCATTGGCACCGGCCCGTACAACGTAGCCGCGCGTCAAATCCGGCGATTCGGTCACTTTCCCCCGGGGTAACGTCACGCCCTCCAGCTTCGTCGCCCGAGCCTCAAACGGCTCATCGACGCTGACACGGCGCACCCCCATCTGCAAAGGCAACGTCCAGCCGGCTATGTCATACGGCGCTTCAGGCGGTCCTCCGGGATAGGAGGATCGATCCGGGTAAACCTGCCTTTCCATCATATCGTTCAAATGAGCGCGGTACGGCTGCGAGCAATAAAGAACGTACGTGCCCGCCGGGTACGGCACGCCGTCGGCGTCAAATTCATCCTCGGCCTGATGCACTTCGACGCCCGTGGCGTACAGAACGGACAGCATCTCCACGACCGTTCGAGGATCCGACTGATCCGGAGGAACCAGCCAGGCAAACGGAGGCTCGGTCTTGCCGCGTTCGATGGCGTCCCGCGCCTGCTTGATGGTATTGCTCTTAATCAAATCGTGATACCGCGCTGCTAACGTAAAGAGGCTCAGACAGGCGATCTTTTCATAATCCACAATGTCACGCAGCCGCCACCACCCACCCGGCCACGGCTCAGGAAAATTCGTGGCGATGGCGTATTCGGGCATCCCCCGATTTTCCCCGCGCAGCTCGCTCTTGCGTTGGAAGACAGGGGACGCAATCAAGACGCTCGCGGCTTCGGTCAGTATGCCCGTAATATTGTGCCGGTAGGCCGCCGTGCGAAAACCTCCATGCCACCAGTTGTCGTACATCGAGCTGTTGACGACGCCTTTCTTGCCCGCCCGCGACAGGGCCGACGCCATGTGTCCCCCGATGATCATCAACATATGATCGTTCAAGGGATGGACGTTGGGATTCTTGGGATCGAAGAACGGAGGCACGAAAAATCGCGCGCCCGAATTGCCCATCTGGTGAATGTCATAGACGATGTTGGGCAGCCATTTCTTGTAGATAACCTGGGTGACGAGCCGGGTCTCCTTGAGATTGAGCATGAACCAGTCCCTGTTGTTGTCATGGCCGGCGTATTTCTGATAAAGCCACGGCATCCCGCTACCCTCCCAGGGCTTGCCCAGCGAGCGCTCGTACCAGTCAACGACCTTGTTGAGGCCATCGGGATTGGCGCTGGGGATCAGGACGACGATGACCCGGTTGAGGATCTCACGGATTTCCGGCGTGGTCCCGGTGGCCAGATCGTAGAGCAATTCCATCGCCATCTGGCTCGAGGCGATCTCCGTGGAGTGCAGATTACAGTTCACCAGGACCACGACTTTGGCGTGCGCAACGAGTTCGCGTTCTTGCTCGGCGTCTGTGATCAATCGCGGATCGGCAATCTGCTTCTGGTGTGCCGTGGCTATCTGGATCCGTTCCGGTGCAGCATCATCCGTGATGTCCGCGACAATCATGTCCTGGTCTTCCGTCGTCCGTCCGATGTGGCGCACGCTGACCCGGGTCGAATGCCTGGCAACGTATTCGAAGTATTCTCGGATCTGCTCGTAACGCGCCAGCTTGTAGTCGGCTCCGACCTCATGCCCGATCACGGCTTCGGGTGGCTCGATCTGTGCGGCGACGGCGCAACGCGGGCCGGGCAATAGGAATACGGTTGGCAGCACAAATGCCATGCAAAGCAAACTCTTCCGCGCCATACGTGGTCCTTTTTAAACCAGGAGAATCAAATATCAAAGCCTAAATTCGAAATCTAAGATTGTTCCGTGATAAAGATAACAAATCTGTTCGACGGATGCGACTGATTTTGTGCAATTTCTCGGCCGCAACCAGACAATATCGGGCTGGCGGTTCAATTCTTTCTTGAAAATCGCCAAAAAGCGTTCTAACTGACGAACTTCGGCTGATATACTAAGCGAAGGACGCCCGGTTCTGCCGCGAAAAGGCAGACGCCGCACGTATCGGGGCGTCACGACGTTCTTTCTCGGTGAGACGATGATTAGGAGAAGTTACGATGGCAGAGGACCAGATCAATCGACGGCGTTTTCTTGGGACGACAGCGGTAACCGCCGCCGCCACGGTTGTACCTCGGCATGTGCTGGCGGGTGCGGCAGGCGGCGCGCCCGGCGAGAAGCTCAATATCGCCGGGATTGGTGTCGGCGGGATGGGCAAGAGCAACCTGCGACAGCTCGAGACGGAGAACATCGTCGCCCTGTGTGACGTTGACCACGCGTACGCCGCCGGGACGTTCAAGCGGTATCCCAAGGCCAAGGTCTATACCGACTATCGCAGAATGTTGGATAAGCAGAAAGACATCGATGCTGTGGTGATTGCGACGCCGGATCACACACATGCGGTGATCAGTATGGAGGCGATGCGCCGGGAAAAGCACGTCTATTGCCAGAAGCCCCTGACGCACGATGTCTATGAATCCCGCATGTTGGCCAAAGCAGCAAAGGAAGCCGGCGTCGCCACCCAGATGGGGATTCAGGGACATTCGGACGAAGGCGGGCGTCTGATTTGCGAGTGGATTTGGGACGGCGCCATCGGCGAAGTCACCGAGGTCGATGCCTGGTGCAGTTTGTCCTATTATCCCTTTGGCCACGCATACTGGAGTTCCAAATGGAGCCGGCGTCCGAAGGAGACGCCGCCGGTTCCGTCCACGTTGGATTGGGACCTTTGGCTGGGTCCAGCGCCGCAGCGCCCTTATCACCCGGCGTACCATCCGGGGGTCTGGCGCTGTTGGTGGGACTTTGGCTGCGGGATGATGGGAGACCGCGGGGCGCACACGCTCGATCCGGTCGTCTGGGCTTTGAAGCTGGGACACCCAGACAGTGTGGAGGCCACGTCGCTCGATCTGAATCCCGACACGCATCCGGTGGCGTCCATTGTTACCTATCGTTTTCCTGCTCGCGGTGATCTGCCGCCTGTGAAGCTGACGTGGTATGATGGTCTTCGCGCGCCCCGTCCGCCGGAGCTTGAGGACGGGAGGCGCATGGGCCACGTCGAAGGCGGCTCGCTGTTCAAAGGCACCAAGGGCAAGCTCGTCGCCGGGGTTTACGGGGAGGACCCCCGTCTGATTCCCGAGAGTCGAATGAAAGCGTATAGAACACCGGAAAAGACCATCCCAAGGATTGAAGGCACGCACGAGCAGGACTGGGTCAGGGCGTGCAAGAGTGGACAGAAAGCCGGGGCGGATTTCGAGTATTCGGGTCTGTTGACCGAAATATGTTTGCTTGGAAATATTGCCAGGCGAGTAGACGGTCGCATCGAGTGGGATGGAGAAAATATGAACGTGACCAATCTGCCGGAAGCCAATAAGTACGTCCGCACAGAATATCGGAAGGGCTGGACATTATGAAGAAACGAACATCTTTGATCTGCTTGTGTCAAATATTGATTGCTGTTGCATGTCTTGCTGAGCATAGGAAACCTGACAAAGGTTGGATTAGGACGGGTGAGTTAGGTGCAAAGCCCGAGCGAGTGACCGATGCCTTTCCGTTATCCGATCAGGCGAATGAAGGTGACTGGACAAAGTATGCATTGATGAGCGATGAGTTCGAGGGTTCGGAGCTTGATCCCAGGAAATGGCATCCGACGAATCCGCGATGGTTGGGTAGGCAGCCAGCGTATTTCTGGCCGGGCAATGTGAAGGTTAGCGAAGGTAAGCTACATTTGACGATGCGAAAGCAGGAAGTGCCCGAGATGCCGAAGGACAAGGGCTATCACACGTACACGTCCGCTGCGGTTCAAAGCAAGACAAGAGTCAAATACGGATATTTCGAGATCAAGTGCAAGCCCATGAAATCTCATGGCTCCAGCTCGTTCTGGTTCTATGACAATACGCCCGAAATATGGACGGAAATCGACGTGTTCGAGATCGGCGGCGGGGCGCCCGGTTTCGAAAAGAGATACAACATGAACGTGCACGTGTTCAGGACGCCTACGGAGAATAAGCACTGGTCGATGCACGGGCATTGGATCGCTCCTTCGAATCTCGCCGACGATGATCATGTGTACGGTCTCCAATGGGACGAGAACAGGATTGCCTGGTACTTCGATGGGGTTCTCGTCCGGTGGGTGGAGAACACGCACTGGCACCAGGCCTTGACTTTGAATTTCGATAGCGAGACCATGCCCAAATGGTTCGGCCTTCCCAAAGACAGCGATTTGCCGTCCACATACAGCATCGAATACGTGCGGGCGTGGAAGAGCGGGAAAGTGAACTGAAAACAGCGTATGCGAATTCTGGCCCTTGAACCTTATTACGGCGGCAGTCACAGGGCGTTTCTGGACGGCTGGAAATCGGTCAGTCGGCACGAATGGACGCTGCTCCATTTGCCGCCGTACAAATGGAAGTGGCGGATGCGTCATTCGGCGGTGACGTTTGCTGATGAGGTCCGGCAGCTTGTATCGGAGGGACGGTGTTGGGACGTGATCTTCTGTTCGGATATCTTGAATCTGGCGGAGTTTCTGGGTCTGGCACCGCGCCCCGTTCAGCCATTGCCGGCCGTTTCGTACTTCCACGAGAACCAGCTTACCTATCCCGTTCGCTGTGAAAGCGAGCGCGACTATCAGTTTGCCGTGACCAATATGACCAGCGCGCTGGCGGCGGCAAGTGTGTGGTTCAATTCGGCGTTCCACAGGGATTCGTTCCTTGAGGCTTTAGCGGCATTTCTGAAAAAGATGCCGGACTATCGCCCTGCCGATATCGTCGAACGAATCAGGGGAAAATCCGCCGTTTATCCGCCGGGCATCGATGCGATTGCCCGACGTGGAGAGAGAGAAGCCGGACCCATGCGAATTTTGTGGGCGGCCCGTTGGGAGCATGACAAGAATCCGGAGGATTTTTTCAACGCGTTGAAGATTCTCAGGGACCGGGACATCGAGTTTCGCATCAGTGTCATCGGAGAGCGGTTTCGCGAAGCACCCGAGGTACTCGAGTGGGCCCGTGATTATTTCGCAGAACAGATTGATTGCTGGGGCTATCAGGACAATAGAGCCGAATATGAAGCAGCCTTGACTCAAGCGGATATTTTTGTCTCAACGGCCAAGCATGAATTTTTCGGCATGACAGCCGTCGAGGCCATCTTCGCCGGGGCTTACCCCGTATTGCCAAGGCGATTGGCGTATCCGGAAATATTGAGACTCAACCACGAAAAACATGCCGAAGCGTTCTTCTATGATGGCAGTGTCACTCACCTGGCGAACAAGTTAGCTGCTCTGGCTGAGCGAGTGGGAAACGGCAGCCTGTGGTCAGAGGATACCAGGCGAGTCGTACGGTCGATGGAGCGATTCACATGGGATAATCTTGTAGATATTCTCGATGAGGCCGTTGATAAGGTAGGTTTCAATCATTAGGGGATGAGCTCATGAACCAAATGCAAACAGAACGACGTGATTTTTTGCGAAAGGCTGTGGTGGGAGCGATGGGATTAACGTTGGAAGGTGCGAACAAGGGATCGGCAACGGCGTCGGGCTCAATTCGAATCGAAGAGCCATTTCACGGGGCTGTTCTGAATCGACGGCACGGCAAACAGATTGATGACGGCCTGGAAATTCAGGTGTCTGGCCGAGCGCCGCTCCGCGACCGCGTGACAGTAAACGGTACGCCGGCCCAGCGCGCGGGCGCCGGATTCACAGCGAAAGTGATTCTTCATCAAAAAGAAACGGACATCATCGCCTTGTCGCAAGGCAGCTCCGGCCGGCACGAGCATCGCGTGCGCGTTGTGTGGGACAAACATTCTTACCCACGGTACCGTTTCTCGATTGACGACAATAGCTTCTTCCTGCGTGATATCGCAAAACAAAATTACCCCTCGCTGTTTGATTGCTTTTATCTGAAGGGCCTTCGCGAACTGCACTCCAAATACGGCGCGAAATTCGTTCTAAACATCTACTATACCACAGAAGACGGATTCGAGCTTCCGCAGTTTCCCGACCGGTACAAAGGCGAATGGAAAGACAACTCGGATTGGCTCAAACTCGCTTTTCACGCATACGCCAACAAACCGGACCGGCCTTATCAATACGCCCCCGCGTCACAGCTCATCGCGGATCTGGATCAGGTGGCCGAACAGATTCGCCGTTTTGCCGGAGAGCCGAGCTACTCGCCGCCGACGGTCATTCATTGGGGGATGGTGCAGCCGGCCGCGTTGAAGCCGCTTTATGAACGCGGCGTCCGCGTACTGAGCGGTTATTTCCGCCGGAGCAGTACCGGCTGGGATGTGAACTACCTTTTTGACGACATCCGATCCGAGTATCTCTCCCGCCATGATGCGCTGATGGATTTCGACAGCGGCATTGTTTTCTCAAGGGTGGACATCGTCTGCAACAGTACACCCGTCGAACGCATCGTGCCCACACTCGAACCGTGCGCCCAAGACCCAAATCAGGCCGAGATCATGGACCTGTTCACGCACGAGCAGTACTTCTGGCCTTTCTACTCCCATTACCTTCCCGACCATTTCGAAAGACTCGACGTCGCCATTCGCTGGGTCACGGAGCATGGATACAAACCCGTCTTTTTCCACGAGGGCTTCCTGGGCGGGCCGCAGTAGCATAGGCCGATGATGCTTTATCGTTGCACTATGGTTCAGTATGTTCAATAATGGCAGCGGTGGGGTGGCAGCCTCAAAGCCGAAGGCTTTGGGGATGGTCAATGCACTCGAAACCATCCCCAAGCTGCGCTTGAGGCTGCCACCCTTCCAGATGAATAAATTTTGGTGGACGGACTACTATTGCTAATATGAAGGATTCTCGTTGATCGAATTCAGGAGATTATCATGTCTGGTAACCACATGAATCGCAGAGAATTTGTCGGACTCACCACGGCGGGCATCGCCGGCGGCGTTCTTGGTCTTGGCACGCCGACCGTTGCCGGAGCGAAGATAGACGAGTGGGATCCGAACCGACCTTTGATCGTGACCGGTAAAACGCTGAACGTCCAGCCGGTTTTGATGTATCGAACGCCCCAGCGGAGAAAAGCCACCTCCTGGAAATCATGGGGGGGCGTACAGACGGAGCAAGCCGCCTCAGAGGAGGCCGATAGAATAACCAGAGAGCTCAGTGCCCTATCGGCCGGGGCGAGTTTCCCTATCAATGTCCTGCCTGTTATCAAGGTTAAGACGCCCGAGCAGGCATTACAGGTGCATAGGAATGATTATGACGTCGTCATTGTTTACCCGGCCACGGGTTCGGGCGATACACTCAGAGCGTGTTTTGCCAAAGACAAAGCCAGAGATACCATCGTCTTTGCCCGGCACCGTTCCGGCCCGGTCTATTATTGGTACGAGGCGCTGAGCGTCAAATACCTCAAAACCGACGATGGCCCGTTCGAGCAAAGCAGCTACGAGGATCATGGCGGCGTGCACGTGGACGATGTCGTTATCGACGATCATCAGGAGCTTTTGTGGCGGCTGCGGGCGCTCTATGGGATCAAGAATTTCATCGGGGCGCGGATCGTTGCACTCGGCGGCCCGTGGGGCAAGTACTCGCCGGAAGCGCCCGATGTTGCACGTGAGAAATACAGAATCCAGATTATCGACGTCGATTATGATGACGCGGCCAAACGTATCAAGAGCGTGATGGCGGACCGCAATCTTGTTGCGAAAGCGGAACGATGGACCAAAAAATATCTTTCTTTGCCCAACACGACTCTTCGGACCGACGAAAGGTTTGTTGTGAATGCATTTTTGCTGTACCGGGTTTATAAGGATTTGATGCGCGAATGTGAAGCTGCGGCGTTCACCATGAAGAGTTGTATGAACACGCTGATGCCGATACAGAAAACAACGCCCTGTCTGCCTTACAGTTTGATTAATGACGAGGGACTGCTCGCATTCTGTGAATCGGATTTTGTTGTGATTCCTTCGGGAATCCTGTTGCATTACATCGCCGGCAAACCCGTGTTCCTGCATAACTCCACGTTTCCGCACGATGCGATCGTCACCTGCGCCCATTGCACGGCGCCTCGCCGGATGGATGGAACGACATACGAGCCGGCCAAAATCCTGACCCACTACGAATCCGAGTACGGCGCAGCGCCGAAGGTGGAATTGCCGCAGGGCAAGGAAGTGACGTTTGTCGATCCCGAATACAGTACGGGCCGGTGGGTCGGATTCAAGGGAGTGGTCAAGAGCAATCCATTTTATGAAATATGCCGTTCCCAGCAGGATGTCGAAATCCAGGGCGACTGGAAAAAGCTGCTCAAGGAGGTCCGGGATTCTCACTGGATGATGGCCTACGACGATCACCTCAAGGAACTCGGATACGCCAGCCGAAAACTCGGCATCCACTGGGACACTTTATGATTTACGATTTCTGATTTTTGATTTTCGATTGCAGTTCCCGCCGAGGCAACCGACCCATTCGTAAATCATAAATCGAAATTTGAAAATCGTTTATTCGGCGTTGAGGATGGATTTGATTTCTTCGAGTGAGACCAGGCCGGTCGTGGCGAGCTTTACATTGCCCCGGCGGTCGACGAAGAAACTGCTTGGGATGGCTCGGATGGCGTTGTATGGCGCCGGCAGGCTGCCCCGGTCGAGCAAGGCCGTGTAGTTGATTTTGGCCCGGGCGGCGAAACGTCTCACCAAATCCGGATTTTCATTCGATATGGCCAACATGGCCAGGTCGTCTGCGCTAGTTGTCTCTCGCAGCTCGATCAGATGGGGGATTTCCATTATGCAGGGCCTGCACCAGGTGGCCCAGAACACAATCAGAACATTCTTGCCTTTATAGTCGCTGAGCTTGTGCTTTTTGCCGGTGATATCGGTGAGGGCAAAATCTGGTGCCGGCTTGCCATACCAATTTTGGAAAGAACTACGCCAGGTCTTCGCCGCTTTGATGATATCGTTTAGATCTGCCTTCGCCGCGCCCAGGGCAGTCGTATCGATTTGAGTTGGACGGCCCGCCCCGATGCGTGCGATCTCGTCCGCCACGGCGTTGACCTGCTCCTTGCCGGCGTGAAGGACAAAGTCGATTGTGAAGGAACGGCTCTGATGCGGGCCCAGCTTGGGGACGCGCCCCGACTTACGCTCACTTGCCCTATTGCGGGGAAAACCCGTGCCTGGTTCCAGGCCCGTCACGTATCCGTCTTCAAGGGCCACCGGATTCTTCCAAAGCGTAAAGAAAGGCAGCTCCTTGATCGAATAGGCCATCGACACCGCCTTGTCGCCCGCGGCGTTGCGCAGCATAACTTTCGTCCGGTCGTTTTCGTCGGCCCACAAACGCAGACAATAGACTTGCTCGGGGAATCCCGCCGTCGGCGCGCGATAGACGTCGTAGTTCGAGACATCCCGGGCTGCGTGTTCGTTGATCGGCGTGACCTGGCGCGCCGGGCCGAAGAACTTCGCGCCTTCCTCCATCAGGGGCGGCCCGTAGTTGCCGTGATAGAGGATGCCGAACTCCTGTTCAATGCCGCTGCGATTGGTGACGGTGTCGGAGATTTGAAAAGTGCTCGCACCGGGCACCGTCGAGATTTCCGTCCATATTTCGAGTTTTGGTCCGTGTAGAGCGGTCTCTTCCACGAGGCCGCGAACGGCGATCCGGTAGGGAGCCTGGCGTTCAACGACCACTTCCACCTTGGACGCGGGCGTGTTGCAGATCTTGCCGTGGAGCGTCAAGTCCATTGTCGCTTTCGCGCCGGTGTTGTCGATGAACTCATCGGTTCCGGGCGCGCCAAAGAACTCCAGGCCGCACCGAACCATCCATTCGTTGAAACCTTCCAGCCAGCCCAGGCCCTGGCGCGTTTCCAGGTTGATGTATTTCGGGTGCACGAGCCCCTTGACCGGCGAATCCCAGCCGAGGCGCAAATCGTCCATCAGCACATGTTGGATGGACATCCCGCGCGTCGGGACCACGGTGAAGCGGAGTTTGCCGTTGTTGACCTCGATGATCTCGACGCCTTCCTGTCGGCCTCCGTGCAAGACGTCCTTGCGTACCGACCAGGAGACCGGACAACCCGGCGTCACGTCACTGCTTGCGATACGAACGGTCTCCTTGTAGATGTTCTGTTCAATATCAGTGGTGACCAGACGAAACGGCTCGGCCGCCTGGGCGGCGGATATCCCCGCGGTCACAATGATGATGGACATGAGCTTCGTCATGACTTACTTGCCTTTCAATCCGGCATCCAGAACAATCTTCGATTTCAGATCCGACATTTCACGCCGGAGTGTACCAGATCGAGCTTGCGTTCTCAAGACGGATTTGCTTCAATAGCGACGATCGTGCTCGGCGGCGTAGCTGAGCGGCGGGTGCTACCGCACGGAAATACTCAGATCGTATGGTTATCGCATTCCAAAGGAGCTGAAAAAATGAGTTACAGGCGAATCGGTTCAAGTGAATCACTGATTTTGATCCTTTCAGTTGTTCTGTTGTTGGCAAGCGCAGGTGCGGCTCTTGCTGATATTCGGCTGCCGGCGATCATCGGGGATAATATGGTTCTGCAACAAGGCCAGAAGATTTCTATTTGGGGCTGGGCCGATCCGGGTGAGGAGGTAACAGTCGGTGTGAACTGGCACAACATGAAATGGGGGGTCACCGCCGGTCGTAACGGCAAGTGGGTGTACAAGATGAATCCGCCGAAGGCGGGCGGTCCTTACGAGATGACTCTTACCGGCAAAAATACGATCACGATTAAGAACATCATGGTCGGCGAAGTCTGGATCTGTTCGGGCCAATCGAATATGCAGTGGTCGGTGCAGGCGTCCGCGAATCCAGAGAAAGAGATTGCCGCGGCCAATTATCCGAACATTCGGCTGTTCACTGTGAAGCGTGAGGTGGCTCAGGAGCCGAAGTCGGATTGCACGGGCAGTTGGACCTTGTGCAGTCCGGAGACGGTGCCGGGTTTTTCGGCCGTGGGTTACTTTTTCACCAGAGAATTGCACCAGAAGCTCGGTGTGCCGGTCGGCATGATCCATACCTCGTGGGGTGGAACGCCCGCCGAGGCATGGACCCGGCGGGGCGTCCTCAAATCCGATACGGATTTCAGGCCCATTCTGGATCGATATGACGAGGCGATCAAAAGATACCCGCAGGCAGAAGAGGAATACGAGCAGAAGCTGGCCGAATGGAAACAGGCGGCTGAAAAGGCCAAGGCCGAAGGGACGAACGCGCCTCGCAGGCCGCGTGCACCGTTTGGGCCGGGCCATCCGCACACGCCGGCGGGTCTGTACAATGCGATGATCGCCCCGCTGATCCCTTACGGCATCCAGGGCGCGATCTGGTATCAGGGCGAATCGAATGCCAGCCGGGCCTATCAGTATCGCAAGCTCTTCCCGGCCATGATTAAGAACTGGCGCAAGGATTGGGGACAGGGCGACTTTCCTTTCCTTTTTGTGCAATTGGCCAATTTCAGAGCCGTCCAGCCCGATCCGAATGAGAGCGACTGGGCGGAGTTGCGTGAGGCACAGCTTATGACCTTGGCTTCGCCCAATACGGGGATGGCCACCATTATCGACATCGGCGAAGCGAACGACATACATCCGAAGAATAAACAAGATGTCGGCAAACGTCTGGCCTTATGGGCTCTGGCCAAGACCTACGGGAAAGAGCTGGCGTATTCCGGACCTGTTTATAAGTCGATGGATGTCAGGGGCAGCCAAATCACCCTGCATTTCGATCACATCGGCGGCGGCCTTGTTGCCGGCGGCGGCGAGCCGTTGAAAGGTTTTGCCATCGCCGGGGCAGACCGCAAGTTCGTCTGGGCCGACGCGAAGATCGACGGCGATACCGTTGTCGTCAGCAGCGATCAGGTCGCCGAGCCTGTGGCCGTACGTTACGCCTGGGCGGACAATCCGGTCTGTAATCTGTACAACAAAGAGGGTCTGCCCGCTTCGCCGTTCCGAACGGACCAATGGCCCGGCGTGACCGCTGACGCCAGATAGGTGCCTCGGCGCAGGCTTCTCTATCTGGGTCTTATACGTTCTGCGAGAACGACATTTCTCGTTTTACGTGGAAAATTCGTTTGACAACACCGCGGGCAGCGCTATGCTAAGCGGCTTTTGGACGATAATGATCGTTTAGTGTTTGTACGCGCTTACCCTTTGTCCGGCGGTTCACTCTTTGACCTTTTTGCGCTATTGTCGAACAACCGTGATGATTGACGTTCTTGCTACAACTCTGACCGAAAGCGAGGGGCTTAACATCATCCTCTTGATCGGTATCGCCATCTTTGGCGGCACGGTAGGGGCCAGGCTATTCCAGCGCCTGAGCATCCCACGTATCGTAGGCTACGTCGCGATCGGCATCCTCTTGGGACCTCTATTCGCCGTTATTTCCGAGCAGACCATTGATGATCTCGAGCCGTTCAACATGTTTGCGCTGGGCATCATCGGTTTTCTCATCGGCGGCGAACTCAAGCGGGACATCTTCGTGAAATTCGGCCGGCAAGTCTCTTCAATTCTGCTCTTCGAGGGCCTGGCCGCCTGCCTTTTAGTGGGGACGCTGAGCTTCGGAATCATGTGGTATTTTTCCGACTGGAAGACGGGGTTGGCCGTGGCCGTTGTGTTCGGTGCCATCTGCGCGGCGACAGACCCGGCTTCGACCATGAACGTGCTGTGGG
>Ga0209427_10000227_pt1 | contig 56372 bp, 62 predicted proteins | sample DeeMarSWOR136_30_FD_187465 | JGI IMG/M metagenome (GOLD analysis project Ga0209427, IMG submission 187465) | Marine sediment microbial communities from White Oak River estuary, North Carolina - WOR-1-36_30 (SPAdes) (version 2) | ecosystem: Environmental > Aquatic > Marine > Intertidal zone >...
CGGGAGCCGAGCTTGCCCTCGGAGCCATCAGGTCCGCAGTGGCGCGTGATGTAGTGAGCGGCGACGGCGTAGACATGCTCATCATCCGGGCCGAAGGGATGGAGGAGCGGTCCTACCCTATGAAGGCCTAGGCATTTAATCATTTAGGATTGCGAGTGTTTTCCTAAGTACGTTGTGTTCTACAGTTTTCTGTCGAGTTTGATGTCGCTATAGGATCTCCTAAGGAGGTTTTCCTGCCTGATGCCCAGCGTTTTCATTAGCTCCTCCAGGACCCTTCTGTCTTCGGGGAGGTTGCTTACCTTCCTCTCGAACTCGATGAATGTCCCGAGGTCTTCTACTTGGTCGAGGTGTATCTGGGTGCCTTGGTATAGATAGATTTCCCTCGTTTTAGTGATGGTGACCTTGGTTCCGAGGCTCCTTTGGAAGATTGCTTTAAGAGTATCAGGCTTGTCTGTCTCGACGATGATGACATCGCTTGTCTTAGGTTCTTGTCTGTCCTCCCTCTCATAATATACAAGTTTAGAGGTCTTCTCTCCTTCTATCCGCCTGATCTTGAGCCTCCCCCTGGTGACGTTGAAGTAGGTGTCCTCCTGATTGTAGGTTCCCTGTCTTTCGGCGCCCATGGCCTCTATCTTTACTCGGGTGGCGTCGATGGTCGAGTGGCTGGCCTTGAGTTCTATTAGCTTGCTTTCCAGTTGTCCTTCACCTCTTGGATTGTTGGTGTTGTCAGTAGCATGGGTCGCTGTTTGGTTAAGTCTTTCCAGATGACGGCATTTGGGCTTGGTTTTGGTAGGAATAGTAGCCCTTTTTGGTAGGAATCGCGACTTGAAGGCCGTTTATGCGGGCTCCTCTTGTTGAACGGGGCTCTTTTCGCAGGCGTATATATGACCCCCCTCCCCCTATTAGGATTTTTTTTAGGGAGTTAGTTATAGGGATTGTATGTTTTACAGGCCCAGCTCTTTTAGGTAGCTGTAGAACCCTTTTTTGCTTTTTATTGTCTTTTTTCTGAGATAGTCCGGTTTCCAGCTTTTACCTTTTCCCCTGGAGTTGAGGAAGAAGCCGATGGTGTGGGGGTAATGGTCTTTTATCTCTGCCTTGGACATTACCTCTTCGAGGGCGATCCTTCTTCCAGGTTGGGACCTGCCCTTCTTCCTGTCGAGGAAGGCTACTCCGTACTTGTTGTGGGTTCTGCCCTCGTTGCCGTGACTTGGCAGGTAGATGACCCAGTCGATCTCTTGGAGATGGAACTTGAATGAGGGCATTTTTGATCTGAGGAGTGTTACGAGTTCATGTATTATTAGGTTGTTGCCTATGTGGGTGATATAGTACTTAGTAAAGGATTAAAGGATGTTGTTGGCTTAGGATGGTTATGCGGGCTGGTAGTTCAGTGGTATGAATGCTTGGTTCGCAACCAAGAGGTCGGGGGTTCAAATCCCCCCCAGTCCATTATCGATCTTATTTGTGAGGTTGGTGTTTGTGTGAGTGATTATTGTCAATAGGTCCTTTTCGTGAAGTATTCAATCAGTTCGATGAGGTCCTCTTTAGCTTCAGAATCGGGAAAATATGAGATTGTATCCATCGCTCTGTCGACATATTCATCGGCCTTTTCCCTTGCGTATTCTATGCTGCCCGTTTCGATGAGGGTCTGTGTGGCCAGGGCTATGTCATGTTCTGAGGCGTCTTCGTTACCAAGAACCTTCAATAGTCCTCCCTTCTCAGCGGGAGTTGCCTTCTCAAGCGCGTGGATCATGATCAGTGTCTTCTTCCCCTCTCTGATGTCGCTGCCTACTGGTTTCCCCAAGGTCTCCTCGTCGGATACGACTCCTAGGATGTCGTCCACAATTTGGAAGGCTACACCCGAGTCCCAAGCGAAGGAGCCCAGGAGTTCAATGTCATCAGGGTCTCCCCCACCTATGATGGCTCCTACTTCAGCGCAGGCCCTGAATAGTGCCGAGGTCTTTCCCTCCACCATGGATATGTAGTCCTCCTTGGAGATGTCCTCGTTACCGGAGTAGGTTATGTCCAGCGCCTGCCCTTCGCACAGGGTAACGGTTGCCTTCGTGACCCTGTTGACGCAGGCAAGGGCCCTATCGATGGGCACGGCCCCTTTCATGGCGGGCTCGACCATGGACTGGTAGACCTTAACGAAGAGGAGGTCGCCTCCGAGGATGGCCATGGGAACCCCCCACTTCTCGTGCACCGTCGGCACCCCCCGTCTCAGAAAGTCGTTGTCCATAATATCGTCGTGGATGAGAGTGAAGTTGTGGAGTATCTCAAGGGCGGCGGCGTACGGTATCGCCTGCTCGGGGTCGCCTCCGACAAGTTCACAGGATTTGAGGACCAAGTATGGCCTCAGGCGCTTTCCACCTGCGGCGATTATGTGTCTCCCGGCCTCATAGAGGGTTTCCGGCTTCCTCGACTCAAGGAGTTTTTCAATATATTGTTCAACTTTAACTGCGGCTTCTTGCAGCTTCCTTTGCACGGCATTGTTTGCAGACATTCCACGACCTCAGGTGAGCATAGACGATCACGTCTATAGATAAAAGTTGCTTTCTAGGTGAGCCGCTACTCCCTGAGGGAGTAGTCCTCAGGATCGAATCCTCGGAGCCTCAGCCACTCGGCGGTCTTCCCCATGACGAGGACGGGCACCTTCCTGAGCTCCTCCATGTTCCTGGCCCCGACCAGGAACATGATGGTCCTGAATTCTAGGAGGATGTTAGATACATGTTCCTTCAATGCCTTCCTTCCCTCGACGGCCTTCTTCAAGAAGGGTGCGGCGATACCTACAGCGTCCGCTCCCAGGGCCATGGCCTTCGCCATCTCAGCCCCCGTGCGTATGCCCCCCGAAGCTATGATCTTGAGGCCTGTTGACTTCCTCGTCTCCACCAGGCTCACGGCGGTAGGTATGCCCCAGTTCCACAGGGCTTCGCCGACGGCCTCTTGATCCCTCTTCCCCTCCTCCCTTGCGATGTGGTGCTCTACCGCTGCCCAACTGGTCCCTCCGGTCCCGCTCAATTCTAGCCCGACCACACCGGCCTGCTCGAGCTTGACTGCTTCCTCGTAGGCTATACCGCAGCCAGTCTCCTTCATCACGACTGGCACATCAAGTTTTCCGGCTAGCTCTCCTACCTTTTCCAAGACGCCCCTGTAGTTGGTGTCGCCTCCGACCTGCACGGCCTCCTGCAGGGGGTTCATGTGGATGGCCAGGGCATCAGCGTCGATCATCTCCACGCATCTTCTGGCCTCCTCCACGCCCCATCCCAGCGACAGCTGGGGGCAGCCCATGTTCGCCATAACCATCGCGGATGGCGCCTCTTCCCTGACTATGCTGAAGGTGTGCTCGACTGATGGGTCCTCGAGGGCGATGCGCTGGCTTCCCACGCCGATGCCCAGGCCGAGTTCTTGGACGACGGAAGCCAATGTCTGGTTGATCTCCTTCGCTTCCTCTGTGCCTCCCGTTATTGCTGAGACGACGAGGGGGGATGTGAGGGTTTTCCCGAAAAGCTCGATCTCTGTGGCAACATCGTCGAGGTCTATCTCGGGTAGCGCTCGGTGAATGAGCCTGCAGTCCTCGAAGCCTGTGCCGATGTCCGCCTGGACGTTCTCCTCCAGAGATAGCCTGATGTGCCTCAGCTTCCTCTTCTCAATTCCCATGTTATTCACCTGCTCAGGACGGTCCCGGTTACGGGTTCTCCCGTTAGCCCTTTAAGGATGGCGTCCCGTCTTGTGGCATTCACCAATAGGACCTCGACGCCGGCCCTCACGGCCTCACTGGCCTCCATCACCTTCCCGAGCATCCCCCCCGTCACATCTGTTGTCAACGATCTCCCTATCTCGACGTAACCCTCTAACTTGTCCAGGGATAGGCGCTCTATCAAACGAGCCTCAGGGACCACCTTTGGGTTCGAGGTGTAGACGCCGTCTACGTCAACACCGAAGACGATCCTGCTGGCACCCATGTCGATGGCGAGGCGGACGACGAGCTGGTCGCCCGAGAGGATGCTGAATCCCCTGGTCCTGTCGATTACTGAGTCCCCGTATAGTACCGGGAGGATTCCCTTGACCACCAGTCTGCCTAGGACGTCGAAGCCCGCGGTCTCTATCCGCCCCTCCCTGGTCGTGATGATGGAGGAGGGCGTCACGGATAGGGCGGGAACCCCTAGGTCCAGAAGGGTGTCGACTACTATTGTGTTGAGGGCGACCATTGCCTGGTGGGTCCTGGAGAACCCTACGACCTGGCGCTCTGATTTGAACCCGTCTGCGATGCCGTACCTCTCCGCGACGGGGTGCCCGAAGGACCCTCCTCCGTGGACGAGGATGAGTGGGGTCGGCCAAGCTGCCTTTATCTCCTCGCAGAGGCGCCTGATGTTCCCGTGGTCTGCGGTCATGGGCTCATCCTTGACGGTGATTACGGAGCCGCCGAGCTTCAGCAGCTGCACCTCAGTCGAGCCTCCTCGTCCTGACCCCCTCGTACGAGACCCTCACCCTGTGAGGCTCCCCTCTGCACCTCAGTATGCCCTTCTGGATTTCACCTATCCTAGACTCATCGGCGAGGGCGATCATACACCCTCCGCCTCCCGCTCCCGTGAGCTTCGCCCCATAGGCCCCTGAGCCCCTCGAGACGTGTACCATGAGGTCCAGCTTTGCTATGGAGACTCCGAGGGAGGAAAGGAGTCCGTGATTGATGTTCATTAGATCCCCGACCCGGGGGAGATCGGAGTCCCTCAATGCCTCCAACCCGTCCTCGGAGACCTGGACTATGGAGTCAATAAGCTGGTCTACGAGCTCGGGCATCCGGTCCCTCAGGATCTTTACTCTCCTCACAAGCCTTTTCGTCGAACGCTTCCTCCTGGAGTTGCCTATAACGAAGCGGAGGTCATCCCCGATTTCGAACCTCTCGAAGCCCGACGCCTTCTCGTATCTCAGTATGCCTCCGTAGGTGGCGATGTTGTTGTCGACACCACTGGGGTTGCCGTGAATTACCTTCTCTCCTTCGTAGGCTAACTTGCAGATATCATCGAGGGATAGGTCGCCTGAGAGGAGTTCCCCTACGGAGGCTACGGTGGCGACGCTCATGGCCGCTGAGGAGCCGAGGCCGGCTGCTATTGGGAGTTCGGAGCGGAGCGTCAGGTTCAGCCCGGACTCAACGCCCAAGTGCTCCATCGTCTTCGTGGCTACTAAGTGGAAGGCCTGGAGCCTCTTCCCCCTCCACCTCTCCCCGGTCACGGGGTAGTAGGCCCCATCCTTGAAGTAGCCGGAGAAGCCGAGGTCTAAGGCGTCGAAGTAGATGTGGTCATCGTTCCGTTTCTCGGAGACGACTCTCGCCCTTCTGTCTATGGCGATGACGACGGCCGGCCCCCTGTAGACTACGCTGTGCTCTCCGAAGAGTATCGCCTTCCCGGGGGCTGTGGCTTCTACGGCCATGTCTCTACCTACCGTGTGATCTTAAGGGCTGCGTAACCCACTACGGATGAGTGATCCCCGGTGATATCGCCGCTCGTGCTGTACGCCAGCAGCTCGGCCTTCTTGGCGCCCAGAATCTTCGAGGCTACAAGAGCGGCCGATACGGGGCCGTAACCACACATCGTCATCCTCTGGGATCTCACCCATTCTTGGACTGCGGCCTCGTCCAATGTAAGGATGCGGTCTATGACCCCGTGATCCTTGGCGCTCGCCCTGGACCGGGGCTCCTGGTGGGTCATGTCTGTTGAGGCGATGATCAGTGGGTTCCTTCCCTCCGTGGCCTTAGCTATGGCATGACCGACGCTCCTGCTCGTCTCAAGGTCCTGGAAACCCATGCAGATGGGGATGAACTTGAAATCGCCATAGATGTACTGGAGGAAGGGAAGCTGGACCTCGATTGAGTGCTCCCTGAGGTGGGCCGTATCGTCCATGTCGATGATGTCCGAGGACCTGAAAAGTTCATCCGCCAGATCCCTGTCAAGCTCGACCCTTCCCAGGGGCGTCTCCCATGCCTCAGAGGCTCCTAGGGATACCGGCCCCCCGAGCCCCGTGTGGTTTGGACCCAGTATGACAATCGAGTCCGGCTTTGCCTCGGATGCAAGGTGGAGGAAGCTGTGGGCAGCAACTGGTCCAGAGTACATGTAGCCGGCATGAGGGCATATAACTGACACTATACTCCTTGAGGAGGCTGCCTTGCCAGGTGTTTCCCCGGGGCCTAGCCTGTGGGTGAAGCACCCCTCTATGGTGCGTCTAAGGCGTTCAGGGTCTGCTGGGTAGAAGGCCCCCGAAACACAGGGTCTCCTGACGCCCATGGCCTTCACCTATAGCTCGGTCTCAAAGGCGTCCATGGAGACGTTCCAATCTGCGTCGGCGGAGAACTCACCCAGCTCTCGCTTGACCTGGCGGCAGAGGAGCCAGTAGGCTATGGCCAGGGATCTCCGGCCCTTGTTGTTCATGGGGATTACCAGGTCAATGTTCCTGAGGGAGTTGTCAGTGCTACAGAAGGCGATGACCGGGATTCCCATGGCGGAGGCCTCCTCCACGATCTGGGCGTCGGCGAGGGCGTCCGTAACGATGATTATCTCCGGCTCGAAGAAGTCTGAGTAGATGGGGTTCGTAAAGGAGCCGGAGGTGAACCTCCCAAGGAAGGGTTCCGCCCCGGTCAGCTCGCAGAACTTATCTACAGGGGTCCTGCCGTACCTTTTGGACGATGCCACAGCGACCTTGGACATGTTAGCCCTGGCCAGGAACTTGGCGGCCACAATGATTCTCTCGTTCATCTTCTCCATGTCGAGGACGAACAGTCCATCAGGCCTGACCTTGTAGATGAAGGGTACCATATCCTTGGTCTTTACCCTCGTGCCGATGTGGACTCCGGCGGATAGGAGCACCTCCTGTGGGAGTAGGAGGTTATCAGTTTGCTGTGTCTCCAATCTACCTATCACCTCTTATCTCTACAGTCTCCTTCTCCGAGTAGAACTTGAGTATCTCGTCTATCAGCTCGATGTGTGAGATGAGCATCCTCCTGCAGCAGTAACGCGTAACCCCTAGGTCGTCCAGCACGTCCTTTGGGTTCTCGCCTGCCGAGACCCTGCGGGAGAAGTCTTCCCACTTATCGCCTATCACCTTGCCGCAGGAGAAGCATCTGACGGGGACGATCATGATCGATTATCAGCCTCTTTACTCATGTAATGATGCGCAGAGACCATTAATAACTTTAAACATTCTCGCAATAATTACGCTGTAAGTTACCATCTCGGCGCACCTGACCCTATAAATTGGCTTTAGATATAAACCTTTCATTGGCAGTTCCGGGAGGAAAACCTTCGTATCTATTTCAAGGATGGGGAGGCTTCGGGTGGGTCATTCCTTACAGGTTTCTACCTCTCTTCTAAGGGATCTGATTGTACCGGATACCCTTATAACGTGCATGGCGGCAGGCGTTCCCTCGATGGCCGTGACGAGGGTGATTGCGGCTCTGGCCTCGCTTACTCGATCCCTGTTACATCTTAGGATTCCTCTCTGGTCTTCTTCATCGAACTCGAGAAGTACCGGCTCGATCTGGGATAGCCCTTGGACGCCGTGTATTTCGAGAATCCCTCTCTGGATGGAGTTGATTACTTCCTTGTCGGTGAATCCTCTGGGGCTCTCGACCCTGATCCTCAGGTATCTCCTGCCCTTCCTCCTGACCGGCATCCTTAGACCACCTTCAAGCCCGGGGATATGAAGCCAGGCCCAAGTTTACCTCTGTTTGCGCTGACAATGTACCAGGGGTGTGATGAGACCGCATTCAGGGACTGCTCCTCGTCCAGTCCTAGTAAGCTGAGCATAGAAGCCATAGCCCTCGGTTCCCTCATGAGGAGGGGAGTATCAGCGCCGCTCGAGACCACGATTGGGGTATCGAATTTTTCGGCGTTCTGAACCTCCTCCCTCATAACGGAGAGGAGCCTGCTGAGGACCCTCGGACCCTTTCCCAGGAGGTCCGAGAGGCTGACCTCGTATGCGCAGTTCAGGTCAGCAGCCAGGTTAGCCTCCTGCCTGTCGAACCTTACTTTCAGCCTCTGCTGGAGTTCGCCGGGAAACCGGAGGATATCCACCCTGTGGTCCTTAGCGGCCTGTCGCGCTATCGCTCTGCTGCTGCACTCTACTGAAAGGATCTCGAAGCTTCTCCGCATCCGCCTAAGGGATTTGGTTAGATCGTTGGTGTTGTGGGGTTTGAGGTTGACCCTGCTCACGATGTCAAGACCTAGAACTGAAGCCTCACCCTTTACAGATTCAACTAAATCTAGGTCGGTGGAAATCCCCAGGCCTTTGTACCCTAGTTCGGAGGCCTTCTCCAGCATCTCCTTGATGCGCTCGTTGAGGGGGTTGATGTGGAGGTCTATGAATCTCCTCATTGGCGATCCTCCGATTCGGGCGAGGCCCCTTGACCGTTGATAATGGACTCGATCGCCGTTTGTATTGCGTTCACTGGGCTCTCATTATGGGGTATTCGGAACCTGAACTTGAGCCTTATCGAATCGTGCTCCTGTATGGCCCCGACACCCCTGAGGGCTTTCTGCTTGTCCAGGCGTAGGTAGAGGTTACCCGCCTCGTCGACCCTGTCTTCGATCTCCTCTAGGAGCCTGTACTGGTCCAGGCTGGAGAGGGTCTCGATGGTCCTCTCGAGCATCGTGGTTGCGGGTTTTATCTTCCGGATTTGAGCCTGCATCCTGGTTATAGGATCTTTGTAGTAGCCTCTGACCTTGTGATGCCTTATCCTGACGTTCACACCTGGGGGGATGAGGTTCCTGAGGGCTCTCTCCACCTTATCCTCATCCTCGGTTGCATGAGCTAGAACCGACATCTCGACCTCGGTCACCTGGGGCATCGCTCTACCATCCATGCTCGTCTGGTTCCTTCCTAGATAATCTGTCCCATCGACCATAAATGTTCTTGGCGTTGTTGACATGGAAGGACCTATATACAGTTGGCGTCGTTGTGTTCTCGGCAGCGGCCGTGGCTCAGCCTGGATAGAGCGTGGGTCTTCGGATAGGTTTCTAGGAGAAAACCCATGGTCGCGGGTTCAAATCCTGCCGGCCGCGCCATCTCTGGTCGTTCTCATGCTAAAAAGGGGTAGTTTTTTTCTATTTTTTCGGTGGCCACGTTTGGAGTTGCGGGGGGGACTAGCCTCTCCAGCAGGCGATCTTATTGGCCTTCTCAAGCTCCTTTATTTGCTCCTGTGAGTAGCCCAGCAGGTTTGTGAGTACCTCCTCAGTGTGCTGACCCAGCATCGGGGCAGCTGAGACGACCCCTCCGGGCGTCTCAGATAACTTGACGGGGAAGTTGGGCGCTTTGTACTTGCCGGCGGCAGGGTGGTCGACCTCAGCCCACATCCCTCTAGCCTGTAGGTGGGGGTCGTCCATCGCCTCGTGGGCCTCGTTGACCGGTGCCGCGGGGAAGCCTGTCTTTGCTAGGAAGTCGAAGGCCTCCTTCCTCGTCATGTCCTTCACGTACTCCGACAGCATCTCCTTGTCCAGCTCCTCGACGCCGAGAGCGGCCTTTAAGCTATCCAGCGCCCTGGCCCTTGCACCCATCACCATTATCCATCCGTCACTTACCTTGTACATGCCGCCGACGCTTGTTGGGTCCATCCTCCTCTCGGGCCTCTCAAGCCCGTCCTTGGCCCAGAGGTGGTAGCCAACAGAGCTGCAGGTGTTGAAGGCGACCATGCAGTCGTACTGGTTCACGTCTATCATCTGGCCCTTTCCGGTCTTGTCCCTGTGGCGTAGAGCCGCCACGATGGTGAAGGCTGCGTACATAGCGGGGCCCAGGTCCCCCAGTGCCCCTGGCATTCCCACCGGAGGGCCTTCGCCGCGTACCCTCCTGGCATTCGCGAAGGTATAGCCAGCCATGGCTTCCGCCACGGAGGCGTAGGAGGCGTACCTGCTGTAGGGGCCGGACTGGCCGAACCCTGAGAGGGCTGCGTAGATGATCCTCGGGTTGAGCTCCTTCTGGACCTCGTAGCTGAGGCCCAGCCTCTCGAGAGTGCCTGGGACGAAGTTCTGGACGACGACGTCGGATCTCCTCACGAGCTCCTTGACGATGGAGAGGCCCTCCTCGCTCTTCATGTCCACGGCTATGTCCTTCTTGTTCAGGTTGAGGGAGTAGAACGTTGTGCTCACACCCTTGTAGAGGGCGCCTGGCCCGAGGCGACCTATGGTGCCCCAGGGCGGCTCCACCTTTATGACATCGGCTCCGAGCTCCGCCAGCATCATAGTGCAGTAGGGGCCGAACCAGACGTGGGTGAAGTCTAGGACCCTGATGTCCTCCAGTAAATTTGACATTAGTATCCTGTTAGTGAATGGTGCTCCGTTTTTCAATCTTGTGGTAGCTAGTGAGGGTTCAGACCATCACTTAGCTCGTCCTGTGGTTAGCGGTGTTTCGACTCGTTGCTTAGGAGAACGTTTTTGGTATGAACATACGCCCCTTTTAGTAGGAATCGGATCAGGAAAGGGCGTTTCCCAGGTTCCATTCTCCGCTTGACGAGTCTTTCACAGGCAGGTGCATGACGCTCCCTCGTCTATCATAATTATAGGCGTATTAACCCTGGGAGCGTGTGGTCATAGGTTAATAATTACGGGGGCGTTGCCTATATTGGGCTCCATATGAAGAACCCGAATCTACTTGTGTTACTCAGCGGGTTGCTCGTCGGCGGGTTGTGCGGCTCCGGGGTGGTCTATCGCCAATCTCATGTTAGGATAGGAGAATTAGAGAGCGAGATGATCGCGCTGCAAGTGGAATACGACGGTGTCCTCGAGGAATACGTGAAGCTGTCAATGGAGAAAAATTATCTTTCGGCGCGAGCACTGGAGCAAAAGTTCCTATTCAGCAGCTACAATGAAATATACGTTAAGTACAATCTGCTCTTAAGGAAATACGACGATCTGTCGGTCAACTACACTGATTTGTCAGCTAGATACGATGTCTTATCTGTTGCCTACGGGGAGGTGATTGATTACCTCGTCGAGAACGGGCTAGAAGATTTCGATTATCTCCCGGATATAATTGATGAATAAGGAAAAAAGGTGTTCTTTGGATCTCACGGGCAACCAAGCCTGCTATGGGTGCACGGTGACCGAATCGTAGCCGTATAAAGAGGGGAGGATAATGCCTCCTCCTCTGCCCAGGGATGCATGTATTGAAATATTGTGAGATAGGATCGTTGTCATGTAGTCAACCTAGTCGACTCTTGAGGATATCACGATGATTGAGAGTTTCACTATTGCCGGGGTGACGGCGAGTCCAGGAGAGAAGGCCAACGGCGCCGTGGCGGTCAACGGCCTGTTCGCGGATGGCCAGCCCCTGGAGCTTCCCTTCATAATATTCAACGGGGGATACGACGGGCCGAGGCTCTACATCCAACTGGCCCAGCACCCGGCTGAGACCTGGGGTCTTGAGGGCGTCTACAACGTCTTCTCCTCGCTTGACCCAGAGGAGCTTTCGGGCGTCGTCACCTTCAGCCTGCCGAACCCTGTGGGATTCAGGTTCGCCACCTACTTCCCACCGCAGATAACCCACGACATTAACCGTGTGGGGGCTGGGGACCCGAAGGGGAGCCTGATGGAGAGGATCGTCCACTCCTGGTGGACCAACTTCGTGGAGGATAAGGCGGACTACGTCATAGACATCCACGGGGTTCCACCCGAGACCTTCGTCTACTATGAGGCCGAGGGTGTGTCACCCGGGGTGCCAGTGGAGGTGACCGAGAAGTCGGAGAGGATGGCCCTCCTGTATGGCAGCAGATCCGTGCAGAAGCAGGTAGAAGCCTACGGCGGTGGCAGTAGCTTCAGGGGCGCCTGCGTGGACAACGGCATACCGGCAATTGTGCCCGAGGTCTCCATGGACGGTGCCGCCGTCACCGAGCGGGGCATAAGGAACATAATGATAGACTTGGGGATGATTGAGGGCGAGATCGAGCTGCCGCCGGTCCAGTACATATTAAAGTGGGTTGCGGACCGGAAGACGGCGACGGTCGCATGCGATGTGGGAGGCTGCTTCATCCCGAAGGTGGGGGTGGGAGACACCGTTGAGAGGGGGGATGAGGTCGGCGTCATGTATAGCCCGAGGACCTTCGAGGTGCTCGAGATGCTGACGGCCCACCGGGACGGCTACGTCTCCTCTATCAGGAACTACCCGGTTAAGAGTGCAGGCGAATCGTTGATGTCCATACTTGAGATACTCGAGGTCGTCAAGAACGGCTAAACGGTTCTGGTAAGAAGCTGTTATTTAAGAGGGGGCTGTCTAGGTTACGACACCTCTCTCCGTGGAGAATTTCTCGAGCTCCTCGTTGTCTATCACGGCCTTCAGGTGCTGGACCACTTTCCAGACGTCGTGATAGCTGACGTAGAGGGGGATGGGAGCGAGCCTGATGATGTTGGGCGGCCTGAAGTCGGGGATTATACCCCTCGCCTTCAGGGCCTCGTTCACTCTCCAGGCGTCGGTGTGTACAACGCCTACGTGCCCACCTCTCCTCTCTGGTTCCTGAGGGGTTCCTATAGAGAAGCAGTACGGAGGCTCGGACAGCATCTCGTCGACGAGGAACATGAGGTACTCCGTTATCTTCAGGGACTTATCCCTTATCCTCTCTATGCCGGCCTCGTTGATCATCCTGATGGATCCCTCCAGAGGGGCGGTGCTCAGCATCGTCGTCGTTCCTATCTGCCAGGCGGCTGCATTCTTCGCCGGGTCGAAGCTGGTGTCCATGTCGAACATCGTCGTCCTGTCGTTCCCGAACCAACCGGCTAACCCGGGCATCTTACCGAAGTGTTTCTTGTTTACGTAGATGCTCCCTGTAGCTCCGGGTCCCCCGTTCATGTACTTGTAGTTGCACCACAGGGCGAAATCTACGCCCCAATCGTCGAAGTGATGAGGTACGACTCCCACGGAGTGGCTGCAGTCGAAGCCTATGACGATGCCCTTCTCCCTGGCCGCCTTGGTGAGCCTAGCCATGTCGAGGAGCTGGCCACTTCTGTAGTAGACGCTCGGCATCAAGACCATGGCCACCTCATCGGTCATGCCGTCGATCACATCTTCCTCCTCGATTAGGCCCCCGAGGCCCTCCACGAGCACGAGGTCCTCATCAGGGTTTCCTCCTTTCAGCCTCACCTGTGCTGCCAGGGCGTAGATGTCGCTGGGGAAGTTGAGCTCGTCGGCCAGTATCTTTCGCCTATCGCCGCGGGGATTATAGAACGTGGCGGCAAGCGTGTGCAGGTTTATGGTGGTTCCGCCGCAGACGACCACTTCGTCTGGTTCGGCGCCCACAAGCCCTGCCTCCAATGCGCCTAGCGCTTCAGCGTAGGTGATCCACGGGATGTGCCCCCCACTCCAGCCCCCTATCCCGAGGGACCGCCACTCTTCTACAACCCTCATCAGCGACTCCTCGGCATCCCTCGACATCAAGCCCAAAGAGTTGCCATCCATATAGACGACGCCCGGGATGTGGTAGAACCTCTCCCGGAAAATCGTCAGAGGATCCCTCGCGTCCATCTCCTGGGCGAAGTCCTCACCCAATCGGAACTCCATGTCTCAAAACCCTCACCTGAATCCAAGACAAACAGTAGCTATAAGAGGATCGAGTATTAGTGGTCCCCGCCGCCTCTCCTCGAGGTGCCGACGGTTATCATCGCCCCGAGGAGAGCGAGCACTGCGGCCATCCTGAAGGCCCCTTTGAATCCCCAGACTTCAGAGATGGTTCCCATGATGAGTCTGCCTTCCCTGTCATAAAGCAAGCCCACGGGTATTGCGAGTAGTTTCGTTAGGTCGGTAGCCGTTGCGAGGATCCCGATCATGCCCAGAGAAGCTCCCAGATACCTCGCATAGAAGGGAAAAACTGGGAGGGCTATACTGTGACTCGCGTCTGCGAAGAATTTAGCTGAATAGGGCTAAAACCCTATTCAGCCCAGTGTCCTATCTCCCAGGTTTCCTTCGTGTATTACTTTGAGGTGACACAATTAGTTCTAAGGTCTTTGAACTTGAGATTTATTCTCGTGAAGATCGATTCTGTAAGCTTCTTCATCACCAATTTATGTTCAGGAACACTGATCTAGATACAAATCCTATATCGTAGCTGTAGATTTCCGCTACACACAAATTAAGATATCCGGCCTAGGCGGTCCTGATGTACTGGGTAGCCAGAGAGGCGGTTTAAATATTAAGGTGTAAAAGGGGTCTCAGCGAGGTAGTTTCCACTCTCATGCTGCTCGTAGTAGCGGTGCTACTGGCGGCAGTGGCTACTTACTATGCAACCAACATCACCATGACACGGACGCAGATCGAGTTGGTGGAGATAAGCAAGGAGCACGTTTGGGTCAACAGCAGCGGAGCTATTGCGACATTCAAGGTGCAGAACCTGGGTGGGAGGGACATCCTCATCGACAAGCTGACGACGAGGGGCGTCGAGGAGAAATGGGACAGCATCTGGGTTCACCGTGTGCCCTCAAGCAAAAGCGTTACAGGTGACATGAACGTCACGCTCCCGGCTACACTTGACTCAGCAACGGAGACCATTAACGGTCGTAACTACACTCAGCAGGTGATTGATATCCCACTGCAGAGTGGCTGTGAGCTGTTGGTCTACGTCCTGAACCCAGACAACATCCAGATTGACGACATCGGGACAGCGGTGAGTGTCGCAATCTACACGACCAACGCCCAGTATATCAAAGAGGTCAATGTAGAGTCATTGACCACGCAGTAGAAATACAGGTGTCCACACCGCCTTCCCATAATGAGGTTTGGAGGTTTACCATGTCTCCGAGAAGATCAAAACTGGAGATCAGGTTGAAGATACTAGATGTGGTAAGGGGGGGAGTGGACAAACCTACCCGTATCATGTATGCATCCAATCTGTCGTGGAAGCCGACTCAGAGGATACTGAAGCAGCTGATCGAGCAGGGGCTCATTAGGGAGGTTAGGAACGACGATTACGTGAAGTCAAGGCGTAGATATGAAATTACTGAGAAGGGAATCGCGGTCCTTGAATACTTCGACAAGGCGAAAGAGCTCCTACCAATAGATGAAATCTCCATACTAGACTGAAATTTAATTTTTAGAGTAAAAAACACCTGATCATTTTTATTCACATGTAGTCAACACAGAGAAAAACTGCTGTATATCACAAAATAAAAGTGACTCGAGCGCCTTACTACTCAATACGTTAAAATATTTGCAACTGAATTAGAACATCTTGGTAGTGTTTTTTTGGTGCAGAAATGGTGCCGACGCATAAACATGAATATTGAAACAAAACCTGACGGAGAGGTATTATGCACATTCTTCGATGATGGGAAGTGCACATATGAGATTCAACCGCCACCCATCTGGAGGCAGATGCAGTATCCCTCCGAGAGGCAGTCCGATATCAGCATCAGAGAAGCTGGCCCAGAAGAGAAAAAGTGCATCCTCGTCACAGAGCAGGAGTGAATATTTTGAACAATATTGGGGATGGATACAAGCGGACGACGTGGGCCCAGAGGGCAGCGATTATTTTCGCCATAATTATAGGGTGCGCTATACTGGGGAACATCCTAATAACCGTCCCCAATGTCGTGCGTCCCTCAATGAAGGAGGCAGCGTCAAAGGCCTCGGCCATAGGCGTGATACTAGTCGTCTTCGCGTTCTTCTTCTACCCGCTCCTAGTGCTACAGTACTGGAGGGAGATAATCGAGGAGCAGAGGACTAGGTTCTTCTCTGACTGGGCGACTGGGCGCAAGGAGTACATGAGGCGCCTGAGTCTGGCGGGGGGTAAGATCGACAGCGTACGCCCCATATTGACGGAGATGAGCTTGGACCATCCTAACTTCACTTACCTCTACGAGAAGATCATAGAGGAGAACCTCAGGAGGCAGTGGCAGGGAAGCAAGCCCCTCACCACGGACGAGGAGAGCGATTACCTAAGGACTCTAGCCCAGGAGAAGGCCAAGGAGCTCGTCGGAGACAGGACCTACAACCTGACAAGCTACATTGTCCCTGTCTCCTTCTCTATTGTGGGGGTCGCATTCGGAGTCTTCCTACTATCCCTCAGGTTCATGTTCTCCACCCCTAAGCTTAACATGTTCATGGGGACGACGGCCATCGATTTCCTGACCCTCGAGGGCGGTTTTATAGGAGCCTGGACCTACTCCCTTTTCCCACTTGTTCAGAGGTTCATCAAGAGGGACCTCCCCCCGAGATGCTTTATACTCCACGGGCTGAGGTTCATCGTGGCTCCGATAACGGCCCTGTTCGTCCTCTTCCTCCAGACGGAGTTCACGAGCTTCACGTGGTTCACGGGCTCCTGGGTCTTCGTCCAGAGCTTCGCCATCGGTGTCGCCCCGAGGTTCTTCCTCAGTAAGCTCCAGAGGGTCGTCCTCGAGAAGATGCCCCTTATCGGCCATGTGAAGAAGAGGAAGGGGGCGGGGGACAAGATGCTCCACGAGCTCGAGGGGATAACCTTCGACATATCCCAGAGGCTGAGTGAGGAGGGTATAGAGAACATCCAGCACATGGCGACAGCCGACCTCAACTCTCTCTTCGAGAACACAAAGTACACGATTACCACCCTGAGGGACTGGAGGGCCGAGTCGATCCTCTACCTACTCACGGCCGACTCCGGCAGCTTCAGGGCCGACGCCGGCGACGAGACAGTCTACGACGACCTAGACAACCACGGGATAAGGACCATAGAGGACCTAATCACCTGGGAGAATCAACTTGATCAGCTCTGCGTCCTCCTCAGATGGGACGACGACCGCAAGGAGGCCTACAAATCCTTCCTCTCCAAGGTCATCGAGCGAGGAAAATCTATGATCAGCCGCCATTAGTGGCCTGCTAGATACGTTCTGAAGATCTTTTCCTAGCTCAGCACCCTTGGAAAGTTTAAAACCCCGTGCGCGATGTATAGGAGGGAATCATTATGAGCGGCGGCATGTGGGCGGAGAAGTACAGGCCCCAAACACTCGACAACATGTGGAACCAAACGGAGATCGTCTCGAGGCTAAAGAACTTCGTGAAGGAGCGGAACCTCCCCCATCTACTCTTCGTGGGTCCCGCGGGCGTCGGGAAGACCACAAGCATCCTCGCCCTCGCCCGGGACCTATACGGCTCAGCTTACCGTAGCTACATCCTGGAGCTAAACGCAAGCGATGAGAGGGGCATCGACGTCATCAGAGAGAAGGTGAAGAACTTCGCCCGCACTGCCGCAATCGCCAGCGACGTGCCCTTCAAGATCCTCATCATGGACGAGGCGGACAGCCTCACCAGCGCAGCCCAGCACGCGCTACGCCGCACCATGGAGATCTACACACGCACCTGCCGCTTCTGCCTCATAGGCAACTACTCGGAGAACATCATAGAGCCCATCCAGAGCCGGTGCAGCGTATTCAGGTTCGGCCCCTTGGGCGAGTCAGACATGAAGCGATGGATCAAGACAATCGCCGAGAAGGAGAGCGTAAAACTCATCGAGGAGGGTGTCGACGCCATCTACGAGGCCGCGAAGGGCGACCTGAGGAAGGCCACGAACCTCCTCCAGGCCGCGGCGGCTACGCAGGGAGGTAAGGTGGATGACATCGCCATATACAGCGTCCTCGGGCGTGTGAGCCCGGGCAAGGTGAGGCAGATGATCAACCTCGGCCTCAAAGGAGAGTTCCTGGAGGCCAGGGAGGTGCTTAGGACCCTACTCATCGACGAAGGCCTCGCAGCCGAGGACATCATCCGCATGATCTACTCGGAGGTCCTCAGGCTCGGCATCCCCGAGAGGCAGAAGGTCGCCCTCTCCGACACGATAGGGGAGATAGACTACCGCCTCACCCAGGGAGCGAGACCGGAGATCCAGCTCAGCGCCTTGGTAGCCAGACTCGCCCTCGCTGGGGAAGAGATTGATAGATGACAGAGGACCAACACTGGGCTAACAGGTTCAGCCCCAAGACACGCCTCGAGATAGCGGGAAACGAGAGGGCAGTAGGTCAGCTCAGAGCTTGGATCGAGTCCTGGGAAAGGGGGATACCCAAGCAGAGGGCGGTGTTCCTCTACGGCCCTCCAGGGGTTGGGAAGACCTGCAGCGTGGTCGCTCTGGCTAACGACCTCGACTTCGACCTCCTGGAGGTCAACGCCAGCGACCACAGGACGGGCAGGAAGCTCGACACCTTCATAGGCAGATCAACCCAGCAGAGGATAACCATCACTGGTAGGAGGAGGATGATCCTCTTCGACGAGCTCGAGGGGGTGAGCGGGCAGAAGGACCGGGGTGGCATCTCGACTATAGCATCGATCATCAAAGAGACAAAGATCCCGATAATCCTGATAGCCACGAGCGTCGGAGAGAGATGGGAGGAGAAGTTCAGGCCAATCGTGACCCTGTCACTTTTGATAGAGTACCACCCAGTACCATTTGGGGAGCTCCTCAGGCGGCTGACAGCTATAACCGAGGAGCTGGGTATAGATGTCGACGAGGATGTAATGGAGCTGCTCGCCGACCGTTCCCAGGGAGACCTCAGGTCGACCATAAACGACCTCGAGGCTATAACCCGGGGGAGGGAGAGGGTAACCATGGCGGACTGCGAGGGACTGGGGAAAAGAGACAGGAAGGACTACACCCCCGACGCCCTGATGAAGATGTTCTCCGCCAAGACCCTTTTGGAAGCAAGGAGGATAATATCCTCCACCCACATCAACTACGACACCCTTTTCGACTGGATATACGAGAACCTGCCATTGGTGCTCGACGATCCCGGGGACCTCGTCGAGGGGATGGACGCTCTGGCCAGGGCCGACATCCACCAGACGAGGGGGAGGAGGAGCCAAGACTACAGGCTTCTCAAGTACATGTTCAACGACATGACGGGAGGTGTCGCCCTCTCCAGGAGGAACTCAAAGGGGACAGGCCTCATGGCCGAGGTTAGGAGGAAGGTCGCGGAGCTCGGCTTCCCGCCCAGCGCCTTTACCGTCACTGAGGCCCCTGACGGCATCCGCATAAGGCCCGTACGATACCTGAAGGACGATTGGGGGCGGGTGAACGCCGTCTTCAGGAGCAGGGGCGCCCAATGGGTAAGGGGCGGAGGGTGCTGGCTTCTCCCCTACTTCAGGCCCCCACAGCTCGTATGGCGGTACAGGAGGACATGGCACAGCAGAAGGCGCAGGCAAAGCATCGCCGAGGCCGTCGCCAAGAAGTGCCACATCTCGACGAAAGAGGCGGTCACCGAGGTCATACCTCTCATGAAGGTGATGTTCCAAGATGATCCCGGTATGGTCGAGGAGATATCAGGCTGGCTCAAGCTTGAGAAGAAGGAGACAGACTGGCTGAAGAACTGATTCAACCGACGGTAAATTTAGGCTTCTCCTCATCCTTCCCTTTGAGGGAGAAGAGCAAGTTACTATACTCGAGACTGATAGCCTCTAGCTGCCTACCTATCAAGTTCAAAGTCTTCTCCATCTCCTTCTGCTGCCTCTTGGCCTCCTTGATCAGGTTCCCGAGGTGATGCATCATATCCTGGGTTATTGGCGGTAATCCAGTGTCGAAGGTCTCCCTTAGATTTAGTATGGTGCTTATCACCTCGGAGGGAGCCGCCTTAGTCTCCTTGCACAGTGTGACGAAGTCAGATATCTCGACAAGCGCCTGCCTGAGTTCATCGAGGGAAAGTTTGGACGCCTGATCGGGCGCCTCCTCCCCTCTGAGCGTCTCCTGGAAGAGGGCAAGTCGCTCATAAATGCGCGTGATATGAAGCTGGAATTTCGGTAAGCTCTCTGGCTTAATTATGGCGAGGTACTCCTTCAGTTCCTTGATAAGTTCCGACACCAAGGCAATACGATCGCCCGTCTTCTCCCACACCTTATCTGGGGAGAGCTTCTCGACGAAGGTTCCTGTGGTGATCTCCAGGGCGATCTCCTTTACCACGGACTCTAGCTCGTCTATACGGTCACTGAATCTGGCCAGCATCCTGCTCTCACGATCACCCACAATACCCTCCACGTTTAAAGGCCTTTTCAGGCTCAACGCTTCTGAATACGGTCACATGGGGCCCTTTTCCTCGATATATACAAATATGGTAGGATGACACTCTATCAACTCGATCGTGATGAGACTGAACACGTTACCCAGAGTGAGGCTTGCCAATCTTCCGACGCCTATGCAGGAGATGCCGAACCTGTCCAAGGAGTTGGGTGGGCCTAAGCTTCTCGTTAAGAGGGACGACCTTACGGGCCTCGCCTTCGGCGGGAACAAGGCAAGGAAGCTTGAGTTCCTGATGGCGGACGCCGTGGAGAAGAAGGCCGACTACATCGTCACCGGGGCCGGGTTCCACTCAAACTGGTGCACCCAGACTGTGGCGGCAGCGCGCAGGCTAGGGATGGAGGTCGTCCTGGTTAAGAGCGGGCCAAAGGACGGATACGACCCTAAGGAGTACGACGGAAACCAGCTCCTCCACTTCCTAATGGGCGCCGAGATCCACGTTGCCAGGCCCGAGAACTCGAAAAAGCTGACCGAGGAGATCATGGAGGATCTGAGGGCCAAGGGCCACAACCCCTACTACATGCCCGTCGGGGGCTCGACGCCCATAGGGGCAGCAGGTTACGCAACGGCCATGCTGGAGATAGTCAGTCAGGCCGTCGAGAAGGGAGTCAAGATCGACTACCTGGTCCACGCCACTGGCTCAGGGGGCACCCAGGCAGGGCTGGTGGCAGGCACCAAGGCCTTCAATTCTGGGATAAAGGTTCTGGGAGTATCGACGGGGGGCCCGACAGGGGGAAGGCGGACAGAGAGGATCATGAACCTCGTGAAGGAGACCGCCGACTTCTTAGAGTTTGACATCGTGTGCGACGAGGACGATGTCAACATCTTCGATGAGTACGCCGAGGGCTACGGGTACATGATCGAAGGCAAGGCCGAGGCCATCAAGCTGGCGGCCGAGAAGGAGGGCCTGATGATTGACCCCGTCTACACCGCCTCGGCGATGATGGGGCTAATCGACCTCTGCAGGAACGGCTTTTTCAAGCCCGATGACACAGTCGTCTTCCTGCATACAGGTGGAACCGCCGCCCTTTTCCCATACAAGGAGCCCCTCAAGGCCTACGGCCTCGGGAAAGATATGCCCTGGAAGATACCCGAGTGGAGCCCCTCCTCGGTGGGGCAATAGCCTTACCCCTTTTTTACCAATTCGCCCTCCACAAGAACGAGCTCGCCGTCCAGTTCTATGGTCGGACCCTTGAAGACGCAGTCGATGTGGGTCCTAGCATCTTTTATTGTCCCTCCATAGGTGTAGTTCAGCCCCAGTGCTATGTGGGCCGTCCCCAGGACACCCTCGTCGATGAGAGGGTCCCCGACCAGCCGAGCCCTCGGGTTGAGGCCTATGCCCAGCTCCCCTAGGCGGTACATGTTGGGATCGCCGTAGGATTCGAGAAGGCCTTGGAAGTGTCTAGCCTCGCTCCCGCCCTCGACGGCTGTGACCCTCCCGCTATCGAAGATGAGCTCTATCGGCTCCTGTACGAGTCCGAATCCGAGGAGGTTGACCGCGCCGTCGACGACGACCCTCCCCTCAGCCGTGTCCTCGATGGGGGCCACATAGGCCTCAACGTCTGGGGGCGAACCCATGGTCCCCGGTTCATGGCAGATGTTGTGGAGGGCATGGGCCAGCCTGGACCCAAGCTCCAAATACAACTCGGTACCTGTGCACGTGGTCACCCTTGCCTCCTCCGCCCCAGTCAATTTCCCGGCTACCTCCTCCACTACGGGCTTCAACGCCTGGAAGTCTGCCTTTAGAGCTTCAGAACGCAGTACGTCGAAGTTGTAGCCCCCGAGACTCAGGATCCGGGCTCCACCATCCTGTGCTTCTGCCCTCGCCCTGGACGGCGCGAGGGTGTGGGTTGTCAGCATCAATACCATGTCCGCCTCCTTCATGGCGCCGGCGACGGGAGCGGGTGGCTCAACACCTGGGGCCTCCCTTGGAGCCATAGTTATAACCGAGGCCTCAACCCTCCTGTCCCTTGCCGCGCTTGCGAGGAATCCTGCGAGCTCGATAAGATTCGTGTCAGTCACAATCAGCGCGTTCTCGCCGGGTTTCACGGCTAGGCAGGTGTCAAGAAGCACCCCGGCACCGTCAGAGGCTTCGAATCCGCTCATACAGATCAAGTTCATGTCAAAGCCCCAATAAAACCTGTGATAAAATCCATTATTTTCGGGACATGGACGCTTGGTCCATAATCGTATTTAGTGACGGTTGACAGCGACGGGTTGCGGTGCATTCGTCGTGTGCCATCAGAGATTCTACTGGCAGAAGATATCTAGCGAATCGGCTAATCTGAAGAGGATCTGGAAGATGGATGAAGGTGAAGTATATGATGTGGATGGGCTCCTTGATACGGTGGATTCGATGGCCGTACTCCCGGAAATCGGATGCTAAGGTCTCCACCACTTGAAGCTGAGATACCGGACATCCCCCTTTCCGACCATCGCAATTATGAAGGTCTTGCGCACCGTCGTAGCCAGCCTGCCAGCCTCGACGAGGTCCGAGGCTGAAATGCCATCGCTCGATCCCTTCACCTGTACTATATATGGAGCATGGTCGATGCCTGGGCCTTGCTCGTAGACGGCAAAGTCGCAGCCATATTTTATGCCTGGGGTTACCACGAATCCCCTTTCCCTTAGGTCGCTGTATACCAAGTAAAGCTCTTCAAGCCGGTCGAGGATGCCTTTTGCTATCAGGTTGAGTTCATCTCTTGTAACTTCCTTCCCATCCTCGCCTGAAACCAAGTTGATCACCCCCTTCTCTAGAAGGTATAGCCCCTCGATGGGGTCGAGGATGAGAGGGGCGTCGAAGTCCTCCTTGGGCTTGGCTATGCCAAGGGGCTTACCGTAGAAGCCTGACAGGTATAATCTCCTGCTCTCTTTGGTCGACCATACGACGAGCCTTCCATCGGCGAATACCTCGGCCTGGGCTATTGGTTCTTCCACTTCGGTCATCCTTAGAGGGCTAGAATTCTGATGAGGTCTGCCTCATCGGCGGTTCTGTCAACCATCTCCTCGAGCTTGGTCGACACATCTCGGAGCGTCAGTATCAGGGGAAAATCGGCTTTGCTGGTAACTATGTCTAGATCTAACTTCCTGTGCAGAGCGTCTACCCTGCGTTCTCCCTCGTCGACCTCGCCTGTCAGCTGCAGTGAGCGCTCGGAGTTGAACCCTAGGCTTATCAGGCTCTCCCTCGCCTTGATGAGGGTGTCGAAGGCGGCGTCAGCCATCTCTAGGAGGCCTGAGCCGAGATTGGAGGGTATGGTCCAGTTTCGGTTCCCGATGGCAGTTAGGAGGACTCCTGTAGACTCTATTAGATCTATGACCTCACCGGCTTTGCTGATTAGTCGGTATAGGTCCTCCCTGTTGAATAATACGCTGCCAGATTCGTGGAGCTCCTTCATGATGTTCCTTTTTATCTTAAGGGATTCAAGTTGTATGCCCTCGATTTCCTTCAGTAAATTATCTATGTTTGAGTTCTCCCCTTTAACCAAGCTGTCGATCATCATGAGGACTTTTCGATAGATCTCGACGACGAGTCTCGCGTGATCCTGACACATCATGAGCAAATTTCGGAGTGCCCGGTCCTCGCTCTCGACTGGAAAAACCATCTTCGCACCTTTGAAATATTATCGTATCGTATAAAATATATCATCGATGCTTATTAAGCGTTAAACATTCTTTCGAGAAACAGTATTTTCATAAAGGCATAATTACGAGTAGGAGTTGTTCCGGGATTTTTTGTGGCTTCCTCCATCTGAGTTCTACGGTCGCTTCTTCTTGCTGCTCGTCCACCAGTCGAGGTAGTCGCTGTGCCTCCTCCTCCGGGCCTCCTCTTCGTCATCCTCTCGGTCGTAGAGGCGGTCTCTGGCGGCCGATAGCTGTGCCTCGTTGAATGTCATGCCACAGCTCTGGCAGCTGTACTGTCTGAGCTTCCTGTCCCAGACGAGCTTCCCACCGCACTCAGTGCAGTACGGCATCTCGATCACCCCTCTTAATCCCGAGGGGAGATTAAAAACTTGGTGCAAGAAAAGGGGGAGGGGTCAAGCGGGCTCGGGCGGGGGTGCCGCTATGAATCCCTGGCGCATCAGGAGGGCCACTATCTCCTGGCTCCTCTTGATGATGGCTTCGGCGTGCTCGTATAGCTCCTGCCTGCTCAGCTTCTTCCTGGCGATCCCCTGCTCCATGGCCTTGAGGCCCGTCTCCACGGCCTGCCTCGGGTATATCTCCCACTCGCTCATGGCCGGGATGATGTACTCGTCTGAGAGCCCCCTGTCCTCGGCGTACCTTGCCAGTTCAGTGGCAGAGGCGATACACATCTCGTCGGTGATGGTCTTTGCCCTCACGTCCAGGGCCCCCCTGAAGATGGCCGGGAAGACGAGGCTGTTGTTAACCTGGTTGGGGAAGTCTGAGCGACCTGTCGCCATGACCTTGACGCCCGCCTCCTTAGCCTCCCATGGCCAGATCTCGGGTACCGGGTTCGCGCAGGCGAAGAGTATAGAATCGTCGGCCATCCCCTCTACGTCCCCGGGTTTTATGGTGCCTGGGCCTGGCTTCGAGGCAGCAATCGCGATGTCGCTGCCCTTCATGCCCTCCTTGAGGCCTCCTGTCTTTCCCTCCCCGTTCGTCTTGAGGGTGATGTCCCACTTGTATGTGCCCTCCAAGTCCTCACGGTCGGGGCTCAGGATGCCGGTGCTGTCCACCACGGTGATGTTCTTGGTGTTCACCCCGGCCGCTTCGAGAACGTAGAACGTCCGGGTGTTGGCGCTCCCGCAGCCGATGATGGTGAACTTCGCCTGGTCCATCTTCTTCCCTACGAGCTTCAGCGAGTTGATGACGCCAGCCAGGATGACCGCGGCCGTCCCCTGCTGGTCGTCGTGCCAGACGGGGATGGGCATCTCCTTCCTCAACCGGTCGAGGATGTAGAAGCACTTCGGCTTGGAGAAGTCCTCCAGGTTGATGCCGCCGAAGCTGGGCTCTATCCACTTCACGGCCTGGATGATCTCGTCGGGGTCCTTGGTGGCGAGGCAGATGGGGAACGCGTCTACGCCCCCTAGGTACTTGAAGATTAGGGCCTTACCCTCCATCACGGGCAAGCCCGCCTGGCCGCCTATGTCCCCGAGGCCCAGGACCCTGGTGCCGTCTGACACCACGGCCAGGTAGTTCCACTTGCTCGTAACGTCGTAGGCTTTCTCCTGGTCCCTCTCTATCTCCCGGCAGGCCTCGGCGACGCCGGGGGTGTACCAGATGGAGAAGTCCTGGAGGCTGCGGATGGCGCACTTGGGCATGACCTCGACCTTGCCGCGGTAGAACTCGTGGTAGGGCGGGCCGATCTTGCTCCACCTTGAAGCCTTCTTGAGAAGCTCTTCGGTGTCGACTTCCATCTAATTATCCTCCCTTCATCTAGCGTTGTCTGAGTATAAAATTATTAGGAAAGGGCGTTCAGCCGGTCCGATCCTTCAGGCTCTGTCTTATCTCCTCGTCTAGGGGCCCCTCGTCCTCAATCATGTTGTGGAAGGTCCTGAACACCCTCTCCAGCTTCCTCCAGTCGGGGACGTATGCTCGGCTGAACCACAGGCGCATGCTGTCCACGTCGTAGTCCTCGAGCTCCCACTTGTAGTCGTCGGCCCTCTCCTCGGAGATGACGTGGGCCTCGCCGTAGGGCCCCTCGTGCTCGGGGGCCTCCAGCAGCATGACGCCGTCGGCGCCGTACGCGAAGGCGTGGAGGAGGTGGTCCAGCTTCAGCCTGCTCATGGAGGGCAGGGGGATGATGCGGATGCTGCTCGGGTAGCTGAGCCTCGCGAGGCCGGCGAGGTCGACTGCCGTGTAGGCGAGGTCCTGCTCGACGAAGGCCAGGACCTTTATCTCGGCGTCGGAGGGCTCCAGGGCGCCCCTGATCTGCGCCTTCAGCTGGGCGTCCGAGAGGCCTTGCTGGTCCAGGGCGTCGTGTGGGCAGGCGGGCATGCAGGCACCGCACCCGGAGCACATTACCTCGTTGATGACGGGTTTATCCCCCTCCAGGGTGATGGCGGATTCGGGGCAGACTTCTGCGCAATCCCCGCAGCCGTCGCACAGCTCGGGATGGGCGAGGAAGGCCTTGTTGGGCTCTATGACCCTGTCCCCGGCGAGGAAGTTGACAACCTTCATCGCGGCGCCCTCCGCCTCCGCCGTCGTCGACTGGATGTCCTTGGGGCCGACGACCACGCCGGCCGCGAATATCCCGTCCCTCTTCGTCGCCATCGGGTCTAGCTTCGGGTGCCTCTCGAGGATGAACTGGTCCTCGTCGACAGGCACCCTCAGCATCTCGGCGAGCTTCAGTGTGTCCTCTGCGGTGACGATGGGCGGGCAGAGGACGACGAGGTCGACGGGGTTCTCCACCATCCTGTTGATGGTCACATCCTCGCCCCGAACGAGGGCCCGCCCGCCTTGGGGAATGATCTCGGTCACCTTCCCCTTGACGAACATCGCCCCCTTCTCCTGGGTCGACATGTAGAACTCCTCGTAGCGGCGGCCCGGGGACCTGATGTCTATGTAGTGGATCCAGACGTCGACGTCCCTGTCCCTTAGGAGCTGAGCCTGCTTGAGTGCGTAGAGGCAGCAGACGCGGCTGCAGTAGGGCTTGCCGACCTCTGTGTCCCTGGAGCCCGCGCACAGTATGTACGCCACGCTCTTGACGTCCATGCCGGTCTCAGGGACTATGAGCTGGCTGCCCGTGGGCCCGTTCACGTCGAGGATGCGCTCCATCTCGAGGCTCGTCACGACGTTCGGATACTTGCCGTAGCCGTACTGGGCTAGGCTCCCGATGTCGTACAGCTCGTAGCCCATCGCGAGGACTATCGCCCCGACGTTCAGGTCCAGCTCGCCGCCTTCGTCGTCGAGGTCGATGGCCCCGGCGGGGCAGGCGTCGACGCACTGGCCGCACCTGACGCAGTGGTCGAAGTCGATGGTGTAGACGCTGGGCACGCTCTGAGGGAAGGGTATGTAGGCCGCCTTCCTCATGCCTAGGCCCTCGTCGTACTCGCTCGGCACATCTGTTGGGCAGACCCTGCTGCACGCCCCGCATCCTATGCACTTCTCTATGTTCACCCCCCTGGGCTTCAGCTGGACCTTCACCTCGAAGTCGCCGGGCACCCCCGAGACCTCGGAGACCTCGGCGTAGGTGATGAGGTCTATGTTACCGCTCTGGTTGACCTGGGCCATCTTCGGAGTCAGGATGCACTGGCTGCAGTCGAGGGTGGGGAAGACCTTCGGGAACTGTATCATGTGGCCGCCGATGCTGGGGCTCTTCTCGACGAGGTGCACCTTGAGACCGAACTCGGACAGCCGGAGGCTCGTCGTGATCCCGGCGACGCCTCCTCCTATCACTAGGACCTCGGGGGAGACCTTCATCCTCTTGGACTCGAGGGGCTGGGACTCCCTCGCCCTCTCGATGGCCCCCCTTGTGAGGTCGAGGGCCTTCTGCGTGGCGCCTTCGTGGTCCTCCTTGTGGACCCAGCTGCACTGCTCCCTGATGTTCACTATCTCGAGCAGAGCCGGGTTGAGGCCGACCTCCTCCAGGTTGCCCTTGAACGTCTCCCTGTGCATCTTGGGGGTGCAGCAGGCGAGGACGACCCTGTCCAGCTTCTGCCTCTCCACGGCGCCCTTGATCTGGTCGATGGAGGGGCTCGAGCAGAGGTAGCGCTCCTTCCTCGTGTAGGCCACCTCTGGCTTCAGGGCCTCGACGACGGAGTCGACGTCGACTACGTCACCTATGTTTCCGCCGCACTCGCACACCCATACGCCTATTCTCAGGTCTTCTCCCATACGGCTCACTGCCTACAGCAGCCTAAGCTTGTGCTCAAGGGTCCGCTTGCCCCTGTACTCTGGCAGCAGGATCGGGGCCCTCCTATCCGTTTCGACGCCCGCGTCCACCAGCCACTTCTCGTACGTGTCGAGGTGGCTCAGGGTGAGCTTACCGACCGAAGCCTTCTTCGCCCTCTCGGCGGCGAAGCTTCCAGCCCTCCTGCCGAATACGTATAGGTCGAGCTGGCTGTTGCCCATCAGCCTGTTCTTCCCGTGTACCCCGCCGGCAACCTCTCCGCATACGTAAAGGCCCGGGATGTTCGTCTCGCACCTGACGTTCATCTCTACCCCGCCGTTCTGGTAGTGGAGGGTCGGGAAGACGAGCATGGGCTCCTCCCGGATGTCTATGCCGAACTTGTTGAAGTTGCGGAACATGGCGGCGAACTCCCTCTCTGTGGTCCCCTCCCCGTTGATGATGTCGATGAGGGGCGTGTCGAGCCAGACGCCGCGCACGCCGCTGGGGGTCGTCACCCCTTTCTCCCTGCCGTAGCACTCCCTGATCAGGGCTGAGGCCTCGACGTCCCTCGTCTCGAGGGGGTAGACGAACAGCTCACCGTGCTTGTTCAGAGGCTGTGACCCCCTCGTCCTCAGCTTCTCCGTACACAGCTGGCCGACGATCTGCTCGGGGTAGGCCGCCCCCGTGGGGTGGAACTGGGTCGAGTCCAGGTCTCTCAGTTTTGCACCGGCGTGGTAGGCCATGACCACGCCGTCGAAGGTGGCGCCGTAATGGTTGGTCGTCTCGAACCCCTGGATGTGGAGCCTGCCGAATCCGCCAGTCGCCAGGATCGTAGACTTGGCCCGCGCCACTAGGTACTCGTCGGAGTCCATGTCGTATAGCACGGCTCCCGCGAGCTGCCCACGGTCGTCCATGATCAGCTCAGCGGCGCTCGTGAGCTCGACGTAGGAGATTCCCCTGTTGATGAACTCGTCGACGAGGACCCTCGTGATCTCCAGGCCCGTGTAGTCCTTGCAGCTGTGCATCCTCTTCCTGCTCGTGCCCCCTCCAGGCGCCAGCTGCATGGTGCCGTCCTCGAGCTTGTCGTACATTACACCGAGCTCCTCGTGCCACTTTATGACTCCCGGGGCCTCCTTAACCATGATCTCGACAAGCTTGGGGTTGTTGACGTAGTGACCGCCGCCGATGATGTCCAGGTAGTGGATGGTGGGGCTGTCGTCTGGGGCGTCGGCCGCCTGGATGCCCCCCTGGCTCATCTTGGAGTTAGCATCCCCCAGCCTCAGCTTCTGAACCATGAGGATCCTGTCTGGAGCTATACCGTTCTCCAGCGCCATTATCGCAGCGCTCAGACCAGCCCCCCCTGCGCCAACCACCATGACATCCACGTCATAGACGACGTCTGATAGGTCGATGTCACCGGGCTTGAAGAGGGGGTGTGCCTCCAGTGTATCGGCGACCTCGAGGGGCATGAGCTCCCCCTTGCTGGGGCCAACCTTGATGGCGCGCTTTTGGTCCATCTTGTAGTCGGGGTGCCAGTCCTGGAGTATCTTCTCCTTCTCATCCGCCGTCATCGAGGGGAACATCTTCCCCAATCTGTCAGGTCGGGTCTTCTCCACAAGCCTCAGGGACTCTTGCATTTGCTCTGGATATCCGCTCATGGTCACAACCTCTTCTCCCTTGTCTCGTACCTCTCCTGAAGCGCGTCCTTCTCCATCACCATCAGCTCCTCTATCCCCTCGTCGAAGAGCCCCTCCTCCACCTCCTCCACCCTCTTAAGGACGTGCTCAGTCGGCCCATCGATGTACTTGCTGTACAGCCTCCTGGCCAGCTGCCCTATGTTGTAGGGAACTATCTCGGCGGGGCACCTCACCGCGCAGAGGCCGCAGTTGAGGCAGTCGAAGCTGAGCTTTGCAGCCTCCTCTACGTCCCCGCGCAGGGCTGCCTGGACGTAATCCATGACCTGGATGTCCTGAGGGCATGCCTTTGTGCAGGTGTTGCAGCTGAGGCATCGGGCTATCTCGGGGTAGTACTCGAGGAACGTGTTGGCGTCAGGCCTGATCTCGTTGACGTCGTACGTCTTCTTCTCGGCCGGGCTGAAGGGTATCTGTGCTATGTACATACCGTCCTCTACGATCTTCTGGCATGCGAGGGCGCCCTGAAGCTTGTAGCTTCCCTTCGTCCGGTAGATGGTGGCGCAGGCTCCACAGAATCCCCCACGGCAACCGGCTCCACGCCTGAACTGGTGTCCTGCGTACTCCATCGCCTTCATGATGGTGAGGTCCTCGGGAACCATGTGCTTCTTGCCCATCACGTAGATGGTGACCATGTTCGATTCATTCGATTCCATCACGACTTCTCTCCTATAGGAACCCCCTCTCCTCCAGGACCGGCCTGGCGTCAGGGTAGTTCTGATCCAGTCCTGTAGCCTCCTCCTTCAAGCCGAAGGCCAAGGCCATCAACTGGGTGTAATAAACGACTGGTATCGATCCAAAGTCCCGGAAAATCCTCTTAATCTCCTTCTGCCTGTCCCCCAGGTTGAACTGACACAAGGGGCAGGCCGTCGCCACCAAATCGGCTCCTGCTTCCACCGCCTGCTGGAGGATCCGCTGGGATAGTTCGGCGGTGACCTTCTTCATCTCCACGGTGTGGTACGCCCCGCAGCACTTCGCCTTGAAAGGTATGTCGACAACCTCGACCCCAAGGGCCCCTACGAGGTCCTCGAATATCGTCGGGCTGTCAGGGTCATCGATGCCGAAGTCCCTCGGTCGTAGCAGCAGGCAGCCGTAGTAGGGAGCCACCTTCAATCCCTTGAGGGGCTTCTCGACCCTCCCAGCGACCTTCTCCCAGCCCTGCTCCTTCAGGACCTCGAGGAAGTGGACGACCTCGACCGTGCCTCCGTAGTTGGGCTCCTTCTCCATCACGTCCCTGATCTTCTTCATCTTGTCAGGGTCGGCTTTGGCCGAGGCGTTCGCTCGCTTGAGGGTGTTATAGCACATGGCGCACTGGGTCACGACGCTTCTGTCCTCGATCGTGCCCTCCTCCCTCATCTGCTCGACGCGGACGAGGTTCCTGATGGGGGCGAGGTGGTGCATCACGTCGTCCTTGGCTAGGGCGTGGACCGTCCCACAGCAGTTCCACCTGGGGAGCTCTACGAGATCTATTCCCAGGGCATCAGAGGAGGCGATGGTCGAAGTTTCGAAGTTCTTGGCCGTGGTCTTGAGTGTGCATCCGGGGTAAAATGCAAATTTCATCAACCGCACCTCAAGCCGTCATCTTCCTGAGGCTGCTGATTATGGCCACCTGGGGCAACTCCCTCAGCTCCTCCGGAGATAGCTCGTCCAAACTCACGCGGTCATACTTGCCCCTGAGCATCATCTCCCTCAGGGCCTCCATGACGTTTGCGATGTCGATTCCCCTGGGGCAGCGGATCTCGCAGTTGAAGCAGGTGCTGCAGACCCAGATGGTCTTGGAGTCTAGAACCTCCTCCAAGCCAAGCTGGGCGTACCTCATGACAGTGGATGGGAGAAGGTCCATCTCGGCGGTGAGGGGGCAGCCTGAGCTGCAGGCTCCGCACTGGAAGCAGAGATCGATGACCTCGCCACTAAGCTCCTCAACCTTCGCCTTGAAGGAGGCGTTCTCAGGCTTGAAAGTGTAAGACAACTCCGATTTTCCGGTTGACATCTCATAGGTTTTACTATCAATACGTATATAGTTTTTCGATCGGACGAACAGAGTAAAGACCGTAATGACTTAAAAACCGTCAATGTCAATATGGAAGGAGTGTTGATAATGGAGTATCACCTCAAAACACCTGTGCCGGAGGAGGAGGTCCGGAAGCTCAAGATGGGGGACCTCGTCTACGTCACGGGGACCGTGATAACGGCCAGGGACGAGGCCCACCTGAAGTCCCTTGAGCTACACGAGAGAGGGGAGTCACCGCCAGTCGAATATAAGGGCGTAGGCATATTCCACTGCGGCCCCATAATGAAGAAGGTGGAAGGCGAGTGGACGGTCGTCGCTGCCGGACCCACGACATCGGCGCGCATGGAAATATTCCAGGACAATTTCATAGAGGCGTTCCGCCCCGCAATCATCATCGGCAAGGGGGGAATGGGGGACAGGACCGCCAAGGCATGCTCAGATCACGGCTGCGTCTACGGCGCATTCACGGGCGGCGCAGCCCTCCTCGCGGCAGAGGGCATCAAGAAAGTGAGTGACGTCTTCTGGCTGGAGGAGCTTGGGATGCCGGAGTGCCTCTGGGTCTACGACGTCGAGGACTTCGGCCCGATGATAGTGACAATTGACACCCACGGCAATAACCTGACGGAGAACGTCAAAGAGAAGGTGACATCCAGGATGGAGAAGATGCTGGCGGAGATGGAGGACTGAGCGTGGCCGAGATCGAGAAGGTAGTTGAGGACACCGCCGTGGAGCTGCTGAGGATAGCGGTGACCGAGCTCCCCACGGAGTACGTCGAGGCGATGGAGAACTCCATGGAGGAGATGGAGGGGGCGGTCGGCAAGTCCCAGCTGGCGAACATCCTGGAGAACGTCAGGATAGCGAGGGAGGGCTCCAGGCCCATGTGCCAGGACACGGGCATAGTCGCCTTCCTCGTCAAGGTCGGGGACGGATTCCCCCTCCGATCAAAGCTCAAGGATGTGCTCGTCAGGGCCACCCGCCGGGCGACCCAAGAGATACCGCTGAGGCCCAACGCCGTCGACATGTTCAAGGGGAACACCGGGGACAACGTCGGGCTCCACGGACACGTCCCGATAATATACATCGACATGGTGGAGGGGGACGGCCTGGAGATCGTAGCCATGCCCAAGGGAGGCGGGAGCAGCAACGTCGCCAACCACCGAATGCTGAAGCCCGGCCTGGGGTGGAAGGGCGTGAAGCAGTTCGTCGTCGAGGCGGTGGCGGCCGCGGGTTCCCTGGGATGCCCGCCGTACTTCGTGGGCGTCGGGATAGGGGGAGGGGAGGACCACTGCATGTACCTCGCCAAGGAGGCCCTGCTTAAGCCCTTCAGGAAGAGGAGCGCCGACCCGAAGATCGCCGAGATAGAGGAGGAGCTTCTCGAGAAGGTGAACCGCCTGGGAATCGGCGCCATGGGGCTGGGGGAGGGCATAACGGCCCTCGACCTCCACATCGAGATGGCTGTTCGCCACCCCGCCTCCCTACCGGTGGGCGTCGTCATAAGCTGCTGGGCTCTCAGGCACGCAAAGGCGAAGATATCGAAGGACGGACAGGTCGAGATAGACAAGAGCGTCTAAAATCAGATCCACCTTTTTTACTGCTTTTATCTCCCCTCCGGTGATACTCACAACTTGTGATTATCAGCTGTGAGTCTCCTTTAAAAACAGCTGACGATGACCAGGTCTCAGGAATGGTCTACTGTAGGAACTGTGGGGAGGAGCTGCCTGAGGACGCCTACTTCTGCCACAAGTGTGGCCAGATCACGTTGAAGGGGGAGGGAGAAGGCGCATCTCCTAGGGAGTTCCCACCCGATTGGGAGAGCAAGATCGAGAGCGCGGTCTCGAAGGCGGTCAGGAATGTCGAGGAGGGGCTGATGACCGCTATCGAGGACAGCCGATATGGATATGGCGCTTACCCCTACGAGGCTGAGGAACGGAAGCACTTCGGCGGGGAGGCTCCCCACGACAAGATATACTTCGAGGTTGACACCTTTAATGGTCACATCGAGGTCTCGACGTGGGAGAAAGACGAGTACAGCGTAGAGCTTGAGATCGTGGCCCGTGGGCGTACCAAGGAGGATGCGGAGAAGAACCTGAAGGAGCTCAAAGTCGACCTCGAGAAGCGGATCGACGACGACCAGTTGAACCTCATCCTGAGTATAGAACGACCTGTGGAGTGGCGCAGGCACTACTCCGTCGATGTTTACGCCATTCTGCCGGAGCGGGCATGCATCGACCCTCACCTCACATCAAAAAACGGTCACATTAGTATCAGCAAGCTCCACGGGGAAACTGTGAGGTTCAGAACCTCAAACGGTCGCATCGAGCTGGAGGAAGTCTCGGCTAAGTCAATAACAGGCAAGTCGAGTAACGGGCATATTGTCCTTGATGGCGTGATGGGGGACAAGGTTTCCGTCAAGTCCAGCAACGGTCGGATAAGGGGTAGGCTGGAGGCCAAGGCTGCTATGTTGACAACCAGCAACGGCAGTATTCGCATGGACCTCCCGTGCAAGGAGAGCGGCGCCTACAAACTACGTACGAGCAACGGGAAGATAGATGTCAAGGTTCCCGAGAACCCGGAGATAGGATACTACATGGACCTGAGCACGAGCATGGGCAAGATAGACATCGAACTCCCAGATCTAGAGTATCACAGGCGTAGACGGAATCACCGAGAGGCAAGGACGACCGGCTTCGAGGAAAAAGAAGTCCAGATAGAGATCGAGGCGGACACCTCGATGGGCAAGATCAATATAAACTAGAGACCTTGAAGAATCCGGTTATCCGCCCCCGACGGGAGGCAGAATCGCCAGCACATCCCCGTTTTTCAGGGGGGTGTCGAACCCGTCTAAGCTGTAGACGTTGATGCCGTTTAACATGAAGGAGAGGTAATGCCTCACCTTTTTCTCCTCGTCGTAGACGTAGCGATGGAAGTCCCCACTGTGGCGATCCACGAGAAGATCCAGAAGGTCCCTGACGGACGACTTGGCGGGGAGTTCCACAACCTCGATCTTCCTCCCCACGGCCTCCCTCAGCATCGCGTAGAACTTGACCTCGACCTTCATCGAGACATCGATCCAAGTCTCAAACGCCGTAGATTTATACGTTGCGAACGGAAGATAGCCCGAGGAACAGGCTTGATCAGGGTGAGCGTCCAGCTTATGGGGACCTTAAGGGACTCCACGGGGAAATCCGTGGAGACCCTCGTAATGGACGCAAAGGCTGACGTCTCAAGCGTCATCGACACGTTGATCAAGCTGCACGGCGAACATCTAGAGATTGCGTTGATCGACCCCATCGTAGGGAACCCCCTGCCCAACGCACTTGTACTCGTCAACGGAGTCGAGATAGGCAACATCCAAGGCCTAAGTACCCCTCTGCAAGATGGCGACGCCGTCGTCCTGCTGCCTGTGACCCATGGAGGATAGCCGCCCTCCCTCAGCTGTGCCATTGAGCAGGGTTTTTAACCGATACCGCCAGCATTCAAACGACGGACTTGGGCGACCCACAAGCTTGCACGAGATGCGGCAGGAAGGCATCCATCTACCATAGGCCCTACTCGGGCGAGAGGCTGTGCGGCGACTGCTTCAAGGACACGATAAGGGAGCGGGTTGAGAGAACCATAGCTCGGTATGATATGTTCAGCTTCGACAGCAGGATTGCTGTTGGCATCTCAGGTGGCAAGGATAGCATCAGCCTACTCAACATACTTGTCGAGATAGAGGAGGAGTTTCCACGTACGGAACTTGTAGCCGTCTCCATCGATGAGGGCATAGAGGGCTACAGGAAGGAGGCCCTGACCCTGGCGGAGCATGCCTGCAGGGGCCTGGGCGTCGAACATTATACCCACTCCTTCCGGGACCTCTTCAGCATGACGATGGACGAGATGGCCTCCAAACCCAGGGAGCTCTCTCCGTGCTCCTACTGTGGCATCCTCAGGCGGAGGGCGCTCAACGAGGCTGCGAGGGAAGTCGGAGCTGACCGCCTTGCCACAGCCCACAACCTCGACGACATGGCTCAGTCGGCGATGATGAATATCATGCGGGGCGACATCAACCGCTTATCTAACATGGATCCCGGGGGCAGCAGCCTCCCTGGCTTCGTGAGAAGGGTGAAACCCTACTGCGAGGTCCCAGAGCGGGAATCCGTACTCTACGCCTATCTCGAAGGCTTCGATTTCCAAGAGACTCCCTGCCCCTACTCGGCCGAGGCCATGAGGAACGACATACGGGCTTTCCTCAACAGGATGGAGATGAAGCGCCCCGGCATGAAGTTCATCGTGTACAGAACCGCCTTGAAACTAGTTCCAGAAGCTAAATATGTTGGTGCCAAAGGACACTGCACAAAATGTGGCGAACCAACTACCGGAGATACTTGCAGAATATGCCAGATACTAGACGAACTACAAAATCATTAATGAAGGAACACCAGTAAGGAAAAACAGAAACATGCACAGTAACCTAAAAGAGAACTGATGAAACTAATTGAGCTATTCTCTTTCTTAGTAGCAATATAAATAATTCTGAAGTTGAAACACGGATGAAAAATGTTGGGTTAAAATACATATCATATGAAAAACATGAATTAGTACCATTCACTGAGACCTTGAAAGATTATGAGAACCGATTGACAATTAATGATATAAATTCATAAACATTATAGCAAATACCCTGTTTTTTCTAAGCGAGATGAACCGAGCGAGGATACTCGTTGTAGACGACGATGAAAGCATAAGGGAGGTCTTCAAGATGAACCTGGAGACCCAGGGATACATCGTCGAAACGGCTGCAACGGGGAAGGAGGCGATCGATAAGATATCGAGTGAATTCTATAACTTGGCTCTTATAGACATCCGTCTCCCGGATATAGACGGAATCGATGTCCTTAGCGCCATTGAGGACACGAATCCGATGCTCATCAAGATCATCGTCACGGGATTCCCAACAAGGAAAAACGCCATAGACGCCGTGAACAAGGGAGCCGACGGGTACTTGCTGAAACCTGTAAAAATGGATAAGCTCCTTGAGGTTGTCGAGAAACACCTGAAGAAGCAACGCAAGTATCGAGAGTTAGATAGGGAAAAATCGGAGTTATATGATATAAGTAACAGGGAACTGAAGAGCCAGTTGAGGTTTTATGAGCCTATAGGAAAGACTAACAGCTTAACATAGTTCCTGATTCTAGGATGATAAGATTAGGACATGGTGTTCCCCGTTTAGGGCGAGACGCTTTTACATCTATCAAGATATATTTTACGATGATATAGGCGGTGTCTAGTTTGGGTGATATTCTAATCAAGAATGGCCTAATCGCAACAATGGATAGAGACCGAAGGATCTTCCGGCATGGAAGCTTGTACATCTCAGATGGAAAAATAGTCAGCGTCGGTAATGAGATCGAGGTTCCCCGGAGCCCGGAGTACGAGATCGACGCCGAGTACAAGGTGGTCCTGCCCGGTTTCGTGAACGTCCATTCACACCTTCAGCAGTACTTCAGGGGGGTCTACGAGCTGATCGGGGATTTTTACAATGTCAACCTGCCATTGGAGGGCTACAGGCGCCCCGAGGACATGGAGTGGCTGGGCCTGGCGTCTTGCGCCGAGTTCATACAGGGTGGGAGCACGACGGCTATGGTCATATACACGTATCCCGATGGCTTCGCCAAATCTGTCGAGGAGGCAGGCAACAGGGTTATCCTCGGAGCGGACATCGAGGAGGTGGACCTGAACAGGCTGAAGGGGGGCGTCTACGAGTACATCCCGGAGAAGGGAGAAACCGCATACCAGAGGGCTAAAGACCTCCACAGAAGATGGCACGGGAAGGCCGACGGCCTCATCTCGACAGTTGTGGCCCCCAAGGCCGCAGACCTCGCTACGCCTGAAACCTTCCTCAGGTGCAAGTCCTTCGCGTGGGAACACGGGCTGAGGATGACGACCCACCTCTCCCAGAGCTGGAGAGAGTGCCAGCAGGTGAAGAGGCTCTATGATAAGACGCCTCCGGAACACCTCGACGACCTCGGTGTACTGAACAGTAGGCTCACCGGCGCCCACTGCACCTATGCAACGGAGACAGACACCCAGCTTATAGCGAGATCCGGAATGGGCATCCTTCACTGCCGGGCGACGAGGAATCCGTTGGTCAGGTGGATGGATATGGGCATCCCCGTAGGGCTTGGTACCGACGACTACTTCCACGACATGTTCCAGCTGATGAGGGAGAACATAGAAGGCCAGAGGGCGAGGGCCAGGACCGTCGGGGGTGCCCTGGGCATGCAGGCGGGGGACAGGAAGACGGCTCGTCCCTCGTTCTACGATTTCCTTGAGCTGTCAACGAGGAAGGGAGCCGAGGTACTTGGCATTGACGACATCGTAGGGTCGCTTGAGCCAGGGAAGGAGGCGGATCTAATCATGATCGACATGCTCAATCCCCTCCTGACGCCCACAAAGGACCCCCTGACGAGCATCGTCCTGTACGGAACGTCGAAGGACATAGACACAGTTATTGTTAAGGGAAGGATACTAAAACAGAATGGGGTGCTGACGAGCTTCGATGAACGTGAAGCCCTCCTGAAGGCCCAGGTTCGCACGGACGAGATCATAGAGAGGTTCTTCGAGGACCAGCCGGACCAGAGGAAGAACTGGGAGAAGATGGTTCAACGCTGATGAGGCTCGCTCACCCCTTTATGCGGTAGACGAGCTCTGTGATCCCCAGCAGGGTGTCTCCTAGCTCAGGTATTATCCACCTGCTAAGAACCAGTATCAGGACTGCGACGCCCACAACGCCGTAGAAGAAGCTTACCGGGTAGTGGTAGGTCTCCAGCGTGGGGTTTCTCAGAAACCACGAAAAAGGCGGGACATCGTATCCCGTCAGGTAGACGGTGAAGGCTATCCTAGAGACGTTCATCAGGAACAACAGTATCCCTGAGGCCGCAATTGCAGATGCTTTCTTAGCAACTGGGCTAGTATAGAGGGGGAGTATTAGCCCCACGACTATGGAGAAAACGTTGATGGCCGTACACTCCCTTATTATCGTCACAGAGACATCCCTCGCGCCACCTGTCAATGATAGATAGGCTTCACCATTCTGAAGGCTCCAAGAAGAATCTAGGCCAAACATCCTTAGACAGTGATTGCAGGCTTCAGCGGTCAGCTTTTCCAACCATCCCGTAGGCAATAATGATAGAACCCAGATGAAGGCTAGGGAGAGCCCAACGTAGACGGCTGCATCTCTAAACCTTAATGGGTTATTTTCAGATTGGCCTCGCATCGTTCTTTCAAGAGTCTGTGAAGTAGAAAAAGGATGGGGTGTCAAGCGATAAATGGATATGTCATATTTCTCGAGAAAAGCACTTCTAAGACATCTTTTATAGATGAGAAGCCAACCTATCTGAACGTCCACTGAAGGGATGAAAGTGGGGAAGATTCGAGTTGCCATCGCCGGCCTGGGGAGCTGCGCCTCGGCCCTAATCCAGGGAGTGGAGTACTACCGCGACCAGAAGGAGGGAGAGATTCCGGGCCTAATGCACGTCAACTTCGGGGGTTACTTCATAGAGGACATCAAGTTCGTGGCAGCCTTCGAGGTAAACAGCCTGAAGATTGGGAGGGACATCTCCGAGGCCATATTCGCGGAGCCGAACTTGTGCGTCCGGTTCGCCGATGTGCCTCCGACAGGCGTCGATGTCCTGCCTGGTCCTATCTCGGATGGCGTCGCCCCGCACATGGTCGATGCCTTCAAGGTGGGTGAGAACCACGAGCCGGTTAATGTCACGGAAGTTTTGAGGGAGAGCAGGGCCGATATGCTGATAAACTACCTGCCTGTGGGCAGCGCCGAGGGTACGAAGCTCTATGCTGAGGCTGCTTTGGAGGCCGGCTGCGCCTTCGTGAACTGCATCCCCGAGTTCGTTGCATCGGTCCCGGAGTGGGGGAAGACGTTCGAGGAGGCCGGGCTGCCCGTCGCCGGTGACGACATCAAGAGCCAGGTCGGGGCGACGATCCTCCACAGGGCGATGGCCGAGCTCTTCTACTTCAGGGGGGTCCACATCGACTCCACGTACCAGCTGAACATCGGGGGGAACACGGACTTCCTCAACATGACCGTGGAGAACAGGCTCAAGACGAAGAGGGTTAGCAAGACGAAGGCTGTCACCAGCCTGATACCATACGACGTGCCAACCCGGATAGGCCCCTCGGACTACGTCCCGTTCCTCGAGGACCACAAGATATGCTACATACGTGTCAACGGCCACGGGTTCGGCAACCTACCGATAACCCTCGACGCGAAGCTGACGGTCAACGACTCGCCCAACAGCGGCGGCGTCGTCATCGACGTGATCAGGGCGGTGAAACTAGCCCTGGACAGGGGCATCTCGGGCCCGCTAACGGGCATCTCGTCCTACGCCTTCAAGCATCCGCCGGTCCAGGTGAGCGACGAGATCGCCCACAACTGGGTCGAGGAGTTCATAGAGGGAAAAAGGGAACGGTAGGGTAGCCTCCGAACGCGACTGCGCGCGTAAAGTCGAGTCCTATCGGGACATTCCGCAACTGATCTCCATGAGAACCGACTTGTCCTGCTCAGGATAGGATGGCGCGTAGTTGTTTAGTTAGGAGATTCGCACCCGTTGAGTCCGTTCTCAGACGCATGATGCACAGGTGATACAAGTAAAAGGAATGTGATGTTCCACCGCAGATAATGTTTCGGGAGTATATTTTTCTTAGACGACTTCGAGACTAGATGCGATGGCGCTCTTCTTGCAGTATACACTTTACATATCGCGTTTTCCGTTTACCCAGAAAGATTTATTTCCCATTTTACCATCCTATAAATAGGCGGTATTATGGCAATTGTAGTCGAGTCTGATGGCTCTGGGAGGATAGTGATTCCTAAGAAGATCCGGGACGAGTTCGGCATCTCGGGGAGGACCCAGTTTCTCCTCACCAGCAACGAGAAGGGGCAGATACTCCTCCAGAAGATAGACGTGGAGGAGATAGCCAGGAGGCTCGAGGAGGAGCTGGGGGACAAGCCCGTGGAGGAGCTGGTCGAGTCCATCAGGAAGGAGATAAATGAGAAGATCAGGTCAAGGCACCCGGGTCTTTCTCCTTGACAACAACGTCTTCGTCGCCGCCATCAAGAGGTCGGGCGGGGAGACGGCGACGCTCAGTCTCCTCCTTAGGTTGATTCAGGACAGGGGCATCAGGCTGGTGGGAAACGAGTTCCTGCTTGAGGAGATGGCCCGCTACGCCGAGGTCTTCGAGTCGGAGATGGCCTCCAGCCTCCTCTACGCCCTCATAACCAAGATGGAGGGGGTGGATGTGCAGGGGAAATACATCACCATATGCAGGTCCTACATGGACACCGACGACCTTGCGGACATCGTCCATGCGGCGACCTGTCTCCAGACTGACGCCATACTCATCACCAACGACCACCACTTCGACCCCGTAAGGGACGAGGGGATCGTCGATGTCTGGAGCATTGCAGAAGCAATAAGGGAACTCCTCTGATGATATTCCCCCTGATCCCTGTAACCACCGGAGGTTTCTACGACGAATTCGCCCACCTGCGGGTCGTAGTACCTGACTCCATAGTAGTATAGCCCCGACAGGTTCTCGCGCTTACCGGTGTATTTGAACTCCTCCGAACCCGACTCCCCATGAGCGGGGCCGAAGGGGACGTAGTTGGTGTCATAGATTGAGTCACCGTTGCCGTCCGTTTTCAGCCGGGTGCTGCTCAGGTGGTCCACGTGGAAGTACTCCACGGTTCCCGAGCTTATTGATGCTAGGTGCATTGAGCCAGTATTGACGTACTTTCCGTGGACTCTAGCATTCACATCGTCTACGATGTGAGACCGCTATACGTTTAGTCACCTAACCAAGTACTACTGTTGAGATTATGAATATTAATAGGATACATATTATCAAGCCAAGTAATATCTTATTGAGGAGTCTAAAATGTTGCTTATAATATTTTGTAACTTCATCTTCTTCTCCTTTATCACTGAAAAAATATTTATACGATCTAATAGGGACTCTATATCGTTTAAAAAAACCATATACATCATTTCCTAATATATAGGAACCTAGTTCAGGATTATTCTTCATAAGATAGGAGTAAAATCTAACAAGATGAATGCACATGAGGAAAAAAACAAGGGCAAAAAGTATGGTTAAGATTAAAAGTAAATTAGCTAAACTATCAACTACACTATACAATAAAAAGACATCGCCTTTCAATGTTTCTAGTAATACAAGGGATCTCTCTCATAGTATGGATCTCTCTCATAGTATTTTTCATACGATTCCCATCTCCATGGACGCACCTCCGTCTTTGAAAAATTAATCACCGTACCAATTCCTAGACCCTCAGTTACACCTATACTCAAGGTGTATCCTGGATGTTCTGTGTCCACTTCTCCTTCATCATCTGCTGAGTAACTGGGGCCACTATCGACAACTACGAAGAGTACTCGTGATTCACCCAATATATCCACGGAAGCACCTCCCACATCTTCGATGGATGTATCGTATTTATTATATGACAGATCAATTTTAACATCGATCCCAAGAATTGTACCTAGAGAACCACCAATACTTTCTGATTTGTATGTTCCAGCTTGAAAACCGACATTTTTATCATTGCTAATAACAATACCTATGCTAAAGCCACCTGATATTCCAACTACAAATGCGATGTTAAGAGAACAAGAAATACCAATCTTTAGCGACCATAAACCATTTAGATCTATGTATTTGTGTGGGTTGTTCCTGCAGTAAACATACCTGTTCAGGGACTGGGGATCACCGAAGTCTCCCCGCACCGGGTCCTCGGCGATGAATATGCCGACAACTGGATCATAGTATCGTGCTCCCCAATATTACAATCCACTTCGCGCGTAGCCGCAGGTATCACAGCCTCGGACGGGTCTTACTAGCAGACGATGGTTGACCAGAAACCCCATATAGGAACTACCCAGCCACACCCCAACATCATTCTAGATACCGCTATAAAAAAGTACAGAAAAATATATTTCCGTAAGAAAAAATATCCCTGTTAAGCGAAAATAAGCCCTCTCTCCAGAAAAGGAGATTGAAAACGGCTTCTTAAAAGACGGGGGAGGGGGGGTTATACAGCCTACACGAGAAGACCAAGCCATCCGACGAAAGGAGCTCAGATCACGCCCATCCCCGACCCGATTCGCACCAAAAAGGGGTACGAACCCAAACCCGATACCACACCAAAACGAGACACGAAACACAGAACCCCGACGACCACCGACCCACCCATCACACACCGACGACACAGCCAAAAGCCCCCAAGACCACCCAACGACGAACACGAAAAACGATGAAAAAAACCCCCCCTGGCACTCCAGTACAACAGGCACCGGGGAAGAACAAAGCCCGACAGAAACCCGAACACTTACGAAAACACAGAAATCACAGGCGTATACCGGGAAGGGAGCAGACCCGCGCCCTGCCCTCACATGTCGACGTCTATGTTAAGCTTCTGGGTGAGCTCTTTGTACCTGTTCCTGATCGTTACCTCAGTCACGTGAGCCCCCTTCGCAATCTCACCCTGCGTCCTACGCTCATCAGTCAGCAGGCTGGCGATATACGTGGCAGCAGCGGCGATACCGGCAGGACCCCTCCCACTAGTCAGCCTCAGCTCCACCGCCTGGTTAAGGATCAGCATGGCGATGCTCTCCGTCTCCCCCGAGAGAGTCAGCTGGTTGACGAACTTCGACACATAGCTCGTAGGGTCAACTGGCGGAACCCTCGTGTTAAGCTTCCTAAGAAGGAACCGGTAGTTCCTCCCACCCTCCTTCTTCGAGATGTGGGCCGCCTTCGACACCTCCTCCAAAGTCCGGATCACATTACACTGACGACAGGCCATGTAGATGGAGGCGGCGGCCACGCCCTGGATGGACCTGCCCCTGATAAGGCGCTTCCGTACCACCCTCCTGTATATCACCGATGCGGTCTCCAGGACGTTCTTCGGTAGGTTGAGCTTATAGGCGACCTTCGTCAGCTCCGAGAGGGCGAAGGCGAGATTCCTCTCCGTGGCCCCCGAAACCTTAGACCTACGGTGCCACTTCCTAAGCCTGTATACCCTCGCCTTCTGAACGGGCTTCAGCTTGCGACCGTAAACATCCCTGTCGTGCCAGTCGATGATTGTGGACAAGCCCTTATCATGGATCGTCCACGTAAGAGGGGCGCCAACCCGAGTCCTCTTCTCCCTCTGCTCCTCGTCAAAAGCCCTCCACTCAGGGCCATGATCGAAAAGAGTCGACGAGATAACGAAGCCACATCTCTCACACACAAGCTCCCCCGCCTCGTAATCTCTTATCAGGTCCGTGCTCCCACATTCGGGACATCCTGTAACCTTTTCAGTTTTCATCATGTGAATAAACCCTATCGAGTATTCCTTACGAGATAAAGGGCTTCATTTAGAAGCCCCTCGGGGTTTCCTATACTCGGTTTAACAGCCACTAATGGCTTAGACACGGGACCAAAGAGATCAAAGATAACGCCTATCTTCCTACCATCGGAATTTCGAACAACGTCACCAATTCTGGCTTCAGTTTCAGCCCTCAGGATCAGGTTTCCGCTACTGCTCGATTTGTGAAGGATAGTGCCAACCCTGATCCTTGACTTCATAAAACCCCTTCGATAAACTATGTTATGGAAAGAAGTCCCACTTATAACTCTTTGTCAGTTCGCAACTGTGACAAGTTACTTTTTCGCTCGATTTTTCCGGATCTGCTGTGCTAGATCATTCAACATAGCCGTTTTGGGACCGGTTTTATCCACATGTAAAGATCCAGTTTTCAGCCAGGGGTGTTTCGAGTAGGCCTCTCTTGGGCTCAGAATCGGGTTTAGACCGAGATCTTCAGTGGCTTGAAGAATCTCCTCAACTTTGACGCCTCTCAGCGCCATCTGTTTTGGGACACGTCTACCCTGCCGCCTTGAATAGGCGTTATCGAAGTAGGCCGGCCACAGGGTAAGCCTCCCCTTTCGTCTCAAATTAGGGCTCTCCTCATAGAATGAGGGTGGGGCAGGTGCTTTTAATCCTCACTCCTGGTTCCATCTTATTCGTAAACAACTGCGTTTAGAACGCCGTCCTGGCCTGGTCGTGAGACTACTTTAACCAGTCCCTTCTCTGTCCGTATGATGACCCCTCTCGTTATAACGCCACGTCTATTATAGTCGACGTTTGCTGGATTTCTTACAACATCTACGATCTTTAGCTTCTCTGTCAGCCCCGTTGAGGGGTCTGAGACATTAACATACTCGTCTGATATTAGTTTGAATTTATTTATTTTACTTCGTCCAGTCTCAATTTTCCTTGAAGGCTCGTTAAACATTGTCTCTATTGGAGCTCTACCCAACTCATGCAGTCTTTTTGATCGGTAAGCTTTCTTTTTACCGCCCGTTTTTTTCCGTTTTTTTATACTGCCATGCCAAGACACTTTTACATCCCTGCGTATAGATGTTCTATCCTCAATTACTGTAGGGCTTAAAACAATACGGATATATAAAAAAAGTATGGTACAGATACGCCGGTTATTGATTCAACCTAAATAAGGGATACCTAAGGATAGCCATCCATAGAGTTCGCCAGACGACCGTCTCCAAATGCGTCCTCAAGGAGATCCGATTCGATGCTTCCACCGTTCCCGTTGTCCATTTTATGGATCTTTATCGTGCTGAACATCTGTCTAAGCTGTATCTTGGTTGCCATTGGATCCTGGCCAAATCCGAAGTACTCGGAAAAGTATGGCGTCGTCTCTATGATGTATCCTTTCCCACTCAGCTTCTCCCTAGTGATTAGGCCCATCTCCTCCATCTGCCTGAGATGGGAGTAGACATGGCTACCTCTATCTGCAGCCACCTTTACTTGTTCGACGGGTTGGTGGTATGCTATGTAGGAGAGCGTCTTCAAGGGACCTACGGACAGAAGAGGCCTATTGGTGAATCTCTTCACCGTATTGTCGTACTCCTCCTTGAGCCTCATAACTGCTCGACTTTCTGGGAGGACCTTGACCTCTAAAGCGCTCCGCCTCGCTTGGTAACGTAGTGAAAGTTCTTTCAAGAGCTTTAACACTACCTTGGTAGACTTCGTCTTCGCAACCAGTTTCAGACTCTCTATATCGACAGGCCGGCCTGCCGAGTAGAGAGCGGCTTCTAGGGTTGCCAGACGTATCAAATATCTTGCCTCATTCATTTTCTTTCGACTCCTTTATCCTTATCTCTATATCCGTCTCCTCCTCGTCCTGATAGAGGTCGATTTTATCCCTCTGAGCTAGGAAGAGAAGCATCATGAAAGTTCTTACGACATCAATGATGTTCAGCCCCTCTATGAGGTCAAAAATGCTCATTGGGCCGCCGCTCATCTCCTCGATACGTTCAAAGAGAGAGTCGGCCCTTTCCTCTATCTCAAGAAGGTATTCCTCCAGATCGAGAAAGTCCGGTATGGGGGTAGGCAAGACCGGCAGTTTGGGTGTTGTTTGGTTTCTCTTCTCCTCAGTTAGGGCTTTCTCCAAGGCCGTGATGAGGTCAGAGATAGAGGTGGTGGTAAACTCAAATCGGAACGGAAGGGTAAGGGGTGGAGGCACATATATGTCAGACTTGTCTGGTTCAGATTTTGGCGGCTCCTCCATCTTTAAAAGAAGCTCCGCCTTCTTCAGGTAAATTAAAACGGAGGAGTTTATGGCTGTCCCGGCCAGTCTAAAGTCGATTCCGACTCGGTTCATTTCCTCAAGGAGCGTTGATAAAATATAAACCAAGTCGATACTCCATGGCGAGGTCTTATCGAGCTTACTATCCTTGAAGAGGATCTCCCAAGGCTCTCGGAGGTAGAAGGGCTTTTTCACCATCTAGACTTTTACCTCCACCTTCATAGGAAGAGAGAGAACTTTACTGCGGCCCGCCTGGGCGAAGACTCCATAAATCTTGTCCGCATTGTGGACCATGACATCCTTCAGGCTCACCATTAGGAACTGGGCTTCTAGAGCACTGTCCTTTAATACTTCAGCCAATCGCGCAGTGTTCAAGTCGTCCAGGTGTGCGTCTATCTCGTCAAAGAGATAAAAGGGAGCTTTTAGGAACCGTTGGATAGCAAGAAGGTAAGCTATTGCAGCGACAGATCGCTCACCGCCACTTGCACCACCTGCGAGTCTCATGGGCTTTCCTGGGAACTGTACATACAGATCGACGCCTCCTGAGAAGGGGTCTTCGGGTTTCTGGAGCTCTAGTCGCCCATCACCACCACCTGTCAGTCTCTCGAATATGTTCGAAAAGTTCTCACAAACCTCGTTGAAAGCCCGCATGAACTGAGCCTGTTTCTCCTTCTCTATCTCGTCGATGAACTTCAGGATGGACCCCCGCTCATCCTCCAGCTCGTTGATCCTGATGCTGAGGTACTTGTAGTTGATGACGACTTCCTTATACCGTTGGATCGCAAGCTGATTAATTGCACCAAGGGACGCTTTCTCTCTCCTCACCTTGAGAAGTGCGTACTCTATCTGGCTTAGATTGACGGCCTCTATTGGGACCGTATCTCCAAAGCCTATCCTGGCAAGCTCCTCGAACCTCTGCTCGGTCTGAAGCCTAATCTTTTCCTCCTCGACGCTCAACTCCATATTTTTCCGATCGAGATTTAATCGTCTATTCTCCAACCTCTCGATTTGCTGCTCGAACCTGCGAACGGTTCTTCTATGATGCTCAAGAACTCTACTAGTTGCCTCAACCTCGGAGGTTACGCTGTTAAGGACTTTCTCTAGCTCGACAATCTCTCTCGACTCTTCCTCGATCCTCTGCTCGATATCCAGCCGCTCAGCCTCGAGTGCCTTAATCTCCTCTCGCCAGTTATCTGTCTGGGTTTGTGAATCTGTTGCTTTTAACTCAAGATATTTATCAACTAAGCTCGTCTGTACGGAGATATCAGATATGATATGTGCTAGTTCATCACGAAGGTTAGTGATCTCCCGGGAGATAGCGTCCTGGGCTACCTCTAAACTGGCTATATCTGCTGGTGATAGCTCCTTTAATTCTAGTATCTCGTTCTTCGTCTGCTCGATCTTGTGAAGGGTTGACTCCTTCCTCTCTTGTAGGGTTGAGATGAGGTCAAGTTCATTCTCACGCTGCTCAGCTATTTTCTTTATATTTTCGTCTATCGTTGAAATTTTTCTCTCTAACCTCTTGATGCTGTCCTTTGTCTGTGTGATCTGTGTGTCTATTCCGTCTATGTTGTCGTTGAAATCATCCATGAAGCTTGTGAATTTCCTGAGACTATCGCCTGAAAGTTTCAAGTCCTTCATTTTATTGGAAAGACGAGACCTGAGTGTTTTAATCGTGTTAGAGAGTTCGTTTATGGACTCTTCGCTTGGTATCAGCTTAGAGAAGTCTGGAGGCCTTCGCCAATGGCCCCCTAAAAGGCCACCATCAACCTCAAAAAGATCGCCGGAGAGGGTGACAGCCCTATAACCCCTTCTTGTTAAGCTCCTAGCTGTTTCACGATCCTTTGCGATGAAAGTATCGCCCCATATCAATAGAACAGCGGGCTTATAATTCTCGTCGTACCGGAGAATATTTGGAATATAACCTTCAATCCCTTGGTCCTTTATGTCGTCGAGAGGTTCAGGAGGATTGATGTGATTCAATGGGATAAAGCGCGTCATCCCCAACCGGTTTTTCTTCAGTCCCTCAACGCACTCCAATGCCGTCTCGAAATCGTCTACAACAATTGCATTGATCCAGTTGTCTGCAGCTACACGAGCAGCCCTTTGGTACTTAAGGTCAATCTTAACCAACGAACGCAGAGGACCATGATAACCCTTGAGAGCCCCCGCTTCCCCCATCTCCCTAATACGATCTTGGGCTTTCTCTTCGGTCACGACATTCTTCCATAGATCCCTCTTAGCCGTGAACTCAGTGATGGTGATCTCAGCATCTTTTGCCAGCTCGTTAGCGCCCAATATCGTGTTGCGTATGCTCTTCTGCTGCTTGACCTGCTCCTCGATGTTATCGAGCATATCCTCGAGCTTCAAGGCCTCATGAGTCTTAACATCATTAAATTCCACAATCTTGGCTTGGAGAGCCTCAATGGTCTTTAAAGTCTCATCGCGCTTGTTCTCAAGTTCTTGAATCTTGGACTCTAGTGTATTCACGTTTACATTATGCCTGTTTATACCAATCTCGAAACCACTGAGAAGCTCATGCATTGGTACCAGATCAACTGTCAGCTTCTCAACTCTTGTCTGGTTCTCCTCCGCCTTTCCCTTCAGGGTGCTGATCTTCTCTGTTATTGACTGAAGCTCGATCTGCTTCTCCTTTATTTGCGTATCTAGCTGAGTCTCCCTTTTGGTCAACTCCTCAAGCTCTTTTCTCTTCTCACCTATCTCTAACTTCGAATTCTCAATCTCTGTCAACTTATCCTCAATGTTTTCCTGTATCGAGGTCTTTCTGGAGTCTATATCTCGAAGTCTCCCATCCAGGGAGTTCTTCATAGCCCTCTTGCCTACAAGCTCAGATTTTAATAGGGGTAACCTGGTATTGCCTTTCTCCGCCGCCTCATCGGTGAACGACTCTAGTTCATCCCTTGCCGCGTCCCTTTCTCTAAGCAGGCCTTCCTTTTCTACCTCGAGGCTTTCTATATCTGCCTGGTTCTCTGCCGCCTGTCTCTTAATCGCTTTTAGCTTGGACTCAAGTTGAGCGATTTGATGGGTAAGTCTGTAGGCCTCTAGTCTCTGCTCTTCTCTGCTTAGGAGTATGTACCGGAGTGCATCATTCCTCTGGTGTTCGAGCTCATTCACGCTCTTACGAACCTCGTCCCCCTTGGCATTTGCGACCTCTATCTTACGCTCTGCTTCAGCCAGTCGGACCTTAGCCTCCGATTTTTTATTGTCGTATTCTGTGAGGCCGACAAGGTCTTCCAATGCCCTCATCCTTTCAGAGGGGGTAAGGTCACTAAGCCTAGTTGCCATCCCTTGGAGGACGATGTTGTAACCGCCTGGAGTTATTCCGGCCATGACAAGCATGTCTAGTAGCTTTCGCCTAGAAGTTCTCCTCCCATTGAGGAAATACTTACTTTTCCCCTGCCTGTCTATCCTGCGTCCTACACTAACTGTTTTTCTATCTATTGCTAGAGCTCGATCCGAGTTGTTGAAGTAGATGGTTACCTGAGAGAACTGGGGTCTGCTCCCATCCTCTCCGGCACTATCATATATTAACCCGGCGAGGTCAGGTACTCTCATCCTCTTTGAGGCCAACTCACCGAATACGAACTGAACAGCGTCAATAATATTGCTCTTACCACTGCCATTAGGACCTGTGATAATATTGAAGCCTGGATCGAAGTTCAGCCTTACGATCCCGTTGAATGACTTGAAGTTCCTCACCATGATCCTGCTGATATGCACCAGTTTGCGATCACTCCCATTCGATGAGGCAGCCTACCGGTCATTCCTGAATACGATTAAACCAAGTGGTGCCGGCCCCAAACAAATTTCAATAATCCTTTAAACAATTCAAGACTAACGCTCGCGAAAAACATGCATGCCGCAGGTATTATGAAGTATTAGATGGGGATTATAGTGATTGTGTGTATCGTATAAGTTCTACGAAGGGACGTCGGGGACTAGCGGGAGTTTGTAAGCTTTGTACTCATAATCCATCTTCCCTATTCGAGTATTATAAGAGTAGGAAAAAACAAGGTATTGCTAGAAGATGCAGGCCTCGATAGCCTCATATTAACTACAATTCCTATAGTTCACTACTTTTCAGGCACAACGACTGGTGGAATCCTAATTATTTCGCTGGATATGAAATATTTACTTTTAACTAGCAGATTAAAGTGAAGGCCTGTGACGTTAAGTCGTATACTCGTAGGGACATGCTCAACCAGTTAGTAGAGCAGTTGAAGGGATGTCACCCAGTAAAGTTGGGTTCGACGATTTATCCTTGAAGATGCACCAGGACCTGGGAGAGCGAATGGGCAATGTCAAGTTCGTCGAATCGGACACTGTAAGGAAGAAGGGGGATGATAAAAGATACTGAGGAGATAGAGCGGAAGATGAACCAGCGAACTCGCAGACATCGGTATGGAGGCGATGAGGAACTACCTAAGAAAGGGAATAAGGGAAGATGAGGTTGCTGCTGAGGTCGCAAGCGTATTGAGTAGGGAGCAAGTTGAGGCACTTTTATTTCTCTTCATCATGGTTTCAGGTCCTAGAACTGCGTACCCTCATGGGAGCATCACAGATTGAAAGATATGTAGAGGGGAGTTCGTAACCATTGACATGGGAGCCTGCTACAAGGAGTACCGGATAGATATAACTAAAACCTTCGTCGTAGGGACACCGTCGGATAAGCTTAGGGAATCTATGAGACTGTTCTTACAACTATTTTGACCTCGATCGATGAGATCCTAGACGGGGCTATGGCACCGACTGTTCATCAAATGGGTAGCGGAACTCATAGAGAAGGCAGGTTATGGAAGGTACTTCATCCACGGTATTAGGCTACTGAGTAGATCTTGAGGTACATGAAGGCACGTCTCTAGGTAGCACAAGTGAGGATGTCCTGAGAAAGTAGAATATCGTCACCGACGAGCCAGGTATCTATATCCATCGGTTCGGGGTGTGAAAATAGAGGAAAGTTTATTGATGACGGAATCTAAATCTGTCAGGCTTACAAAAACGCTAAAATATCTGGAAGAAATGCAGGTCTTAAATTTTTATTTCCCAAATCTTCTTTGCCTTCTCTGATAAGCTCTTATCGCTCTATCTAGGTCGATCTCTCTAAACTCGGGCCAGTATACATCAACCAGAAACAGTTCGCTATACGCTGATTGCCAGATCAGGAAATTGCTGAGCCGGGATTCACCTGAAGTTCTAATTATAATGTCAGGGTCCTGCTGTGGAAGGTAAGCTGTATATAAATGATCTTCTATTAGGGCTTCATTGATCTCATCAGGCTTTAATCCCCCATCCTTTACTTTTAGTGCTATCTTTTTCATAGCATCAACGATCTCGGCACGACCACCATAGGCTAGGGCGATGTTTAAGTAATATTGGTTATAGTCCTCCGTGGCCTTTTCAACTTCGTCGATGAGATTCCTCAACTCTTCGGGCAAGAGGTTTGTCCTACCAATTATATTTATGCGTACCTTATTTTCGTGGATCACATCTGAATTGATGACCTCATTTAGGTTCTCAGTGTATATTTTCATCAGCTCATCTACCTCCTCATCGGATCTTGAGAAGTTTTCTGTGGAGAAAGCGTAGAGTGTTATAGAGTTGATACCAAGATTGAGACACCACTCAAGGAACTTCTTTACCTTCGCCACACCCTCCCGATGTCCATGCCATGGTATCATCTCTCTTTCCGATGCCCATCGCCTGTTCCCATCCAATATGACACCAATGTGTTTAGGTAGTCTATCTTGATCAATCTGTGAGCGAAGCCATCTTTGATAGACCTTGTATACACCGAGCACAGAGAGAAGACCTTGCAACATCGTTTGACAGTCCTTGTTCTAACTGATATCATCTAAAGGACTAAACTCTATTGTATATAGTTAACGATAAATTTGTATACAGGCTATCTCAGCTGCGTCTTCTTATATTGCCCATAAATGAAGAATACTGACATTATTGTTGTGACAACACCAGCTAGGGTCATGAATACCAATGGAGACCAGAGAGTTATAGTTTTCTCCGGGTAGATTAGGATCCTGGCGGATTCGATGGCTATGAATCTGAGCCAGAAGGTGACGATGATACCAACGATGTTCTGGAAAATTTTGGAGTCCTTCTGGATGTAATAGGACGCGATGCCCCCGATGAGGGAGACCATGGCACCCAGTATGAGGAAGTCAATTGAGCCCAGTAGGAAATGTCCGATCAATGTCGGTGACTGCTGGAGCCAGTAAGAGTAGTTTTCCCATAAAGGCGGTGTGTCAGTCGGGACATATTTCCATGCATTTACGATCCCGTTAATCGTGCCTACTAGGGATACTATCAAGCCGACACTCATCGAGGCTAGAGTTAGTTGCCTTTCGGGTGGTGGAAGCTTGAGCCTAGCAATGGCAAGTTTCTCATCCCACCCGAACCCCTTCACAAGTAGCACCAACCCCATCACAAAGGTAAGAACCATACCAGCATTATGGAGTTGACCAAAAACAGTGAGAATGCCTAGGATGACCAGCATTATCCCTGGTACACCAAGGCTGACCCTCGAGTAATAGGGGTCCTCAACTAGCATCCTCAGGTATCTGAAGAGGACTGCCCAAGTCTCCTCTAGGCGCTCACTATGCTTGACGACCACATGCTGGACCGAGGTAATTGGAACCCGAGACTGAATAAGGGGTATAATCGCTTCATCCGAGTAGCCATCAGTCACAAGGATAACCCCGCTGGCATTAAAGGAATTGAGTATTTCCTCCAGTTCTCTCACTATCTTCCTATCTGCTTCTACGCCGCCCATAGCGTCGCCCGATATTGTGGCCACCTGATATGCCTCGTTGGGGTACTTTTCCAGCAGGTTGTCATAGAGCTTCACGGCACCGAACATTGCGTTCGCGTCTGCCTCTTCAGGATCTGACAGGGCAAGGTTGGTGGCTGCCTCGAGGTTTGCGTTCCTGCTGAGAATGGGTGTTTCGACTTTGGCCTTCTCACCAATGTCGTTGTCCCCATCTATGCACAGGATTAGGGTCCTATCAACCCTATCCTCGGACTCTGACATTGGTCTCTAGAAACAGAATGTATTGAGGGATATATATCGGTTCTCAGATCTCCAGGTTTAAGGCCTCTTTGAGGCCCTTGTAACGGTTGCGTATCGTGACCTCCGTCACGCCTGCGGCGTCGGCGATCATCTTCTGGGTCCTCTTCTCGTCGTTCATCACGCACGCTATGTAGAGGGCTGCGGCAGCCAGACCCATGGGATCCTTGCCAGCCGTGGTCTTGAGGCGCTCCGCCTCTCTGAGTATTTCTACGGCCCGTTGCTGGGTTTTCTCTCCCACCCCAACCTTTGAGGCTATTTTGGGCACCCTAAGCTGTGCTGCAGGTATGGGCATCTGGAGGCTTAGCTCTCTTAATAATAGCCTGTAGCAGCGGGCAATATCCTTCTTGTCGATAGGGCTATGCCTTGAGAGCTCCCTGAGAGTTCTCGGTGTCTGGGTAGTCCTGCATGCGGCGTATAGTGATGCAGCGGCGATGGCTGATATAGATCTGCCTCGAACCAGCCCCTTGTCAAGGGCCTTCCTATAAATTACTGCGGCTTTCTCCTTTATCGGCGGGGGGATGTGGAGCTTATCGGTGAGCCTGTCGAGTTCGGCCATTGCTTGGGCGAGGTTCCTGTCGACTGAGGAGTGAACTCTCGACCTTATCTGCCACTTCCTTAGGCGTAGCATCTGCAGCTTCGTGTTAAGGGGGATTTTTCTTCCGAATGCGTCCCTGCCTACCCGTCCTATCATGGTCGTGAGGCCTTTGTCGTGTACAGAGAAGGAGAGGGGTACTCCTACCCGGCTCCTCGACTCCTTCTCGCTCTGGGTGAATGCCCTCCACTCTGGTCCCTTATTTATGGTGGACTGTGTGACAACCAGTCCGCAGCTCCCACATATTATCTCGCCTGATTCAGTGTCATGTATGAGGTTGCTGCTCCCGCACTCGGGGCAGATGTCTTCGTTTATCAGACTCTCTCTTCTCCGGGACATCTTCTCACTCAATATGTTTTGTTGGTCTAAATCCATCACAGAACCTTCGTCATGGGGAGTTCAGAAATTCTGGTCACTTGGACGCACTACCTCTTCCCCAAGTATGATCTATTTAAGTTTTTCGCTTCTTCCCAATATAGTCTATAAAGGTGAGTATCATATATATAGTTTTTCAGTACTGAATAGAAAATGTGTTTTAGGTCTGTCTGACATATATTTCCAGTTCTATCGGGGGAGGGAGATTTGTTTCATGATAAGAGATAAAGGGTTAGACTCCGAGTGATGTACTTGGGTTGGGGGGATTGGCTTCTTCGGGGGAAGGGGTTGACTCTACTGTTCGATTGTTGGTTGATGAGCTGGCGGGAAACGGGTCCGTCGCCGCAGTGGGCCTTTTTGGTAGTTGGTCGAGGTATGGTGGCTCTGGTGCGGTGGATCTGCTTGTTGTAGATCGTTCGGGTGTGGACTTCGAGTATCGCGAGTTCCTGGTGCGTGACGAGGTCGGTCTAGATCTCGACTGGATTCCCTGGGGCTGGGTTGGGGAGGTCGTTAGCCCTGAAGTGGATCAGAGGCTTCGTGAGTCTGTGATTCTCTATGATCCAGATGGGCTGCTGGAGAGGGCAAGGGGATTCGTGAGTAGGAACTTTAGAAAGCCAGGGAGGGTTGAGGTGAGGACTGAGGGTTACCTGACTATGGCCGAAATGTACCTGAGCCGCGCCTCGTCGGCGTACACGAGAAGGGATCTGGGGACAGCGGTCTTGTACGCCGATACGAGCCTGATGCCGCTAGGGTATACCCTAATGGATGTTGCGGGGATCCCCATAACCCGGGGGTCCTTCGTCTGGGGGCTGAGGAGGGCGGGGGAGAGGCTGAGGAGGCTGGACCTATACAGGGAGATCCTGGTGGGGGCCCGTCTCTCTAAGCTCTCTGCCAGGGGGGTAAGGGATCTGAGGGGCCTCTTCAGTGGTATCTGGCGTGGCGTCGTCGAGTTCTTCATGGAGAACTGGTTCGTGGTGGAGGGTTTACATGATAGGCTGAGGAGGGATATCTCGTATCTGTCAGATACTGCCCTGAGGGGGATGGTACTGGCGAGGGTGGATGAGATGGTGGGGGGGCACGCATTAGTCGAGGCGACTGTGTACATGAGGTCTTGGCTCCTGCCCCTGCTAGAGGGCTATGCCTGGGTGGTGGCGGTGAGAAGAGGGGACAAGTTTGATTATCCGTCGCTTTTGAGAGTGGTGGGAGGGTCGGGGGAGGGTAACGGCGTGCTGGATGGTTCCTTGCTAGTTCTTGGCCTGGATAGTCTGGAGGAGGTCGAGGTGGGGAGGGGAATCGACGGTGTGAGGTCTCTGATTGAGCGGGTGAGGGGTGATAGGAGGGGGCTAATCAGGGGATTCGTTGGGTGAGGTCGGTTAGACTTATATCCTGTGGTTTCGTGTGTTGGGTTGTTGAGCCCGGTCGTCTAGCGGTCAAGGATGGGGGCCTCTGGAGCCTCTGACGAGAGTTCGAATCTCTCCCGGGCTACCATTCTTCTGGTGTGCGGGGGTGTAAGGTCCCTCCCCCTCTGTTGTGGGGGGTTGTTTTTGGGGGGTTTTTGTGGTTTTTTTTGCGTTTTGGGGGTGTTTTGTGGTTTGTTTTAGGTTGGTGTTGGTACTGTTTTGCCACTGTATGGCTGCTGGTTTGCTTGAGTGTGGTTTATTTGGGGTAGGGGCGTCTTTTTGTGTTCTGGTTTCGTTGTTGGGTGGTTTTTCGTGCGTCTTCGGTAGGTGTTCTCGGTTGTTTGGTGGGTTGGGCCCTCAGACGGGAGTTCGAATCTCCCCCGGCTTGTGTGTTAATAATTTAAAGGCGAACCCAAGCTCCTTCAGTCCCAGTCTCTCTATCTCCTGCGCGCGCAGGCAAATAGTCATCAAATATACTTATGATACGTCGATATGGCGAAGCGGCTGTCAGAGCCTGAAACCCCACGATAGCGTGCGCCGTCGAAATTGATAAAGGCGCATATCGCACTGAGAAAGAACGGGTGCACCGCCACGAGGCGGATACAGGTTTCACCCAGCAGAGGTATTGGAAGTTGCCCTACGACGCCATGGAGGCCCTGATGAGGCACGTGTCGGACACGAGCTACGCGGATCTGCCGGGGAACGTCGTCGACTCGACCAAGAGGGTGGTGCTCGACCTCATGGGCGTGATAGCCG
>Ga0209427_10000229_pt1 | contig 56184 bp, 54 predicted proteins | sample DeeMarSWOR136_30_FD_187465 | JGI IMG/M metagenome (GOLD analysis project Ga0209427, IMG submission 187465) | Marine sediment microbial communities from White Oak River estuary, North Carolina - WOR-1-36_30 (SPAdes) (version 2) | ecosystem: Environmental > Aquatic > Marine > Intertidal zone >...
GCCGAGCCTGCTGTTATTTTTATCAGTAGAGATAAGGTACAAAGAAGACTATTAAAGGCAATCATCTTAACCATCTCGAGCCCTCTCTTCTGCCTCCTTCTGCCTTTGCGAATTTTGTCAGAATCTTGTATTTTGTAACAAAATTAAGCATCCCACCTTTTCGTAGGAGAAGGCGGGGCTTCTGCGCCATATTGACATCATTGAATATCCACCTATAATATATCATGTCTGAGGAAAAGAAACCAGAGCAAGAAGAAAAGAGAAAGAAAGAGAACAAAGCAGAAAAAGAAGAACCTCAATTGTTGGATGAACCCGTACGCGTAAACGATTATGTTTATTTAATGATTTTATCGTTGGAGGGTAAAGCCTGGGCATATATGGACCTGGTTGTACATCCGGAAACACAAAAACACAAAAAGGATCCAGAACAAGCAAAATTGGCAATTGATGCCATAGAAGTCCTGTATAAAACTGTGGAAGGGCAGCTGAGTCCTGAGCAGAAGAAGGATATTCAAACACGCCTTACAAATTTAAGACTAAATTTTGCAAAATAAAATAAAAAATATCAGATTACCAGAATATCAAGGGGAAGGTGATCAGTCTATCAGAAAATCAGGAGGATTGATTCCTGTTAGCCTGATGCCCTGGTACCCGCTGCCTGATACCCCGATGTCCTGATGAGCTTGACTGTCAACCAGTTTAAAAGATTAATGCATTCTACCCACTTCATTTGCATAATCGTAGCTGCTCTCATATTCACCGTGTACCTCTTCTCCCTTTGCCCCACCGTATACCTGATTGATTCGGGAGAACTCGCTGCTGTCAGTTATACTCTGGGCATTGCCCATCCAACCGGCTATCCTCTATATACTATTATTTCCTATTTCTTTGCGCATCTGCCTGGCGAACCAATAAGAAATCTGAATATGCTATCTGCACTATTCACTCTCAGTGCAGCAATATTCCTCTATTTTATGGCAAAAAAAATCTTAAAAAATACTGTTCTACCAATCCTGTGTGTGGCTTTGTTTACCTTCTCTCCAACCATCTGGCGCATATCAGTAACAAATGAGGTTTATCCTCTTACAGCTCTCCTCGGTATCATTATTATCTATGCACTCCAGAGATTGCATGATATGCGCGGTTTCTATGTAATCATGTACCTCATCGGTTTAGCTTTTGCGAACCATATTATCATATTTTCTCTCGCTATACCTGTATTTTTCTATGTTATTCTCACCTACAAACCGCCCTTTAAGAGCATTCTGATCGGTATGCTCTTTGCAGTCCTTGGCACATCTATATATTTGTATTTGATTACGAGAACTATTGGCGGAGCTGAACTTGCCTGGGGAAATGCAAATAATTTTCAACGTCTTATCTGGCATGTTACTGGCAAACAATATCAGGTGTGGATGTTTTCCCTTTCTGCTAAAGAGATCTTTGATAATCTGATGAATGGTCTCGCTTTTCTCCTTAGAGATTTCATTTTCGTGTTTATAGCACCGGTCCTCATCGGTTTTTATTATCTCTTTAGAAAAAAACGTAAGATTTTCTGGTTGTTTCTCAGCATCTTTCTCTTAAACCTTTTTTATGCAATAAACTACTCTATTCCTGATATTGAATCCTATTACATCCCAGGACTCATTTCACTAGTAGTCATTCTTATCTATGGATTAAAAGCAACTGTAAAATATCTTAAGTGGTACATTGTGATACCCATCGCCATAGTAATACCAGTCGTTAATTACCAGTCTTCCACACTAAGAGACAACTCATTCGCCCTGGATTTCAGCCGTAGCCACATTGAACAACTTCCTCAAAAAAGCCTCATAATCTGCACATTCTGGGATATCTATTCACCCACCATATATATGAGAAACGTAAAAGACTTCCGAAATGATCTTGTGATTATCGATAAAGAGCTGCTGAGAAGAACTTGGTACATAAAATATGTTAAGAATGAATATCCCGAATTCTATCAAATGGTCAGTGAAGCTATTGAGTCTTATCTTGTTGAACTATACAAGTTCGAATACGATAAACCATACAACCGGCAAGTGATTCAGAGTAGATTCATCAAAATGCTAGAAAGATTCGTGGAAACTAAGATTCACGATGGTGTTTTTTTCGCCACACCTTTCCCGGACAATGATATGAATCAAGTGAAACCCCATTACAAAAGAATACCACGAGGACTAGTTTTTGAAATAGAAGAAGATACCACAGATGTTGCTCCATTTGATTTTTCGAAATTGAGTATAAGCAGACCTCAGGTAATGAATGATAGAAGATTAAAGTTTAATGTAGAAATTGTGAAAAATGCGCTAAACAATAATTATCTTTACCTTCGTACAACCAGGCAATTCATAAAAGCTGAACAAGCAAGGAACTGGCTCAAAAATTTCTAAATTTAGTAAAACGGCATAGAAATCCCTAACAGTAATTCTTCATTAGGTTTTCATAGCAGCACACAGTCTTGACTTTTAGCAAACCATCTCTATAATATAAAATGAAGAAGGTAGTAATTGCTTTAGGTGGAAACGCCATTGCCGCAACCGGTAAAGAAGATATCCACGAACAATTTGCCAATACACGAAAAAGTCTTGAGGGCATTGTCGAACTGATCCAGGAAGGTTTTGATCTAGCTATCACTCATGGAAATGGACCACAGGTTGGTAACGCGCTTCTGAGAGTAGAAAGAACAGTAGAGGATATTCCTGGTCTCCCTCTAGGGGTCATCGTAGCTGATACAGAAGGTGGTATGGGCTATATGATTGAACAGTGTTTACAAAATAGACTGCATAACCTCGGCATAGCACGAGATGTAACAACCATTGTCACTCAAGTTGTAGTCGATCCCGATGATCCCTCAATAATCAATCCCACCAAATTTATCGGTCCGTTTTATAATAGAAAACAGGCGGAGAATTTAGCAATAAACTTCAACTGGGTAATTAAAGAGGATTCAGGTAGAGGATACCGCCGAGTTGTACCCTCACCCGTACCATTAAAAATCGTGAATAGAAGAATTATTCAACAATTAGTCGATCAGGGGGTAATAGTAATTGCAGCAGGAGGAGGCGGGATCCCCGTCTATATAGAGATTGATGGTACTTACGAAGGGATTGATGCGGTGATTGACAAAGATCGTGCATCGGCTGTTTTAGCACGAGATATCAATGCTCGAAGACTCATAATTCTAACTAATGTAGAGAATGTATATATCAATTTTAACCGGAAAAATCAAAAAAAATTAGAACGAATAACAATATCAGAAGCAAAGCAATACTTAGCCTTAGGTCACTTCCCAGCCGGCAGCATGAAACCAAAGATTGAAGCGGCAATAAATTTTTTAGAAAGTGGAGGTAAGGAGGTAATAATTACTTCACTTGATAGAGCAAAGCAGGCAATTACGGAAAATGCAGGCACAAAAATCGTGCCTGATTAAATAAAAATCATTTGCCGAGCGTATCAATATTAAACTATACTATGCGTAAAACAGACCCAGCCAAAGCACCGACGATTAGATATATCACAATCACTACTACGACTGTAACAATAAGATAACCAATAGTTTTGTCTCTTGGTGTCTTCATCATGACTGGCAATCCTAAATAAAGGAGGTAAATTCCGTATAGAGAAAGCAAGAAAGATAAAATTCTCAACTGTGGTACTAAATTTAATATTCCGGCAACGAATGCCGGAGTAGAACTATATACAGCAAGCTTAAAAGCATTAACTGCATTCTGTTGAGAACTGAACGATGGAGCCAGGGCGTTGATTACGATCCCTTCCAAATAAAACCCAATAAGTGTCAGCACATAGTATATTATAGCCCACAGAAAGGCGACGCGCACTGAAATCCTATATACTATATTACCGACACCCAAGTTTATTCCGACAATAGTAAAACCAAGCAAACCAAAAATGGCGGGTATTGCCGTCAATGGCACAGCATAATTAGTTAATACCTGCCCAAAGCTGACAGATTCTTCTTTTACCTTAATCCAGGTATTCTTGGGGTACAAAAGAATATCTCTCACTCGTTCAACTAACATCAGAAGTCTCCAATGTTGAAAAACTTATTAATTGCCGAAATAAGGAAAAAAACAGACTAATGGAGTTCTTAGATTTTTATCTTTTCCGCTATATCACCTAAAACTGGTATTTTCCAGTACTGTCCTTGAACGGCCTTAATCATCCCTATGATTGTTAAAATTAACCAAATAATCCAACCGAATATACTTAGTATATTCAGCACTGGAATAAAACTTAAGATGAAAACAAAGATTAACCAAAATCCGAAAAGCACCAGACCCTGTTTACCATGGAAAAGAGCAAACTTATTTTCCTTCTTGGCAACTAGTGGTACCAAAAACAGAATCCACCAATAACCAAAAAATGCATACCACTTACCTTCCTCAACTTCCTTATCAACTTCTGGCATTTTACCTCCTTTTGTAGAAAGTATAGCAATGATTCTTCAAAAGTCAAGAGAAAAATCTGGTAGGTTGTCCTTTATGTTTAGCAACTATTGCTTAGTATCTGCTTTTTCCTCTGGAAGTCGCGGGTCCACAAAAATCACCTCTTCCCGCATCATTATCACACTCCCAGTTCTGCCTTTCTTGTCTTTTTTCAGATATTTACGTTGTGTATACGAAACAGGTACATTTTTCTGACCCCGAGCCTTACTAAAATACGCCGCAATTGAAGCAGTAGTAACAATATCCTGTTTTTTTGGCCTTTGTCCTTTTGGCGTATAAGATCTCAAAATGGTATGAGAACCTTCGTAGTTTCTGATATGAAAAAAATAGTCATGTGGCTTCGCAAATCGGAATGTTAGTTCCTGATTTGATCGTGCGTTTTTACCCACATATACTTTCCCCCCTGAAATAAGACTGAATATGCGGAAAGGTGATGGTTTTTCTTTTTTAGCAATATGCCCGGCTAATGCAACCCCACGCGTTTTTGAAAAATCTTTGTTGATTTGCTCTATCTCCTTTCTCAATATTTCAATCTTCTTCTTGATTTTGGGCTGACCGCGTTTTAACTTCTTGTATTTTATAAAATAGTACTGTGCGTTAGCCTGTGGCGTCTTTTTGGGATCAAGTTCGACATCTACCACTGCATTAGTATAGGGATTAACTAATTGAATCTGTTCAGTACCCTTTTTTATCAAAGCAATATTTGTCAACAGTAATTCACCAAGAATGCGGTTATTTTCGATCTCTTTTTGAGTCAATAATTTTTTCTTCAGTCGTTTGATGCGTTTTGTCAAACGTGCAACTATTTCTTTCTTTTGCCGTGCTCGTTGTCTCCTGAACTTTTCCTCCACAAAATTTTTGACGCTTTCCTGCAGTAAATTATTTAATGAAGAATATTCTTTTATGTAGTTTGACGCAAAGAAACTGATTTTTAGTGGTGAAGTCGTAACCAGACGCGGTTTCATTTTTTCTCCATCCATGATTTTTCTCAATTTTTCTAAATTCATATATGTCAACTCACTCGCAAGATACTTGTCAACACCTTCTATCTTTTGAGTTAGAATTCTATCAAGTGTAGCGTGATCCTGACAGCAAAATGCCTGTAATTGCTCTTCTGTAAATTCAGTGATTGACTGTCTTGGCAACTTCTCGATGAAACGTCTGTACAAGTCCTTCTGTTTATTAACACTTTTAAACCTAAGATTGGGTGCTTCCCTGTATAATGAAATGATAATCTCAGCATTCTTCTTTATTCCTTCAGTTGATTTCTCCAGTTGTATCCGTAAAACCGGCATAAGAGTGCGTTGCTCTACTCCTATGATCGTGCTTGAACGCATATCTTCATTAAATAATCTTAACCTTTCAAAATTATATTTTTCTTTCCTTGCAAGGTAAATGGCTGGTGCTTCTGGATAAAGCGAAATAAATAGAGCTTTTTCTCCACAAACAATCTGAATTAATCTGTGCCTTGAGCAGACTTCATCAATGTATAGACCAACGAGTTTATCTCGGATTTCCTTTAGAAGAAGATAGAGGTAAATACCGTTCATAATTGCAAAACAACGGTTTATTTTTTACGAAAAGTAGCCTCTTCCCTTAAGTGGGAGAGGATGTGCTGCATATCATCAGGCAAAGGTATTACAAACTTCATCTTCTTATTAGTAATAGGATGCTTAAAAGCTATCTCTGATGAGTGTAATGCCTGACGGTCGATCAATTTTAGAATTTCTCTGAATAGCGGCAAATCTTTGCCCCTCCTGATAACACCCGGGCTTCTGCCTTTGTAATCCTTATCACCTACAATTGGACAACCTATGTGTGTAAAATGAACTCTTATTTGGTGGGTTCTCCCGGTGATGAGGGCAACTTTCAGATATGTTATTATATTAAATCGTTCCAAGACCTTATATCTCGTAGTGGCGAGTTTTGAAGAAAGTGGCGTCACGGTCATTTTCTTCCTATCGAGTCCACTGCGTCCGATGGGAGCCTCAATCACACCTTCTGGCATACCTGGATAATTCCAACAGAAAACATCATACTTTTTTTCTACTTCACGATTTTCAATCGCTCTGCTAAGTATACGTAGTGCGTCATCAGTCTTGGCAAACAAAATCAGCCCTGTGGTATCTTTATCTAACCTGTGCAACACACCTGGTCTCACTCTATCACCCATTGTGGGAAGCTGCCCACAATGGAAAAGCAAGGCGTTAACCATTGTATGTTCAAAATTACCCCTTGCTGGATGAACGATTATTCCTTTATCTTTGTTCACAACTATAATGTCATCGTCTTCATAAACAATATTCAACGGAATATTTTCTGCTCCTATTGTAGGTGATAATTCGGTTTCAAATCGAACATAAATCTCATCACTCGTTTTTACTCGGTAGGAATGCTTCACCGAATGATTATTAACTAAAACTTTGCCTTTGTCTATTAACCTCTGTGTCAGATTTCTCGAAATGCCAATGCCAGATATAATCAAATAATGATCAATACGTTTTCCACGTTGTTTTTCCGCCACGGTTCTTCTGAATTCTTTGTATGATACTTTCTTCAACTACTCTCTTGTTATGAAATATTGGATTCAGTTTCCAATATTCCCAAGTAATTTCTTCTCGAGCTCTACTATTTGCCTTATGCCATTCGAACCTAATTCTATTAGTTTATCAAACTCGCTGCGGCTAACCGGTACTTTCTCTGCTGTCGCCTGTACTTCGATAATCTTACCTCTACCTGTCATAACGAGATTCATATCAATTTCTGCGCTACTATCTTCTTCGTAGGATAAATCAAGTACAAACTCATTATTAACAATGCCAACACTTACAGCAGCGACAAAATCAAGAATTGGATAGGAACTAAACTCCTTATTTGCCATCATTTTGTTTACCGCACTAGCTAATGCAATAAATGCACCATTGACAGCTGCAGTTCGCGTCCCACCATCGGCTTGGATAACATCGCAATCAATAATAAAAGTTTTCTCTCCAACAAGACTCAAATCGAAAATTGGCCTTAAAGAACGACCAATAAAACGACGGATTTCTTGAGTGCGACCACTCAATTTTCCAATGTTTGCCTCACGTTGTATGCGCTCTTGTGTTGAACAGGGAAGTAAAGAGTATTCTGCGGTTAGCCATCCCCTTCCTTGACCTAACAGAAAGGATGGAACATGATTCTCCACGCTCACCGCGCATAAAACTCTCGTTTTACCTAGTGTCACTAAACAGGAGCCAGCAGGATACTCAAGATATTCAACATCAACTTTAATATCCCTCATTTGGTCTAGCTTACGCCCATCTTTCCTCATTTTTATCCTCTGAATCGAAGGTTGCCAGAAGGCTCACAGAAGGCGCAAAGAAGGTTATTAAAAACAATCACTTTAACCATCTTGACCTCTTCTGCCTTCTCATGCCATCTCATGCCTTCTTTTTTCACACTCCTTTCAGTGCGATTCTTGAAAAATTCCTCATTGGTTCACCGAGAAATCGTTCTCCAATTTCTTTAAAATTCATCGATAGATCGGTTAAATAAATTGAAAGTGCTCCACCTTTCCCAGGATGCTCAAGGTTTAGTCTTTTCAGTTCTTGTGACAACGTTACTCCAACTTCCCGCGATGCATCTACATAGTTAATATCTCCCATGAATGATTTAAAAACATTCATCAGCAAAGGAAAATGTGTGCATCCTAAAAGGAGCGTATCAATATTATCATCTCTTAATGGTTTTAAATATGACTGAGCTATTAGTGTAACTGCAGGATGTTCTAACCAGCCTTCCTCAACCAAAGAGACAAACAAAGGGCATGCTCGGCCTATTACTTCGCACTTAGCATTCATTTCTCGAAACGCTTTTTCATATGCACCGCTGTATATTGTCAAACTGGTTCCAATAACGCCAATTCTCCCTGTCTTAGTTACTTCCAAGGCTTTTTTCACACCAGGATTAATTACCCCAATAACCGGGATGGAAGATTCCTTCTGCACAATTTCGAGAGCAACTGATGTTGATGAATAACATGCTATAACTACAAATTTTGCCCCTCTTGAAATTAGAAACTGTGTATTCTCCAAAGAAAATTCAATAATCGCATCTACTGACTTTGTGCCATAAGGTAACCGAGCAGTATCACCGAGATAGATAATATCTTCGTCTGGTAATATTTTTCTGATTTCTCTAACAATAGTCAGACCGCCGATCCCCGAGTCAAATATTCCGATCGGATGTTCGCTCAATTATTCAATCTCCTCTCATAATCATCCACATAATCTTTAATACCGCAATAAATACTATAAGCGAGCTTTTTTCTGAAGGATTCCTGTTTCAGTAGTTTTTCTTCATCCGGATTAGATACAAATGCACACTCGATAAGAATCGCAGGCATAAAAGCTCCACGCAAGACATAAAAACCAGCCTGTTTCACGCCACGCGAGGAAATTGGTAGCAGTTTCTCTGCGCTGCTCTGGACATGTTCAGCAAAGGAGTTAGATTCCTCCAGAAATGAGCTCTGGGCGAGGTCATAGAGTATAAAACTGACTTCATCATTCGGTTCAATGCCATCAAATTTCAGTGAAGCGTTTTCTCGCGCGGCAACTGCTCTTGCCTCATTTGTCCTCGCCTCTGACAGAAAGTAAGTTTCAAAACCTTTCATCTTTCTACTTTTTCCTGATGCATTACAGTGAATGCTCACAAAAAGATCTGCACTATTACGGTTGGCAAAATTCGTACGCGCCTTGAGAGATAGGTATTTGTCTTTCTCTCTTGTCATCATTACCTTTATTCCCAAGGAATCTACAATAAGATTCCTAAGAAATCTGCTAATTGCCAGATTGGCATCTTTTTCATAAAGCCCTTTCTTCCCGACTGCACCTGGGTCAACACCACCGTGTCCTGGATCAAGTACGATCAAATTCACTTTCTGACTTACTTTTTTGTAGAGAACGACCTCTTTTTCTCGTTCCAAAAAGGCATTGATGTCTTCAACATCAAATTCTAATCTTGTATAAGTCTTGTATGGCAGAAGTTTTACAGAGGTCACCGCGCCAATCGGCTTAAGTTTTTTCTCCATGTATCTGCCATCTATCTCTACCACCACCTGTTTCAGGAAAAATTGTACATCAAAATCGATTTTCTTCTTCCAATCAAACCTGAGAATTGTTGAATCGCCTCGTGTCACAAGAGCAATTTCATCAATGAACGGTGCTTCCTTAATTTCTTTCACAAAAACAAGCTTCTCGAATACACTACCTATAGTAGGGATAATCTCGCTGACGGGGAAATGAACATCCCCAGAGATAAGCAATGGTGCAAAGGGTAAATTTCTGTACAGACCGTTGCCCATAATTATGTTAATATTACCGATAAGAACAAGTCTACGATCTTCAGCGTTTAGGTACAGACGTTGCGTCCTATTGTCCAAAACATAAGTTAGGTTCAGAAGTTCTGCAATCGGTTTTAGCGGCACGTAGTCTTGAAACTCTATTTTCTCTGATTCAACCGAAATACTGCGATCCTCATGCGTAATTTCGTATTTGTAAGGCAAAATACAAAAAATAGAAAGCAGAAGAAATGTCATCGTATCGCCTTCTTTATTTTTTTAACTTTGCGCTCCATTTCTTCTTTCAATATCTTTTCTTTTTTATCATACGTCTTTTTGCGCCGACATACGCCAATCGTAGTCTTGGCAAGACCACGTTCATTAAAGTATATTTTCAAAGGGATCAAAGTGTTCCCTCGCTGTTGAACCAATCCGTATAATCTCTTTATTTCACTCCTATTCAGAAGGAGCTTCCGCTTTCTCTTCGGATGAGGACTTGATACCGTGCTGAATTTATATGGTGAGATGTGCAAATTGAACAGATAGACTTCGCCATCGCTTAGTTCACCATATGCATCACTCAGTGAAACAGTACCCTGACGTAATGATTTGACTTCGCTTCCCTTAAGGACCAACCCTGCTCCATAAGTCTCAATTACGTGGTAATCATGCATTGCCCGGCGATTCGTAGCGATCACCTTCATTCGCGTATTATAGCAACAATTCATGAAAATGTCAAGAATTTTCATCACACTCTTGACATCATCATTGATTTTATTTATAATATATTGTATATTGAGAAGAATTTTATGGCTATTTTTGTAATATTCCACTTATTTACTCAAACCATCCCTGATTTTCAGGTCAATAGTGAAGACTATGTTTCAAAAGCAACCCAGTATTATCCTGCAATTGCCAGTTATGATTCAGGCAGCACAGTGCTTTGGTATGATTGGAGACTGCGCGATTATGGAATGAGTGTCTTTGGGGCAAGGTTAAATATTTTCGCAGATACTATTGGAGCTAATTTATTATTCGATGATGATACCACAATTATTAACTGTTTGTCATATCCAGATGTTGGCTGCGATTTCGAAGGTAATTTCACTGCTGTGTGGATAGAGCATTACAATACTATCTGCCGAAGATTCCAAACAGACGGAACGCCGATTGGTCGATCCTTTGTCATCAATGACTTTCCTGGAAATTGCTATGGTCCAGCAATTGCTGTTGATTCTCTGGGCCGAACAGTTGTGTCCTGGTCGGATAATCATGAATTTAATAAATACCGAATCTATGGACAAATTTATGATGAATTGGGTAACTCGGTGGGTGCGAATTTTTCGATCAGTGACTCATCTCAAAATCTGTGTATGATTTCTGATGTCGCGATGAATTCTAAACAAGAGTTCATCGCAGTTTGGGCTTATAACTACGATATCTGGTGCCAACGGTTTGATTCTTTGGGTAACAGGATTGGTGAAAACTTCACGGTCTGGCATGATACCATCAATATTGGCGAAGGGTACCCGACAACCGAATATAACCGCAGTGGAGATTTCTGTGTTGCCTGGTCATGGTCAACTGTTGAACAAGGAAATATCTATTGTAGACTGTTCGATTCAACCGACACTCCAATAACTGATGTCATTAAATTGAATGAAACGCTGCTCACTCATTCTTGGCGACCAAAAGTCACAAATTTCGACGATTCGATCTGGTGTGTTGTCTGGGAAGATAGTCTGCTTAACATCTACATACAAAGGATCTCAAACAACGGCACATTAATTGGTAATAATTTGCAAATCAATGCATTTGCAGGAATAGGAAATCGTTATGCAGATATTGATCTTTGTAATGATAATATAGTTGTCACCTGGGCTCGAAGAATGACCCATTTTGTGTGGGATATTATGGTTCAATTAGTATCACCAGATGGGAATCTTATTGGTCCAAATAAGAGTATCAGTGATGACCGAGGAGGAGCCGCACAACTTTTGCCATCTGTTGTTGCCGATACAACAGGAGACTTCTTTGTTGTTTGGGACGATACCCGTGATCCAGAAACACATAGTTTCGATCAACATGGAAGAAGATTTGATCAGTCAGGTTCTCCGCTGTGCGACGATTTCAGAATTAATGAATATAAAAACGCAACTTTTTCGTCAATCAGTTTAAATAACTTGGGTCTCTACGTAACGATCTGGACACGTACTGATCCTGATTCAAACCGTCAGGTCTATGGACAGAGGTTTGACCGAAATGGTGTTCCTCTTGGGCCCAATTTTCAGATCAGTCAGGCACCGGGCGATGTCAATATCGAGACATCAAGAATTTGCGCTCTCGCTGATAATACGTTTATCGTTGTGTGGAGTGATCAGCGCGTTCAACCAGCGAGAATTTATGGTCGCACGCTTGATGCTTTGGGCATACCTTGCGGAAACGAATTCACCACTTACATTGATTCGACCGTAGAACATATACCCTGGGCAATCATCGACGAGAAAAATAGTAAATTTCTTCTTTGCATGAATTGCTACGAAGAATCAATCGCAGTAGCAATACAGGCATTCGATTATGGAGGAAATCCCCTTTCCGCACCAATGATATTGAATGAAATACCAAGCGCTTATCCTGTCTCTGGAGCGAAAGGGATTAATAGATATCTTTTTGCGTGGCCAGATTCAGCACAAAAGAACATTTATGGTCAATTTTTGGACGATAGTTTACAAAAGATCGGTAATAATCTCCTTGTAAATGATGACACAATCCTTGGCAAAAGTCTTCCTTGCGTTGTCTCAAATCAGCATGGTCAATTTTTTGTCATATGGCAACAAGGAGATTATGAATATGAAGATTTATATGGACAGTTCTTTGATTCTTTAGGCAATAAAATTGATAGTAATTTCAGAGTTGACAATGATACAACCAATTATAGCCAACGAATGCCGTACTGCTATTCAACAAATAATTTAATCTACATTGTGTGGAGTGATAGGCGAAATCCTGCACAAGAACATGACATCTATTGCAAGGTCATAGAATGGCCAGAAATCGGCATCGCTGAACATGAAACTCGGTGTTTTCAGCATCTGTTAACAGTATCACCAAATCCATTCAGAGAGAAAATAGATATCAAGTACACGACCCACGATACGGGGTGTAAGACAAAAGATTCTTCACTAAAAATATATGATGTGTGTGGACGGTTAGTCAAGAATTACAATCTGCAGATCGAAATCTACAATCTGCAGTCAATCGAGTGGGATGGTACAGACGATACTGGAAACATATTGCCCGCCGGTGTATATTTCATGAAATTTAACTCTGAATCAAGTGCAGCGATCAAAAAACTTGTAAAAATAAAATAGTCTGAAATACCTTTTTGTCTCCATTATGATACAAATAGCTTAATTACCAGATAATGTAATCAGTTTATATAATAAAATTAAGAATGTTGACAGATTCAGAATTCTGATTATGATTACATAAATGATATCTTTTGATAATGTTACGAAAGTTTATCAAAAAGACTGGGTAGCACTAAAAGATATATCTTTCTTTATAGATAAGGGCGAATTCGTTTTTGTAAATGGTCCAACTGGTGCGGGTAAAAGCACGCTTTTACAGTTAATTTACAAAGAAACAGAACCCACCAAGGGTACAGTTAAGGTATTTGATGAAAATCTGCGGTTTTTGAAACAAAAACATATACCGCGATTTCGTAGGAAAATTGGGGTAATATTCCAAGATTTTAAACTACTGCAGGATCGCACACTGGAGGAAAATGTGGCATTTGCCCTTGAAGTCACTGATATTCCGCCACGCGATATCAGAAAAAAAATGATGGAAATTCTGACGTATTTACGCTTGAGCCATAAGAAATTTTCTTATCCTTATCAGTTATCTGGAGGTGAGCAACAAAAAGTGGCCATAGCTCGTGCTTTGGTAAGAGACCCTTATATACTTTTGGCAGATGAGCCAACCGGCAACCTTGATGCAAAAAGCTCTCAGGACATAATTGATATAATGCTTGATATTAACTACAAAGGAACAACTGTCCTGATGGCAACACATGATCTAAAGTTAGTTAAGAAAGTAAAAAAGAGAATGCTGCGAATTGAGGATGGATTACTTGTCGTGGAGAAATAAAGAATGGGCTTGCGTATTGGCATAAGAGAAGGGCTTAGGACTATTACAAGAAATGGATCTCTCTTTGTCCTATCGCTCCTTGTTACCTCAATATCGCTCTTTCTCCTATCACTCTTTGCTCTGGTCACTGCAAATCTCTATCATTTCCTCAATCTTCTCGATGAGAAGATTGAGATTATTGCCTTTCTGGATGAAAATGCGGATCCCGAATCTCTGAAATCAAATATTATGAAGATTACGGGAGTAATGGATGTAATTTATGTTTCCTCAGATCAGGCCCTGAATAACCTACAGGAGGAGTTGAAGGAAACCGAAGAAGTGCTTAGCGTTTTTGAACGCAACCCTCTCCCGGCCTCACTGAGAGTAAAATTGGATGCAAAATCAAGAAATGCCGACGGGCTTAAGGAAATAAGTGGAAAAATTCTGCTGCTCAGGGGGATCAAAGATACTATTTACGGCGGCGAACTGGTTGACCAACTGAAAAAGATAACAAATGTTATCACTATTTTTGACATTGGATTATTGGTGATCATAATATTTTCAGTTATATTTGTAATATTTCAGACAATCAAACTGACCATATTCGCTAGAGCCACAGAGATCGAAATAATGAAACTTGTTGGTGCTTCTAACTCATTTATTGCTATTCCCTTCACTTTCGAAGGCATTATACAAGGAACACTTGGTGGTTTAATCGCCTTCGTATTGACAGTGGTTACAAATCGAGTTGCAGTATCTTTCTTCAGTGATAACTATTTCCCTCATTGGTGGTTTCTGCTAGGTGCCATAGCATGCGGTATAGTATTTGGTATAATAGGCTCCGGCATTGCCTTACGTAGATTCTTGGCATGAAAATACTAATCATCATTTTTTGCCTATTTACGCAGATCGCTGAGAAACAAAAAGAACTTGATGAATTGAAAACCAAACTCACTGCAGTAAGAAATGACATACAACAATTAGAGAAACAAAAAGTTGGTACGCTAACGCATATCGAAAAAATCGATGAAGGTATTTCTCTGACAATCAAATACATCGACGAACTCACTTCGCAGGAAAGCAAAGAAAAAGCAAGCGTCCATGAGTTATCGAAACGGCTCGCGAGATTAGAGGCAAAAATGAAATACAGAAAAGATGATCTTCGTGAACGCCTTATTCGGCTCTATAAATGGACACCTTTCTACAAATTAGAAATTCTGTTTTCGTCAAAATCTCTACCAGAGATCTTATCGTCATCATATTACCTTCAAATTCTCGCAAAAGATGACCAGAAAGCTTTCTTTGAATTCAAATCGGATTGGCAACGCTATCTTACCGATAAGAAAATGAGAGAGGAACTAATCATCACACTTGCAGAAAGGAAAGATGAAAAAGAAAGGGAATTAAACTATCTCAATGAGGAAAGAAATAAGAAAAAAAACATTCTCAATAAAGTGGCAAAGCAGGCTGACGAGAAGAAAAAACTCGAAAAGGAATTAAAAAGTGCTCAGCGTAAACTTGAAGAATTAATCGTAGAGCTGGAAAGAAAACGGGAAAAAATCAAGAAAGGCACCAATTATCTCGAAAACAATAAAGGCACGCTACCATGGCCGTGCCGTGGTAAAGTAATCACAAATTTTGGCAAGATCATACATCCAAAATATAACACAAAAACAAAGAATAACGGAATTGATATTAGCGCAAGTTATGGTGACAATGTCCATGCTGTAGCTCCAGGCAAAGTAGTATATGCAGATCGCTTCATGGGTTATGGTAATCTTGTTCTTATTGACCACTTAGATGGTTATTATTCACTCTATGGATATCTTGCAGAAATTCTCGTTGATGTAAATAAAGAAATCATAGAAGGAAGAATTATTGGCAGAATCGGTGAAAGTGGTTCGTTGTCAGGTCCTATGCTACATTTTGAGCTGAGAAAAGATGGTAAACCTGTAGATCCTCTAGCATACCTTAAGTAGAACAGAAGTATACCAGAAGATCAGATTATCAGGATGAAGAACACCAGGATATCAGAGTACCAGCAACATAAGTAACCACCTGAGATCCAGATAACCTGATAATCACTGCCTGATTACCTGTCATCCTGATGCCCTAACACCCTCTGTGCTTTTACAAGATACGCTGTATGTGTTATGCCGCGCTCTCGTGGTCTTACTCCCTGCTGGCGCACAAGAATTTCTCTTTCAACAATCTCATTTACTCTGACTCTTATAAAATTCTCATGCCTGAGGGCTTCAACGGTTCTCTTCACCTGTTCTATATTTGGACTCCAACTCACCAAGTGATGACCACCCTTGAGCACCTTTGATGTTTTTGGAATAATTTCCCATGGTTCAGGAATATCAATAAAAATAGCATCAACCTTTCTTTCTAAAAAATCATCTTGAGCTATATCCCGTTGTCGGAATGTGACATTCTTCAGGTAGCCGGCACGCTCGATATTATTCTTAGCATTTTCAATGAAATCTTCACGTCTATCGTATGAAAAAACCATACCATCAGGTGCAACAAGTTTGGATAGTGCTAACGTTAATGCACCGCTACCTGTACCGATGTCAATTACCCTCGAACCTGGACCAACAGCAGTTTCCAGAAGTAAGTAGCCGAGATCTTTTGGATATACAATGGTTGTTTTTCTCTTAACCTTCAGCATTAAATCAGCAGTAGAAGGTCTTAAACAGTAAAATTCGTGATCTAAATGAGTTTTACCCACATAGCCGAACTGCTCGCCGATTACCTCATCTAATATCATCTCTCCAAGATCTGAGGAAACCTTTAGCTTTTCAGTAATCTGTAATAGAAATTGACGTTTAGCATCAAGATAAATAAGTACAAGGTCATTTTTCTTTATAGTATTTTCATCTTTTCTTAACTGATCCATGCTATATAGATAGAATGTGAGGTACTATAACTGAAGAATCCCTAAATTCTTGCCGATCGACTCAAATTTACCAAGACAGTAATCAAGATCTTGTTTGCTGTGTTCAACTGAAAGACACAATCTAATGCGTTCTTTGTTTTGGGCAACAATTATTTGTTCAAAAAATAATTTCTTGGTAAATTCCCCTGCCTCTTCATTATTTTTAAATGATACAACAACTATGGGTGTTTCACTGAGCGTTGAAAACCCTATCTGTTTGAGACGAGTTATAAAATATCGGCTATTCTGCCATAGTTTTTGAAACATACTTTTCTTATTTCTCTCCATCTTGATAAGCTCAAGCCCGGCAAGATTCACAGAAAGCATAAATTGAGGTAGTGGATTAGCAACGCCAATCATGTTATCTCGAATTTTGTTGATCAAATACTTTTTCGCTCCCACATAACATCCGAACCCACCCAAGAACTTATTGAAGCTGCCAATTTCAATATTAATCAGATCATAAAGATTAAAAAGATCAATGAATCCTCTTCCGTTGCGACCGAGAAAGCCGAATGAATTGAATTCGTTTCCAATTATAACACTCTCAGTACCTTGTGCAATTTTCACGATGTCATTGACCGGACCTACGCTCCCGACCCATTCATAAACACCATCAAGCACGATTACCTTCTCGCTTTTGGCACTAAGGATTTTATCCAGCTGTTTAAGATCGTTATGATTATAGTATTCAACATTTCGATACTGCAATACAGCAGTGATGCTTGGTGACGTTTCGTAATCTATAAAAAAGCATGTCTTGGGACCGAAGATTGAAGAAGTCGCAAAAAGTGCTGATATCTCATCAGGAAAAACGAGTAACGAATCTACCTTCTTGATTTCTGACATCGCCATTTGTAGCTCTTCCTTTGTTTCAATCCTACCATCAGTTGATACAATGCCATTTGATTCTATATTAATCTTCGCGGCTTCCTTCAAATAATCATTGTTTTTTAGATGAAAACAATCAAAAATTAAGAAATTTAGATATCGTTTATTTTCATATACGAAAATTGGTTCAGAAGGAAGGTATATTGGTATCTTGTTTTCATCAGTAAAAAGATGGACTTGATATGGTTTCATGATATATTCCTTCCGCAACATTTCTTATATTTCTTGCCACTTCCGCATGGACAGGGATCGTTTCTCCCTATCTTCTTCTTGCTGACAAGCGCCGGTTTTTCACCAGGACCACCAGATTGTTTGACTGCGGCAGTTGGCTTATATTCTCGTGTCTGCTGCGTACGCCGCTGCCTTGGTCCTGGTTGTGCGCGGAATATAAGACTTGAAGAGTGTCTTGCAATATCGACCAAAAGCTCATCGTACATTTTAAAAGATTCTTGCTTATACTCAATAAGAGGATCTTTTTGCCCATAGGCACGTAAACGTATGCCTTCTCGTAATGCATCCAGACCATAAAGATGATCGCGCCATTTACTATCTATGGTGCTGAGTAGAACGAATTTCATGAGCTCATTAAAAACCTCTTTACCCAGTTCTTGTTCACGCCATGATAGTCTTTCTTTTGCCTTCTCAAGAAATAGATCAAGCACCTCTTCCTGCTTCATTCTGTGGATCCTCTCTTTAGGAAGCGACACATCCATCAAAAAGATTATGCTGAATTCCCCCTTAATAGCCTCCCAATCCCACTCCTCAGGATTGATTTTAGGATCTGTGAATCTTATAAGAATATCTTCGATCGCTTCTTCGAAATATTTTACACACCTCTCCTTCAGATTTTCTCCTTTGAGAATTTCATCTCTAATCTTGTATATAATCTCACGCTGCTTATTCATAACATCATCATATTCAAGAAGATGTTTTCGTATTTCAAAATGATTCTCCTCAACCCTCTTTTGGGCATTCGCGATTGCTTTCGTCACTAAAGGATGAGTAAGTGGTTTCTGTTCCTCACCACCGAACCTATCCATGATTTCAGCCACTCGATCTGACCCGAAAATTCTCATCAAATTATCTTCAAGCGACAAAAAGAATCTTGTAGAACCAGGATCACCCTGCCTTCCACTTCTTCCGCGTAATTGATTATCAATCCTTCGTGCCTCATGCCTCTCGGTCCCAATTATATAGAGACCACAAGGTACCTCTTTCAGACACTCTTTTTTCTCTTCGTGATCGCATGTCGAACAATCACGAGACAAACATTTGATACAACATTGACCGCATTTTACAACATCTTTCCCCAGTTTGATATCGGTCCCTCTTCCTGCCATGTTTGTGGCAATCGTCACAGCACCCGGTTGACCTGCGCTGGTAACAATAACTGCCTCCCTCTGATGATGTTTTGCATTGAGCACTTCATGAGTTATACCTCTACGCCGCAAGAGTTTTGATAAAACCTCTGATACATCAACTGATGTTGTACCGACTAAGATCGGTCTTTCTTTCTCATGCCATTTTACTATTTCGTCAATTATCGCATTATATTTCTCACGTCGTGAACGATAAACAATATCCTCATAATCAATGCGCCGAACCGGTTCTTTGGTTGGGATTTCGACAACATCTAATTTATAAATCTCCCAAAACTCGTTGGCTTCAGTTGCTGCAGTACCAGTCATTCCTGCAAGTGTCTCATACATACGGAAGTAGTTCTGAATAGTAATTGTGGCAAATGTTTGAGTCTCTTCCTGAACTCTGACGCGTTCTTTCGCCTCGATCGCCTGGTGCAAGCCGTCAGAAAATCTCCTGCCCGGCATCAATCTACCCGTGAACTGGTCAACAATGATTACCCTACCGTCCTGTACTACATATTCAACATCTTTTTCAAAAAGTGAATAGGCCTTCAGTAAAGCGCGAAGATTTGCCAGAATCTCACTTTTCTTTGCATATTCCTGATATGCCTTCTCTTTCTCAAATACCTTTTCTTTTGGTGTCAAACGACTATCTTTATCTATAGACCCGATCTTCTCACTCAAATTAGGTAGAACAAACATCTCTGGGTTATTAGGTGCCACAAAATGAAGTCCTTTTTCAGTTAAATCAATAATATTTGATTTCTCATCGATTACAAAATAGAGATCATCATCAACTTTCGAAAAGGACTTCTCCCGCAGGAAGTTAAGCTCTGTGTTTTCGATCAGTTTCTTAATACCTGGTTCTTGTTCAAGTTTCAATAACTGCCTATTTTTAGGTGCACCTCGACGCGCTTGCAACAACTTAACCCCGATATCTTTTTCGGATTCTCCACCATTATCGAGCATTCTTTTTACTTCAGCAACAATTCTATTGACGAGCACAGTCTGAGCAGAATTCAAGCGTTGCACAACAGGATTCAGCTCATTAAAGGCTTTCGTTTCATGCTCAACAGGCCCAGAAATAATAAGTGGAGTACGTGCCTCGTCGATGAGAATGCTGTCTACCTCATCCACAATCGCATAGTTGTGACCCCTCTGCACCTTATCGTCAAAACGCCATACCATATTATCCCTTAAATAGTCAAACCCAAACTCATTATTTGTACCATATGTAATGTCACACTTATAAACCTCTTTCCGTAATTCATTATCCATCCCTCCCTGAAGAACGCCAATAGTAAGACCAAGAGAATCATAGACAGGACCCATCCACTCGCGGTCACGTCGTGCCAGATAATCATTCACTGTCACAAGGTGAGCACCTTTGCCAGTCAAACCATTAAGATAAAGAGGCATTGTGGCCACAAGCGTCTTACCCTCACCAGTCTTCATCTCTGCGATCTTTCCCTGGTGAAGAGTAATAGCACCAATGAGTTGAACATCAAAAGGTATCATATTCCATTCTGTTTCAATATCAACAACTGTCCATTTCTTTCCTATAAGCCTTCTGCAGGCTTCTTTTACCACGGCAAAAGCCTCGGGAAGAATGTCATCAAGCGATTCACCCTGACTATATCTTTTTTTGAAGTCGTCTGTCTTCTTGACTAAATCTACATCTTTCAATTTTGCGTAGATTCCATTAATTTCATCGACTTTTGGCCAAAGCTCTTTGAGTTCCCGTTCAGTCTTTGTGCCAAAAATACCTGTTAACACCTTCTGGAACATGGCCTTATCCAAGTAATTATACAGATTAATGCAAAACTGTCAAGAAAATAAATAGCAGAGCTCTGAAAAAATGTTTATCGCTCCCTCGATTACAATGAAAATAGGAGCTTTTAATTCGGATATGATTTGGGCTTTAGGAATTAGCTGAGCAAAATGAGACTATATCATCTGCATGGTATGAAGATCGCACCAAAGGACCACTCATTACATGCTGAATCCCTAGATCCTCACCAATTTTCTTGAATTCATCAAACTCTTCAGGCGTGTAATATTTTTGCACAAAATGATGTTTTCTCGTAGGCTGCAAATATTGACCAATTGTGACGATATCAATATCTGTTTTTCGCATGTCTTTTAAGGTCTGAATAACCTCTTCCTTTTTTTCTCCAAAGCCGATCATGAACCCACTCTTTACGTGAATGTCTTTATTCAGTCTTTTCAATTTCTTCAAAACTTCTAAAGACTGTACATAACTTGATCTGTGATCTCTTATGTAAGGCGTTAGTCTTTCGACTGTTTCAATGTTGTGACCGATCACAAAAGGATGGGCATCAATAACTCTACGAAGACATTCGTCCCTACCAGAGAAATCAGGTATCAATATTTCAATCCTTGTGTTCGGATTCATCTTCTTAATGAACTTAACTGTCAGCGCATAGTGACTGCTACCAAGATCTTCTAAATCATCCCGGTCAACAGAAGTAATAACCACATATTTCAGTCCAAACTTTTTAACAACATCAGCAACATGTCTTGGTTCTTCGGGATCAACAAACCCCTTTGGATCACCGCTCTTAACTGCACAAAACCTACAGGCGCGCGTGCATATTTTGCCCAAAATCATTATTGTAGCGCTCTTTCTGTTCCAGCATTCATTGATATTCGGACACCGCGCCTCCTGGCATACTGTAGAAAGATTATACTTCTTCAGAAGTGCAAAAACCTCTTTGTATTCATCACCCGAAGGTACCTTAGTTTTCAACCATACCGGTTTTTTCAAATAATTTCTGCTAGACATCGTTGCGTTAATTCTCGTCTAAAAATTATACTATAGTTGTGCACTACACTTTCTTTAACCTCTTCGATTGGAATCTCCTGCCCCAGTTCTTCCTGCATAGATGTCATCGTGACGTCTTTCATACCGCAAGGTGTAATAAGAGCAAAATTTCCCAGATCGGTATTCACATTTAGTGCAAAACCGTGGAAACTAACCCATTGCCTTACTGCAATGCCGATGGAGCATATCTTACCCTTTTGTGTCCAAACACCAACTATCTTATCCTTCTTTTCACCTCTTATATGAAAATCTGCCAGTGTTGCGATTATAACATCCTTCATCTTTTCAATAAAAGGTCTGATACCCGCAAACCCTTTTTTGACATTAACGATAGGATATCCTACAAGCTGTCCCGGGCCATGATATGTAATATCACCACCGCGCTCAATATCGTAGTACGGAATTTTCTTTTGCTCTAACGTTCGAGAAGGTATCAACAGATTTTCTTTCTTGCCACTCTTGCCCATAGTAATCACTGAATTGTGCTCTACAAGAAGCAAAACATCATCGGTCTCTCCATCCAACCTCATTCTATGAATGCGCTTTTGAAGATCCCATATTTCTTTGTAATCCCTGTATCCCAAATCAACTACATGCATTTTTATATTGGCCTTGTTCTCTGTTGTTATTTGTCTATTGTTGTACTAATAGGAATCGGTTTGGTGGGTGGCCTGTATGTTGCTTGCTCAATCTCTTCCAAAGGGATACCAAGTTCCCTTGAAAGGATTTTCGCAATGTGCCTTCGGCACCCTTTACCCTGACAAAGTCCCATAGTAACACGAATTATTCTCTTGAGATCATCCATTGTTTGATAACCTTCTTTGATTTTCTCTACGATTTCCTCTTCGGTAACATCTTCACATCGACAAATGATTTTCATACTCAATTCTATCCAAAAAATACAACCAAGTCAAGCAGATCATGAAGCTAGTTTTGTTTCCGGCGTCTAAACCCAATGTCCATCTTTTTTATTGACTGTAATCTCTTTTTGAATATGATATTGGTAATGAAATCAAGGCTCACAAACGAACGGAGAAAAAAGGTTCCATATGTTGTAATTGAGTGCCCTGAAAAAATCCCCTGTGACCCTTGTGTTGGTGCATGCCCACAAGGAGCAATTTCAATACCCGGTTCGATAATCGAACTTCCCGAAGTTGATTATGAGAAGTGCACAGGGTGTCTTTTGTGCATACCAAAATGTCCAGGGCTTGCAATATTTGTCATTGATGAAAGGCCTGATGACCACTCTATTGTGTATATACCTTACGAATTTCTGCCCCGGCCAAAAAAAGGAGAGATTGCTACCGGACTCGACCGCGAAGGCAAGAAAAGGTGTGAGGTGAAGATCGTTAAGGTTATTGATTCACCAAAATTCGACCATTGCGCAATTGTCGGATTTACTGTCCCCAAAAACCTGGCAAACGAAATCAGATTTATCAAACTCAAAAAATAACTGGCAATCTGTCTCATGCTGGTATATTTTCCTCTTCAAAAGATCTAATAATATATTCGTTGAGCTTATCAGTTCTTGTAAAGGTCTTTGAGGTTTAGCAGCATCTCTGAATTTCCATCAATATCATATCTTCTGTACGAGGAATCGTGATTCTATACGCTGATTTTTGAAATCTATCTAGGGTGGTCTGGACAAGTCACTTCACCTGTGCTTGCATTATATTTATATCGATTTCCTGTCACAGGGCAGTAAAATTCCTTATCTGAAAGATAATCCATCTCATCGAGGCTCGAAGGATATCTATTGTGTTCTGCCGCATACATCTGAATCGCTGCTTCAATACGCCTTATCTGGGTAAGGCATTGAACGCCTTTTCCCCTCTCTACTGGTGAGCCAATTACATTTTCCTCATCCTTTTTTCCGCCTTTATAGATCGTCAGTACCGCAAAAACAATAATAGCTGTGATCAGAAGCGAAAATACAATGGAAATTAATGCCATCCCTGGTCTCTTTTGAGGCCTCATAGTAAATCATTATATAAACACTTTAGCAGATTGTCAATAAGGGGCGCTTTTCTAATCAAATTGGGTCTCCTGTAAGGGTAACTTTTTCCTTGACATATGCAAGAATTTGGTTATAATACTTGCTATGATTAAATTGGATAACTTTACATTAATCGACATATCAAGGGGGTCTAATGGATCCGATTGCTGATATGTTAACGATAATTCGAAATGGATGTCGAGCCCAAAAAATAGAGGTAACTGTACCCTATTCCCGGCTTAAGACCGAAATTTTACGAGTCCTTCTTGAAGACGGTTTTATTAACAATTTCACACTTGATGCAAAGAAAAAAAAGATTACTATTATGCTGAAATATGCAAAAAACGGTGAATCAGTCATAAGAGATCTTGAGCGGATATCTAAATGTTCACGCAGGATATATGTTTCAAAAGATGAAATACCATGTGTTTTGGGTGGGTTGGGAACAGCCATTCTCACAACTTCGCAAGGAGTGCTGAGTGATCGTGAGGCACGTCGAAAAAAGATCGGTGGTGAGGTAATAGCTTATGTCTATTAGACGCAAACTCCCAACTAAGGAGGCAATGTGGCCAAGAACCGCTTCAGACCGATAACAATACCAAAGGATGTTAAAGTAAGTCTTACCGATTCTGCTTTAAAGGTACAGGGTCCTCTCGGTACACTCGAGATGGAAATTAGCTCAAAAGTTGTTGTTCAAGTACAAGAAGACAAGATTTTAGTAAAAAATCGCGAAAACAGCAAGACATCATCAGCTCAGCAAGGAACAATGCGTTCCTTAATCGTGAACCTAATAACTGGTGTTATCAAAGGATTTGAAAAAACGCTAATAATCCAAGGAACAGGATATCGTGCCCAAATGAGCGGCTCACGTCTCCAACTCTTTCTCGGTTATTCTAAACCAAAAACAATCGTGTTCCCAAAAGAGATAAAATGCGAATTAAAGCTAGTAAAAAGTGCAGATAAAGGTGATTTAACATATATAACCATAAGAGGTATTAATAAACAATTAGTCGGCGACGTGTCTGCCAAAATAAGGAAAAGCCGCCAACCTGATCCCTATAAACATAAAGGCGTAAGATATGCAAATGAAGTTATCAGAAAGAAAATCGGGAAGCGAGCAATCGTTCAGGCATAAGGAGATTGAATGAAGAAATTGATTGGTCGAAAAAGACGACATCTGAGAATAAGAAAACACATGATAGGAACTAAGGAAAAACCACGTCTTTGTGTATTTCGTAGCAACCGATATATTTATGCACAAATCATCGATGACATGTGCCAAAAGGTGATGTTCAGTGTATCTTCAATGGGCGACAAAAAAATCGGCAAGAAGAGAAAAACCGAAGCTGCGCTTGAAATTGGAAAAAAGCTTGGCGAACTCGCCCTTAAGAAAGGAATTAAGAAAGTGGCTTTCGATCGTGCGGGATACAAATATCATGGCCGTGTCAAGGCATTAGCTGACGGCGCTCGTGAAGCAGGATTAAAATTCTAAAGGAGGTCGCGTGTTCGAAAGTACTGAAACTTTTATTGAGAAGGTAGTCGAATTGAAAAGAGTAATCAAAGTTGTAAAAGGAGGGAAGAGATTAAAATTATATGCGTGTGTTGTTGCGGGTGATGGAGCTGGGAGTATCGGTATCGGCCATGCAAAATCATCTGAGGTAGCCAGGGCCATAAAAAAAGCAACCGTGATTGCAAAAAAAACAATGGTGAAAGTTGATGTCACGGGAGGTACCATACTTCATCCAGTTAAGGGAAAATTCTCTGCAAGCAATGTCATACTGAAACCTGCTCTAACTGGTACTGGCATTATTGCATCAAACCCAGTACGGGCGGTCTGCGAGGCAGTAGGAATCAAAAATATTCTTACCAAATCCTTAGGCTCGAACAACCCTACTAATCTCGCCAGTGCAACAATCAATGCCCTGAAATCGATCAGATCAGTTGCGACAGTTGCGGAAATGCGTAACAAACCGATAGAATATTTCGAAAGGAAGAAATATGAAAAAGATAAAGGTGATACTGAAAAAGAGCCCAATAAATAAAATAAAAAAACACAAATTAACACTGAAAGCCCTTGGACTTACAAAAATAGGCAAATCGAGGATATTCCCGGATAATAAGGCTGTTCGCGGTATGATCAATAGAATAGCCTACATGCTTGAAGTGAAGGAATTAAAGGATGAAACTAAGTGACTTAAAGCCTCCAAAAGGCGCAACAAAAAAATCAAAGCGTGTCGGCTGCGGACCTGGATCGGGACATGGCAAAACATCAACAAGAGGACAGAAAGGCGACAGGTCAAGATCAGGGTATCGTGTGAAACTCGGCTATGAAGGTGGACAGATGCCTATTACACGTAGAATTCCGAAAAGAGGGTTTATTCATATTTTTAAAGAAAATTACGAAATTGTAAATCTTGAACTATTGAGTAAATTAGAACCCAATACTGTGGTAACGCCAGCATTGTTAAAAGAAAAAAAGATGATCAAAGGCAAATATAAACTGAAAATTCTTGGGCAAGGAGAAATCTCGATTCCTCTAACCGTAAGGGCACACAAATTTTCGAAAACTGCCCAGGACAAGATAATTAAGGCAAAAGGAAAAATAGAAAAAATTCGATGATTTCGACATTCCAGAATATTTTTAAAGTTCCTGATTTAAAAAAGAAATTAGCCTTCACTTTATTTGCTGTAGCAGTGTACCGTCTTGGCGCTCATTTACCTCTTCCAGGAATAAATGCTCAGGCATTAGGACTCTTAATGCAACAATTAAAACAACAAGGATCTATATTCGGCATGTACGATATATTTGTCGGTGGTGCATTATCAAGAGCCGCAATTCTCTTCTTGGGTGTTATGCCTTATATCTCGTCTTCAATTATATTCCAACTCATCGGCTCAGTATTTCCGCAGATTGAAAGATTACAACGCGACCAAGCGGGACGAAGAAAAATCACTCAATACACAAGATATCTTACCGTGGGTTTAGCAGCATTTCAAGCAATCAGCATTGCCATATTTTTGGAATCTCAGAAATTTACCGGCGCTGCAGGAGAAATGTCTATCGTCTATAATCCAGGATGGACTTTCCGTCTTACCGCCATGCTAACATTGACATGTGGTGCCATCTTTGCTATGTGGATCGGTGAACAAATAACTGAAAAGGGAATCGGCAATGGTATTTCTTTCCTCATTTTCATAGGTTGTCTTGAAGAATATCCTGTCTATTTTCTTCGGACAGCGCAACTCGTCATAACTCAAGGTTTGTCACTAATAAATCTAGTTCTTGTCATTGTTATAATGGTGGGTATTGTCGCAGCAGTGATTATCATGACCCAAGCCACACGTCGTATCCCTGTCCAATATCCGAAGCGAATAGTTGGTCGAAGAATGTATGGTGGACAATCCACATTCCTCCCGCTCAGAGTTAACACCGCTGGAGTGATACCTATCATCTTTGCTCAATCCTTGGTTGTTTTCCCTGGCACTGTATCTGCATTTGTACCCGCACTTAAACGACTCACAGAAATTTTCAGACCGGGTTTTTGGGGTTATGATATCCTTTTCTTCTTCCTTATTGTCTTCTTTACTTATTTTTATACTTCTATCGTGTTCAACCCTTCTGAAATGGCAGACAACATGAAACGTTATGGTGGTTTTATTCCTGGCATAAGACCAGGTCCAAGGACTGCTAACTACATCGATGATGTTTTGTCAAAGATAACACTACCTGGTGCCCTATTTCTGGGTTTTATCGCCCTTGTCCCTTGGTATTTAATCAATTTCTTGAATGTCCCCTTCTATTTTGGAGGAACAACGCTTCTAATCATTGTAGGTGTGGCATTAGACACATTACAGCAAATTGAATCACAATTGATGATGTATCATTACGAAGGTTTTATGAAACGTGGAAAAATCAGAGGGAGGCGATGAGAATTTTGCTTTTTGGTCCTCCCGGAGTCGGAAAAGGTACGCAGGCTGATCTGTTATCTAAAAAGTATAATTTCATTAAATTCTCGATGGGTGACATACTCCGCGAAACAGTATCTAAGAAAAGATCATCCAATATTGAAGAAATAGAGAGATTTTTGAAGCGTGGAGAACTAGTTCCAGATGAAATAGTCTTTGATCTGGTGGAGAATTTTCTAATCAAGAACAGGAATTCAAACATCCTGTTTGATGGTTTCCCCAGAAATTTAAATCAGGCTCACATTTTGAACAAAAGTTTGGTTCACCTTGGTTTATCACTTGAGCTCGCATTGGAATTACATCTTGACGAAGAAGAAATTATCAAGAGACTAATAAATCGAAGATCTTGTCCGAAGTGTGGGAGAATTTATAATTTCATAACTGATCCACCAAAGTCAAATGGAGTATGTGATCAGTGCAATATCGAATTAGTCAAAAGGGCCGACGATGATGAACAGATTATTAGAAAAAGACTACATGTTTATGAAAAACAAACACGTGCCTTAGTTGATTATTATAAATCGTCCAGTATTTATTGTCAGGTAGATGCTTCAGGAATGCAAAACGAAGTTTTTGAAAATATTTCAAAAATTATAGATGCCTATACCAATAAAAGATGAGCAGGCGATTAAAAAAATTGCCATTGCCGGTAATATCATATTTGAAATCTTCTCTGCAATTGACAAAATGGACCTAAGTAGTATGCGTACTATAGAATTAGATCAGAAAATTGATATGATGATTAGAGCCCACGGCGCGATACCTACTTTCTTGAATTATCGTGGTTTCCCTAGAAGTTCCTGCATCTCGCTCAACAATGAAATTGTGCATGGCATACCAGATGATCGTAAAATCAGAGAAGGTGACCTTGTGAAAATAGATGTAGGGGTGACTTATCAGAAGTTTATTGCTGATGCTGCGAAAACCTTTGCTGTCGGTGAAGTACCTGAGCATATAAAAAAATTGCTGAACGTCACAAAAGAAGCCTTAAGAGGCGGTATTGGGATGGCAAAAAGTGGTAATAAAATTGTTGATATCTCTCGAACTGTGCAGACTATTGTCGAAAGAAGTGGTTTTAGTGTTGTACGTGAGTTAACTGGTCATGGTGTTGGAGAAGCATTACATGAGGAACCTATAATTCCTAATTTTGTAAGCAAGCAATCAGATGTCACTATAGCCCCTGGTATGGTCTTTGCAATTGAGCCAATGGTAAATGTAGGTGATTATGATGTTATAACTGCGCAAAATGGGTGGACAGTTCTAACAAAAGACAATTCGTTATCTTGTCATTATGAAGACACGATCGCGATTCTTGAAAAGGGTAACATAAATCTAACAAGGGTGGCGGAAAGTTGATATGGCAAGAAAAGATCTAATCCAAACAGAAGGTACCATTATTGAAACCCTTCCTAACGCGATGTTTCGTGTCGAATTGGACAACGGTCATAAGGTGCTCGCTCATGTCTCTGGGAAGATGCGGATGAGCTACATAAAAATACTTCCTGGAGATAGAGTTTTGCTTGAGCTATCACCATACGACCTGTCTCGTGGGAGAATTGTCTGGAGATATAAATAAGAAGATTTAAGACGGTACAGAATAATGAACGATGCAAATCAGAGCAAACGCTTATGCGATCTTGGTTCAAGAAAGGCTTGATTTTGTTTCAGAATCCTGTATAATTGTGTTTATATTAAGGAGAAATCTTGAAAGTTAAGGCTTCAGTTAAAAAGAGATGCATTTCTTGTCGTATCATTAAACGGAAAGGTGTTGTTATGGTGATATGCAAAAATCCGCGACACAAACAACGACAAGGATGATTACAATGATTACTACAACAACCCATGAATTTAAGAGCATAATAACGTTGACGGCCACAAAAATTAACGTTCGTTCATGGCAATATACATCTCTATCTGATTTCCAAAAGGAGGTCTATGGCTAGAATTTCAGGTGTTGATCTACCCCCAAATAAAAAGGTAGAATATGGACTTACAGCGATTTTTGGCATTGGTCTCCATACTGCTCAAAAAATCATAGCCCATATAGGCATTGATCGTTCAAAAAGAATTAAAGAACTGAATGAAGAGGAAATCACCAAAATCAGAAAATTGATTGAATCGGAATACAAAGTAGAAGGTGCCCTACGAGCAGAGATCGCCGGTGATGTGAAAAGACTTATTGATATCGGAAGCTATCGTGGACTAAGACATAAGCTGGGACTACCCGTTAGAGGCCAGCGCACAAGGACAAATGCCCGTACAAGAAAAGGTAAGAAAAAAACGGTAGCAGGTAAACCAGGTCCAGTGGGTAAGAAATGAAGAAAAAAGTGCGACCAAAAACAGGCAAAAGCAGAGTTAAACCGATTAGGCGTAAAAAGGGTGTCAGGACAGAGCAAATCGGAATTGCAAATATATTCGCTTCCTTCAACAACACGATCGTTTCCATCTGTGATAGCAAAGGAAATGTTCTCTGTTGGTCTTCAGGAGGAAAAATCGGATTCAAAGGAACCAAGAAAGGCACTGCTTATGCAGCCCAACAATGTGCTGATGCAGTTGCGAGAGAGGCACAGTCACTTGGTCTTAAACGAGTTGAAGTCAGGATAAAAGGACCGGGACCTGGTCGAGAAGCAGCAATCAGAACACTACAAACTGTGGGATTAATAATTACTGCTATCAAAGATGTTACACCTTTACCGCACAATGGCTGCCGACCTCCAAGACGAAGGAGGGTCTAGAAATGGCACGATATATCGGCGCAAAATGCAAAATATGTCGTCGTGAGGGTGAAAAACTCTTTTTGCGCGGTAGCCGCTGTTATACAGATAAATGTGCTTTTACTCGAAGAGGATACCCACCAGGAAGCCATGGCAAGGTGGGAAGGCGGAAACTTACATCATACGCCATCCAGTTACGAGAAAAGCAAAAGGTCAAAGCAATCTACGGCGTCTTAGAAAAACAATTCCGTAAAATCTTTCGTGATGCGACAAGCAAAGCGGGTAATCCTGGGGAAAATCTTCTAATAGCGTTGGAAAGACGGGTTGATAACATTGTTTACCAACTTGGCATTGCTTCTTCAAGAACCCATGCACGGCAGTTGATCAAACATGGTCATATCTTAATAGATGGGAAAAAAGTTGATGTCCCGTCATATGCTGTAAAGGTTAATCAAGTAATAAAAGTCGCCGATGCACAGAAGAAAAATCCATTAATCAAGAAAGCGCTTGAAGAACGTGATCCAGAGAAGATAGTAAGTTGGCTAAAACTCGATAAAGAAAATATTTCAGGGACAGTAATAAGACTACCTAAACGTGAGGATATCACATTGCCGATTCAAGAAAATTTAATAGTTGAATTATATTCAAAGTAGAGGGAGATTATGGCTTTAAAACCCCTTGTTATGCCAAAAAAAATTGACATTGACAAAGAAGTAACAACAGACAATTTTGGCCGTTTCGTACTCACACCTTTGGAACGTGGTTTTGGCCTAACAATCGGAAATTCAATGAGGAGAATACTTTTGTCGTCAATTCAAGGATCAGCGATTACACGTATTAGAATTGGTGACATCTTACAGGAATTTTCTACAATTCCTGGTGTGTATGAAGATGTTGTAGAAATCGTTCTTAATCTAAAGAAAGTTCGTGTGAAACTATTAACTGATGGACCAACCACACTAAATCTGAAAATACGAGGAAAAAAGGAATACACTGCAACAGATATAGATAAGAATCCCGATGTTATAATTGCAACACCCAAACAAAAAATACTGACTGTGACTGAAACCAAAGTCAATCTCAACATGGAGATGATTGTTGAAGCTGGTCGCGGTTATGTACCGTCTGAAATGTTAAAACACTCAGAGGCACCCATTGGCACGATATTTATTGACGCAATATTCAGCCCTGTCCTTGCAGTGAACTTCGATGTCAAAGACACTCGCGTAGGAACAAAAACGGACTATGATCACCTCGTAATTGAGGTTAAAACTGATGGTACAGTCACTCCTATTGAAGCAATCGTCGAAGCCTCAAGTCTTCTAAAGCATCACCTATCATTCATCACAAATCTCGGAGTGGAACCGCAATTCACATCCAAGGAGCAGTTGGATGCTGAACATCGGCGCATTAGGGAGACATTGAAAAGAAGCATCGACGAACTCGAAATATCAGTCAGGGCATCAAACTGTCTGAAAAATGAAAATATAAAAACGATCGGTGATCTTGTAAAAAAGAACGGCAAGGAATTGTTGACTTACGAGAATTTCGGACGCAAGTCACTCAAAGAGCTCGAGAAAAATCTGGCAAAAGTAGGATTACATCTAGAAATGAATGTGGATAAATATCTGAAAGAAGATATATGAGGCATGGTAGGCGAGTAAAGAAATTAGGGAGAACAAAAGAGCATCGGAGTGCTTTGCTTAAAAATTTATGTCGCTCCCTATTCATCTTTGAGAAAATCAAAACTACCTTACCAAAGGCCAAAGTTACAAAGAAATTAGCAGAACATTTGATAGAATTTGCCAAGAAGAACGATCTTGCAGCAAAAAGAGCTATCTATCGCTTCATCCCAGATCATAAACTTGTGAAAATAATCTGCGACGAAATCGGCCCGAATTTCGAAAATCGCCATGGTGGTTATACAAGAATTTACCGCCTCGGACCACGGTTGGGCGATGGCGCTGAAATGGCCATTCTGGAACTTGTTGAGCAAAGCGATCCATCAGCAGTAGTATTGAGAAGGAAGCTGATTGAACGCCGTAAACTGGTTGACGTCAAAGAGAAAGAAAAGAAAAAGAAAACAAAATTGAAAAAAGGGAAGATAGTTAAAGAACCAAAAAAAGATACGCGGGCCGCGAAAATAGCAAAAAAAGTAAAAACAAAAAAGAAAAGCAAAGAGAAAAAAGAAAAAAAAACGTAGGTGGTTGATTAAAGGCTAGCTGCGGTCACCACGTAATACAAAAAAAGCTGTTTTAGAATGTGCGATCTACTTGTTATCCAAACATTCTTTGGACTATCTCATTACCTTCACACGACTTTCTATAATTAGATATTATTGAAAACATCAAATCCTTGCACCCGTCTCTTGACAAATTCTCTTTTCCTCATATAATAATACAGAAAGGTTCGATTCAAGAATCATGAGTAGACAAAAGGCATGAATAGAGATAAAAAACCAATAGAAGAACTTATAAAAGAGCTAGCAAAATCACAACAGCAGACATCAGAGTTGCAACAAGAAATAGCTTTTACTATGAAGATGATAAATACATCTCCAACTTTCATACTCACTATAAACCCTGACGGCAAAACACTATTGATGAATGAAACAATGCTTAATAACTTGGGGTATACTACAGCAGAGGTCGTTGGCAGAGATTATTTAAACACATTTATTGCTGAAAAAGATCGTGCAACAGCTGCTAAAGTCTTTGAAACGTTGGTGCAGAAAAAAGTATCGAAAGTTAACGAAATCTACATGTTAACCAAAACTGGCGAAGAACTACTGGTCGAATGGCATTGCACCCCAGTTTTAAAAGAAGATGGCGCAATTGATTACATCTTTGGTATTGGCATTGATATCTCTAAGCGAAAACAGGTTGAAAAAACAGTTCGCAATGGAGAAGAAAAATATCGAACATTGATCGAACAGTCATTGCAAGGAATATTGATTGTCCAAGACTTTCACATCGTATTTGCGAACAAATCCATGGCTGAAATCACCGGGTATACTATAGACGAACTACTATCCCTACCACCAGAAAAAGTGAGGGCAATGATCCACCAAGATGATCAAGCATTGGTCTGGGGACGTTTTAAGGAACGTTTAGAAGGTAAAGAAGTCCCTCCGCGTTATGAGTATCGTGGCATTCGAAAAGATGGATCCACACGGTGGCTTGAAGTGCACGCCAACCGCATTGAGTACAAAGGCAAACCAGCTATACAAGGAATTCTATTGGACATCACCCAGCGCAAACAAACTGAGAACGCATTACATGAATCCGAAGAGAAATTCAGAATGTTAGCGGAACAATCTCCAAATATGATTTTTATCAACAAAGGAGGCAAGGTAGTATATGCAAATAAGAGATGTGAAGAAATGATGGGATATACAAGGAAGGAATTCTATTCGCCCGATTTTGATTTCCATAATCTGATCGCACCAGAATCAAGAGGAATCATCGAATCAGCCTTTGCAGCACATATGTCTGGTAAAGAGGTCGAACCGTATGAATATACGCTCCTCACCAAAGAAGGCAATAGCATTGAAGCAATAATCACATCGAAATTGATTGACTACGGTGAAGATAAAGCAATTCTTGGAATTATAACCGATATCACCGAACGTAAGAAAGTGGAGGAAGAATTAAAGAGTGCCGAAAAAAAGTTTAGAGAACTTTTTGACAGTGCAGGCGATGCAATCTTTATCCACGATTTTGACGGACAATTCTTGGAAGTAAACAAGACTGCATGTGAACGTCTAAATTACACAAAAGATGAGTTGTTGCAGATGACCCCCATGGATATTGAGACGCAAGAATTTGCTGAATCGCTTCCTGACCGAATAAAGGAAGTCATAGAAAAAGGTTCTGTCTTTTTTGAAACTGTTCATCTATCAAAGGATGGCAGAGCCATTCCGATTGAGCTAAGCGCTAGACCCGTCGATTTCCAAGGCAAACCTGCAATTTTAAGTGTTGCCCGAGATATTAGCGATCGAAAGACTACAGCGGAAAAACTTAAACAAAGTCTCCAGAAGTTGGAAACAACGATCGAGAACACTCTTCAGGCAATGGCGAAAATATTGGAAACAAGAGATCCTTATACAGCGGGTCATCAGCAAAAAGTTGCTGCTTTGGCCCTGGCTATTGCGCAAGAAATGAAACTTCCAGCTGATCAAGCAAAAGCACTGAATGTTGCAGCATTAGTTCATGACATCGGCAAAATCTATGTACCGGCAGAGATTCTCAGTAGGCCTACAAAACTGAGCGAATCTGAATTTGCACTTATTAAAACTCACCCTACAGTGAGTCACGATATTTTGAAAACGATAGAGTTCCCCTGGCCAATCGCTAAAATCGTGCTCCAGCATCATGAAAGATTGAATGGTTCTGGATATCCTCAACAACTTAAAGGAGAAGAGATCGTCTTTGAAGCACGGATCCTTGCTATTGCTGATGTAGTAGAGGCCATGTCTTCTCATCGCCCATACCGACCAGCTCGAACATTACAGGAGACATTGGAAGAAATAATTAAAAACAAAGGAATCCTCTATGATCCTGAGATTGCGGATGTTTGCATAAAACTTTTGAAAGAAAAACGTTTCGGATTTGAAGCGTATAAATGACACAGCACTTACGTTAAGCATGCAAAAATACATCCGTCCATTCAATTGTTTTAATCAATGCTATTAATCACTACATTATCTTATCAAAAAGCTTGACTTTTTGACTCATCTGTTGTATATTACTACTGAGAACACAAGATTACACTCTTGTGAGCAAGCGATGCTTACTAAAGAAGACGCAGACAAAGCAGCAAAAATAACCGGTAAGGCGAGAGGTGCGGTTTTCCAAACCGATGCCGAGTATATCAAGAGAAAATGTGGTCCAGATGGGATAAATAAAGCAAAAGCATTATTAAAACAATTAGGCTATCCAATTGAATACAGTAATATCAATGCTTTGGATTGGTATCCTCTCGGTTTACGGCTAATTTCTTTTCTTGCATTCAAAGAGATATTTGAATGGCAGGAAGCAGATTTTAAGAATATGGGTAATGAGGCACCTAAATATTCATTTATTGTGAAACTAATGATGAAATTTTTTATCTCACCTCGCATCGCCTTTAGCCACGCCCCTGATTATTGGGTAAAACATTATAGTGTTGGCGTGCTCGAAGCTACTGAGTTTAATGAAGAAAAAAACTATGCGATTACACGACTCAAAGATTTCAATGTTCATTCTATTTACTGCAGATACCTCGAAGGTTACTTTCAAAAGCTCTTTCAACTCATGCTGCCTAACAAAAATGTGAAGATAAAAGAAACAAAATGTGTTTTTAGCAACGATGATTACCACGAATTTCGAGTCGAATGGAGAAATTAATGTGAACGAAAGAAGTACAAACTTTAGCGCAAAAGAGTTGGTGGAATTAGAGAGTTACATTACTGATATATGGCAATTTCTGCCCTTACCTATAGCATATCTGACACCTATTGGTGTCATTGTTGACGCGGACGAGGCCTTCGAAAAGTTTCTTGGTCAACCAAAAGACAAAATAATTGGTAGCCTCCTAACTGATTTGTGCCAGCAGCACGGGGAAATAATACAAATACAAAAGGAAACGTTCGAAAAAGATCAGGTCAAAAACTGCGAATGCACATTGACTATAAAAGAGAAAAAAGAAATTCCTGTCAGCATTTCTACATTAGTTAGGAAAGATGAATCCGGTGAGGCAATTGGTTATTTCATCGCCTTTGTTGATCTAACAGAACAGAAGCTTTCTGAAGAGAAATATCGCGCTGCCGTGGAGCAAAGTGTGGAAAGCATTTATATATTAGATTACGAAACGAAACAAGTTCTCGAAGCAAATACATCACTTCAAGATATACTTGGCTACACCGGCAAAGAGCTTAAGCAACTCACAGTCTATGATTTTGTGGCGCACCCTCGCCAAGATATCGATACGAAAATTGACGAGGTAATAAAGAAAAAACGCGTACATTTAGGTGAAAGGCATTATCGCCGTAAAGATGGATCATTAGTTGATGTAGAGGTCAGCGCTAGTCATATCACCTATGGCAGTAAAAAAGCGATATCTGTTGTCTCTCGCAATATAACCGAACGCAAAAAGGCGGAACAAGATATTAAGAGAAGCCTCAATGCACTAGAAGAAACAATTGAAAGCACAATCGAAGCAATGGCACGGGTAGTAGAGACAAGAGATCCTTATACTGCTGGACATCAACGTAGAGTAGCGAATTTGGCATATGCAATAGCCAAGGAAATGAATCTACCGGAGAAACAGATCAACGGCATCAAAATGGCATCACTTATTCATGACGTTGGCAAATTGTATGTTCCTGCCGAAATTCTTGTTAAGCCTACCAAATTAACCGAGATTGAGTTTGGTATGGTAAAAACTCACCCGCAAGTCGGCTATGAAATACTAAAGACAATAAAATTTCCCTGGCCTGTTGCTGATATAATATTGCAACACCATGAACGATTCAATGGTTCTGGATATTTGCAAGGACTCACAAATAAGGATATTCTTCTTGAAGCAAGAATTTTAGCGATTGCTGATGTAGTTGAGGCAATGTCATCGCATCGTCCGTACCGGCCAGCACGTGGGATGAAAGCAACATTAGAAGAAATAGAAAACAATAAAGGTATCCTTTACGACCCTGAAATAGCCAATATTTGTATAAAGCTCTTTAAAGAAAAAAACTTCGAGTTTGATTTAAAAATCGATTAGTAATAGTCGTTCAAAATAAGTCTTTGCAATCTTTCTTGTATTACTGCCTGTCTGAGATATCGCGCAATGAAGATTTCATAAAAACTCTCTTTGAAATAACTTGACTTTACATCTCCATTTATTATAATGGTATGAATCATAAGCTAAAGGGACCCGATGTTTAACGATCTAAAACCTATGCTCTCTAAAGCAGATGCTGATTATGCAGATCTCCGATACGAGATCAAGAAAGAAGTAAAAATCGGTTTTAACGGTAAGGAGTTGACGCATATCAGCGCTAACTCAACTGACGGCTATGTCTTAAGAATCTTAAAAAATGGCGGGTTATCGTCAATCGCTTTCACGAAAAAGAGTGATTCTGAAAAAGCTTTTAAGACTGCCGAAGAAAATGCGCATCTAATTTCGAAAAACCTTAATAAACCCATTAAATTCACTAAAACTGAAGTCGTAAAGGGATCCTTCTTGCCAAAGATCAAAGAGGATCCTCGATATATTTCAATCGATGAAAAATATGAACTCACCAAAAAATATAACGGCCTGCCCCTCAACAGTCCGAAGATTGCGACCACAAACATGGTTTATCAAGAAATCATCCGCGATAAATACTATATTAATACTGATGGCAGTGAGATAAACGAAGATTTGGTAACGACAAAAATCCATGGTTACATAGTGAGCAAAAATGGTTCTCTTGTTCAAAATGTGCGCGTGGGTGTTGGAGGAAGTAACGGTTTCGCGATCTTAAGAAATCGAGAAGAAGAATTTGAGCATAAGACACGTATTGTGCTTCAATTATTAAACGCAAAACCGGTTAAGGCGGGTGTTTATAATGTAATTTTGAATCAAGGCCTGGCAGGTCTATTCACACATGAAGCATTTGGTCACTTTTCTGAGGCAGATCTCATTGAAGATCATCCGTCAATAAGAAGGAAGATGAAAATAAATGCCCGATTAGGGAATGACATAGTCACCATCATAGATGATCCAACAAGAAGCAATCAACTGGGCTTTTATCAGTACGACGATGAAGGCATTAAGGCACAACCAACTCTTCTGCTAAAAAATGGCGTTCTCGTTGGAAGATTGCATTCAAGAAGAACAGCAAGCGCTTTTGATGAGCCTCTAAATGGTCACTGTGTTGCTGAAGACTACCGTTATGCACCAATCGTGAGGATGGGCACTATCTTCATTCAACCTGGTGAGAATAACCTCGATGAACTTGCAATGAACCTCAAAGATGGGTTATATCTTCTCGATGCAAAAGGTGGACAAACGAGTGGTGAGAATTTTACCTTCGGTGCTCAATATGGATACATCATAAAAGACGGTAAAATTTGTGAAATGATCCGCGATATTAATATTTCCGGTAATCTATACAAAACATTAATGAATATAAGTGCAGTAGGTAACGATTTAGTCTTAAGTCAAATCGGTGGTTGCGGCAAAGGACAAATAAATATTCGTTCATGTCACGGTGCTCCTCATATACTGATCAAAAACGTAATCATTGGAGGAGTATAGATGGAAAAACTGCTAGAAATAGCCAAGGAGAAATGCGATCAGGTCGAAATATACTCGCTGAATCAGATTGTTGATGTTGCCATATTTGAGAATGCGAAACTCAAGGATATTAGTAGCAGTGCACAATCTGGTGTAAGTTTGAGGATAATAGAAGATAATACTCTAGGATTTGCATATACAAAAAATTTAATTGATCGTGAAGAATTACTTCTGAACAGTTTAGATTCTCTGAAAGGTGGCGTTGAGGCTACATTTGATTTTCCTACAGCCAGAGATCTGCCAGTAGTCAATACTTATCATCCATCCATCGAAGACCTCACTGCTACACCAATAGTCGATGAATGTAATAGGATATCGCACTATATCGCATCAAAAACTCAAGGACAGATCAACATCTCTGCGGGGCGTGTTGTGGACGAAATCGGGTTGTTAAACAGTTCAGGTACGAATGTGAACTCTAAGACATCGCTCTGCTTTTTCAATATATCGATATTATATCCACTTTCATATGCGTCGGTCCATCGTACATTATACTTGAAAATGTTTGAACACATTGAAAGCAATTATCTAGATTTCATCATCGACATCTACAACGAATCAGTCAAACCGGTGGATGCGAAAGGAGGAAAAATTAAAGTACTTTTCATGCCAGAAGCACTATACGTACTGATGTGGCGAATTCAGAGTGCGACAAGCGGCGAAAGCATCTACCAGAAAGAATCTCCGCTCGATGGCAAAATCGGGCAAAAAATTCTCGACCCTCAATTGACTATATACAACGATCCGCTTAATGATAAAACACCTGGTGCACGAACATTCGATGATGAAGGAACACCATGTTGCCATTTTCCTATTGTTAAGATGGGAGTCCTGCAGAATTTCTATTTCGATCTGAATTATGCAAAAAAAATGAACACACATCCTACAGGTCACGGTTTCAAAACCGCCAGGTGGTCCAGTGAAGTTGTTTCACTAACACCAACACCTTCACTTCAACATCTTCATGTAAAGCCGGGCACATTCTCTTTTGCAGAATTAATAAAATCGATTGATGAGGGGATTGTTGTCGCTGGTGCCTTGGGTGCACATAGCGGCAATATTCTGAATGGCGATTTTTCCATCGGCCTTTCTCCAGGTTTTTACGTCAGAAATGGTGAAATAACAGGACACGTAAAGGATGTCATGGTTGCTGGAAATATTTATGACACAATGAAACATATAATCGGCATTGAAGATACTCTTCACCAAACAGCGTTTGGTAATTTCCCAGCAATTTTATTTGACAGAGTAAGTGTGGTGACAAACCACTGAATATAACGTGAATCTCTTTAAGGGGTTCTTAAGCAAGGAGGTTATAATATGTTATCAATAATGCCGATAGGTATAGGTAAGCTAAGTAAAGAAAATGTGGACAAAGAAATATTGAGAACAGGGATAATTGCTGAGTTAGATGCAATTAATCTATATGAACAACTTGCAGCAATGGCTAATGATGATGATATTAAAAATGTCATTCTCGACATAGCAAAGGAGGAAAAAACACATATGGGAGAGTTTCAAGCACTTCTCTTGAAGTTCGACAAAGAGCAGGTAAAGGAATTAGAAAGTGGTAGGAAAGAAGTTAAAGAACTCACGGAATAAAACAAGCAATTCATCAATTTCATAAGATTGTAATGTACGATGTTAAATTACTTAAATTTATAGCTATGTGCATAGTACTTTTGCTTTTTCCTATAAGCCTCTGCGGTTTTTTCTACAATAATGTGCGTTATCCACAAACAGAAAAAATCAGCGTGGTTGATACACTTCATGGAAACGTGGTCACCGACAACTTTCGCTGGCTCGAGAAGAATGATGATCCAAGAGTCGACGACTGGATAGCAGCTCAAGAAGAAATGGCACGATATATCCTTGATAATTTGCCGCAACGCACTTGGCTGATTGAGCAATTCAACAAATTGTGGAGATATGATAATAAAGGCACACCAAATGAGGTAATAGATGGCGATAGAATCTTCTATTGGGCAATAGAAAAAGATTGGGAGCGCCGCGCATACTATTATCAGGAAAGCGAATTAGCACAACCGATCTTACTGCTCAATCCTAATGAATGGGGGGTGAAAACATTAAGTTTCTGGCAACCTTCTCGAGACGGCAAATACATTGCCTATGGCGTTGCTGAGGCAGGGAATGAACAACCAATTATCAAAATTATGGACATTACTAGCAAAAGAATACTGTCTGATTCACTCAAAGGTTGGCGACAGTATGGTGTATCCTGGCTTCCGGACAACTCGGGATTCTATTATTCAGCTTGTCCTTTAAAGGGTGAAATTCCTGAAGGAGAAGAGTACTATTGGCGTACTGTTTACTTACATAGATTAGGAACGCCACCATCTCAAGACATCAAGGTTTTCTATAGCGAGGAAACAAAGGAATATCATCATGGCTCACAAGTTACTGAAGATGGCAAATATGTTCTTTTTTATAGAAGTAAGTTCAATAGAAATGAAATCTATCTGAAGAAATTAGGTTGTGATGACACTTTGAATCCGATAGTAACTGGGTTTGATGCTCAGTACTCCATCGAAGTCATAGAAGACAAACTTATTATTTGGACAGATTTGGATGCACCAAAAGGTAAGGTGTACGTTACGGATGTTAATAAACCAGCAAAAGAGAACTGGAAGGAATTGATTTCTGAAACAGTTGATAATCTTCTCTTCATAACAGGTATCGCAGGACATCTCTATGCAGTCTATTCTCACAATGCATATACTGTCATCAAGATATATACATTAGATGGAGAATTTGTCAGAGAACTCCCTTTGCCCTCAATCGGAAGCGCATCAATAGCCGGGCATTGGTCAAAGCCCGATGTCTGGGTTACTTTCTCATCATTTACTTACCCTCGTACTATCTTCAAATATGATTTTGAAAGAAATAGAGTTGATCTCTATTACCGTCCAGAATTAGATGTTGATGTTTCAAAATATGTTACAGAACAGGTCTGGTATGAATCAAAAGACGGTACTGATATTTCCATGTTCATAGTTCATCGTAAAGATATGAAAAAGAATGGAGCAAATCCTTTATATTTAACAGGATACGGTGGTTTCAATATTCCAATCGAACCATGGTTCTCAACGACATATACAATTTGGCTTGATGCAGGGGGTGTTGTGGCTATTCCGAACCTTCGCGGAGGCGGAGAATATGGCAAGGAATGGCATGAGGCTGGTATGCTCCACAGAAAGCAGAATACATTTGATGATTTCATTGCTGCTGCTGAATGGTTGATTGCGAATAAATACACAAATTCAGACAGACTCGCGATTGGAGGCGCAAGCAACGGAGGATTGCTTGTTGGTGCAGCAACTGTACAGAGACCAGATTTGTTCAAGGTAGTAAACTGTGCAGTACCGTTGCTTGATATGCTCAGATATCACAAATTCTGCTATGCCAACATCTGGGCAGAAGAATATGGTAGTGCTGAAGATCCCGAGCAGTTCAATTACCTCATCAAATACTCTCCGTATCACAATGTCAAAGACGGAACCCAATATCCAGCAATCATTCTTGTAGGTAGTGAAAATGATGCGCGTTGTTATCCCCTGCACGCGATGAAAATGGCTGCGAGGATGCAAGAAGCAAATCCTGACGGTAAGCCCGTCTTACTGTTAATCGAGAAAGAATCCGGCCATGGCGGAGGAACCACATTGTCAGCAAGGATTGGACAGCAAGCAGATGTATGGGCATTTTTGATGGATAATGTGGGAATGAATCCTAACGATAAGCAATAATCTTTTTCTGTTGGGCCATTCAGCTAATCACTGAATCAGTTAACACATTCATAATTAAATATCATCTATATATTCTCCGAGTTATTGGCAATCGTTGACATAAAATTGGATTAAGATATAATAAGATGATGACAATAAAACAATTGATCGTTGGTAGTCTACAAACAAATTGCTATATTTTAAAATCCAATAAGACAGGTATTATCATTGATCCCGGGGCTGAGTCGAAGAAGATTATCGAAGCGGTTTCAGATTTAAAAATACAACTCATCCTAGCAACACACAGACATTACGATCATATAGATGCCCTCGATGACGTGAAAAAGGCGATCGGTGCAAAAGCAGCGATTCATCCATTTGACTGGGTTGATGGATTCGATATAAAACTTGAAGACGGTCAAAAGATCGCATTCAACGAGGAGGAGATCACCGTAATACATACACCCGGACATACGCCAGGGGGTTGCTGTTTTCTCCTCGGTAATAACCTTTTTTCCGGCGATACCCTGTTCCTCGGTGGTCTGGGTAACACCTCGTTTCCAGGTGGCGATGAACAAGCAATCTTCAAAAGTATAAAAGAAAAATTGCTTGCCTTAAGCGATGAAACCAAGGTCTATCCAGGGCATGGACCTGCAACTACCATAGGACAAGAGCGAAAATTGTATTGAGAAGATATAGATTTTTGATTATCAAATTGGGTTTGGAGAATATGCGTATCATAATCTTGATGAAGATTTTAACAAAATGTGTGTATAGTACCAATTTAAAGGAGCACGATGCAAAATAAAGAAATAGTTCTTAAATACGGGTGTAACCCACATCAGTCAAGAGCAAGAGCGTTCGCCAAAACTGGTGAACTACCTATGACCGTCTTAAATGGTCAACCTGGATATATTAACCTTCTGGATGCAGTGAATTCATGGCAATTAGTGAAGGAACTAAGAACGGCATTGAATATGCCCGCGGCCGCCTCATTTAAGCATGTCAGCCCTGCAGGTGCTGCTGTTGGTCTCCCGCTCAATGATACTCTGAAAAAAGTCTATTTTGTTGATAATATGGAACTATCGCCAGTTGCCATCGCCTATGCGCGGGCTCGTGGTGCCGATCGTATGTCTTCTTTTGGTGATTGGGCTGCTTTGAGCGATACTGTTGATGTCTCCACAGCGAAACTCCTGAAACGGGAAGTCTCTGACGGGATTATTGCACCAGGGTACGAACCAGAGGCACTGGCAATTCTAAAAAATAAGAAAAAAGGCAACTATATAGTCATTGAAATCAATCCGGACTACACACCAACAGAGTTGGAGCAGAGGGAGATTTACGGCATTACTTTCGAACAAAATCGTAATAAATATGTAATAACTGCCGAAATACTCCGTAATGTTGTTACGAAAAAGAAAACCATGCCACAAACTGCCGTACAGGATCTGCTCGTTGCCACTATCGCACTTAAATATACGCAATCTAATTCCGTATGTCTTGCATATGATGGTCAAGTTATCGGCGCAGGCGCAGGGCAGCAATCACGTATTCACTGTACGCGATTAGCATGTTCAAAGGCTGATAAGTGGTTTCTGCGTCAACACCCCAAGGTTCTCTCACTACAATTTAAGAAAGAGTTGAAGCGTCCAGAAAAAATTAATGCTATCGAACAGTATCTTGAAGAAGATTTAACAGAAGCAGAACGAAAGGACTGGGAATCACGATTTGAAACTATCCCAGATTTGCTGACCAAAGATGAACAGTATGAGTGGTTAGACAAATTAGATAACGTTTCTTTAAGCTCGGACGCCTTCTTCCCTTTTAGAGACAATATTGATCGTGCAAGTCGAAGTGGGGTAAAGTATATCGTCCAACCCGGCGGTTCAATTAAGGATGAAGATGTGATAAAAGCTGCAAATGACTATGGAATGACTATGGCAATCTCAGGAGTAAGATTGTTTCATCATTAATTTGAAGAATCATACAAGAAATCAGTGCAATATTTCTTACCAATCAACCATGACTTAAAGTTTACACTTTATGCCGTGCATGAAATGTAAACTTTAAGTTGTTAGGTACAACAACTTGTCATATACGATTTTTTAAATATAATAGCTGATGGAAACACCCGTTCCATATCTCGGTGAAGGATTGTCTCTGCTGAGTGCCGTACTCTGGGCACTCGCAGTCATAATGTTCAGAAAAAGCGGCGAGAAAGTGCACCCTCTTGCTCTTAATACGTTCAAAAGCCTTCTCGCTTTTGTCTTGTTTATACCAACAATTTGGATATTTGGCGAAAATTTGTTTTATCCTGCTCCTACAAGTGCTTATATCATTTTGCTGTTTAGTGGAGTCATCGGTATTGGATTTGGTGACACACTCTTCTTTAATAGTTTAAACCTGCTTGGAGCAGGATTAGCAGCTATTGTTGTTTGTATGTACAGCCCCTTTATCATTTGTCTCTCTACTCTATTCCTTAAAGAAAGTCTTACGATGCTTCAAATAATAGGCGTAATTCTGATCATATTCGCTGTGTTAATTGCTACAGTTGAGAAAAGAACAAAAAGCATTAGCCGTCGCAACCTCGTCTTAGGCCTTATGTGCGGTGCACTCGCCTCAGTTTGCATGGCGATTGGTATTGTAATCATAAAGCCGACTCTTGCCCGTTTTCCATTGATTTGGTTAACCGAAGTCCGGCTTATTGGAGGAGTTGGAACCCTACTTCTGATTTTACTATTCCACAAAAAAGGCAGCAAAATGATAGACTCTCTTATCTCAACAAAAAGCTGGTCCTATACTATATCTGGTTCACTAATCGGCGCATACTTAGCAATGCTTGTATGGCTGGCTGGCATGAAGTATACACAGGCATCAGTGGCGTCTGCCCTAAATCAAACGAACACCATTTTTATCTTCATATTTGCTGGTATCATCTTGAAAGAATCTATAAACGTACGCCGTGCACTGGGTATTATTTTCGCCCTTATTGGTTCTTTCTTTGTATCGTTTGGATAAAAATTCTATTCGAACAATACCTCAACAAAATTTTTTGCATCAAATTCAGCAATATCTTCAATTCCCTCGCCTATGCCGAGGTAAAGAACAGGAAGCTGTAGTTCGTTACATATAGGAATAATCGCCCCTCCTTTTGCAGTCCCATCAAATTTTGTTAGAATTAATCCATTAATATCTATTTCCTGCGTAAAAACACGAGCCTGTTGAATAGAATTCTGACCTAAATTGGCATCTATGGTAAGAATATTCAAATCGGGTCCACTCGGCTTCAACTTAGTGATGACACGCTTTATTTTTTTTAACTCCTCCATTAAATCACTTCTCGTGTGTAATCTACCTGCCGTATCAACCAACACAGTATCAGCTGATTTTGCCCTTGCTTTTGATACCGCATCAAATACCACGGCTGCTGCATCTTGTCCTTTTTGTGAAACTACAATCTCTAAGTCTGCTTTCTTTGCCCAAATCTCTAGCTGTTCACTTGCTGCATCGCGGTATGTATCACCACAAGCGAGGATTACTTTCTGTGTTTTGCTGTAGAGATTTGCAAGCTTCGCAACCGTTGTTGTCTTTCCTGATCCATTGACGCCACTAACCATCACGATAATAGGTTTATCCGCTCCTATCTGAGGCTTGGGCAACGTCAAAAGATGCAAAAGCTCAATCTTCAACGCATCAGTCAAATCTTTGCCACTCTTTGTCAACCTCTGCAATATATAATTAGTGTATTTTACGCCAACATCCGCCCTCAACAGGATTTCTTCGATATCCTCAGGGCAAGCACCCTTTGTGCCCGAGAATAACGTTGTTGCTTTACTCAATGCCTGTTTAAGCTTGCTAAACATGCTGCAATTTAGACTAAAGAATCATCATTGTCACGACGGAAATGATGTATTTGAATCACATGTCTGATTCAAGCGAGCCTATCTTCTCAAGGTCAGCCAGCCGTGCTGAAATGATTTTGCTCTGACCAGGTCTCTCCATAGTTAAACCATAGAGATAATCAGCATACTCCATGGTTGCCCGATTGTGGGTGATGATCACAACTTGAGTTCTCTGGGAAAGATCACGCAGAAACTTGTTAAATCTAACAACATTTGCATCATCAAGTGGTGCATCAATCTCATCAAGTATGCAGAAAGGCGCAGGTTTCACAAGATAAAATGCCAAGAGCAAACTTATTGCCAAAAGTGTCCTCTCACCGCCAGAAAGCTGATTTATTGTTTTTAACCTCTTTCCCTTCATCCTGACAATAATGTCAACTTTAGAAATCAAGGGGTTACTGGGATCACTTAGCACCAAATCGGCTTTTCCACCCTCAAAGAAATTAGAGAATACAAAATTGAATTCCTTTTTCACCTGTTCAAAAGTCTCAACAAACCTTTCACGAGCGCGTGTATCAAGTTCTTCGATCGACCTTAACAAATTCTTTTTTGCCGCAATAATATCATCACGCTGTGCAAGAAATTCGTCAAGTCTCTTCTTTTCATTTTCATACAGTTGCAAGCTTAATGGATTAATCTCTCCCAGTTTCTCCAATTTACCTTTTACATCTAGGATCCTCGCATCAGCTCCCAACACATCCTCTTCAGGAGTGTAATCAACAAGCGCTACTTTAAAATCCTCCATTGCTTTCTTCATCGCCTCATCTCTCTTGTGAGTGAGCTGAAATGATTCATATTTTAGCTGCATAACAGCACTCTGAATCTCTTCATTGGCCTTCTGTTTTTCTGTGAGCTGATCGAAAATATTATTGAGCCTTCGTGTTAATTCCTCAATGACCTTCTCTGGTAAGAGCGATTCAATATCAAATCTCTCTTTCTTCTTTTCCTCAAGTTTCTGTTTTAATGTCTGCATTTCCTTTTCTATCTCGCCAAGATTTCTAACCGGAGCTTCCTCTTTCAGGGTTGTAATCTCAGTTTCGATAATTGTAGTCTCATTTTTCAAATGTCTTATTGCTGCATCTATACTGTTTAGACGTTCTTCAAGAGCTGCGAAATCCATTCTTTTTCCGTTGAGAAATGAATTTTTCTCTTCAATACTTTTCTCAGTGGTTTTCAGCGTTTCAACCAGACTATTTTTTTCACGTTCTATCTTCGTGCTTTCATCTCTTATGTCATTAATATCATTCTCAAGTTTCCCGATCTGCAAAACAAGAGATTCTTCCTCTTTAATCAATGCATCCCTATCCGCCTGAAGATTATCATACTCCTTTACCAATTTCTGTACGGATCGTTTCAATTCATTCGAATTCAGTGAACATTCTGATTTCTTGACATTTATGGTAAAAAGCCGATTCTTCTCATCCTCTATTTTTCTCTTACCTTCGTCTATTTCTGACAGCAATCTTTTTTTCTCCTCATTGAAAAATAACACCTCATTCCGAAGCTTCTCATTTTTATTCTTATATTCCTCAAGACTTTGGCTCATCTTAAAATAACCGATTTCACCTTTTTCTAGAATTATGATGCCGTTTTTGAAAAGAACACCATCACGTGTTACGAACCCAAATCCAGGATACTTTTCAGAGAACTCATTTGCCCTCTTAAAATCATCAATCACATAGTAATTCTCGATGTATTTTTGGAGTACTTCTTGATATGATTTTAAACGCACAAACTCTGCAATCGAAGGAAGATTCTCCGATAGATCTCTTGAAGCGTTTTCCTTAATAGTAGTCTTTGTGCTTATGAATCCAAATCTACCATCCGGCAATCTATCAAAATCACTTAATTTGTAATTATCCAGCAGATAAAAATTAAGTATGTCACCAAGGCAAACATCAACAGCAGATTCATACCCAGGAATTACCTCTATATTGTCTCTAAATAGCCCCCTGAGTCGTTTACCGAATTCCGCCTCTATCTCTTTGGCTGATCCTTTTTCTTTCAGACGATGAATCAGGCTATCAATAACGATTTTACAGTCTGTCAACGCATCCTGTCTACTTTTTAATTCCTTCCCTATATTCGATAAATCTCGTTCAGTTTCCGCCACCTTGCCACAAACCTCATCTAAATGCCCTGCCAATTCCTCTTGTTGTGTGATTATCGAATCCAACTCCTTCTCAACACGCTTCAGTTGCCTTTTTCTATTGTCAATCTCCTCATTCTGCACATTACATTCTTCATTAATACGAACTGTCAATGCTGACTTGTTATCCTTCTCAAAATTAAGCCTTGCAATCTCCTGCTCACACAAATGGATTTTGCGAGATAATTCAAGTAGTATGTTGTCTTTCTCTTTAAGATTTTCTTTTAAAGAAAAATACTCTTCATTATTGACTCTAAGTTGTTCTTGTTCTTTCTCTATGCAAATTTTTATATTCTCCGTATCCCTTGATACTTCTACTCTCCGTTTCTCATGATCGGCCAACTTCCTCTCGTTACTGCGCAATTGTTCTTCTTTCTCCTTAATACTCGTCACCGTTCTTTCATTCGCTAAAATAATCTGCCTCATCTGTTCGTCTTTCTCATCTATCATCTTCTGCAGTTGCGCAGTAGATTCATCAACTGCGGCGATTAGTGTAAGCGTATCCTTTTTCTTGACTTCGATCTGTGCCATTTCACTCTTCAAGTTCTCTCTTTCAACCTCCAGTTTTTTTATCTCTGCTAATACCGACTGCCGCTGCGTCTCTTTACTGCCAATCTGCTCTTGTATTTTTGTAAGAGACTCTACTGCTTTGTTGTAATCGCTTTTTAAAATGAAAAGCGTCAATGTTTTAAATTCTTCTTTTAATTCCTGAAATAATTTCGTTTGACGAACTTGTCGCTTCAGACTTCTTAACGATCTCTGCATCTCATGTATAATATCTTCGAGACGTAACAGGTCTTGTTCAGTAACCTCGAGCCGTCTCTTTGTTTGCTCTCTTCGTTCTTGATATTTAAGAATACCAGAGACATCGTTAAACATATCCTTGGTATTACCGTGAATAATCTTCTCTATCTCTGACAGCTCCAAGAATGAATAGGTCAGTGTTCCAGAATCTAGAAATAGTGCCTGAATATCCTGCAGTCTGCACTTGACTCTGTTTAGGAAGAATTCACTATCTCCTGATCTATAAAAACGCCTTTTGATTTCAAATTCACCACCAAACTGCGGAAAGAAATCTTCATTATCGATGGTAATAGAGACTTCAGTAAAATTTGCATCGTTCTTTGTGTCGGGAGAAATATAAATCAGGTCTTCGATTCGCTCACAGCGCAAAGCCTTCATGCTTTGCTCACCAAAAATCCACCTCAGGGCATCGAATATGTTAGATTTGCCGCTGCCATTTGGCCCGACGAAAGCAGTTATCCCTGCATCGAGAATAATTTTTGTTTCTTCTGGAAAAGACTTAAAGCCGTATAATTTGATCTCTTTTATCTTCATCATACCGTTTATAGTAACGCAATTTCGATATCATATTTTTTTTCGCAAATATATTTCTCTTTCTAAATACGGATGGTAATCACTCCATTCCTTCCCTTCTCCTTGATATCTTTTCAATTCATCAAGTATCATCTCAACCTTAGAATCAAGATTATCAATGAAGTGTAGAATCAACGCTTCCAGGAACATCGGTTGTTTTGGAGAACCCCATTCGAATTCTCCATGATGAGATAAAATCATATGAAGCAACTTTAATTTTAGATCCTCGGGAAATTTAGGAATTTTGTTAATTTTTTCGACTACTAATTCATAACCGATCATTATATGACCGAGCATTTTTCCTTTTGTCGAAATATCAAGTTTTTTTGTGTAGGTATACTCATAGATTTTTCCAATATCATGTAATATGCCGCCAGTTATCAGTAAGTCAATATTACACGACTTATAAATAGACTGAATATGCGTCATTAATTTTATAACGTTGAGTGTGTGAATTGCCAAACCACCAATATAGGCATGGTGCGCTCTCTTCGCAGCTGGCGCCAGCCGAAATTTTTCCATTATAATCTTATCTTCAAAAAACAAGTCAAGCAATGCCTTAAGATGAGAATTATCGACCTTTGATTTGAACCCCTCAATCTCAGCCATTACCGTATCGATATTTTGATCACTTTGCGGAAGAAAATCTTTCGGATCTACCTCATCATCAGAAACGCGCCTTATCGAATTCACAACAACCTGCAATCTTTCATTATATTCGTTCACATTGCCGGTAACAAAAACGAAGTCACCAACTGAGAGCGTGCTGAGGCTCTGAATGACATTATCCCAAGCAATACCTTCAAGATTGCCGCTTCGATCTGTAAACTCCAGCGCAGCATATGTGCCACCATCCTTCTTATCTTTTAACACTTTCCTTGAGAGTAAAAATGTCTCTTTGACTGAATGACCAGCTCTCAACTCATCTATATACTGGCTTTTCATTTTTCAGCAAAGATAATTTGTGAGGTAAAATTCCTTTTTTTTATATCTGTAGTCAATTTACCATTTCATTTCTTTGGTGTTTCCAAATGCAGAATTTTCCTCTTGATCAAATCTAACTTATCATGCAAAGTGCTTTCTTCTTTCTTCTCAGCTTCCAATGCACTTCTTACTTCTTCTCTCTTCTGCGAAAGCAAAGCCACTTCTTTGTTCAACTTCTGCTCCTCATCCTTCAATTTTTCAAGACGTTTTAGGATATCAGCTTCGTTCTGTTTCAGTTTTTCGATCGATTGTACCACAGGATTTTCTTCTATTTCTCTCTTTCTTGCTTCATAATCATCATTCATTTTCTTGAGATCTTCCTTCGCTTTTGTTAATTTTTTATGAAGCTCATCAACTTTTTGTTGTGCTTGCTCCTGGTCTTTTTTCAATGACTCAATTTTAGGTGAAAAAACCTCTTCCTGACGAGCATTGATATCTTCAACTATTTTTGTTTCTAAGTTTCGCTGCATTAAAAACATGATGAAAAATGCAATAATACCAACCACAATGCCGACCACCAAAATCAACGGATTAGAAGAAGCAGTTACTTTTACCGCAGGTACTGCTGGTTTCGCACCAAAGTACAACGCTCCAACCGCGGTTTTACCAATGGTAATGCTGAATCCGCCTTCGAAGATTCCATCTTTTTCTTTTACCACGCTAGAACCTGATTTGAGAAGTGTTGAGCTGTGTTTTTTACCAATCTTACCAGGATCATTTGATGCAATGATTTTGTTCTCAGCATCAGTGAAATGAATATAAGTAATCTCTTTTTCATCGCGACGGAATCGGTCAATAATCTCATTGAGATTTGAAATTTCTTCCATAATAATCGCATCTTCGACGAAAGTCGCATGAGCGATTAAATTACCAATATTCACAAATCTCTTTACCAGAATCTCCTTGATTTCTTCACCACTACCTGTTGCTTCCTGAGCGAAGAATTTTGGGCTAAGAAAGAAGAAAATTGAAAGGAGAAAAATGAGAATTAGAGGAATTACAGAAAAAGTAACCTTAGACATTTATCCTCCTAGGCTCACGGATATTCTATGACATCCCCCGAGATCAAAATAGGGAGAATAGCTATAGTCGATGCAAACAGTATTAGTTTTTAACGCGACACCAATGGTCAACCCAGCGAGAAAGTCCAAACCGTTGCTTCCTGTCCTTATTGAGGATAGCAATGTATTATATGAGGCTTTTAGATCCAAGTTTGATACCAGAGAATACCCACCGCCAATTCTCGCACCCAAATCCATCAAGGCGGGTTTCACTATATCTAAACCGACCCAGCCATTCGAAAATTGCTTTACTCCTCCGACATTGATCTCGTAAGGAAATAGTTCTTTAGATTCAATAAATGGTTTTAAGGCCGTACCCACATTTTTTATTGCTAAGCCAATTTGAATTTCTGGTTCTAACCATATGTAGAGAACACCAATATCTATCCCAGCTCCTATAGCGAAGAGCGTATCGATATTTGCATACACGCCCTTGATTGATATACCTAATCCGATGTCTTCGTAGAAAAATCCTTTTCCCACACTGATATCTATAAAATGAACACCAAAACTACCGAATTCAGCCCCGAATTCATCGGTTTTCTTCAGTTGACCTCCGTAGAAATATCTAACCCCTACACCAATCTGATTATGTTCATATCCCAGGTAGCCAAAATGAGTATCAGCAATATAGTTAAGATAGCAAGCAGAATAATTCGGATTTAAGGTATATGCTACACCTGCAGGATTATAGGAAACACAATAACCATCACCAAATTGCGCATACCCCATGCCTACGCGATGCGCAATTGGATCAACGCATAGATGTTCAAAACCGATATTGGCAGCTAAAAGAAATAAAATTATCAACATCAAGCCTCCACAAGTGTATTAACGTTATTATAATAATATTTATAAGAAAGTCAAGAACTTTTTTTGCCTATGATCTCAATAATGCGTGGTAAAAATCTGTGTTTTGCACCTAACCTGTCATTCAATATTTTTGCGAAAACTAACCCGAATGCGAAACCAGCAACGCCAAAAACTATCGAGATAGTGTCGTTGTGCCGCGCACCTATCAAAAGTCCGATAAGAGCCAGCAGAACAGGCAAACCAAAAAGCAAAAATATGGCCACAAAACCACTTCTAACTGGAATTTCAATATATACGATATCATCAATATGTGCATTTACTGTATTTTCGGCCTCAATTACTCTAATGCTATCTAGGGGGTGACAGAAATAGCTGGCTGGGCAGTTCCTGCAGTTCTCATTCGGCGCAATACTGACCTTTGCAATACAATCTGTAACTTCAATGACTTTGCCTTCTTCTCTCACGGTAAAGTATATATCAAACAACATAGGAGTCAATAGATGAAAATTATACAACGCAGCATTATACCCATCTGTTCTGCCAATCATATATTTACCTTGACATTTATGTCAATATTGCTATAATATGGATGTTACGGAGGTTGTTGATGCATAAAGTCAGTTTCTTGGTGCTTTTATTGAGCACCTTCGTTTTTGGTGCACGCAGACCTGGTGCTGTTTTTCTTTTAATTTGGCCAGGAGCAAAACCAACTGCGCTAAGTGGCGCATTCGCCGCAATCGCCGATGATGCTACAGCGTGCTACTATAATCAAGCAGGACTTGCATTTGTCGAGAAAACAATGGTTACACTACAACACGCAAACTGGTTGCCAGGTCTCCATGAAGGTATGTACTACGAATATGCCGGTCTTGCAAAACCGTTTAAGGTAGGGACTTTTGGATTGAACATAATTTACTTAACCACCGGAAAAACAGAAGTTCGTGATGAAGAAGGAAGGTATTTGGGTGAATATATAACATTCGACATTGCATTGGGATTAAATTATGGTTTTAGAGTAAATCCGCATTTAGGACTGGGCATAGGCTGGAAACTAATTTATTCATTTCTTGTGCCGAACTGGGTGTTTGAAAGAATGCCAGGACTTGGTATAGAAAGGGGTGGTACTGGTATCACCTATGCCTTTGATGCCGGCATATTATACAAACCGTTTAAATTCCTTGCCATTGCCGGAGTGCTTCAAAACATTGGACCAAACATCGCCTATACAGAAAGTGGTTCATCTGACCCGCTCCCCTATACATTTAGAACAGGAATCAGATTGGAACCGATAAATACAAAAATAATACGCTTCGCACTCACCGCTGATGTTACAAAAATACTCGTTGGCATGTTTGCTGATGAGGAAAAATCATTTTTTGAGAATTTGAAGTATGAATTTGAAGAAGCATGGAAAGCTGCCGGAATAGAGATTGACTACTATAATTTCATCAAATTACGTGGAGGATATTTCCATGATGTCGAAGGTCAGAGAATGGGTTTCACCTTTGGCGGTGGCATTCGGGCAGGCGGTTTTTCTCTCGATGTAGGAATAGATCAATCAATATACGATTTCAAAACTACAAATCGAAAATTTTCTCTTTCATATCAATTCTGACTTTTTCAGTAATAGATCAACGGTCATTTAACTGATTATGTTCCTAGTAACTGGTGCAACAGGTTTCATTGGTAAAAATCTTTTACCGACAATTTCAGACATCAAAAGAATAAGAATTCTCGTCAGAAAGACTTCAAACATAGAACCATTTAAGCACTTGAAAAACATAGAAATAGTCTATGGTAATCTGGAAAATAGTGAGGGACTTGAAGAGGCAATGGACAACGTGGATATTGTTATCCATTGTGCAGCAAGAACCACAGGCAGGAACTTTATCGAATATTATCGAACTAACGCATCTGGAACAGCACACGTACTGAAAGCGATGAAAATGAAGGCTGTACAAAAAATTTTATATCTGAGCTCACACGCAGTCTGTGGTCCTTCTCGTAAAGATACGTCCTTCAGTGAGATGGATGAACCAAAACCGATCTCTTTCTACGGCGCTACAAAAAAGATTGCTGAAGATTACATAGCCGAAAGTGGAGTTCAGTACATAATCTTGCGGCCAGTGGCTGTATATGGCCCCTATGATATGGATATATTAAAATACATCAAACTGATCAACCAAGGTTTTTGCCCCATCATTGGTTATGGCGAGAAATTCATAAAATTAATCTATATCGCCGATCTGGTTGGGTTAATCATCAGGATAATTGAAACAAATAATTTTGATAACCAAATATATTTTGCTAGTGATGGCAATTCTTATCATATGCAAGAAGTCTTGACGGAAATTGCCCATATTCTGAATAAAAAAGTATATAAGATTCACGTCCCTGAGAAAATAGCTCTTTTAATCGGACTACTAAACGATATATTTATACCGCAGCCAAAAAAGCTCGTATGTAGAGATAAAATTAAGGAACTTGCAAAGAATGCTTGGCTTTGCTGTGATGATAAATTAAAAGCCGAATACAATTTTACTCCTCTCTATGACCTGAAAAAAGGAATGAAAGAAACAATCAATTGGTACTATGAAAATGGCCTTCTTAAAAGTTAATAACAATCATCACTTTGTATATTAAACTCTACAACCATTAATTTTCATCCCTCTTGACAAAGCGTATGTTTCATGTATAATCCTAAAGAGAAAACATGAGCTGGTACGCTACATACACACGATGCAATCATGAGAGAGTCGTAAATAAAGTCCTAACAGAAAAAGGAATTCACACATTTCTCCCTCAAATCATTGTACCAAGTAAACGTAGAGATAGAAAGATTTTAGTCAAAAAACCTTTGTTCCCAAATTATCTGTTTGTAGACTTGAATGAAATCAGAGATAACTGGATGAAAGTGTTTCGGACACCTGGTGTCGTACGCATATGTGGCAATGGAAGGCCGACACCGGTACCAGATGAGGATATCCATTCAATCAAAATTTTCGTGAATAGCGAGAGAAATATCTATCCCCTGCCATATCTTCAAGTAGGTTCGCGGGTTCAAGTTATTTCTGGACCTTTGGCTGGAGCGATCGGTATCCTCGTAAAGGAAGACCGCAAAAGAAGAAGACTCGTTGTATCTATTGAACTGATGGGTCAATCAGTCGCAGCCACACTCTATGAT
>Ga0209427_10000230_pt1 | contig 56089 bp, 23 predicted proteins | sample DeeMarSWOR136_30_FD_187465 | JGI IMG/M metagenome (GOLD analysis project Ga0209427, IMG submission 187465) | Marine sediment microbial communities from White Oak River estuary, North Carolina - WOR-1-36_30 (SPAdes) (version 2) | ecosystem: Environmental > Aquatic > Marine > Intertidal zone >...
CGGCGGCGGTGGCTATGGCGGCGGTGGCTACGGCGGCGGTGGCTACGGCGGTGGTGGCTACGGTGGCATGGGTGGCTACGGTGGTGGCATGGGTGGTTACGGCATGGGCGGAGGCATGGGTGGCTATGGCATGGGCATGGGCATGGGCATGCAGGACACGAGCCGTTTTCGAGCTGAAGACCTGACCTTTCTTATTCAAGACACGATCGAGCCGGATAGTTGGTATGACTATGGCGGAGAGGGCACTATAACGCTGTATCCGCGCGGCGATCGGCCCAAGAAACTTGCTGTGCTACAAACGCGTGAGGTCCATGCTGAAATTGACAAGCTCCTTGCAGAGCTGCGAAAAGCGCTTGGATACCAGGTTTCTTTGGAGACCAGGTTTTTGGTCGTGGGGGAGAACTTCCTTGAGGATGTAGGTCTGGACATAGATTTCTCCTACAACCTTGGTGGCAGGTGGGGGCAGGTTACGTTCGAACAGGGATCAGCCCTTTCGGCACAATCAGCGCCAACGCAAGTTCCGGGAAGCTTGGCCGGTTTGGGACCTTCCGCTACAGTAACGGGAGGCTACGGCTCCATACTTGATGATTTGCAGGTGGCCTTTCTTCTGCGAATGACACAGGCCCATAGGGACGCCAGATCCTTGACTGCTCCGAAGGTCACTGTCCTGAGCGGCGAGTCCGCAACATTCAGTGTTCAGAGGATTCTTCCGCTGGCGCTGCCGCCCATTCAGACGGGGGGGCTTCTTACAGTAGGCGGGCCGGCCGCTGGTGCTGGTACTACCGGCGCTTTGGTGCCAAGGGAAATGTACATACCGACGGGGAGTTTTCTGAGCATTACACCGACTATTACCCCCGACAAGAAGAACGTGTTGCTCAATATTATTACTATGCAGAACGAATTCCTCGGGCTTAGAATAACTGAGATGGAGACTCCTGTCGTGGGGGCGACCGGTGAGGCAGGCGTTCAGGAGTATCGTATAGAACTTCCCGAAACGGAGACATCACAGGTCATGACGCGTGTGAGCGTGCCGGACAGTGGGACATTGCTGCTGGGTGGCCAGAAAATCACTGTCGAAGTTGAAACAGAGGCAGGGGTACCGGTTTTGAATAAGATACCTCTGCTTAATAGACTATTCAGTAACCGCAGCAAAGTGAGAGACCACAAGATATTGCTGATATTGGTTAGACCAATTATAATTCTTCAAGAGGAGCGCGAAGCTGAGGCAATTGCTGCAATGGAACCGGCACTTTAAAAGGGGGGTCCCATTTTGACGCTTACCGTAAAGCGGGGCCTCTTCAATATCGCAAGGTGGGTCCCCTTTTCGTACATGGGCGGTTTTGAACGATAACATACTACACTTTTTGGAAGAAGAAGGATGATGCGAGAAATTCGGACACGACCCGGAACGTGGCGATTCCTGATTGGCTCATTAATCCTATTGTGCACACACGGAGGCTTGGCAGCGGCAGATAGTCTGCCGGGGGGCGTACTTGGGGATTTATTTGAGAGTGACGCCCTTTATGAGCGAGGCGAGCTGCTTGTTCGTTTTGTTGACACGGATGCGCAACCACCAAGTGGACCGGTGATAGTTGGTCCGCGCACAAGGCGTGGGATAAGGACTGCGCTTTCGGATTATGTTATCGGTGGCGCGTCTGTGGAGAGAGAATATGACGGCATTGTCTCCGGCCTGACTCTTATAAAGCTGCCTGTAGGAGTGTCCGTTCTGAATGCTGCTATCGAGTTCAATGATTCAGCTAACGTGTTGTATGCGCAGCCCAACGGCAGAATATGGGCAATGGTTGTCCCCAATGACCCAAGATTTGACGAGCAGTGGGGGATGGATAACACAGGGCAGACGGGAGGTCTTCCTGACGCCGACATCGACGCACCTGAGGCGTGGGATATCACAACGGGGCGAGATGATATCATCGTCGCAATCACCGACACAGGCATAGATTATAATCATCCCGATCTTACGGACAATATGTGGATAAATGACGGAGAGGTCAACGAGCCCGGTGTTGTGGATGTGAACGATATTAACGATGTCGATGACGACGGTAACGGCTACAACGATGACATCTACGGCTACGATTTTGTGGATGATGACTGGGATCCAACGGATGAGCATTTTCACGGTACTCATGTAGCCGGAATCGTTGGGGCAGTCGGTGACAATGATGAAGGTGTTGCCGGCGTGTGCTGGACTGTTAAGCTCATGGCGCTGAGGATTCTCGACGCCAATGGGGTCGGTGTGACGTCAGATGCTATTGAGGCTATTGAGTATGCCACTGCTCGGGGCGTGGATGTGATAAACGCCTCGTGGGGGGGATACATGTACGAGCAGTCGCTTTACGACGCTATCGAAGCTGCTGGAGAGGCAGGCATACTTTTCGTAGCTGCCGCCGGTAACGACGGCTGGCCGTTTGCTGCGTACCCTGCGGGCTATGGTGGTCCATGGGGCCTCGAGAACGTCATCTCTGTGATGTCGACAGATCACTTTGACAACATGTCCTGGTTCTCCAATTACGGTATGGATGATGTTCATTTGGGTGCTCCAGGTAGCGTGATTCTCAGCACTACCCCCACAACTGAGACTGATGCCATGGAGGAGGACGAGGTTGCAACGGATTATGCTTACCTGAGCGGCACATCCCAGGCTGCGCCTCACGTATCCGGTGCCTGCGCACTGGTCAGAGCGATTAACCCTGATGTTAATCACGTTGAGATTAAGCAGATAATTATGCGGGGCGTCGATCCTGTTTTGCCGGGCCTTTGTATATCGGGGGGGCGACTCAACCTTTTCAGGTCGTTGAGTATTGCAAAAGCGGGCGTTGTCTTGAACACAAGAACGTTTGCCCGATATCCATTGATTCAAGAAGCGATAGATGAAGCCATTGACGGCGATGAGCTGATTGCCGATGCAAATAACTGGTATCTTGAAATTATCGATTTCAATGGGAAGCAAATCACGGTGCGAAGCGGCGACGTCAATGATTACCCATTTTTTGGCGTTCCTTCGCCCCAGACCACCTATATCTCGGCACTGTTTGATACAGGTCCGGTGGTAACAATCACCGGCGGCCAGGATGCCAATACAGCTCTGATAGGCTTTAGCGTTGTTGACGGCACGGAGGGTATCCATATTGAGGACTCATCCCCACGAATTAGCGACTGTAATTTCACCGTCAATACGGGCAGCGGCATATATTGTGCCAACTCCGTGCCTGATATTGTTGACTGTACAGTTACAGCGAACACCACATTCGGTTATGGCGGTGGGATCTATCTCAACGAGAACTCCGATGCGAACATTGTCCGCTGCACCATCTTCGATAATGTGGGAGGGAACGGCGGCGGGATCTACTGTAGCGGCGATTCAGATCCGAAGATTGGTGATTGTGTGATCTCTGGGAACAGATCGTCGGGACATGGCGGCGGTATCTACTGTGGCAGCGATTCAGACCCGGCCATTACTGATTGTGCGATCTTTGGGAATACAGCTTCAGACTACGGTGGTGGTATCTATGCAGACAACGATTCAGACCCTAACATCATATCCTGTATGATCGTCGGAAACTCAGCTGTGTGGGGAGGTGGTGGCATATATAGTACCTACTCGCTGCCTGAAATCATCGACTGTACGATAGCCGGTAACAGAACTTACTGGGATGGGGGAGGCATCTACTGCGACATAGGTTCTGATCCAAACATCAGAAACTGTACGATCAGCGACAATATAGCTGATTACGACGGCGGTGGTATCTACTGCAACAGCACATCTCCATTGATTAAGAACTGTCTCATACTCAATAATACTGTCGAGAGCTGGGACGGGGGCGGTATATTCTGCTTGGATGCTTCGCCCACAATCATTAACTGTACCATTGTGGGCAACGCCGGAAATGATTACGATGGCAAGGGCGGGGCTTTGTTCTGCGCCGGAGAGTCGGTGCCCTCTGTTACCAACTGTATATTCAGTGATAATAACGATATTGCTATTTATGAGGACCACGTAGATTCCGACCCTGATGTGAGCTTCTGTCTTTTCTACAATAATCCTCACGGCGACTATTATGACATAGACAGCGACGTGGTCTACGATGTTAATACTGTCGATCCAAACAATGTCCTGGCTGATAGTAACAACATCGGGGCAAACCCCATGTTTGTGCGGGGGCGATTGGGCAATTACTATCTGAGCCAGTACGAGGCAGGACAGATTTTGGATGCCAATGGCCAGGTTGTCGACCCAAACGTCAACCCTGACGATGCGACCAGTCCTGCAGTGGATGCCGGCAGTGCCGACGCGAACTCGCTTGACATGCACCGCTATTCGACCCGTACAGACAATTTTGAAGACCCGAATGGCAATAAGGACTTAGGAGTGGTTGATATCGGCTATCATTACGATGATCCAAGGCCATCTGTACAGTACAGCTTGATTACGCGTACCGCTCCTTTTGGCACCGGCTTGATCACTCCGGACCCGGCCGGCAATCCTCATGTGTATACTCAGTACGTCCAGGTTCCTCTGGAAGCGACTCCAAGCGATCCCAACGTCTATCAGTTCAGGGGATGGAATGGGACGGATGACGATACGCGCGTAGACCTGGAGCCATCGGGAGCTGTTGCCGAGATCCAGAAGAACATCGTGACAATAGATTCGAACAAAATGGTTACCGCCATATTTGAGACTATTCTGGTCAACCTGCGGACCCGCGTTATTGGTGGTAATGGGACCGTGACGCCACGTGCCGGCAGTTATCGGCGGGGCACAGTCGTCAACCTTACCGCTACCCCGGCTAATCGAGCGCATCGCGTCAGATGGAGCGGTTCAGACGATGACTACTCGACCACGACTAAAAATACGGTCACTATGGTTGCACCCTTTATGATAGACCCGCAAGGCAGAGAGTACAGAGAAGTCGAAGTTACGTTCTACGAGCCGCGGATAATCGACGTTCCCGGCGACTACACGAATCTGCAGCATGCGATTAACGCTGCAGGCGACGGTGATATAATTGTAATAGCGCCGGCGGAAGAGCCCTATCTGGCTGTTCAGGGTTTTGATATCTTCGGCAAAGCTGTTACCATAACGAGTACCAATCCTGATGACCCTTGCTGTGTGGCTTCGACCGTTATCCAGATGCAACCGGCTGGCCCTGGCGGCTTCAACTATCCTGCTTTCTATTTCTCCAGCGTAAACCCTGATACTATTCTGGACGGCATTACTATCAGGGGCTTTCAGCTTGATGGTCTTAACGGACGGGACGGCAGTCCGGATGACGGCTTTTATGACGGCGTGCCTGGTGAGGGTGTCTACGGCGGTGCGATAGTCTGTTATTATGCCTCCCCGACGATTAGGAACTGCGTCATTACCGATTGCATCGTGACCGGTGGTAACGGAGGCACCGGTGCGCAGGGCAATGCCGACCATGATGATTACCCTCGCAGTCAGGGCGGCCATGGCGGCTGGCCGGGGGCGGCGTACGGGGGCGGAATGGCCTGTATGTACGGCAGCGACGCTCGGGTGATAAACTGCGTTTTTGAGAATTGTGAGGCTATCGGCGGCAACGGGGGCGATGGCGGCAACGGTGATTCCGACGGAGGCTACGGTGGACGAGGTGGCGGGTGGTATTATCCCTATGAGCCCAACGAATTCTTCATGTTCTTCGGGGCCTTTCAGATAATTATCCCAGAGTGGCCCTATGAGTTCGGTCCCTTCGATTTCTACACGTGGTATAGCGGCCACGGTGGTGCCGTGTATTCTGATGCTGAAAGCTCTCCGACATTTGTGAATTGCACTTTCAGAAATAATCGCACTGAAGGTGGCGTCTGCGGCATCACGGGCCAGACCCTTCCAGGGGGCACAAGACTCGAGCCGACGATCCGTTGGAAGATTGACAACTTCGGCGGAGCTGTGTTTATCGGCCATTATCCGGTCGACTTCCTTATGATTGGTCCGAGCTACCCCAGCTTTCCCGGCTACGAGCCACCTAAGAGCGAAGCGAAATTTGTAGACTGTATGTTCACCGGTAATGTAGCCGAGCCTAATGTAACAGAAGATCACGAGGATCAGTACATAAGTTACGGTGGTGCGGTGGCGTTTGTTGAGGATGCTATACCGACCTTCGAGAACTGTACGCTCCTGGACAATTTAGCGACTATCGGCGGAGGCATGTATTGGGAGTGGGCGGAGCCGGTAGTTGAGGACTGCAACTTCGTGGCCAATGAAGCATTGCGAGGCGGCGGTGTATATTTTGTCGGTGGCTCCAGCGAAATCTGCTGCAACAACTTCCGTGATAATGACGCTAATGGAGCGGTTGGCGCCGGCGGTGGAATATACTGCTTTGACGTCAATGCTCTGATCGTTGATTGCACGTTAATTAACAATGACGCAAATGGCTCGGGCGGCGGAATGTATATTGGAGGCAGCGAGACGGTGACGGTCAACAACTGCCTCATAGTGGGCAACTCCGCCAGTAGAGACGGCGGCGGCATCTCAGCTAACTGGCACTCGGAGCCTAACATCATCAATTGTACGATTGTAGGCAACATAGCTACAGGCAATGGTTTTCCGACCGGATATGGCGGCGGAGTCTACTGCTCCTATAACAGCTTTATGACCATTACCGACAGCATTATCTGGGGCAACGTAGCCAACCTCGCTGATCCCAATGCCACTGGCAATCAGATCGCTGTCGCTACCGGCTTTGAATTCGACGAAATACCCGCAGCGGTTAGGGTCTCACACTCTGATATCATGGGTTGGCAAACTCGTGAAGATACGCGCTGGATTGATCCTAACGCTGTTTTCGTTGATGTGAACTGTTTCCTGGACTGGGACCTTGCCAGTATCATAGACGAAAACCCCCTCTTTATCCGTGGTTATTATCTTAGTCAGGTCGCCGCTGGGCAGGCAGCCGATAGCCCTGCAATTGATGTGGGAAGTGACCTGGCAAGCAATGTTGGGATGGACACGTATAGCACCAGGACAGACTTGGTGCGCGACGAGGGCAGGGTAGATTTGGGTTACCACTACGCTTGGTCTGGAGTGTGGTACAAGTTGACCGTTAATGTGACTGGGCCCGGCAAAGTGGCGCTAGACCCCAGGCCACTTGATCCCAACAACATGTATAACGAAAATGCAACAGTGGAAGTGAAAGGTATCCCTGAGCCCGACTATTATGTCCGCGGATGGTACGATGTCAACAACGCCCCGGTCTCTGTGGACAAGACGCTTCAGGTGGTAATGGATGCTGACAAGACCTTTACTGTTGTATTTGGACCGCCGGTTAAGATCGAGGTGTCGGGTGACCCCAATGCTATCCAGCTTGCCGTGGATGCTGCGAAAAGTGGTGACACGCTTGTTATTGCTGCCGGCACTTACGATGGCGATATCAACCTGCAGGGTAAAGACATCAAATTGGTAAGCACAAATCCTGATGATCCTAATATTGTTGTCAATACGATCATTGACTGCAACTCAAGCGGTCGTGCCTTTATTTTCGATAATGATGAAGATGCCAACACTGTGATAGACGGACTGACTATTACAAACGGCGGCGCACCTAACGAGCCGGGCGGTGCCATATTCATCGATGCCAACAGTAGTCCGACCATCGTGAACGTTATTATAAGTGGCTGCAATGTCACTGGGGCCAACGGCGGTGCAATATTTATCGGTTCCAACAGCCGTCCGGTGTTCAGAAACTGCACAATAACCAATTGCTCGGTCTCAGGTGGCCTGGGCGGCGCAGCATACTGCGATGCCAACAGCTTGCCTGTATTTGCAGACTGCAACTTCAGTGATAACTATTCAAGTGACGGTGGCGGTGCAATATTCTACGACGTCAACAGCACATCAATACTCAATAACTGTGTATTCGTCGACAATGTTGCTGACGCCAACGGTGGTGCGATCTATTATGGTATCGGCTGCACTTCTGAAGTGAACGACTGCAACTTTGTTGGCAATACTGCGCTTGGAAACGGCGGTGGTATTCTCTTTGATCCTAATAACTTAATAACGGTTGTCGACAGCAACTTCACAAGCTGCTCGGCAGACTATGGCGGTGCGTTGTATGTCGATCCGAACTGTGCAGGAAGGATCAGCGGGGCCGTCTTGTTGAGTAATGACGCAAATGAGGACGGCGGTGCAATCTACCTTAACGAAGCTAATGATCTGACAATTGCCGACTGCAATATGGCCAGTAACTCTGCCCTTCGTGGCGGAGGCTTGTATTGTATCAATTCTCCGGCGGCGAGCGTCATTGGCTGCACAATCAACTACAACCAGGCTCTGCGTTTTGTTTCAACCCAGCTCGACCCGAACGACCCGAATACTCTGGTCACAGTTGTTGACGCCACTGTGACGGGCGAGGGAGGCGGTGTGTACTCATTCGCAGGGCCGGCGCTGATTGCCAATACCGACATCAGCTATAATACGGCACAAAGCTCCGGCGGCGGTATCTACCTGGCAGGTAGGACCAGTCCGCACCTCAAGAACTGCTTAGTAACCAACAACTCCGCTGGCAGGGACGGTGGAGGAATTTCGGCCAACTGGGAGATAGAGCCGAAGCTCTCCAATTGCACGATAGCCGACAACAGGGTTAGAAATCTGCCAGCTTACGGTGGCGGTCTTTACTTTTCCTATGATAGTAATGCGGTTGTCATCGACAGCATTATCTCGGGGAACGTCGGTATTTGGGGCTCGCAGATCGCGATTGCCAGTGGCGATCCGTTCTATCCGCTGCCGTCAACGGTTGAAGTCACTTACAGTAACGTAGAGGAGCCCAATTACGCTCGTGAGGTGCTGGATCTTGTCTTCTGCATAGACACAACCAGCAGTATGGGTGGTGACATCGACGCCATAAAAGCTGCGGCAAGAGAAATTGTCGATCTGATAGCGAAAACCTTCCCCCACTACAGGATTGCTATAGTGGACTATCGTGACTTTGCGCAGGCACCTTACGGTAGTCCGGTTTTTGATTATCCATACAATGATGTCCTGACGTTCCAGAGCGATCCCGACTTGATATTGGCTGCGATCAATTCGATCACGCTGGGTATGGGTGGCGATTTGGCGGAATCGGTTTATTCTGCCTTGATGCATAGTATTGACGGCACAACGCTGGGAGGCTGGCGAAGTGGTGATGTAAGTAGAGTGGTCATTCTCATTGGTGACGCCCCGCCTCACGACCCTGAGCCGTTTACGGGATATACGCTCGCCGATGTTGTTGCAGCAGCGGTGGCAGGTGACGCCAAACGGATATTCTCGCTTATGGTCAGAGGTGATGTTGTAACAGCCGGATATTTCAGCGGATTGGCGGATGGAACCGGGGGAACGATGTTCCAGGCGGCGACCACGACCAACGTAGTTGATGTGCTCATGGGCCTGATCCGGTTGATGATGCCTGTACCCATTTATGTTGAGGATGGTTGCACGATCAACTGGGATCCGAACGATAGCTGGCATCCCGACAGCCACAATATCTCCGGCGATCCGAACTTTGTGATGGGCCCCTTGGGCGATTACTACTTGAGCCAAATCGCTGCTGGGCCGTTACAGTTGGTCGACAGCAATTGCGTCAATGCTGGAAGTACGCTCGCAACCTTCGTTGGCATGGCTGGGCTTACTACCAGAACCGACCTTGTCCCTGACAGGAGCAAAGTCGATATGGGTTATCACTATCCGGTGGACAAGGGTATAGAGCACGAGCTGGTCCTTGTTGTGACCGGTCCAGGGACAGTTGCGGTCGATCCCAATGCAGTCGATCCTAACAACATACTGTACGATCCCGACGACAATGTATACACGTACAAGTACTATAGGGGCACCTCATTCTTGTTGACCGCAAAGCCGGACCCGGGCTATCGCGTCAAGAGCTGGGAAGGTACTGACGAGGACCCCTCATGGAATGAGAATATCAACACGGTGACAATGGATGGCGACAAGGTGGTCCGTGTTGAATTTGAGCCGGATATCACCCGCAATCTGCTTGTTCCATCCGAATACGCTACGATTGAGGAAGCTGTGGCTGCTGCCAGCCATGGCGACAACAACGTTATCGTAAGTAGGGGTACCCACTATATAACTGGTCCGAACGGCATTGACTTGGCGGGTAAGAGCATCACCTTGATGTCGACCGATCCGGATGATCCGAACGTCATAGCGGCGACGATTATTGACTGTTTAGGCAGCCGATTTAATCCTCGACGTGCCTTCCACTTCCACAGCGGCGAGGACCCCAATACTGTAGTAACGGGATTCACTGTCAGAAATGGCTACATCGTTGGTGCCGCGGGCATGACTGGCGCCATCCCCGGTGGTCCGGTTAATATCGAACTTGGGATAAACCCCGATGATAGCGATCCTCCGATACGGACCAATTCCGGTGAAAATGTCACTGGTACTGGCTACGGAGGAGGCATTCTCTGTGAAAATGAAAGTTCTCCGACTATCAAGAACTGTGTGATAACCAACTGCGCTGTTATTGGTGCCTACGGTGGTAACGGTCTCAATGGCCCCTACCTGCCGCCCGGGTCCAATGCAAACGGTGTGTGGGGTGGCCATGGTGGCACCGGCTCCGGAAACGGCTATGGCGGCGGCATTGCCTGTATAGGGCAGAGCTGTCCGGTCATCATTGATTGTACGATAGAAAATAATGTTGCCAGGGGTGGCTGCGGCGGAAACGGCGGAAATGGTAGCATAAACGACGGTACTGGAAGAGCGAGCCACGGCGGTAATGCCGGAGATGCAGTAGGTGACGGTATCGGTGGCGGTATCTATTGTGAAAACCGAAGCACGCCAATCATCAGGGACTGCATCTTTAGGAACAATGTGGCTACGTCCGGTATCCCCGGAGCCGGCGGGCAGCCGGGTACAGGTGCTCCGCTTCAGGACAATTCCCCACCTTACCCGCCTGCTGCTTCTGGCTTCAATGGTTCTGTTTCTACCTTTGGCAACGTAGTAGGGGGCGCAGCCTACTACAGCAACTCAGATGCGAACTTTACCGATTGCACATTCTCGGACAACGCATCCTACGAAGTTTTCCTTGCTGGTATAGACTTCTTCGGCCAACCGATTATAGTGGCGGGTTCGTATACAAGGGGCGGTGCGTTGTATTCTAAGGCCAACAATTCCGTTGCTCTGAACAACTGTGAGTTTGTAGACAACCAGGCAGGTGCCGTTTACTGCGACCCCAACTGCATCCTCGACGTGAACGACAGCCTGTTCAAGGAGAACTCCAACACCATCGATGGTGGCGCAATCTACATAGCTGAGAGTGGTCTTCTGGACGTCAATAATTGCACCTTCTTGAGCAACAGTGCCTACGACCATGGTGGTGCTGTGAGCTGCCAGAGTGATGCCAACTTCGTGAACTGCTTGTTCATGAGAAATGAAGCCAGCGACTCCGGCGGTGCAATAGATGCATTCTATGATAGCACTGATCCGAACATAATCACGACACTGAACCTGAACTTCGAGTCCTGTAGCTTTGCCGAAAACGAATCTCTCGGAGGCGTAACCGGATGGGGCGGCGCTGTGTATTTCTATGACTTCAGCGCCAGCTTCATCGGCTGCCACTTCATGGATAACAGCGCAAGGTGCGGCGGCGGCCTGTTCCTCGTAGATGGAGCAGCAACTGTCACTGGTGGCAACATTATGGGCAACCGAGCCATAGGCGGCGGTGGTGCCGGCGGTTTCACCTGGACTTACATACCTGGTATTGGCTGGATCATTACCTGGTCGGCAGGCGGTGGATTCGATGTTGGCGGCGGCATGGTCTGCGTCAATACGGCGGCGACAATAAAAGATTGTACGCTCAAGGATAATGTTGCCGAAGGTGTTGAGGGCTCCGGTGGCGCAGTTAACTTCTACGGCGGATATGTTGATCATCTGGTCCAAAACTGCCTTATAACGGGCAACGCTGCTACCATCGAGGGCGGAGCAATTTCCGCGAATCTCTTCGCGACACCTGAAATCAAGAACTGCACCTTCGGTGATAACTGGGCAGGCAGCTTGGGTGGTGCGGTATACTGCGATTGGGTTTCGGATGCGAACATTATCGACTCCATATTCGTGGACTGCGACAACTATGCAATAGCCGAAGAGGACTTCAACAATCCGGCTATAAAATACTGCTTATTCTACGAGAATCGTGACGGCGACTACGCCGTTTACGATACTTCTGTCGAGCGGATCGATGTGCTCAGTGGTGTTGAGCTCGATGCCACGAACATTGAGTCTGATCCTGCGTTTGCGACCGGTCTGTTTGGTGACCACTACCTAAGTCAGATTGCAGCAGGCCAGGCTGTGGACAGCCCGGCAGTGAATGCTGGCAGCGACTTGGCCTTTAAGGCGCGTATGTCAGGCTACACGACGCGCACCGATGGTGTCGGAGATGTGAGCAAGGTTGACATCGGCTACCACTACGCCAAGCCCTCCGACGTCCGCAAATTTGAGTTGGTTGTTACCGTCCCGGAGGGCCATGGAAGGATCGAGCCGCGCAAGCCGGCACCTGTCGGTTCCGATCCTGCAGCTGGCACTTATACCTACTACGACGGGACGCTCGTAGCGCTCAAGGCGATACCTGACCCAGGCTACCGTTTCGTGGAATGGACGGGCACGGATGACGACTCGTCCCTGGCGCTTGCCAATACTGCCATGATGTATTCGAACAGGACCGTCAGTGCGGAGTTTGAGCCGGCACAGACGTTCCACGTCCCGGCTCAATACCATAGCATTACTGCTGTGTTCAACGCCACAGACGCTGACGGGGAGCCAATTGCTCGAAGCGGAGACACAGTTGTTGTTGCTGCCGGCACTTATGGTGAGGCTGATATTGATTTTGCTGGCAGGTCAATAACTATCACCAGTGAACATCCTAGTGACCCGTGCTGTGTTGCATCGACGGTGATTAACTGCGACATATATGGTATTGGTGAGGGTGCGGGGCGTGCGTTTATCTTCCGGGGCGGCGAGACGGACGCCGTTATTGACGGCTTCACGATTTTGAATGGCGACGCCATTGGATTCTCTACATTGTTCCCGGCGTCCCCACATCCTGGTTTCCCCGGCGGTGACGGCGAGGACGCCTTTGGCGGAGCAATAGCGAGCTTTGGTCCGAGCAGTCCCACCATCGTCAACTGCGTCATAAAGGACTGCGTTGCCAGGGGTCGTCGTGGCGGCGACGGTATAGATAGAAACGCGGATAACCCTGGCCCCGGCGGCGATGGTGGCGACGGTGGTAGCGGCTACGGCGGCGCGATGTACTTCGCGGCAGGCAGTGAGCCAACCATTAAGTTCTGCCGGATCATTAACTGTCGTGCTAACGGCGGCAAAGGTGGTCGGGGGGGCCACGCTTACGGTACGCAGCAAGGAGGTGGCGGCTGGTGGGGCGGTGACGCTGGCGACGGCCATGAGGCTTACGGCGGTGTGATGTACTTCGAACCCGATTGTAAGGTGACGATACAGAACTGTCTGATCGATGATTGTGGCACTCTGCAAGGTGAAGGTAACACTGGCGGCAATGGTGCCGACCCCGATGGCCCGGGTGGCGCCGGTGGCGTCAACGGCACAGACTCATGGGCGGGTGCTATACTCTACCTTGAGAACTGCGAAGCTACCGTTACGGACACCACAATCACGAACTGTATAGCTGATACTGATATTCAGAAAGATTGGCCCGGTGGCCAGGGCGGCAACCCTGACGGTGCGCCGGGAATCCCGGGCTACAGCTTCACTACGAGTTACGCAGGGGCCGATTACTACGGCAGCAGCAGCGTTTTGAGAGATGGCTGCAAAGTTGAGCTTACCCGCTGCGTATTCAGCGACAACAAGGTGATAAGTGACGGTAGGATACTGTCTGACGGCGAGGGCGGGGCTGAAAACTATCAATCCGACTGTGACGTCGTACTTAATAGCTGTACGTTTGCCCGCAACTCCACAGACGTCGGTGACGGGGGCGCTCAGGCCTTCGACTGGTCCTGCTCGGTCAAGGTCACTGACAGCGTCTTCAGCGATAACTTTGCCGGTCGAGATGGTGGTGCCATATTCCTGGCAGACGAGTGCACTCTGGATGTCAATGACTCGACTTTTGGCAATAACTGGGCCAGGGGACCCCGGATTGAGATGACCGTGCCGGTTGTCTACTACGGGTCCGGTTACAGGAACTACGGCTCAGGCGGCGCAATATACTGGGATGAAGGGGGCAGGGTAAAGATCAAAAATAGCTACTTCGCTGGTAACAAGGCGGTGTATGGAGGCGGGCTGTACTGGTACGGCATCGGCTCAGATGTGGCCATTTCCGACTGTGCCATCTCCGGTAATGTCGCCGATCATGGCGGCGGCCTGTACTGGAGCCACGGCGCACCGGTCATCAAAGGCTGCTCCATCGCGCGAAATGTGGCCAAAGGCAACCAGCTCTGGCTTGATGACTGGGAGTATGAGAACGTATATGGTGGCGGCGGTGGAGTCTTCTGCTGGATGTCTAATGCAACTATCGAGGACTGCTCTATCAGTGTGAACTCTTCTTCCGGCTCCGGCGGCGGTTTGTATCTTGGTGGACGCGGCGCGCCGACGGTTAAGAACTGCCTGCTCAGGGAGAACTCGGCGGTGCTCGATGGCGGCGGCATCGCGTCCTACTGGTTTGTTACTCCAACAATATCCAACTGCACAATCGCCGACAATAATGCCTATGACCCCGCCAATAGCAAGCATGGAATAGGTGGCGGATTGTCCTGCCGCTATGAAAGCAAGACAATTCTGCACAACAGTATTCTCTGGGCTAACACGGGTACGAGCGGCAACCAGATTGGCGTTGGTTGCCCGGGCGACCCGAACATTGTCTGGCGGCCCGCTGAGCTTAGCGTTTCCTATTGTGACATCGAAAACTGGCAAGGTCCTGACGCTGTCTTTGTTGGACCTGATGGTGTTCTCAATTGGGACGTGAGTAACATGTTGGATGAGGACCCGTTATTTGTCACCGGCCCGCTTGGCAGCTACTATCTCAGTCAGGTTGCGGCAGGTCAGGCTGTGGATAGCCCGGCTGTCAATGCCGGCAGCGGCTTGGCCATTAGCACTGGTATGTTTGACTCCACGACCCGCACGGACAATGCCAAAGATACTGGTACGGTTGACTTAGGTTACCACTACCGTGACCCCTCGGGACTTGCCACGTTCCAGTTGACTGTTGGCGTGGCTGGCCGGCACGGGACCGTCGAGCCTATCGAACCACAACCCGTCAGTTACGACGCGGCGTCTGGTGTTTACACTTACTATGCCGGTACGCTCGTGACACTAACCGCCACGCCTGAGGCAGGTTATCGTGTTGCAAGCTGGACCGCAACCATCGCCGATGCCTCAAAGGCCGTCGTTAACTTTGTTGTCATGGATTCCGACAAAGACGTTGCTGTCCACTTTGAGCAGCCAAGAACGATCCATGTCCCGACAGACTATCCGACGATTCAGCGGGGGATTGATGCTGCTGAGGAGGGTGACGTAGTCGTCATCAACCCGGGCGTCTATGACAATCCAATTGGACATGGTTCGCCCATTTCGCAATTGCACGTTGGCGGTCTTGTCATCTGGGGTAAGAATATTACTTTGACTTCCGTGAATCCGGATGATCCTGACATCGTGGCTAACACGGCTCTGGAGAGCTACCAGTTAGACATCCTGGATGTGGGGCCTCAGACACTCATAACCGGCTTTACGATCAGAGATACGTATTGGTATGCCCCAGATGGTGTAGATGGGGATGCTCCTGGAGAACCCGGCTTCAATGGCTCCTGCATCCGCTCCGGAGCGATTGAACTGACCAATGCCTCTCCGAGAATTGTCAATGTTGTGATTGATAATATTTCGATTACGGCAGGTAACGGCGGCAACGGTAACAATGGCAACGATGCTCATCCCAATGGTGGCCACGGTGGCTGGGGCGGCAGCGCATACGGCGGCGGAATTTTCATGAGAAACAGCAGCCCGACCTTGAAGGGTGTGACTATAAGGGACTGCAGGGCCTATAGCGGCCACGGTGGGGACGGCGGTGACCCTCAGCTTCCCCTTGGCTTCGGCGGCAGAGGTGGCAATTGGACCTACAAGGAGCATGACGAAGAGTGGTGGGAGGATTTGGGAGCACCAGTGCCGCCCGGACTTGGTTGGTGGTGGCCGATGGACCGCTATGGATACTACTATTTCGATATGGACTCGTATGCTGGATATGCTGGAGATTACGAGGATTACTGGCTGTATGGTGCGCTGGGTGGGGCAGTTTATATCGATGCAAACAGCAATCCCACCTTTACTGATTGCACGTTCGCAAATAACGAGACAATAAGCGGCTATTGTGGCCTTTCAGGATCCCCGGGTCTCGGGCCTTTCTACCATGAGAGAACAGAAAGCTTCGGCGGAGCTGTTTATTGTGAGGTTGGCTCGGCGCCTACATTTATTGACTGCACGTTCACTGACAATGTGTGTGATAGCAATATCCCCATAGGAAACCATACCTTCTATTCGACTTATGGTGGTGCATTGTCTTACGGCTCATTGACTCCGAGGCAAAATCCTGGAAGTGGTCGGTCGGGGACGTTGATAGGGTGCACCTTCACGGGCAACTCAGCTACTGTTGGAGGTGGCATTTTCTGGGCGGATACAACACCTACGATCCAAGACTGCAACTTCAGCGACAATTACGCTTACAAAGGCGGGGCGATGTTCTCCAGCGAAAGCACGCCGACGATTCTCGGAAGCGTCATTGGTGAAAATGAGGTTGGATATACCTTCGTTCCTGACCCGAATTTCTATTTCGATCCGAATTTATACTACACCGACCCGAACATAGATGACCTCTTGGTTGGCCCACCGATTCAAGATATTCTCGGCTTGGGCGGAGGTGTGTACTTGTCTTCGTCAAAGGTCCGGATTATTGGGTCCCAGATCAGCAGCAACACTGCAAGCGCTTACGGCGGCGGAGCGTACTGGTCTAAGTCCAAGATGACGGTTGCCGACAGTAGCCTCACGGGCAATATGGCTCCGAGTGGTGCAGGTCTGTACGCGATTGATTCGTCAGGTACGATCTCAAGGTCGACTATCGCCAGGAACCGGGCTTCTATTGACCCTTGGGCTGACCCGAATGATCCTAATAGCTACCTTGATGTGGCATTTGGCCAGGGCGGCGGTTACTATTGCCTCTCATCAGTGGTTGATATTAATGACAGTATCTTCACCAAGAACCGTGCAAGCGCATCCGGTGGTGCTGTCTACTTCGCAAGCAGGGACCATGATCCGTACTACGCACCTGTCCTGCATAACTGCTTGTTGACGGAGAATGTTGCTGGCCGCGACGGCGGCGCTATATCTTCGAGCCGATACGTCAAGCCGACAATCTCTAACTGCACGATTGCCGATAATATGGCCACTGGATTCTTCACAGATGACGAGGGCCCAGGCTACGGCGGCGGCCTGTACTGTTCACACGATAGCATGTCTGTCGTCGTCAATAGCATCTTCTGGGGCAACATCGGCTCGACCGGCTCGCAGATAGCCGTAGGCACTGGGTTCGGACATAAGCCAAAACCGGCGACAGTGAGCGTCTCGTATAGCAACGTCGAAGGCTGGAAGGATCTAAGTAAGCCCACTTTCGTTGATCCTTGCGACGTGTTCGTTGATACGGGTGGCACGTTGAACTGGGATTTCGATAGTATCATCGACAGCGACCCGTGCTTCGTCCGCGGTTATTATTTGAGTCAGACTTTGGCGGGACAGAGTGCAACCAGCCGCTGCGTCGATGTGGGTAGCGCCGATGCGAGCAGCCCGAGCATTCGGCTGCAGCAATATACTACGCGTACTGATGGCGTGAACGATGTTGGCTTGGTTGACCTCGGCTACCACTACCGTAGTGCTGCACCGCCAGTTGGCTACTATGCTGTTGTAGTCGGGATTGCTGACTACTCTGACCTATATCTGGGTCTCTACCCATCCGTCGATGCTGACCTCAACTACACCGATGACGATGCAATTGAATTCCGGCAGGCTCTGCTGCAGTCGGAGAACTGGGACGCCTCGAACATAACACTGCTGCTCGACAGCAATGCGACAAAGGATTCTATAAGGTTAGCCATCGAGAACATGGGGACTCGGATGCTGCCGAACGGCGGTGACGTCTTCGTTCTGTTCTTCTCAGGGCACGGCACGGTCGACTTGGATATCGAGCCGTTCGATGAGGACGACGGTCTGGATGAATATCTGGTCACGCACAACTTTGAGAACATCCGTGACGACGAGCTGAGCGCATGGCTGGCTGACCTGCCTACAAAGAACTATGCCATCTTTATTGACGCATGCTTCTCCGGCGGCCAAGTCAAAGGTATAGACCTTAACAAGATCAAAGCCCACATGAAGGTCAAAGGTCTTGGTGCGATGGCGCCCGGTCCTGGTGACGGCTTCGCAGAGGACCTTAGACGAGCCAGCCCGGTTCCGGGCAGGAAGGACCTGCGTGATAATGACTTCGGAGTGGTGGTGACGGCCTGCAACGCCGGCGAGCTATCGTACGAGAGTCTGGAGCTCGAAAACAGCGTATTTGCCTACTACCTCATCGAAGGAATGAAGGTCCAGGCCGACCTGGATAGCAACGAACCAAATGGCTGGGTCTCTGCGGAGGAAGCGTATGACTATGTTGAGCCGAGAGCTACAGAATACATGGTTTCTCTCGGAGTCTTCTACGATCAACATGCGCAGTTGTACGATGCGCACGGCGGCGAACTTGAATTCTATGATTACGATGCTGGGGACCTTGTTACCCTTACAACCACTGTTATTGGCGACCATGGGCAGATAGAACCTGCCAGCGGCTCACATATCAGGAACGAGGTTGTAACGGTGACGGCTGTGCCGGAAGGGGGCTACCGAGTTGACGAGTGGGCCGGCACTGAGGACGATACAACAACGTCACGGACAAACTTAGTGATAATGACGACAGACAAGGAAGTCGAAGTTTCGTTCCGTCCGCCGCGAACCCTTAGTGTCCCCGGTGACTATACAAGGATTCAGGACGCAATCGATGACGCAAATGAGGGTGACCTAATTATAATTGCTCCGAGTGACGAACCTTACCGAACTTCGATTGGTTATCTTATTGATAAGGATATTACCATAACCAGTACGAATCCGGATGATCCCAACATTGTGGCTCAAACGGTTATCGAGCAAGAGTCCGGCCCGGATGGAGGTGTCGGTACGGCCATTAGTTTCCTCAGTGTAGGTCCCGATGCGGTTCTGAATGGGCTGACCATTAGAGGATTTACGCGACAGGCTCTTAACGGGGCTGACGGAAGTGATCCTGGTTTCCCCGGGGTCAACGGCGGCAACACCTACGGTGCCGGCATAGACTGCTGGCGTGCGTCTCCGATCATTAAGAATTGTGTGATCACCGATTGTAGCGTCTATGGCGGTGATGGTGGTAACGGTGCTGATGGCGACGCTGATTTTCCATTTGGCGGTGACGGCGGCTGGCCCGGCAGAGCCTATGGCGGTGGCCTGGTTGCTATGCAAGGCAGTAGTCCCACTGTCATAAACTGTACCTTCAGCGACTGCCTCGCTGTCGGAGGCAATGGTGGTGACGGTGGCAATGGTAACGATAATCCGGCGGGTTGGGGTGGCCGAGCTGGCGGCTGGTCGTACGGCCGGAATACCGTCTGGTATGGATTCCCCTGGCCCTATGGCTGGCACGTTGATCCAAACGGTGCTTACGTCTACGGCTACTACGATTTCTACACGCGATACAGTGGCCTCGGTGGCGCAGTGTATGTGGACCGGGGTAGCGCTGCAAGATTCCTGGATTGCACCTTCACAAATAACCAGACGCAAGGAGGTACCTGCGGAATCTGTGGCGTGAATGGTGACTCCGGCCTGAGATACGAGCCTAGCATACGCTGGGAGATTGACAACTTCGGTGGTGCTGTGTACCTCGCAGCCGGCAGCAGTGGGGAGTTTGATAACTGCACATTCAGTGGCAACATCGCCGACACCAACGCACCCGATGACAATGACGATCCCTATGTAAGCTTCGGTGGTGCAGTATACTTTGAGGAAGGTAGTAATTCAGTCTTTAGCGACTGTACGTTCAACGGCAATTTGGCCACTATAGGCGGAGCGATGTATTGGGAATGGTCAGACCCGACAATCAACGACTGCAACTTTATCGCAAATCTGGCATACCACGGTGGCGGCGTGTATTTCACCGGTGGCGCAGGCAAGATCATGCGGAGCGAATTCAACCGCAACCAAGCTGGTGGTCATGTTGTTCCTGATCCGAATGACCCGAACGACCCGAATGACTTATTTATCGGCCAGGGTGGTGGAATACACTGCTTCGATGCTAATGCCCTCATCATGGACTGCAACATCGCCCATAACGCCGCGAATGCCTCCGGTGGTGGAATGTATATCTCCGGCAGCAACACAGTGACCGTCAAGAACTGCCTGATCATCAACAACTTCGCCGGCAGAGACGGTGGAGGTGCCTCTGTTAACTGGTATGCCAACTCGCTTATTGCGGACTGTACGTTCTTCGGCAATGCATCGCCAGGAACCTTCGGCGATGCCAACGAAACCGGCTTCGGCGGAGGCCTGTATTGCTCTTACGACAGCAACTCCACAGTTATCGACAGCATCTTCTGGAATAACTTCGCAGTGCGAGGATATGAGATGGCGGTGGGTACCGGCTTTGAATTCGACCTGAGACCATCGACTCTTACGGTCTCTTACTGCGATGTACGAGGTGGAAAAGCCGGTGTGAGAAGGGATGAGGGTTGCACACTTAGGTGGGGACCCGGCAATATTAATACGGACCCGCTTTTCGTGGACGGCCCGTTCGGCGCCTACTATCTCAGTCAAATCAAAGCCGGGCAGTCAAAACGGAGTCCATGCGTTGATGCTGGTAGTGATTTCGCGAGCCATGTTAGCATGACCGGATATACTACGCGAACCGACGAGGTACCTGATACTGATAAGGTTGATATCGGCTACCACCATCCGACGGCGGAACCATGCAGGTTCTGTGACCTGCTCTTCGACGGCATTATCGACTTTAGTGACTTTGCGATACTTGCTTCGAGGTGGCTGGACAGGGGTTGCTCCGACCTGAACGGTTGGTGTCACGGCGCAGACCTGACGTTTGATAGAAACGTTGGTTTTAGAGATATTGCCTTCTTGTGTGACTGCTGGCTCGTCGAAGACATTTATCCGCCAATTCCTGACCCCAGTAGGTGGGAAACAAAACCGTATTTGGCCTCTTCAGCGTCGATTAGTATGATTGCTGAGTCTGCTTTTGATGCCTGGGGCTGGGACGTCCAGTACTGGTTCGAGCGGGTGCCCGATGGTAGCCCCAACAGTGGCTGGCAGGATAGCGCGACGTGGGTAGATAAGGACGTGACGCCCGGTATCAAGTACGGCTACAGAGTAAAGGCACGCGATATGTCGCCTAACCGGAATGAAACCGGCTGGTCGACGGTGGTGTACGCGGGAATAGAGGACACCACGCCGCCAGCACCTGCGCCTACGTGGCTTGTGGAGCCTTACGCGTTATCGGAGACTTCAATTGAGATGGTGGCTACTACCGCATACGACGAAAACGGAGTTGAGTATTACTTCGAGTCCGTATCGGGCGGTGGCAACGATAGTGGCTGGCAAACGGAGCCGAATTATACGGATACCGGCCTCGATCCGAACACTGAATACTGCTACAGAGTCAGGGCCAGAGACGGATCGACTAATCATAACAGAACCGAGTGGTCAGTCGTAGCGTGTGGAGCAACGCCTGTTCCGCCGGATATAACACCGCCGACGCCTGACCCGATGGAATGGGACCCTGTTGCTGATGCAAATGGTTTTGATGGGACGCCAAGAGAAGTCTGGATCGGCCCCGGTGCTCCTCCGTTGCAGGGTTTCGCTGCTACGATGAGGGCCTTTGTGGCCGCCGATGCGAGCGGCGTCGTCGAGTATTACTTCGAGTGCATCGACGACGGCCGGTTCAGCAGCGGGTGGCAGGCCGCCAATACATATACCGTATTAGTGGGCAGAACCGGATTAGGCTACCGTTTCCGTGTCAGGGCACGTGATTTGTATAACAATCGGACCGCCTGGTCGGTGGTGGATAGGGCTGACTGACGACAAGATTCCTTTCATCAGTTACAATATGCGCATAAAACGCCGTTCGTTTGGCTTTGGCCAACTTCTATGGCGTTCATCCTGCGTGAACTGTTACGGCCTAATCAAATGTGGCCAACGCACCTTGTCTGCGTCGGTTTGAGTGCCGCCCGGCAGCCGCCAGGAAATCTCCAAACGGCAGAAGAAAGAACCTCAATTGGCTTTCAGTGTCTGATAGCCGTAGTGTACCAGCAGATGATCAAGTATCACCATTGCTGTGTAGTTCTCAGCAACCGGCCATATACGGGCCACAATCGTTGGGTCACGCCTGGTGATAGCTGCAAGTTCCTTGTTCTCGAGCGTATACTTATCGATTGTCTTCTGTGGTTTGTCGATCGTAGGCGTAGGCTTGATAGTGAGCCTGACGATGATAGGTTCACCTGTGGTCAGGCCACCCGTGATACCGCCGGCATTATTTGACTCAAAGATAACTTTGCCGTCTTTGGCGCGCATTTGGTCGTTGTTTTCGAAGCCGGTCATATCCTTAACGGCAAAGCCGGCGCCGACCTCGACGCCTTTAACAGCACCGATACCAAGCATCTTACCCAATTCAGCGTCAAGCTTATAGAAGACCGGCTCACCGAGGCCCACAGGGGTACCTGTTACAACGACTTCAACTACGCCGCCGACTGAATCACCCGTGCTCGACACCTTGTTGCATGCATCGACCATGGCCTGGGCTGTATCAATATCGGGACAGTTCACTACAGGATGGACGCGGTATTTCTCTCGCAATTGCTTGGCTACAAGCTTTGGAGCTCTATCGCGGATCGCGTCGATCTCCTGTTCGATCTCAGCCAGTATCTTTGCTTTTTCTAAAAACCGCATTTCCATATTGATGCGACCCTTGATATAAATCTCCTGGTAAAATGGGTCGAGATCACGCCGCATCGTCTTGTAATTGTTGGTGTACTCGAAGGCTTGGTCATGCGGGACATCTGGGCAGCGAACGCCGGCGATCTCCTTGACGTATGAGAATACCTCGATGCCACATCTCTTTAAGACCTTCTTGGCAACGTATCCGGCAGCAACGATAGTGGATGTATAGCGCCCGCTGAAAATACCCGCCCCGATAGCGTCATCGTCCGGGCCATACTTAATGAACGAGGCGTAGGATGCATGACCCGGCCGGGGCGTGCGGTTAGTGTCTTGGTACTGTTTGATGTGGATGAAATGCCGATCCAGATTTGGAATCAGAATCGACAGGGGAGTGCCGTTAGTGTGGTTCTTGTTGCCGGCATTCTCGACGGTATCGGCCACGTTCAAGCCGGAATAGATAACTGGAAGGTCCGGTTCCTTTCGCGGGCTTGAAAGCTCGTCGGCGCCCGGCTTTCGCAGAAGCAGGTCGCCGTAAATCTCTTGCTCGCTCAGTTCCATGCCGGGCGGAACACCCTGAATCACAGACGTTAGGCCCTCTTGATAAGACCCGCCTGCAACCGTTACCTGAAAACAACGTCCAATGTTACAGCCAATCATTCTCTTTTAGTCTCCTGAAAGTCAGCCATTAGCACTCAGTCAGTAGTCTACAATTTGTTGCGGGATGGATGCCTGCTTGCGCAGAAAAAACGTAGCAGCTAATTGTCCCTAATCCGTCAATTTCATTTCTGCCCCGATGCTTCTCATCAATTCCACATAATCTGGGAACGTAACGCTCATCGCTTCAGCGGTATCAACACTGCATTGACCGTCTAAGCACAAGCCCACCAGCGACAAAGCCATCACGATCCGGTGGTCGCCTCTGCCGTCAAGTTCGGCGGGTCTCGGCTCACTAGGGCGTATTATAAGGCCATCTGGCAGTTCTTCAACATCTACAGCCATTTTTTCGAGCTCTTCAGCCATGCACCTGATTCGGTCGGTCTCTTTGCCACGTGCCTGCGGGACGTTTACCAGCTTCGTTGTGCCTTCTGCAAAAGCAGCCGTGACAGCCATAGCAGGCAGCGCATCGGGCGTCGCGTTCATATGTATCTCGGTGCCTTTGAGTGGCGCAGCTTTGATCGTTACCGAATTCGGCTCGATACTAATATCGGCTCCCATCGCTTTTAGATAATCTACCACGGCCTTATCCGGCTGACTGTCAGTGAAGTCAAGACCGAGCAGCGTCACCTCATCGGCTGCCAGTGCTGCCGCGCAAAGGAAAAACGTGGCACTGGAAAAATCGGCAGGGATAATTGAATCAAAGGGCTTGTAGCTTCGGCTGCCTTTGATCTTAAATTTGCGCATCTGCTGATTTTCGTATTCTATTTCTTGCTTGTTCAGCCAATCGAGCGTCATTTGGACATAGCCCGGCTCGTTAAGCAGCGTAACGTCAACTTCCGTGTCGTTAGCCGCCAGCGGAGTGCACAAAAGCAGACTGGATAGATACTGGCTGGTAGTCGCGGCGATAGAGGTTCTTCCTCCTGCGAGTTGGCCGGTTACCTGGACAGGCGCTTTACCACATTCCTTGAGACTCTTACATTTTGCTCCTAAGTCAGTTAGCGAATCCATTAGTGGGCCAATAGGGCGGCTCTGGAGCTGCTCATCGCCGGTGAAGGTTGTAGTCTCGCCCGATGGAGCAAGAGCGGCCGATCCCATCGCAATACGTAGTGTTGTGCCGGAATTGCCCACATCGATGGTCCCTCGTGGGGCGGAAATCTGTCCGTCCGTGCCGCTTATTTTCCAAAGTTTTGGGTTAGATGTGTCAATCCGAGCGCCCAGTGCTCGATAGCAAGTCACTGCTGCTTGCGTATCACCTGAATCAAGGGGCCTGCGGACCAAACTATCACCGGCTGCCAAAGACCCAATCGCAACAGCCCGGATCGTATGCGACTTGGATGCCGGAATTTGAACAATTCCTTTTAGCTGAGATTTTTCTGCCGTCAGCTTCATAGTGATTTATATAAGGCAAAGCAACGATATACGTAAAACATACAAACGAGAATATTAGACAGCAAAACAGATGTCAAATCAATGGCCAATCTCGGTGGCACTTAATTATGAGTAAACAGCGGAGTATTCTAATCCCTGTGTGGCGTTTGTCGCTTCAAGCCAAGTCGTGCGTTTCTCCACGAGGCGCGGTGCGATTAGTCACGGTGGGCTGTAGTAGCTTTCTTGGGCCTGCTATGACCTAGTCTTACAGGTTTCCAAAAGATATTGTCTTGCGGCTTCCAAAACTGTATCGCGGCCTTTGATGAGGTCTTGTGTGTTCTGACGAACCGGTACATCAGGCACGAGGCCAATGCGTTCTATTGGCCGATCAAGATAACCCTTATAGGCTTTGACGGGGAATCTAACCTTGTATAGGCCATTTTTCAGTTCATACACCGTCTTGCGCGATGATGCGCCAGCAGTTGCCTCGCCGAAGACGCGAGCTCGATTGTCTGCTATGAACCACGAGGCCCAACCTTCGCCGGCACTTACACACCGGCTGTCAATCAGCAGTGCCATTGGCCCTTTGTAGCGAGGCCTTTCTGGCCCTTCTGAGTCTCGATCCAGTGCGAAATTCAGCAGCGCACGCTTAGCGTCAAATGCGCCGCCACTGTTGCCCCGTACGTCTACGATAAGTCCGCACGCGTCCTTTAGTTCGCCCACCGCTTTATCGAGAGACGGTATTAGGTCATTTCTTATCCGCCGTACGTAAATGTAGCCTATCTGGCCATCCAGCATTTTCCATGAAACGGAGCCTGCATCCTGTATCCCGCTGTTGGGGACCGGCAATCGCGGCAGGTAGCGAACGCCTATGTTTGCGGGCAGACCAAAGTTGTGTGCCTTGCCGTCGCCATCAAGCATCTCCAATTTGACGCTTGTTCCCCTTTCTTTCTGGCGGATGAAAAAGCGATGCGCGTGGTAGCTCAAGTACCGTTCGCTCGAATAGCCAACGTACTTTTTGAGCTGATTCACAGTCCGCTCGATAGCGTCTTCGGCCTTTTCACCATTGATTCTCAGTATGACCATACCCACCTTGACACCTGCTTGGTCTGCTGGTCCGCCCTTGTCTACATGGTAAACCACGGCTCTTCCGTGGTCGTCCTCGAGACACGCAAAGCCCGGATCCCATTGTGGAAAGGATATTTGGGGCAGCTTAGCTGAGCCCTCAAGTAAACTGGCGTGGCTGTCCTCAAGCCGTGCAACCAACTCCATGCACAAGAGCCCAAACTCATCGTCGCTCTTGACCTGTTTGGCTCGCGGCAGAAACTTTTGGCCCACCGCTTTCCAGTCAATTTCCTTCAATTCGAAGCACAGGTAACGCTCTCCCAGTTCTCTATACAAATCAAAGAACGCCTCATCGTAGCTTCCCTGTTTCCGGCCTTCGGGAGTGGAAGCTCTAATCTCTGCCATTTCTTGGCGGCGCTTGCTCTGTTCCTTTCGTCGCTCAACGAATTGTTGAAGTTGAACATATTGAACTGCTGCCATCACCTTGCCAAATGTTGTTGTTCGTCCGCTTGGCAGTCGGACTTCTTTTTCCAGGTGCGACCCAATTTGCTGCTGTAGGTCCCACATCCCTTTTGGTGAGCGAATGTCGATGTCATTATCTTTACAGATATCAAGAAGGAACTCGCTCTTTTGCGAGATTAGCGTCTTGACTTCTTCAAACACCGGCACGAGATCTTCCGGTGGGTCGTGTCGGCTATTCGACCAACTGTTGACAAATGGGATATATGCCAGAACGGTAGTAGTATTGGCCTTAATCTGTGCCTGACCTTCTGTCCAGCCAGGGGCACTGTCAGCGGCGAACATGGCCAGATAGACTTTGCCCTCCGGCAGACCGTAGACGGTGGTTTCGCCCTTGGGCATTCGGTTGCCGCCGATCATGTTCTGCATAAACGCTCCCCCCCAGCCGGCGAAGCCAAGGATTGGGTCGGCTCGCGTCGGCTGGGTGCTGATAACGAGCAGCGTCTCATCGTTTGGCACATCCTGGTCAATCTGCAAGATACCTGTACCCAATGGGCGAAAAACAATATTAGGCGATAGTCCGGCAGAGGCCTTGACGTGCTCAGCAATGCCGTGTAGTCGTATCTCCTTGCCATTTTTTTCGAAGATGCCTTTGAACTCTTCAGTATCTTTCCAGGACTGTGCAACCAACCTGTATTCGCCAGCGCCTATGTCTTCAAAAGAAAAGCTGCCCCGGGCATCGGTGACTGCGCAGGCAATATCCTTCGCAGCGTCACCCTTTTCAGCTAAAAACGCCTCTGTAAAAGCCCGGAATGTTCCTTTCGAGACTGGCACTCCGCTTTTCCGGTCGCACATGATGACGATAGCTCCAGCAACAGGTTTGTCTTTGGCGTCAAGAACCTTGCCTGTGATGGTTCCCGTTTTGGCCTGTTCAGTTTGCTGCAAACGAGGTTCGGAGCTTCCAGCCAGACAGGTCAGGGTGACGATGAAAAATAGCAGTGCTGATACTGATGTTTGCCTATGCATGCTTGTTTTACCTTTTGGGTTTATGAGGTTTGTGCTGCTGCTTGGTTGACCAAAAACAGCACGGCCATTCTCACGGCCAGGCCATTGGTCACCTGTTGGAGGATAACGCTGTTCTGGCCGTCGGCGACTTCGCTTTCCATTTCCAGGCCTCTATTAATCGGCCCAGGGTGCATGACCAAAATATCCGGCTTTGTCCTTTTCATACGCTCCACGGTCAGTCCGAAATAATGGGAGTATTCGCGGATTGATGGAAATGGATTGCCACCAAGCCGTTCAAACTGGATGCGGAGCATGTTCACGACGTCTACCTGTTCAATTACTTTGTCAAGTGAGTAGCTAATATTGACTGGCAATCGTTGAACCTCACTCGGGATAAGCGTGGGCGGGCCGACAAATATGACCTCAGCGCCGAGTTTGGTCATGGCCCACATGTCACTACGGGCGACGCGAGAGTGCGCTATGTCCCCAACGATGGCAATCTTGAGACCCTCAAGTGTGCCTTTAATCTTGCGAATCGTGTAGACATCTAAAAGACCCTGCGTGGGGTGTTCGCAGTATCCATCACCGGCATTAATGACGCAGGCGTTGATGTTTCTGCTCAGGAAGTTCGGTGCTCCAGCGGCACTGTGGCGAATCACAACAATATCAATCCCCATTGCCTCCAGATTCCTGGCTGTATCTAAGAGCGTCTCGCCTTTGCTGACGGAGCTGTTTTTCTTGGTGAACTCTATGATATCGGCACTCAGTCTGCTCGCGGCCAAGGCAAAGCTGTTTCGCGTCCGTGTGCTGTCTTCAAAGAAGAGATTGACTACTACCTTTCCGCGCAAGGGTGGAGCTTTTTTAACCGACCGAGTGCTTATCTGCTCAAAACCTTTGGCTGTGTCGAGAATATAGCTGATCTCTTCAGCGCTTAGGTCACGCAGCCCAAGCACGTGCTTGCGACTCCACGTGAAGTGTTTTGTTTTTCGTATTAACGCCATGACATCGTCTCCCGTCTCTCGTGGGCCGATCTACGTGACACGGGTCGCGGACGATGGACCACACTCTGTTACTCGATGATCACCTCGTCTTTTCCGTCTGATTCGATAAGGTTGACCGCCACTGATTTGCCAGGTGCGACGTCAGTTTTATAGCCGGCATAATCCGCCTGGACCGGAAACTCTCTACCTGCTCTTTCGACCAGGACTGCTAACCTTATGGCCTTGGGCCTACCCAAATCGATCATGGCGTCCATGGCCGCGCGGGTCGATCGGCCGGTATAGAGAACATCGTCAACCAAAATAATAATTTTGTCGTCCACATTGAACCCGATTTCGGTTGTTCTAACCTGCGGCTGGGTGCTACCCTGCGGCGAGTTCAAATCGTCACGGTAAAGGGTTATGTCTAAAGTTCCGCACGGAACGTCTTTACCAAGCTTTTGTGATAATAGCCTTGACAGCCTCTGGGCAAGAATCTCGCCTCTGCTGCGAATACCTATTGTGGCGATGTCCAGGTCGCGCGGCACTTCAGCGGCAATGCGACTTGCCAAGTCATTGAGGATTTGGTCAATCCTCTCAGAATCCAGAATTACTTTCATAATTGCACACCCTTGGCTATGTATGGCCCAAACATCGGTTGAGTATACCAATCGAGGCCCGATAAGGCAAGATTTCCAAGCCGAGTTTTCAACGCCAGTTCTTTTTAGTACTGAAAACCACTAATTTCGAGAGCTGGCGGCATAATTTGCTTGAAACCAAAGTCACTTTTTGGTATCATAGTGCAAAGTGCTGGAAGCTGGAAATTGTAGGACATGGATGTTTGCAACTGGGCGGGCAGCATCGTACGGAAGGATTTTACCGGCATCTCTGGAGTTAGGGGATGATGCAGACTCCTATGAAAGCGCTGATACTTGGCCTGACAGTGTGTTTGGTGGTGTTGTTAGGGCTTGTGAGCACGGTTGCGGCTGCAGAGGGCTCAGAGGCTAACAAAGTGCTGCAGCCGCAAGGGCTGAACCACGCTGGAATCTATGGCCTAAGACAGATTGAGCCGAGCTTGACAGGCTCTGGGGTCAAATTTGCTGTTATCTGCCGAAGCATTACCTATATCGACGATCAACCACAGAACGACTACCGTCCGAGCGTCCAGCATAGTTGCCTTAAAGCGGCCCAATTGGGCTTTCACGACCAAGGTGAACTGCCACCCGGCGTTTCGCCCCATTCTACAGCCATCTGTTCCGTACTGTTGGGCGAGGATGCTGACGCATTGAACCCGGATCTGGGCCAATTCTATTATCAAGGCGCGGCGCCGGGGGCAGAGGCGGATGTCTATGAATTCTACCATTTCTTAATCAACAATGTATTCGGTCTATCACCGGTCGATGCGGATATCATAGCGGCTGGGATCGGTAGCCCATTTGAAGATTGGTGGACAAGGGGTATTGAATCGTTGGCCGAGCACTATGGCCTGATTGTCGTGGCCACGATAGGCAACGGCTTGAACGCTTATGACCCACCTCTCTATCCCGGTGCGGCGGCAAATGTCATCGGCGTCGGAGTGGTTGACTCTGTAAACACGGAAAGCCTTGCAACCAGTCTGGCACATTTCTCCCTCGCTTATCCGGAGCACTCGAGTTTTGGGCCAACTGTGGACGGCCGATGCAAGCCTGATATAGTCGCCCCGGGCAATTGCTTGGCGGCCAGTGCAAGCGACCCTGACGCTTACGAGGCTACCGGCAACTGGTCCAGCTTCTCAACACCGTTGACTGCAGGGGCGATCGGTCTGCTTGTCCAGAAAGCTAAACAGGAGCCGGGTTTGAGTTTGGCCGTGTCGCCAAAAGGCGGAAATTGTGTGATGAAAGCAATCTTGCTGAATTCAGCAACGAAATTGCCTTACTGGCACAAAGGGCGACTCCAAACCGGTGATGACCACTCCGTCCCTCTCGATTACGTCCAAGGGGCAGGCATGCTAAATGCCGTTTGCGCCTACCGACATCTAATTGCTGGCCGAAACAAACCGGGTGACATTGCAGTGATAGGCTGGGATAATAACCAGCTTGACAAAAGTGAAACGTTGGCGACCGTTTACAGACTCGCCATTTCAGAACCGACAGGTAAGTTTATTACCACTACGCTCGTATGGAACAGGCACTATCGCAGCTTGTATCCCTTTGAGCCGCTCCTGACGGAAGATAGCAATCTTCGGTTGGAACTCTGGGCCGTCGACCCAGATAATCCCAGCAGCGACTTGTTGCTAGATTACAGCGACAGCAGCGTTGACAACGTTGAGCATATTTACTGCAAGGCAGTCGCCAACTACACTGACTACAAGATCGTTGTCTCATACAGTGATGTCAACGACCAGCCGCAGGCAGAAAAATCGCAGCGATACGGCTTGGCCTGGAATGTCAGCGAGTGCCAGAACAGCGACAATATCTTCTGGCATGACCTCAATGCCGACGGTATTGTCGACAAATTGGATTTTGCTGTCTTACTCGATAATTGGGTAGCCACCGTCAAGTCGCCAGAAAGCTACGTGCTCGGTGACGTCAATACAGACGGTACAATTGACGTTAATGACTTGCAGATCCTTTTCGACCACAACAATCGTCAAGCTGAGTGGCGCAAGTGATGATAAGAAATTAGGCGATAACCTGCATCGCAAAGTGACCAATTCTTCGTAATCCAAAATGGGGCAAAAGCGTGAGTGCAGTTAGGTTTGGACATGCACAATAGCATTTCGTTCGGAGGAGACGAGTAACTCTTGACCGGTTTCGGAGAATCTAAGAGCAAAATGTGATGAAGTTCCTTTTCACGATATTTCTTTCGGTGTTCGTCTCTTCGACGAGTTTTGCCGCCGAGCCGTGGAGATTCATAGTCACCTGTGACAGTCGGGGCAGGGACAACGGGATCAATCAGAAGATACTGGATGAGCTTGTCAATGAGATTATGAAGCTGGAAGTGGATTTCGTACTTTTTCCAGGTGATTTGGTTTACGGCTACTCAGCGGCTGGCCCGAGCCAGTTCGAAAGTCAACTGAGAACGTGGGTTAGCACAATGGACCCGGTTTATGATGCCAATATTGCTGTCTATGTCACTCGTGGGAATCACGAGCTCGGCCATGTCTGGGGTATTTATCCTGGTAGTGCCTCAGATCCGAATGATAGTTGTGTCCGTCGTTGGCTTAATGTATTCGGCAGTGACTCCTATCCAGCACAGAAACTGCCCGACAACGGCCCTATAGGTGAAAAGTACATGACGTATTCGGTCACGCACAAGAATGCTTTCATTGCGTGCCTGGATCAGTACGGTGGCGTCAAGCACGAATTTGCCCATAAGGTGAATCAGGACTGGCTGGATACGCAATTGGCGGCAAATACTAAACCACACATCTTTGTAGCGGGCCATGAGCCCGCTTTCCGAGCGTTGCCACGCGACTGTCTGGACAAATACCCAGCTGACCGCGATGCGTTGTGGGCCAGCATCAAAAACGCTGGTGGGCGAACCTATCTCTGTGGCCACGACCATTTCTATGACCACGCTCGCATCGACGACGGAGATGGCGACGCAAATAACGACGTTCATCAGTACATAGTCGGAACCGCCGGAGCAGCCCCTTATACCTGGTCGCCGCCCTATGATGGCAATAACACCGGCTACACTGTTGAACAGTGGCACCACGCAGGAGGATACGGCTATGTGCTCGTTGAGATTGAGGACCTTAATGTGACGCTGACCTGGATGGAGCGCGGCAGTGATGATGTAAGTGAGCCAGGTACGTATGAGCCCAACGAGATCTGGAGTTACAGTGTTGTTCCTCGACCGATTGTAATTTGGCCAAATGGTGGTGAGAGCTTGGCAGCGGCAAATACCCACAATATCACCTGGAAGACAATTGAAGGTGTACAAATAGACCACGTGCTGATCGAGTATTCCTCGGACAACGGCCAGAATTGGCAGGATGTTGATATATGCCGGAACACCGGTTCATGCGAGTGGTTTGTACCAATGGTTGATTCAAACCAGTGCCGTGTCCGAGTTAGCGGCTTGCACGACGGGACCCTCAGTGATGTCAGCGATGACGCATTCACGATATTCCGGTGCCAAAGGGAGCTTGCCGCTGATGTGAATGGTGACTGTTACGTAGACCACTTAGATTTTGCCATATTGGCCAGCGACTGGCTCAAATGTGCGAATCCGTTTGATCCTGCCTGCGATGAGCAGCAGTAGCCCCGCACTAATTTGGCCCCTAAAATATACTCGACACAGTCAAAACGCATCACGTATTACACAGTACGACTTGTTAGCCGTCACACGCGATCGGCTATCTGTCCGTTTATCCGCTTAGAGTTGTCACTTTTTCCTTGACATTTTCGTCTCAATTTGATATACTAATTTTAAGTCAAGATTGGGGGTGACAAGGATTGTTTTTGTTTCCTAACCATCTTTGTACCAAATAAAAGGACGATTGTCTCGGAATCAAGACGTTGCGAACGAGGGGACGAACAATGCGAAAGAAAACCCTTTTTTTTGCGTTGGCGGTGACTGTTTTGTTTGTACTGGCCCGCCAGGCTTGCGGTGGTTATGAATTTGTTAGAGCGTGGGGCTGCGAAGGTAGTAGTGCTGGCCAATTTGACGTGCCATTTGGGGTGGCGGTGGATCGAAACGGAGATGTTTATGTTACCGACTTCTATAACCATCGAATTCAAAAGTTCTCGAGTGACGGTACGTATATAACCCAATGGGGGGATGAAGGAACTGGTAGCGGTCAGTTCAAGCGCCCACACCATATAGCTGTTGACTCGGCGGGTTATGTGTACGTTGCAGATTATGGCAATCATCGCATTCAGAAATTTAATGGTGACGGAAAGTTTGTCACTATGTGGGATATTAGCACTCCATACGGTATAGCGCTGGACTCGTCTGACTACGTTTATGTCTCCAGTCATTTTGGCGATAGCATAAGTAAGTTCACGAGTGACGGTACGTATGTTACGGGGTGGGGTGGTGGTCACGGTAGTGGCAACTATCAATTTAAATATCCCAATGGGGTAGCGGTAGGGCCGTTAGGGAACATTTATGTCACTGACCTTTGGAATCATCGGCTGCAGATATTCTCCGATGAGGGAGTATATCTCGATACGTGGGATTACTATGACATAGCATATGACGTCACTGTCGACCCGTTCGGCTATGTTTACCTCACCAACAATGATGACGATAGTATCTACAAGGTCCAGAAGTATGCAAGTGATGGAACACTTGTCACTGAGTGGGGCATCAGTGGCAGTAGCGACGGCCAATTTAGTGAGCCATATAGCATCGCGTTAGACTCTTCAGGATATGTATATGTGTCCGATGGGGACAACTACCGCATTCAGCAATTTATTCCTGAGCCGATGTCGATCTTCTTGCTCAGCGTCGGTGGCTTGATTGTGCTGAGCAAACGCACAGTGTCAAGGGAGGGGAAGTAAGAAGGTCGGAGCCCAAAAGCGGAGCCGCGATGTTAGGATGCTGCGCAGCTGCAGCCGTTCACACTCGTCGAGCCCGGATCAGGAAAAATCTTCTTTCAATTCTCGGTTACTTCTGGTAAAAGTGCACACAGCAGGAGTGCAAGGCGAAAATACGCGTAGTCTTGCTGGATGTCTGCTTCGCCGTATATTTCGGCAGAGCCGCAAATTACAGATTAGTGCGGATTGTAAAACAAAATGGCTGACCAGCTTCTTATCAAGAACGGGCGGGTAGTAGACCCTGCGAACAGTATCGACAAAAAATGTGACGTGCTTATCACTGATGGCAAGATAGCCGAGGTTGGCAGTCTCGGCGCTGCGGTGCAGAAATCCGTCAATACGGTTATCGATGCCACAGGTACATTGGTTACGCCGGGCTTAATCGATATTCATGTTCACTTTCGTGAACCGGGTGACGAAGAGGAAGAAACGATAGCAAGCGGCTCAGCAGCAGCAGTGGCAGCGGGTTTTACCTCAGTAGTGTGCATGCCGAACACTGACCCTACCATCGAGAACGAAACCGATGTCGAATACGTGCATCGCAAAGGCAGAAAAACAAGGAAGACGCATGTTTATGTGATGGGGGCTGTCACCAAAAACAGAGAGGGTGTTGAGCTCGCAGAGATGGGGCTGATGGCCGAGGCCGGCGCCGTCGGCTTCACCGATGATGGCAGGGGGGTCCAGGACCCAGCCGTTATGTTGCGGGCCCTCAAGTATGCCAAGATGTTTGATGTGGTCATAGCCCAGCACTGTCAGGATCAGAGTATTGCCGGCAATGGAGTGATGAACGCTGGTTACTATGCGACGATACTCGGCCTGCCAGGAATGGACGGACTCGCCGAAGAGGCGATGTTATGGCGGGATATTCAGTTGATAAAGAGAACTGGCGTCCGCTATCACGCCCAGCACATATCCACCGCAGGTTCCGTCGAACTGATAAGGGCTGCCAAGAAAGACTCTTTGCCGATTACGTGTGAAGTCACACCGCACCACTTGCTGTTGACGGAAGAATGTTGTGCCGAATATGACACCAACTACAAAGTAAATCCGCCCTTGCGTAACGGCAGAGATGTCGAGGTACTAAAACAGGCAATCGCAGAAGGGCTGGTTGACGCACTGGCTACCGACCATGGTCCTCACCTTCAGAGTGAAAAGGAGCTGGAGTTCCTTGCTGCTCCATTTGGCATCGCAAGCTTGGAGTGTGCTCTGGGCCTTTATGTCAAGGCGCTTATTGAGCCGGGGATTGTGGACTGGCCCGGCTTGGTTCGATTGATGACAGAAAACCCGGCTAAGATAATCGGCGTCGATAAAGGCACGCTTGGCACGCACAAACAGGCCGATGTGACAATTATTGACCCGGATGCCGAGTACAAGATTGATGTGAATGAATTTCGCTCCAAGAGTAGAAACTGTCCCTATCGTGGCTGGACCGTGAAGGGCAAGGTTGAGAAAACGATTGTCGGCGGCGAAATCAGATTCGAAGCATGAGACGTGGAACTGGGAGCCCTGAGGTGTGAGACTTGGAATTTGAGGACGGATTCGTGATTCTTTGCTCATACCGAGCTTGTTAATGTCTGCCATTTGGTCAGGAAGGTGTGATGTTTAACCTATGTAGTGCCAGCATGTCGCGCGCCCTCTTGGAATGGTAGCGCAAAACGATTGGGCCTGATCGGCGTACTCTCAAGGGCTCGGTGGTGTGGCGATGCCGTTTATTATTGATGGTCATAATTTGTTGCACGCAATTCATCAGGCGGAGGAGAACTCTCAGTCGCGCAGTGATATTCAATTGTGCCGAATTGTTGGCAGGTATTTGAAGCTGATAGGTGATACCGGCGAGATTGTTTTTGACGGTACCGGGCCGCCGGACAAAACTGGATTTGACAACATAAGCAATTTGGAGGTCTTGTTTGCCGGCGTAGGAACCGATACGGACACGGTAATCGAGAAGAAGATAAGAGCGAGCACAGCGCCGAAGAGGCTGTCAATAGTCAGCAGCGACAGGCGATTGCGAAAAGCAGCTCTGGCACGGAAGGCTGCGGCGATAAAGTCTGAGGCCTTCTGGACCAACGTCCAAAGGCAATTGCGCCGAAAGAGGAAAACCAGAGAGCCGGCTGAAAAACGCATCGGCCTGAGCGAGAGCGAAACCCAGCAGTGGCTCGAGTACTTCGGTCTTAAACAGTGATTTAACAAAGAGATGCGCTGCACGTATCCTATTGCGATTATGACAAGTGCGCGGGCATATACTGACGGGTACGGGCACAAGCCTCGTGCCCTCAATTGTGCGTTCAGCGTTAAACAAAAGGCTTTGGTTCTTGCCTCTAATCGGAACTCAAGTCGCGTGAAATTTTGTGTTGCCCAATTTGGCAAAAAGGTGTATAAGGGTGTTTCCAAGTCTCTTGGGGCGCGCACATCTGTGTGGGTCCTGTAGAAGCCGCACGAAAAGTGGCTTCAAGAGCTACCTCGGTGAGGAGTTTCTTGAGGTAAGTTGTGTTTAGTTCGTGTTTTATAAAAAATGTGGAGAAATCATGAATCGCAAAATGGTCACAATTGACGGCAATGCAGCGGCGGCACACGTAGCCCACGCTACGAACGAAGTGATTGCCATATATCCAATTACCCCAAGTTCGCCAATGGGGGAGATCGCTGACGCAAAAACTGCCAAAGGCGAGACCAACATTTGGGGGACCGTTCCTTCAGTTACAGAGATGCAGTCCGAAGCTGGGGCGGCTGGAGCCGTGCATGGCGCGCTGGCAACCGGCGCTTTGACCACAACTTTCACGGCCTCCCAGGGGCTGCTGTTGATGATTCCCAATATGTACAAAATCGCGGGGGAACTATTGCCTACCGTCTTTCACATCTCAGCTCGTTCTTTGGCCTGTCAGGCCCTTTCGATATTTGGCGACCAGTCCGATGTGATGACCTGCCGTGAGACTGGCTTTGGCATGGTTTGTTCATGCAACGTTCAGGAGGTAATGGATTTTGCGCTCATCGCTCAGCAAGCAACGCTTGCTTCCAGGGTGCCCTTTCTGCATTTTTTTGATGGTTTTAGAACGAGCCACGAAGTCCAGAAGGTGGAGGAGCTGACCTTCGATGATATGCGTGCAATGATCGATGACGCGCTTGTTGCCGAGCATAGGGCCAGAGCACTGTCACCCGATAGGCCTGTGATTAGCGGCACAGCGCAGAATCCGGACGTCTATTTCCAGGGCAGAGAAGCGGTCAACAAATACTATTTAGCTGTACCGCAGATTGTCCAGCAGACAATGGATAAATTCGCGAAGGTGGTCGGCAGGAGCTATCAATTGTTTGATTATGTGGGCGCAAAAGATGCTGAGAAGGTCATTGTCATTATGGGTTCGGGAGCAGATACTGCCCATGAAACGGCCGAGTATTTGGCATCCAAGGGCGAAAAGGTCGGCGTTGTGAAGGTGCGTCTATTCAGACCGTTCAGCACGAAGCACTTTGTCGCTGTTCTGCCGAAGAGCGTAAGGAAGATTGCTGTGTTGGACAGGACCAAGGAGCCCGGTTCTCTGGGCGAGCCAATGTACCTTGATGTTCGTACCTCTATTGGTGAGGCTATGGCCAAAGGCCAGACCTCTTTCCAGAAGTATCCACTGATTGTCGGAGGGCGATACGGTCTGGGGTCGAAAGAGTTTACACCCGCCATGGTAAAAGCCGTTTTCGATAACCTCGATGCAGCAAAGCCCAAGAATGGCTTTACGGTTGGCATCATTGATGATGTGGCTAATACCAGTCTGGACGTTGACGAGTCCTTTGAGATTGGCAGCAAGGGGCTTTTCGCCGGGATGTTCTGGGGTCTCGGCGCGGACGGTACAGTCGGCGCTAACAGAAACTCCATAAAGATTATCGGTGAGTTGACCGATAATTACGCACAAGGTTACTTCGTGTATGATTCCAGAAAAGCCGGCACCGTCACCATATCCCATCTGCGGTTTGGAAAGCAGATGATTCGCAGACCCTACCTCGTAGATAGAGCTGATTTTGTTGCGTGTCATAACCCGAGCTTCTTAGAGAAGTATGATATGCTCTCGGCAGCGCGTGAAGGCGCGACGTTTTTGCTGACGAGCAGCCACGGCAAGGACGACGTGTGGGATACTCTGCCGCAAGAAGTTCAAGAGCAGATAATCGAAAAGAAATTGAAGTTCTATGTTATTGATGCGATTTCGCTTGCCCAGGAGATCGGCCTCGGACCAAGAATCAACGTAATCATGCAGACCGCCTTCTTCAAGATAAGCGATATCATTCCACTCGATACCGCAGTCAAGGCCATCAAAGACGCTATCAAGGAGACTTACGGCAAAAAAGGCGAAAAGGTTGTCCAGATGAACAATGCGGCTGTCGATGGTGCTCTCGAAAGAATTCACGAAGTCAAGGTTCCTGGTAAAGTAACGAGCAAGCTGAAGATGCCGCCGCCAGTCCCGGATGATGCTCCTGATTTTGTCAAGGAAGTTACAGCCGAGCTTATAGCACTTCGTGGAGATAAGGTGCCCGTGAGCAAGATGCCCGTTGATGGTAGGTTTCCGAGTGGCACGACACAATATGAGAAACGCAACATAGCAGTTAACATACCGCAGTGGGAGCCGGATATCTGTATTCAGTGTGGCACCTGCTCTTTAGTTTGCCCGCACGCCGCGATAAGGATAAAGGCCTACGACGAGAATTACCTCAAAGATGCCCCACCAACTTTCAAGAGCGCGGACGCAAAAGGCAAGGACTTCGCTGGCATGAAATTCACAGTTCAGGTGGCTCCGGAGGACTGCACCGGCTGTGGTGCCTGCGTCATGGCCTGTCCCGCGCAGGAGAAAGACCAGGACAGACAGCCAACGGGTCGAAAGGCAATCAACATGGCGCTGCAAGAACCGCTACGCAGCACCGAACGTGAGAACTACACGTACTTCCTCTCGATTCCGAATACCGACCCAAAGCTCTTCAAGGCGAACACTGTCAAGGGTAGTCAGTTGATTCAGCCTTTGTTTGAGTATTCTGGCGCATGTGCTGGCTGTGGAGAGACGGGTTACGTGAAACTGCTGACGCAACTATTTGGCGATAGGGCTTTTATTGGCAACGCAACCGGCTGCTCGTCTATTTACGGCGGCAATCTGCCCACAACGCCTTACGCAAAGAGATTCGACGGCAGGGGCCCAACCTGGAGCAACAGTCTGTTTGAAGATTGCGCCGAGTTCGCTATGGGTATGCGACTGACGGTTGACAAGTTCAAGGAACGTGCCCTCGGTCTGCTGGCTAAAGTCAGAGACCGAGGTTGCGTCGATGCCAAGCTGGCAGAGGAGATCCGAGCAGTTACGTTGGCCGATGATCCAGAGCAAGGCGCGATAGAACAGCAGCGGGCCCGCGTAGATAAGCTCAAAGAGCAGTGCAACAAAAGCAAGTGTGCCGAATGTGAGCAGCTCTTGAGTGTTACCGATTACCTTGTGCGCAAATCCGTTTGGGCTCTTGGTGGCGACGGATGGGCTTACGACATCGGATACGGCGGACTTGACCACGTCCTGGCCAGTGGCGTGGATGTCAATCTGCTCGTCTTGGATACGGAAGTATACTCCAATACGGGCGGACAGATGTCGAAATCGACGCCGAGAGCGGCGGTAGCCAAATTTGCAGCCGGTGGAAAACCGGCGCCGAAAAAGGACCTTGGACTTCTGGCTATGACCTACGGCAATATCTATGTCGCCAAGGTGGCAATGGGTGCCAATACCAATCAGACGGTCAAGGCCTTTGCCGAAGCTGAGGCGTATCCCGGGCCTTCGCTCATAATTGCCTATTCACATTGCATCGCTCATGGCATCAATATGACAAAAGGCTATCAAGAGCAGAAAAAGGCTGTGGCTTGTGGGCATTGGCCGTTGTATAGGTTCGATCCACGACTCAAAGAGCAGGGCAAGAACCCGTTGCAGCTTGATTCGAAGGCTCCAACAGTTGACTTCGAAGAATATGCTTACGGTGAGAATCGCTATCGCACGCTCAAGCAGTCGAACCCGGAGGTGGCAGCAGAATTGCTGAAACTGGCCACCAAAGACGCAGTTGAAAGATATGCTTTAATGGAGCAACTGGCAAAACTAACTTGCGGCGAAAAGCAAGAAGAAAGTATGGCGCAAAATGCAAAGTACGAAAAGCAAACCATAGGGAAGTGAAAATGATTAGTCGGTTTCTAAAGACAATCTGGTTAGTTCCTGTGATGGCTCTTGTTGTCGCGGGGTGCGGACTACTCCATAAAAGGGATGTTGATGCCTTAGCCTCTGGGCCGGGTGTCGAAACGCTTGCCATCAAGGCTGATTATGCATCTGCCGCGATTGAAGTGACCGGAGGATTGCAGTGCTGGGCGAAAACGAGAAAGCTGGATTTTGACTGTGTGGTTACCGTCTACCGGCCGGACGACAGTTTTTACCTAACAGAGCACCATGTCAATGTGTATCCCTGGTCAAATTCTATTCGAATTTCCGCCCAGGAGCCGCTAAGTAAGTTCGTCTGGCAATTATCAAATGGACGATTTTCTGTGTCGGAAGGAAACGAACGCGCAGACGTTTCGCCAATGAGGGGGCTGTATAGGGATTATGCCGAAGCGATCTTGAACGTAACAACCGCACCTGTACGTTTTTTGGATGATTCTGCTGGCTTTATCAAGGCGCCTGAGCCCGTCAAGATGGAAGGACTGTGGTACTATCCGATTGAGCAGACTCAGCACATCGCACCAGCGGCCTCTGCTGCTCGCGGGCGAAAGCATATTGCACCGCATTGGTCCAAAGTGATCTTCTATCAGAACAGAGACAGCTTGCTCGTTGACATGTTGTGGTTTGCTGATGTCGGCAAGGAGAGGTTCTTAGCCGTTCGCGGGTACAACTACAAGGAGGTTGAGAAGGACGGCGTCTCAGCTCCTACCCAAATCGAGATATTCATTACAGATGCCCACAGCGTTTTCAAGAAACGGATCGCTAAGATAGACGTCAAATAGCACCAGTTCGGTGGAGCGTTTTCTCACGAGCCGGTGCTGTGTGCGTACTCATAGGCGCCGATGTCCAAGGCTCCGAGGGAGGGGCGTTTCTCACATTCGGCCAAGTACGCGTATGGATACGATGGTTTCAAGCTAAAGCTGTGCACTTAGTCTGAATGAGAGCCCGCATCGCTCGCGGGAGAATCGGCAGTCCAGTTGTAATTGAAATCCCCACATTTTTGAAGTTGTGGCCGATATGTACATGATGTGAGTCGCAGTGCCGCAACGTTAAGCTCCGCGCGTGCCCAACATGGTGATCTTTGCTGTTCGGCTTGGGGCCTTGTAGGTAGGTGTCGGTCCAACGCGGATCACTCGTCCGCTGCCCGGGTCGCTCTGTTCATTCTTCTGACCGGCCGGGACCACTTCGACCCGGAAGCGGTTCACTGGCCAACTTAGTCTTTCAGCCACTGCCTGCGGGAAGTCCCATCCGGATTCGTCCTTCTCGTATACCGTTATCGGACCGCGCTGGACCGCCATAGCGACAGCCTGGGGCACATCCAGGTAGCGCAGCACGTTTAAGAAGGTTGGCCCGTCACGGTGTGAGTGAGTTGGGTGCCATAGCTCGAGCCTTAATATGTCTGGCTCGAAAAGCGAGGCGTATAGCACGATGTTGGCCAGCACACCTCGACTCCGCAAAAGCATTGGCTTACCACGTATCGGATCAATGCTTCGCAACGCCTGAACCGCTCGCCGTACATCCCAGACCCGCATTCCGTCTAGTGTCTGTCCAAGTAGCATGAACCGCCGGCGGATCTGCGTTCGCTTACGCTTGTCGCTGCTCCAGGCTGTGGGTCCAATCCCACGTGGCGCCACGTAGGCTACCACGTGCCTCGTGCCGCTGACCATCTCTTGAATCTGTCTAAAGGCGGTTTCATTCGGCTCTGGCATCGCCTGGTCCTTGAGTTCCTCCTCGAAGCCCACGCGCATGCCGGCCAGCCATTCCGTCCAGTCTTGCTCGTCCAGCACGTTGAGTGCGACAGCGTCGGCCCGATCCATCTTAGTTTGACACGCCAGGTATAACCGCAGACGAACATGCGGCTGGCTGGTGAAATCAAACGCACTAAAATGAATGCCGTATCGCCTGACAGTGAATAGACACTTGATATCGAGCGAGCCAGCCTCGGTCTCGGTCGGCCAGCCACGGAATGACTTGTCCCGAAGCGCTTTCATCCATGCCTCACGCAGCTTGGCCCACTCATAAATTGATTTAGGCACCGGCGGTTGCGGAGCCTTCGGTACAAAGGATTCGTGTATCTTTGTGTTTTTTTCGTCGACAGGCAGCTCGTCGAAGACTCTCAACTGTTCACGCGTCAAAAAGGCCACGGCGGGCTTGTCAATCAGGGGGGTATCACCTTTGAGAAAGCGATTGAACCAGACAAAAGCATGGATCCGCAGTTCTTGTGTGTCCTTGTGCGGACCTTCGGTGATGTGCAGGCCAAGGTTCTTTTCGGCGTCGTATAGTCTGTAGATCTTCCGCACTTTTTCATGCAGGCGCACGACACCGTCCAACGGGAAGATTGTGTCTTTGTCCGTATTCGAAATTAAAAGCGGCCGCGGCGCGACCAGCGCCGCAAGGAGCGGATAGTCCCATTGATATGTGTTCATGATGTACATGCAGTCGCAATGTCCCTCAACGCAGCCATCCACGACGTGGTTTTCAAGGTCCGTAATGCCAGCGACGGGAACCGCTGCCTTGATACGGTTGTCCAGAGCAGTGATCCACCAACTGTAAGCACCGCCGCCGGAGCGACCTGTCACGCCGATACGGTCCTTGTCCACTTCCTTGCGCGTTTGCAAATAATCTAGCGCGCGAACGCAGTTCCATGCCTCAACGCCTGCCGGTACGTAGCCACGGCTGTTCCACCACCACATCCTGTGCCGGTACGTGCCGTGGTGAATGCTTTCAATCTCGCCGAGTTGCAGCGTGTCGATGACAAAGCAGGCATACCCGTGCCGAGCGAACCAGGCCGCGTGGTGCTGATAGCTAACCTTGTTCCCGTAGCTGATGTTGTTCTCCTTGACGGCCCCGTGACCGCACACGTACAGGATGGTCGGTACCGGTTCTTTGAGACCTTTGGGGATGTATAAGTTGGCTGTGACGTAGAGGCCGGGCCGCGACTGATAGTGGATCTTTTCAACAATAAACTCATCGTGCTCAACCGTGCCAGTTACGACAGGCTTAAGATCGGTCTTTTCAGGAAGCGGATCAAGCCCGAACATTTCGAATAATTGCTTTCGATAAATCTTGCGTTTTGTTTCCCAGTCCTCAAGCGTTGTGATGTCGGTTAGGCACTTGTCGCGGAGTCTGGCAGTCTCGGCCCGGAAGTATTCAGCAAGCATGCGATCGCCGCCACTGGTACCAATCGTAGCCCAGTCCGCGGCTAAGCATTCAGAGCATATGCAGAGCGATAAAAACGCAATGTAGGCAAACCGCGCAACAACAGTTGCCAGCCTAAGTTTTGCACTTCCGGTTTTGAAATTTGAATTTGCTCTATTGTCTCTGGCCATTTTGAACCTCACAAAACAAGCTTGAAGGCAGAAAGTTTTTGCCTTGAACGAGTAGGAGTGTAACCGACTTTAGTGTAAATCGCCAGCAAATACTCTTGGCATCGTCGCGTTTTTCAGGGCGCAAGCCAGAGGTCAACGTTTTCTCTTACAAAATCATCATCGGTGAGGTGTGGATAATCGCGTGTCACGCGGTCAATGTTATCGGCTTGTCCCGGCGAGAGCTTCTCCTCAGGATTGAGTGTCCTCACTTCTTCCAAAAGGCCCTGGCGCTTTAGGACATAGGATATGCCCGGAATGCACCCGGTGAAATGGTTTTCGGCATCGAAAATTGCTCTATTAGCCAGCGTCATCTGGCCAGCCAAAGTCAGCATTTCTCTCGGGATATTCATCTTGGCTTCCCGGATTTCCTTGATTTGCGTCAAGTATTCAGCCGCTCGTTTTGTCCAGCAAGCCCACTGCCCTAACAACCCGCCGACAATCTGGACTGTTACGAGCTTGCCGTTGACGTTGAACGTATGCGATGTGATCAAATCGAGAATTATGTTGTCATCATTGCCTGTATATAAAGCGATTTCGTTGACTCTACCCGAATATGCCACCGCTTCCAGCACGTCAAGCGTTTGGTATCGATTGAACGGCGAGATCTTTATGGCAAGCACATTCGGTATCTCAACGAAATCCCTCCAAAAGTCCAGGGGTAGCACCATTTGGCTTAGTGCCGTCTGCAAGTAGAATCCCATAACCGGTATCACTTCGGCTACATCCTTGGCGTGGTTTACGAGGGTCTGAACAGACTTCCCTCTGAGCGTCAACAAAGATAGAAGCCCAAGATGGTAACCAAGGTCTCGGGCTAACCGGGCCTCATTGATAGCCTGTTTGGTGTCACCTACGATACCTGCGATCATGACGGGTTCGCTGCAATTGCCGGCTTCAGCACACTGTCGCCCAGTCTCGCTGGCTAATTCTAACACGGGTTGATACAAGCCAATCTTTGGATCATGGATCGCGAATTGGGTTGTGTGGACGCCCACCGCTAAACCACCTGCGCCGGCAGCCAAATAATACCGTGTCAGTGCCTTTTGGTGACGCTCGTCGATTTTATTATCTGCCTGCAGTGCCAGTGGATGGGCAGGTATCACACAGCCTGAACGAAGCTTGCTCATTATTTGCGAATTGACCATTAAGAGTTCTGCTCAGAATTTGCCGTTGCGAATATCGTATTTGGTCGGCTTATTCAAAACCTTCTTGCCTGATGCCACCCATTTTACTATCAGAGACACCATTTGCTCAAGCGTTGTCTGTGGGTGGCCAAACTCACCGAAACAACGGGATGCATCCGACAGCAGGGCGGTCCGAGCCTCCTGGGAAACGAACTTCGGTTCTTTATTAAGCTGCTTGCCAATCTGTGCCGCCAGTTGGTGAATCGATATGGTATCTGGCCCCGCGACGTTTAGAATAGATGGCGGGGACTGTGCCAGACCGATGGCGCGGATGATATAATCAATGGCATCTCTCTGCCAAATCAGATTAACTGCGCCCGTAGTCAGATCAATGGGTTCGTCATTCAATATCTTCTGCGTGATGTCGACAATGATGCCATATCGAGGCTCGTTGGCGTAGTTAAGCCTGACCAAGGTCACAGGTGTACCGTAAATCTCGGATAGATATTGGAACATCCGCTCTCTGCCAAGGCATGATTGTGCATATTCGCCGACGGGATCGGGCGGTGTCTGTTCGGTTGCTCCGCCACTATCTACATCTACGAAAGGATACACGTTGCCGGTGGAGAATGCCGCAATTCGCGTGTCCTTATAATGTCGCGCTACAAGAGTCGGCACAAAGCTGTTCAACGCCCACGTCAAAGGCTGATTGCAAGTGACACCGAACTTCATACCGACAAGGTAAAACACATTTTCCACATCGGGCAACTTTGAATAGCAAGATTCATCCAGCAAGTCCAGCTCAATTGTCTTAATTCCTACCTTTTCGATCCTAATCTTAAGCGCCTTGTCGGTAAATCGCGAGACAGCGTAGATATTTTTATGACCGGACGCTTTCTTGAGCATCATCGCCAGTGTTGGCCCCATCTTGCCGCCCGCGCCCAATACGGCAATGTCGCCGCTCAGACCCGCAAGCGCATTTCTTGTTGCCTCAGTCGGTTCACTGAGAATATGTTCTAGGTCGCCTTCGTCCATTACAGATATGTCTATCATTCGTGGAATCGCCTCCAAAACCGACCACACCGACATTCCGGTTCACAGCATCAACTCAACTTGAGCGCTAAGAGCATCAATACACGCACAGCAATCAGAAGTACCACCAAAAAGCCAAGGCCGCCGAGGAGGTTCAAAATCAATGTGTTGCGCCGATTGCCCATGATGTCTTTTCGGTTTGCCAGCCAGAGTATTGTTGCAGCCATTAGCGGATTGCCTACGACCGTAAGGGCCTGGCCAAAAATAATAGCGTCCACCTTTTTGACGGGAGTGTGCAAAACAATCATTGCCACTGCCATACCTATTAGCAACACAATTACAGTGAAACGACGTGACCAGGGGTCACTCAGTCTTGCAGGCTTCCCGATCCCGTCTGCCAAGATGCTGCCGCCAATCATGGCATTGATTACAAATGGATTCATCGCCACAGCCAAAAGCCCAACGCAGAAAAGTGCGTGGGCAGTCGGACCAAGCAGAGGCCTTAGCTGCGTGGCCAGCACGCTGATGTCATTGGCCGGCTGACCACGCAGGACTTTGCCGCTCGTCATCATGATAATCGCGCTGACACCGGCCAGCACAACTACGCCGGCAATTGAGTCACCTGTGCCGTGCGTATATTCGTTTATACCCCAACCTTTCTCTCTAACCAGGTTGCCCTGGTAGAATGCTCCTGCGACCGAAAAGGTCGTACCAAGCAGTGACGCGATAAGTACCATCGGGTCGCTAACGCCGACCTCGGTACGGCTTGGCAGGCCAAGTGATACACCTTCTGGAAGGCCTGGACGCAGTCCCTTAAGGACTTCGAGCACGTCCGGCCGCACGAGAAAGAGATTTACAAGAAAGCAGATTAGTATTACCGCCACCATGACCTTCATAATCCGCTCCAGGGCGCGGTATACCTGTTTCAGCGTAAAAGTCAAGGTAATGATTATGAGGTTGAATATGAGCAACACGCCCGTATTGATAAGATTCCTCGTATGCTCTGCCATCGCTTCGGCGTCTCCGAACAGGCGAGCAACACCGAGAGTGTCGGCGGCGGCTGCGACGGCTAAGTTATTGGAAAACTGAAAGGCCGCGCAAATAAGGCAGAGATTGACGCTAATGATGACAGCTGCGGGCCGACCCAAACGAGCAGCGACAAGCGTGCAGGGCGTGGCACCACCAACGACGCCAACACGTGCCGCCGTCGTCATGTAGGTGCCCATCAGAACGCCCGTCAAGATAAGCAGCCAGAGCAGCTCGTACCCGTGCTTGGCGCCGACGTTAGAGCTAATCAGCAGACTGCCGGGCCCAAACACCACACATGCTATGATCAAAGCAGGGCCAACCGAACGCCACCACCGAGCACGACATTCAGTGTTCGCGGAATCAGGTGGCTGCGACATTAAACGCCTCCCTGCAATAGACCTCAACTTGTGTGTCTGTCAATTGTTTTTCTATTCGCTGCCTGAAGGCGATGATCATACCTGTTCAGGAACAACAAACGGCTCGCGGTATTCACGCCTTACGAGCTTATTTGCTTGTTCGCTGAACTCGCCGACAAATCTCTCTTTCTCGACATCCATATTGAGCCAGGGCCCCAGAATCCTCGGTGTCTTCTGCAGGTCCACTCCATTGACCAGCAGATGTTCCTGGAAACGCTCGAATGAGTCGGTCATATCCTTATTGCCCTTGATGACTTCCATGATCGCGTCGCGTGAGGTCTCTTTACCGAGCCGGTAAGAAATATTGCCCACGTGACAGAGGGCGCTGGAGAGATGACCTTCGAGTATGTCGGCATTCAGATCGCTGACTTTGCGGCTGCGAACTGCCTTTATGAAGTTGGCATGGTGCCCACTACCGCCAGTCAGTTTGAATTGCTTGATCTTCTTGCCATCATTGTCGTACGCCCAGCCGCCCGCGACCCAGCCATGTTCGCACTGAACCACCACACCGGCTCGAATGTCCCGGAAAGCGTCCATCGCTGAGTCACCCTTTGCGCGCGGCAGACCACGCACCTCGAAGATGATTGGCGCTGGCTCATAATCCAGCAGTACAATTTGGGTATTAGGTGTCTCGCCATCGTCGATATATCCAAAGCGTCCGCCGATGCTCATAACGCGAGGAGGCAGCACATCTTCACCCAATACCCACCGACAGATATCCGTAAAGTGGATTCCATTGTTGCCATAGTCGCCGTTGCCTGTTGGCCAGACCCAGTGCCAATCATAATGCAGATTCTTCCGCATAAGAGGCGCAAGAGGAGCCGGGCCCGTCCAGAGGTTATAGTCCACTGTCTCCGGAATTGGCTGTGGCCCATCCACCTTTCCGATACTGCCGCGTTGCACGTAGACGATGCCCCACACAGTTGTAATTTGGCCGAGATTTCCTTGTCGAATGTATTGGATCGCTTCGTGTAGTCCTTCGTCCGACCGTCGTTGGGTGCCGGTTTGTACAATCCGGTTGTGCTTGCGAGCGGCCTTTATCATTTGCCGGCCTTCCCAAAAATTGTGTGAGACCGGCTTCTCGACATAAACGTCTTTGCCCGCCTGACAGGCCCAGACGGTCACCAGAGCGTGCCAGTGATTTGGCGTCGCCGTAATGATTGCGTCGACTCCCTTGTCATCCAGCAATTTGCGATAATCGACGTAGGTGTCAACATTTTCTTTTCGGTCTTTGAATTTCTTTGCTTCACGGTCCAGAAATTGTCTGTCCGCATCGCAAATCGCCACTACCCGAACACCCGGAATCTTGCGAAACCAGTCGATGTGATTGCTGCCCTGGTTGCGGATACCTACTACCGCCAAGCGCACGTCATCATTAGCCCCACGCACGTGGGAAAACGGCATCGCCAGCGATAAACCGGTGACCATAGAACCCTTGATGAAAGTTCTGCGTGTGAGACGTTTCATAGACAGGCCCCTTTAGAATCCTACATTGAATCTTTTTCTTGAAACATGCGTGTTTAGTCGTAGCTATCGCAACGGTAAACTCGCCACACACCCTTCTGCATCCGAAACCACAACATTTTCGCGTCATTATTTTACCAGAGCAGCCTTTATACGTTGACACAAATTCGCTCTGCTTTGAAAATTTCCGCCTCCAAGCTTAAACTCAGCTTAATTTCCACGGCTTTCTATATTCGTAATGCAGCAGCTTATTTGCCTCTTTGTTGTTGACAATTCGTTCATCCTTTGGATCCCATTCTATTCGAGACTTCGTGGCCAGAGCTATGTTGGCCAGTAGTGCAAAGCTTGTCGAGCGGTGTCCCGTTTCCATGTCGCAATTTGTGCGCTGACGCGTCTTAACACAATCGAGAAAGTTCCGTATGTGTTGAACAGTGACGTCACCGTCTATGCTTTTGCCTACCATAGGTGCGATGCGCACCTTGCTGTCCTGGAATTGCCCACCTCTTGAGGCCACGATTTTAAAGCCGGCACTTGTGCCGGCATAGAGATTGCCCAGCGTGCCCTGGAACTCGATTTCACCGTTTGCTAAAACCGGCCCTCCGCAGGCCTCATATTGACCGAAAATAAGTAGTGCCCCCGATGCCAGCTCAAAGATCACCTCCATTGTGTCCGGTATCGTCCGGTCATCATTCACGGCGAACCGTCCACCGTGAGCTGATAGTGACACAGGTGCCTGTTCTTGCAGGACCCACCGCATAGCGTCACAATAGTGTACACCCCAGTTGGCCATCTGAGATGAATATGATTGCCACCACCGGAACTTATATAGGGCTATGTTGTCCTTATACGAACGTTTTGGCCGAGGACCAAGCCACATGTCCCAGTCCAGGCCCTCCGGCGGAGCCGAATCAGGATACCTACCTATCCCATGCGGATGCATGTTGCTGATACGATAGGCCCTTGCTATCGTCACCTTGCCGATCTTGCCTGCCTGAACGTGGTCAGCCATTTGACTGTATGACTTGGAGGAGCGCCGGTGAAGCCCGACTTGTGTGACACGGTTGTACCGTTTTGCAGCCTCAACCATTTTACGGCCCTCATATATGGTTACTGATAATGGTTTTTCCACATATACATCCTTTCCTGCCTCGCAAGCCATGATGGTGTGGATGGCGTGCCAGTGGTCAGGTGTGGAAATGACCACCGCATCTATGTCTTTGCGGTCGAGCAAGCGACGAAAATCCTTGTAGCGCGCAACGTTTGAGCCAAGGTCTTCCGTCATCTTTGGAACCCTACCTCCCAAAGACGTTGCCAGTTGCTTGTCAACTTTAGAGTAGTCTCTCATCAGATAAGGCTCATACACATCACAGAGAGCTGCAACCTCAACATCATCCTGTTTCAAAAAGCCCCTGAGAAGCTGCGTTCCACGGTTGCCAACGCCAATAAAGCCCACACGAATTCTCTCATTGGCGCCGAGTGCACATTGAATCATGGGAACACCTATGGCTTTCAAACCCAATGTCACTCCCGCTGCCGAAGCCGATCTTTTTAAGAACCTGCGCCTTGTGCTTTTTTCTTGATTCACGTTCATTTGCTTACCTCCAAAATACGCTTCTGTCTTGTGTCGGCGAGTTTAGCAGTTTTTTACTGCATTTTCAACAGAACCTCGCCTTCAAGTTTCCGATTGGCAAATATTTTTCTCAAGTGCAACTGTGGTGGCCTTCCGGCGGTACCGCATGTTTGCTGCCAAAGTATACACCACCGACCGCGACGTCCAAGGCAGGGTCGAAGGCAGCCACGGCCGGGGCGTATAGTCCAATTGGGATGCCGAACAGGGCGCCGGGCACGATGTGGGTATGGTTGCTGAATAGGTAGGCCAAAGCTTCCTGAGATCGTAACCTATGAGTAAAATGAGGTCGGTGTCAATGGGATGGACTACAGCAAGTTGATATGCCTTCTGGTTGAGGCCGTCAAGGAACTTGAGACGCAAGCCGACGAGCGAGGAAAACAGCTCGCAGAAAAAGACGTCGAAACCGCAGAACTCAAAAGCCGGCTTCACTCCTGGAAACGATGATGGCCAAATTGGTCTAACAGCAGGAAGTAGCCAGATAATGGACGCTCCAATACCGCGGTGGCTGCTGCTTCGTGTCGTAGTTAGGATATCGTCAGCGCCGGCATGAACGGTGTTCTGGCGGTACGCCCGTGGCGATGTCTGCCGCCTGGCCACAGATTGCCTTCGAAGCGAATCTTGACTTGCCGGCGGCCTGCTGGAAATAACTGAAGCGTTCGTCATCCTCTTGCTGGGTTTCAGCGGGTGATGGTAACAGAAAAACCCTCTATCTGCCCAACATTCGCTTATTAGGCCATGTTCTCGCGTAGAAATCTATGCCCCGCTGGATTTTCTCCTTGAGTTTGTTTTGCCAATTACGTAAAATAGTGATAGCTTTGCAATCAGGGAGGAGCGGCAAGAAAGTTCCTGTGCCTCATAACACACTTTCTGCCACAGCAAGGTTGCCGTAGTGACGTCCACGGCTGGCAATGTGTAACCGCTGGGATGGCTTCGTCGGTGCGCAAGAATGAGAGGGTATGCGCAAGAGTTCACATTTTTGAAAGACTGATTAGAAGAAAGGAGTGTTGATGGCGAAATTGTCCGGATTTTACTAACTGTTTCTTCGCTTTGCGATAGTTGGGCTCGCATTAACTCGCCCCGGCTATCGTGGGCTTGTTTAATGTTAATTGTTTGGTACATGTTGATGGCGATGCTTTCGGATGGTATGCCGGTCATACCTATGTGTTTAGACAAGAGAGGAATTCCAGATGGAACTAAAGAAAAGATATGATTTGAGAAAACTCATTATAAAAGCAGCTTTAGCTTTGCTAATTGTGGCAACGACTTTCGCCTCTGCCGGATGCTGTAAGAGAATGGCAAAAATCGAAGCCAGCCAGCTCAGATTGGAAAGAACGGTGAATGCCAATGCTGAGCAAGTAGCCGGCAGTGTGGCGCGTATCGAGGAGAATCAGAATGAATTGCGCGCCGTAGTTGAAAACTTACAAGCTAACACCCAGCAAGGCGCTACTAACATAGCTGCTGTTCAGCAAGGGCAGGCGAGGTTGCAGGAGACACTGCAGCAAAACAGTCAAGAGGTTGCCAGCAACATAACTGCAATTCACCGGAGCCAACGTCAGTTTCAGGAAAGGATCCTGGGCGAGGTCCAAGCAATTGCTCAGATCGTTAACGCTATCGAGCAGAAACAGGTCGAGTTGCGCAACCAAATTGGACAAGTGCAAAGTGATGCCAGCAGGATGCGCGAGAATATGGTAGCCGTTCTTGAGCAGTTGCGGGTTGAGCTCTCAGAAATCAACTCACAAATTGGCTCGACACCGGCGGTGCCAAAGGAAGATTCCGGTTCGGCCGTTGAGGAATAAGGTTAAGCGTTGCCATAGGTCCATTTGTCCTAAGCGTTTATAAGAATCGCACGGATCCTCTCTCAGACCCGGCAAGGTCTTGGCGCTCGTTTGCCGTCGTAGTCTTGAGGATCTCGCCATGGCTTGCGAGCATACGGTACGGGTCCATTCAATGCGCTCAGACTTTCGCAATCAAATCCTATGCTCCCTCGTCTGAAGGTCCCTCATACATTCTGCGGACAGGGCATGAGGGCAAATGGCGTTTGTCGTTCAGATTCTTGAAAAATAGAAATCAAAGCGTCACGTTGAATCTCTGATTATAGCGTGTGTGGGTATAAATCATCAGGTTCGCTGGCCCTGAACAGCTTTTTAAGGAGTCTGCAGGAGAGATTAGAAGGTGTTCTTGGTGCTTGCTCTAATCGAAAAAACTCTTACGGAATTGGACGGTGTGAGCTTCTGCTCTTTTCACATTTTTCGGTATCCCGCATTCTACGGTATTTCACCTCAAATTTTTCGACTAATTTCACTTGCTCTGGGGTCTCAAAACCAATACAACACATGCGTAGAGGTGTGCATAAAGTATTAAAAGGAGAGCAGGATGTCCCGCTTCTTTTCCGGGCTACTGTGTGTGTTAGCCCGGTACGTGCCGAAAGAATATTAACGATTCTCAGGAGGACAAGAGTATTAAACACAACATAGACAGCGCTGTGCACGGGGTGCAGCGCAAAAACGTTAACAATTTTGGAAAGGACAGACAGATGAAAAGCACAAAAATGATCGGAATTTTGGTTTTCGCCTGCGGCGTGACGGTCCTGCCGATTAAGCTGGCCATTGCAGCCCCGATGGGCACGGCCTTTACCTTCCAGGGCCGGCTCTTGGATGCCGACAGCCCGGCGGATGGCCTGTATGACTTTCAGTTCAGGCTCTTCGATGATCCCAACACCATCCTCGGCAAGCAGATCAGAGGTACGATAGATGTAAACGAGCTGGATGTCATCGATGGTTATTTTACGGTCGCGCTGGACTTCGCTAATGGCGAGCCGAACGTGTTTAATGGCCGGGCTCGCTGGCTGGAAATAGGTGTGCGCCCGGGCGCACTTAATGACCCGAACGAGTATGTGGTTCTGTTGCCGCGGCAGGAGGTCACCCCCACGCCGTATGCGATCTATGCAAAGACCGCAGGGATTGCCCAGTCACTTGGTGCGGCAGATGGCTCTGCGGCTACTACGGTGTATGTGCATAGTGACGGCAAGGTTGGCATCGGCACAACGGAACCGACTGAGAAACTGGAGGTTGATGGAGATATAAAAGTTGGAAACATAATAATGGGCAACAGTGATATCAAAGACGATGAGAGCATTCGCATGATTATTGATAGAGACAATAATCAGACGGACAAGACTTTCAGTGTATGGAAAGACGGCCCTGCGGGCACGGAACTGTTCAGAATCCAAGAAGACGGCAAGGTCGGGATCGGGACAGCCGGCCCCGTTGCGCGATTAGATGTTGCCGGGGAGATTGCCGTCAATGGCAGTCAGGTTGTCAACGGCTTAGGCCAGTGGGTCGGTGACCCAACAGGCATGCAGGGGCCGCCGGGACCGGAAGGGCCACAAGGTCCGCAAGGCGAGCAAGGAATTCAGGGTCCAGCAGGCCCTAAAGGTGATACTGGTGATACCGGACCGCAAGGCGAACAAGGCCCTCAGGGTGACCAAGGACCAAAAGGTGACAAAGGTGATACTGGAGCAACAGGAGCTCAAGGAATTCCAGGTGAAAAAGGCGATAAGGGAGACAAAGGCGATACCGGGCCACAAGGCGCCGAAGGTCCTAAGGGTGACAAAGGCGATACGGGTGCGACAGGCCCGCAGGGACCTCCAGGTGACTCACACTGGCAGATAAGCGGTTCTGACACATACTACAATACCGGCAACGTCGGCATCGGGACGGCGACGCCAGGTTACAAACTTGAAGTTAACGGTTCGATGGGAACCTCGGCAGATGTATCAGGCAAATTACGTGTAGGAAGGTATAGTTCTGCGTCTCCAAATTCTTATATAAGCGCTGCAGGCGGCGCAGACCAAATGTGCTTACAAATTGGTGACTCAACAAAAACGGTCATAGCCAGCAACGGTAACGTCGGCATCGGAACGACGAATCCTCTGTCAAAATTAAGTGTTAGCGGAGATGGTATATTTGGTGCCGGCGTGTATGGCAGCGGCGCCATTGGCGTGTATGGCAGCGGCAGCTCCGTAATTGAGAACATCGGTGTGTATGGCAGCGGCAGCTCCGTAGGTGTGTATGGTGAAGACAGCGACAACGGCTCCTATGGTCGTCTTGGCTACGGCGACTGGGGGGGATATTTTAGTGGCGATGGTTACTTTAGCGGCAATGTCGGCATCGGGACGACGAATCCTCAATCAAAATTAAGTGTTGGTGGTAATGGTGTTGCTAATGCTGGCCTGTGGGCCACCGGCACCTACTTTGGTGTACATGGTGAAGACAGCGACAACGGCTCCTATGGTCGTCTTGGCTACGGCGACTGGGGGGGATATTTTAGTGGCGATGGTTACTTTAGCGGCAACGTCGGCATCGGGACGGCGACGCCAGGTTACAAACTTGAAGTTAACGGTTCGATGGGAACCTCCGCAGATGCATCAGGCAAATTACGTGTAGGAAGGTATAGTGCTGCGTATCCAAATTCTTATATAAGCGCTGCAGGCGGCGCAGACCAAATGTGCTTACAAATCAGTGACGGAACAAAAATGGTCATAGCCAGCAACGGCAATGTCGGCATCGGGACGACGAATCCTCTGTCAAAATTAAGTGTTGGCGGAGATGGTATTGCTGATGCCAGCGTGTATGGCACCGGCACCATTTACGGCGTTTATGGGAAAGCCTCGGACATCTCTGGCCGGGGCGTCTATGGCTGGGCCTCGGGCAGGTCTAGCCTGGGCGTCTATGGCTATGCCTCGGGCAGCAATAGCTGGGGCGTCTACGGCTATGCCTCGAGCAGCTCTGGCATTGGCGTCTACGGCTATGGCCTAGCTTATGACTTTTTTGCCGGAGGTCCCGGGGCGAACTACGGGGCCGCTTCCTCTGCCCGTTGGAAGACCGACATCCGCTCTATTGACGACCCGCTGGACAAGATCATGAATCTCCGCGGTGTCTACTTCAACTGGGACACCGAGCATGGCGGGCAGCACGATATGGGTATGATCGCCGAAGAAGTCGGCAAGGTGCTGCCGGAGATAGTAAACTACGAAGAAAACGGCATAGACGCCACGGGTATGGACTACAGCAAGCTAACGCCTCTTCTGGTTGAAGCCGTCAAAGAACTGAAGCAGCAAGTCGATGAGCGAGAGGAGAAGCTCGTAGAGAAAGATCTCAGGATAGCAAAACTCGAAGAACGAATCGTGGATTTGGTCAGCCGACTTACCCGAATCGAGGCAACTATAACAACGCTGGTTGCGAAGGAGGCCTACAATGATAATTAATCTGACAACGTTTAGACGTCCTGGTTTTCGGAGATTTGCGTGCACGTTGCTGTTCGTAGGCGTCGTCACTGCAGCTAAAGGCGCTGGGCCATACGAGATAACCTGGTACACAATTGACGGCGGCGGTGGGACAAGCAGTGGCGGGCCGTATGTGCTTACCGGCACAATCGGCCAGCCGGATGCCGACTGGTGTGAAGGTGGCAAATATGAGCTGCTCGGCGGCTTCTGGCCCGGCGGACCCGTAGACTGTCTGCCCTCGAGCTACTCGACCTACAATGACTGGGTGACCCTCTGCAAGCCCGATTGCTGGTGCGCACCACCTTATGGAAGCGGCTATCAGTGCGATGGTGATGCCGATGGTGCTACGCAGGGCTTCCAGAAGTATCGGGTAATGAGTAATGACTTGGGCATTGTGTCCGCCAACTGGAAAAAGCTTATTGACGATGCTACGCTCGATCCTTGCGCC
>Ga0209427_10000231_pt1 | contig 56009 bp, 57 predicted proteins | sample DeeMarSWOR136_30_FD_187465 | JGI IMG/M metagenome (GOLD analysis project Ga0209427, IMG submission 187465) | Marine sediment microbial communities from White Oak River estuary, North Carolina - WOR-1-36_30 (SPAdes) (version 2) | ecosystem: Environmental > Aquatic > Marine > Intertidal zone >...
TCCAACTCTTGCGGTTACAGGAACCGTAATCACCGGGCTTGCCATGGGTTTAGCCACAACCTTTGTGCTGATTTTCAGCTCCCTTGTGGTCTCATCGATAAAAAAGCTCATCCCTTCACAGGTCCGGATCGCCTCGTACATAGTGGTCATTGCGAGTTTCGTGACCATAGCCGACCAATTTTTAAAGGCATATTTTTATCCGATTTCTAAAGCCATGGGCCCCTATGTGCCGCTGATCGTCGTTAACTGCATCATCCTTGGGCGTCAAGAAGCGTTTGCTTCAAAGAATTCTGTCGGACGCTCTCTCATCGATGCCTTAGGCATGAGCTCAGGCTTTATTCTGGCACTGTTGGTCCTAAGTACTATCAGAGAAATCCTCGGTGCCGGCACTTTTCTCGGCTATCAAGTTATGGGATCCTGGTTCAAGCCCTGGATCATCATGATCCTACCTGCTGGAGCCTTCCTTACTTTGGGTGTCCTTCTGGGAATCGCACTGGTGATCGAGCGAAAAACAAAGAGGAGTTAGAAGTGGAATTGGCTGCAATTTTTATCTCGGCAGTGTTTGTCCAGAACTTTGTCTTATATTACTTTCTGGGAATATGTCCCTTCCTGGGGGTAAGCAAGAAAATCGATTCGGCCTTTTCCATGGGTTTGGCGGTCACATTTGTCATGTCCATCACAGCCGTGGTCTCCTGGCTGATCAATAACTTGATTCTGATCCCTTACGGCCTGGATTACCTTCAAATCGTCTCCTTTATTCTCGTGATCGCATCGCTCGTTCAGCTTGTCGAGATGTTCATTCGAAAGATCAGCCCCCCGCTCTATCAGGCATTGGGAATCTACCTTCCTCTGATAACAACCAACTGTGCCATCATGGGTTTAGCCCTTATCGCAGCGCTTAACGAATACGGATTTGTGGAAACCGTGGTTTTCGGATTCGGATCAGGCATCGGTTTCACCCTGGCCATCATTCTGATGGCTGGAATCCGAGAACAGCTAGACCTGGCCGATGTCCCAGAGCCTTTAAAAGGGGCAGGAATTGCCCTTATCGTGGCTGGAATCATGGCCCTGGCCTTCAATGGATTCATAGGAATGCTGACATGACAGAAGTCTTGATCCCGATCGCTACCATGACCGCACTCGGTTTTCTGTTCTCAACAGGGCTCGTGTTGGCCTATAAAAAATTGAAAGTCGAGGAAGATCCCAAGATCGAGAAGGTTTCTGAAATGCTTCCCCAAGTCAACTGTGGGGCATGTGGCTTTTCGGGATGCAGAGCTTTTGCCGAGGCTGTAGTCAAAGGAGATGCAGAGGCGAACGGATGTCCTGTCGGCGGCCAGGAAGTCGCCCAAAATGTGGCCGAAATTCTCGGAGTTCAAGCTGGAGAAATCATCAAAAAAGTTGCCCGACTCCACTGCCGTGGAACCCAAGTTGCCGCCATCGAAAGAGGCATCTATCTTGGAATCTCCACCTGTTCTGCCGCTCACCTGGTCGGTGGGAACAAACAGTGTTCTTTTGGATGCATGGGTTATGGAGACTGCGTACGGATTTGTCCTTTTGATGCCATTTATATGGGAAAGGAAGGCCTTCCTGTTGTCAGAGAGGACAGATGCACGGCCTGCGGCAAATGTGTAGACTCATGCCCGAGAAATCTTCTAGAACTCCATCCTTCCTCCCAAAACATTCTGGTTTTTTGCCGGTCTGAAGACAGAGGCCCCCTAGCAAGAAAGGTCTGTAAAAATGCCTGCATTGCCTGTGGGATATGTGTCCGAGCCTGTCCAGATGCCATCGTTCTCGAAAATTATCTGGCAAAAATCATAGATTATAAAAAGATAGACCCAGAAAAGATCCCAGAGATCGAAAAATGCCCAACGGACTCGATCGGGCGCTTAAGGAAGGGCGATGAGGGATAACGGATTGGTTCTTGCTGTGGAAAGGAATCTGGCAGAAGTCGAAGTCAGCTGCCTTGAGGGATGTGACGACTGTGCCGCCCGAAGCCTGTGTATCGGTCACAAACAAACAAGAGGGCGACTATCTGTAAGAAATTCTCTCGGAGCCAAGCCCGGAGATAAAGTGATCATCGAAATTCCTGAGGAACATTACAGCAAAGCCCTTGCCCTGCTTTTTGCTGGACTGCTTATCGCAATGCTTGCCGGCATGGGCGGAGGCTACATGCTGTCCTTCCTTCTCCCTTTTTCATCCTTCTTGACCAGCGTCTTTGGATTTGTGGCCGGCTTACTCATCGGAGGTATTGTTCTCTCCCGTCTCTTCCGGAAAAAAAACGAACAAAAACTCTATCCTGAAATCATAGATATTCTGAAAAAAGGAGACCATTATGTACAGGCGTGATTTCTTTAAGACCATGATTGTTACTCCGTTTCTAAACCCCTTTATTCTTGCTTCAAAATCATCTGCATATGATGAGCTCTTTCTCATCTCTGATAAACCTCAAATCATCCTTCCCTCTCTTCTCGAAGATTTGGGAAAATTGACAAGCATACCCAGTAGAAAGTTTGCCTTTTCAAGCGACCACCCAAAGAAAAGAGCTCTTATCCAAACCCTCGATAGACAGGGATGGGTGCACGTCCTTCCTTCTTCGCAATCCTATATGTCGCTCTCCTTCCATCCTCTGCAACAACACACGCCTGCTTCCTTCACTCTGGTTAGATCAGGACAAATTTTAGATGTCCGCTCCCGCAGGCTGCGCTCTCTCTGGAAGGAAATGAATTCGAGCCACGCTTCCTCTTCTTGTTTAACCATAGCCTCTCTCCGAAAAGGTCCCAGCTCTTTGACTGCCGGAGAAACAGTCCGTATCTACAGGGATGGCTGGAGGACGCATGATCTATCTCTGAAAAAAGACCGAGTGCTGTCTTTCCAGACAAGAAAGGGCTCGATCGCTGTTAAAATCCAAGGGGGGAGAGTATGGATTCCAGAATCATCGTGTCGTCACAAAATTTGCTGTTTGACACCCTCCATCACATTTTCCGGCGAGCGCATCGTCTGTGCCCCCAACCATTTCCTTGTAGAAATCCGCGGGCCTGGAATGGTTGACACGGTTATCGGGTAGGAAAGTATATCTGTCTAGGGGAAAAGTTCTTTCACGTATATGTTCTTAAAATAAACAGGGGATCTGCTGTCGTGATTTTGCAGCCCTATGTATCCCTCTAAGGAAAAATCTTTGACCTTTCCTCGGGGTTCGGCTTCCCAATCAAGAATTAAAACATCGTTCAGCTCCACTTGGATATGATTCCCAATGACGCAAATCTTGAAATGGTTCCAGTCTCCCGGGGGTTTAGAAGCATCAAGTTTAGGTTCCTCGGCGTCATAGACGGCTCCTGTTCTATGGATGCCTTCCGAAGTATCATCGATCTGTATCTCGAAAGAGTGGAAGATATAATCATTGCTGACAACAATCTCAGGAATCCGAAAAAAAATCCCTGAGTTTGTGAACTTGTCAGCACACTTATAATCCAACTCAAGAATGAAGTCTTTGTACTTTTTTGCCGAGTACCAGAGGAGGCCCATCCCTCCTTGAGATTTCAAGACGCCTGAGTTCTCATCCAGGATAAAATATCCAGGGCCATAATGGTTCCATCCATGCTTGGTGTACTCCATATTTCCCTGCCTTAAGATTTGTTCGTAATCCTCGTAATAGGTGATGCTCTTCACATATTCCATCCCTTTCTTTATGGCTGGAGAAGGATTGTTTGCATCTTCCTTTTTCTCGTACTCTATGGATATGTATCCCGAGTAATCCTGGATGGTCAGCTCCGCCAATATGTCATGGACATTGGCCTTTCCTTGACCGAAAGGCACATCATAGGCCTCTTTGATCCCAAACTCGTTCAAGTCTTTGAGGTGAACGTCCTGTATACGCCCTTTGAGGGCTCTCAAGGCCTCCACAGGATTTACTCCGGACCGCATCCAATGACCCGTGTCTGCGCACGCTCCTATTCGCGGATCCAAGCCATCTACACGATAGATTACGGTTTCTGGTCTGGCATATTTTGACGGAGTCGGGTGGTTATGGATGGCGATATTTATATTATACTTTTTGACCATATTCTCGATGAGAGAATAATCATCATATCCGGGCTCGGTCACAATGGTACGGATGCCCATTTTCTTCGCAAATTCAAAAACCTTTTGGGCTCCCTGCTCCTCGTTGTCGAAGTTAACGACGCCATAGCTGACAAGGGAGAGTCCCAGCTCCTCAAGCCGCTTCTTGATCCTTTCAATCTGGTCATCAGCCATGTTATGATCAAATTTCAATTCCGGATCATTCTTTTCGAGCACCTGTCCTGGATAAGGCTGGACATACGAAATTCCAAGATCTTTTATCTTCTTTAGGGCCTCGAAAAAGGAGAACTTCCGATAGGTCCAGCACTGTACAGCAAAAGGAAATTTTTTTATCCTTACGCCTTCATATTCTGAATTCTTTTTAATCTTCTGTTTTTCCAAATCGTCAGGCTTTGCTCTATATGTCTGGTTTGCTCCAAAGGTCGAAAAAATCATTGCACAAAAAAGAACAATCGCCAAAAATAAAATTATCTCTTTTTTCATGTCCCCTCCTCTTTCCTGTTGATACGGCTATTCTTCTAAGTTCCCTTTCAACCCCTCCGGGGATTCCACTCCCCTTTTGCTACTGCCGGAATGAAGGACTCTAGATCAGCCGGGGGAAAAGGGATGGTTTTTTCCTGCTCGGCGCTCATATAGGCCGTCATAAGGAGTTCTGTGACGTTGACCCCATCGCTGAAATTCTCTTCGGGCCTCTTTCCTTCAAGAAACGATTGTACCATATGCCGGTTTTCTGCAGTATATCCGTACTCTGTTTCTTCGCTACTCAAAACAGGCATGAGCCCCATCTCTGCATTCTGCTTCTCCACAAAATCTTCCCCTGCGCTTCCTTTAACCTCACGGCTGAAAAACACCTTTAGCCCAGATTCCAGAGAGTTGACAACAACAGAATACTCTGGCCCCAAAAGCTCCATTGTCAGCCGGAGGCCCGCGCCGACAAAAGACCATGATGTGGTCGTCTCAACGATAAGCTTCTCTCCCTTTTCATCTTTGTATTCGATAAGAGAGCGGGCAAAATCCTCTGAAGGCCTTTTTATATAATCTATCTGACCTTCGCTTCTACCAGATAAAATCTGCGCGTAATTCGGATTCTGCCATTTTAGGCATCCGATGGAGGCTGTCACTTTTACAGGAGTTAGAACACTTCTGTCTTTACCTGGTGGAGTCAGCATGAAACGAGCTTCTTCTACTGAATGGCACATCATGTCGTTGAGCACGCCTCCACCTTGGAGTTCTCCTTCCCAAAACCAAGGCATATGAGGACCGCTGTGCTCCTCTGCCGCTCGAGCAAGATAGGGACGTCCGGTTAGGCTCGCCCCGCGGGACCAGGCAATTTCTTTTCCTCTTACGATAGCGGGAGCGAAGACCTGATTCTCAAGATATCCGTCAAGGAGTTGTGCCTTTTGAGCCAGCACCAACATTTTTTTTGCCTCTGATACATTGCGGCCGAGAGGCTTCTCGCAAGCAATCCCCATCAATTCTCCTTTGCCGGATTCAATCGTGTGTGCGATCTCTTCCATGAGCTCGATGCGAGTAAAGTTTGGCGCACAGATCCAAAGAGCATCGATAGCCGGGTCTGCAATCATCTCTTCCAGCGAGCGATAGGATCTAGCCTCACCTACCCTGAGCTTTTTTGCGAGCGCTGCGGCCTCCGCCGCTGTATCCTGCCGCCGGCTTACCACTCCGAGAATATCCGCATCCCGCACTCCAATCCACGAGCGAATGTGAAAGCGTGCGATGAATCCGCCACCAACAATCCCGATACCTATTCTTTTCTTTTTCATTTTCTCCCTCGTCTATTCAGAGATACATCTTCCAACAGTTGTTAACAGGATACTCAAGTTGTCTTTATTTTCTGGGTCGATCGATTGTCTTTCACGAAAAGGAGGAAGGCCACAGCACAGAGCACGGTCAGGACGCAGGGGACAAGAAACACCCCTGTCCAGTTTGTACCTGCCTCTGTCGTGAAAAACTCCTGAACCTCTCCGGCAAAAAGGCTTCCGATATAATTGCCAATCCCATAGGTAACCAACATGATCAAGCTCTGGGCCGAATGCCTGACATCTCTCGGGGAAACCGTATCGACATAAATAAAGGCCGCTGCAAAGAAGAAGACAAAACAGAGACCATGGAGGCTTAAGGAGGCAATGACCAGCTCAGGTGGTTTTCCGACAGCAAAGATAATATAGCGAAGAGGCCAGGCGAGAACCCCTATGACAAGCACGTTTCTAATTCCTATCCTCGTGATAAAGTAAGGCAGAAGAATAGCCAGCACAAATATTTCTGCGACCTGTGCGATTACCATCACTCCTGGAACGCTAGCACTCGAAAGACCTATCTTGTCGGAGGTCAAGAATGGAGCGGTCAAAACATAATAGAACATCAGCTCTGTGGCTACTACAAAGGAGATGATCACAAAAGCCAAAAAGTTTTTGTCCCGCATCATCTTGATCGCCTCTAGGAATGCAAGAGGATTGGATCCTTCCTTCTTGGGCGGGGTACGGGGCAGGCTGAAGGCTTGAAATCCCATGATGATTGAAAATATCCCTGCCAGAAATAATGTGTCTCCTCTTATGGCGAATGTTTCGCCGTATTGAGAAAGGTGCCTCCATCCCATCAATATGAGACCAGCAGAGATCCATCCTATCGTCCCCCAAACTCGAATGATTCCAAATTCCTTCTCCGAATCTTTTAGGTTGATAAATGCCACAGAGTTTGTAAGGGCAAGCGTCGGTGCATACAGAAGACAATAAAAAAGCATGAGCCAAATCATCATTGAATAGTCTGTTACGGTCGATGTGTAAAGCAGCAATCCGCCTCCAATCAGCTGGAGGAAGGCAATAACCTTTTGGCTGGAAAAATATCGGTCGGCAACCTGGCCACCAATAAAAGGAGTAACGATTGTTGCAAGGGGTAAGAGACTGTAAATAATCCCGACCTGTGTGCCGCTGAATCCGAGTTCGTTGATGAGATAATCAGAAAGAACCGGAGACCATGCCCCCCAAATAGCGTACTGCAAAAACATCATAAAACCGAGACGGAATCTAACACCCATGAGTTGAATTCTCTTTCTTTTCCTTCTCAACGAAGGGATCTTGTTTGAGGACAGAAACAAGATATATATATTTTGTTTGGCTGTCAATGACAAATGCGGCTGTTTTCGTTGACTTTTCTTCGGTATTTATTGAAAATCTAAGCTCGATCATAAGACGCCCATATGGTAAAAAAACACGTCATCCTCTCTTTCTTTGTCCTTTTTATCATCCCCAGCTGTCAATCCCCCAGGAAATGGGAAACCTCTACGCTTCTTTTCTTTGATACAGTATGTGAACTGAATCTCCACTGCTCTCCGTCTCTTTTTACCTCAGCTAAGGAAGAGGTCAAACGTACGTTCACTGAGATCGAAAATCTTTTTTCTCCTGGCCTTCAGGCCATTTCCTCTCCTCTGGCGATGAGCCTTTATCGAAGGGCTCTGGATGTCTATCATGCCTCTGATGGATACTTCGATATCACCGTGGCTCCATTATCAAATATCTGGGGTTTCCGCAACGGTTCTCACCGAGTGCCTTCTCTGGATGAAATTCATGCAGCTTTAAACCATATCGGGATGGACAGGATCGAAGTAAAAAATGGTGAACTCTCCCTCGATCCTGGGATGGAGCTCGACTGGGGTGGAATTGCTAAAGGATTTGGGATTGATCTCGCATCTCAAACCCTAATACGGATGGGAGTGGAAGATGGATTCATCAACGCAGGGGGGGATCTTTACTGCTGGGGAACAAATCCCGAAAAAAAATCGTGGAAGGTAGGTATCAAGCACCCCAGGCAAAAAGGCTTTTTAGGTGTTCTTTTGCTCTCCCAGATCGGCTTGGCCACCACAGGAGATTACCAAAGGTATTTTATAAAAGAAGGCCAACGTTATCATCACGTCTTCAATCCGAAGTCTGGCTATCCTTCAAAAGGAAAGCAGAGCGTTACAGTCATAGGCCCAGAAACTTTGCTCTGCGATGCTCTATCAACAGCTCTCTTTGTATCGCCTCAACCCAAGGACATCTTGTTAAAATTTCCGGAATATGGAGCTGTTCTCGTCGAATCAAACGGAGAGACCACTTTACTAGGAAGGTCCTTTTCTTTTCAATCTTTCGACTAATATCTATATTTTCATGGGCATCAATACATAAAGGTACTTGACATCGTCATCGGCTGCAGGCTTCAGTAAAACAGCACTATTTTCGTCCTTCAGCTCGAATATAATATTCTCCGCTTTTACCGTAGTCAAAAAATCCAAGATGTATTGGGAGTTAAAACCGATCTCCATCTCTTGTCCCTTATAGTCCACATCAACCTTGTCTCTTGCTTCTCCGATCTCCGGATTTGAAGAAAAAAGCTTGATTTGGTTTTGTTCGATGTTGAATTTGATTCCCCGAGATCTCTCTGTTGAAAGAAGCGATACCCTTCGAATGGCATCCGTTAGTTTTTCTCTCGAAATCTGGAGCATATGGGGATTTTCTTTGGGAATAACAGCCTCGTAATTGGGAAATTTCCCCTCGATTATCCTCGAAATAAGAGTTCTGTTCCGGACATGGAAGAAGAGGTTGTTCTCATCGAGATCGAATTCTAACGCATCATCGTCAAACTTCCTCAGTTCATTGAGAGTCTTTTTTGAAATGATAGTTCTGATTTCATTCTCGACTTTCTGTCCTTCGACTGTAAGCAGGGTATAAGCCAGCCTATGCCCATCTGTGCTCACCAGCTCCATCTGGCTATCTTTTAAAAGCATCAAGGCGCCATTGAGATAATACCTCTGCTCCTGGGTAATCGCATAAAACACCCGATCGATCATTTCCTTTAACTTATCTAGGGGAATAACGATATTCTTTTCGAACTTTGGCTCTGGAACCTGAGGATAATCTTCCTTTGGTAAGCAAAGAACTTTGAATTCACTCTCTCCAGAAGTGATCTCCATCATCAGGTCTTTGCCTTCGTTGAAGTAGACAGTCTGTTCGTCGGCAAGAGATCTGACTATCTCAAAGACTTTCTTTCCTGATATAGTTATAGATCCCGTCTGTTCAATTTTAGCAGGAAAGTGCGTCTTGAGGCCGACCTCCAAATCTGTTCCTATGAGTTCAACCTCGTTTTCCGCTGCACTTATCAAAACATTTGCCAGGATAGGCATTGTATTTCTTTTTTCAACGATTCCCTGAAGGAGTTGTAATTCTCTAAGTATATCCTCTTTCTTAATCGAGAATTTCATTTTTCCACCTTTTCACAGTATTTTATATATAGATATAAATTAGATTAATTAATAAGAATAATAAAATCAATGAAAATGTGCAAAACTCGTATAATCTATTGATTTTCCTAATGGATTTGATGGATCAACGTGTTTAATTTTTTGTCAAATTCTGTGTCTTTCGTGCGTAACTTTTCAATCTTTCTTATGCTGTGAAGAACTGTAGTGTGGTGTTTCCCACCGAATTTTTTCCCGATTTCTGGAAGCGATGTCTTAGTCATTTGTTTGGAAAGATACATCGCAATTTGGCGGGGAAAGGCCACTTTGGGCGAATTGTTTTTTGATTTGAGTTGGGAAATTTTGATTTTGAATTCGTGGCTTATCGCTTTCTGAATTTTTTCAACAGTAACAATAGTGGAAGAGGAATCCAGAAGAGTTTTTAAGGCTTCTTTGGTTAGATCTAAATCTATGGGTTCGCCTTTAAGTGAAGAGTAAGCGATGACGCGTCTCAAATACCCTTCGAGTTCTCTGATGTTCGAGTGGACCTTATCGGCAATATAGAGGGCAACACTTTCAGGGAGGAATATATCTTCCAGTTCGGATTTCTTCTTAAGAATGGCAATCCTGGTTTCAATATCAGGAGGTCTCAGGTCTGCTATCAATCCCCATTCGAAGCGAGAGCTGAATCTTTCTTCAAGATTGGGAATCTCCTTGGGTGGACAGTCACTGGATATGACAATTTGTTTCTGGCTGTCGTAGAGGTGATTAAATGTATGAAAAAATTCCTCCTTGGTTCTCTCCCTGCCAGAAAGATAGTGGATATCATCCATGAGGAGGACGTCAACGCTTCTGTATTTTTGTCGAAAATCCAAGATTTTTCCGTACTGTAGATGGTTGATGAGGTCATTCATGAATTTTTCTGTCGTTATGTACAGGATTTTAAGTACGCGATTCGTCATAAGGATGCTGTGACCAATGGCATTCATCAGGTGGGTCTTTCCTAGACCAGCTCCTCCGTAGATGTAGAGAGGATTGTAGGATTTTGCTGGATTACTGACTACGGCCGAGGCGGCAGCGTGGGCGAACTGATTGCAAGAACCGACGACAAAATTTTCAAAGGTGTAATTAGGATTTAAGTTTGGATTCAGCAGGGCCCCGTGTTTGGCGCGTCTTTCGTGCGGCATACGCCTCATGAATGAAGCCGGGGTGTCATCGAAGATATATTTTATATCAAATGCTTTTCCGAAAAGGTCGAGTGAACATTTGTTTATTTGGCTGGAATAATGAAAGGAAAGCCAGTCCTTAAAATATGAATTCGGGACCTTTATATAGAGGCAGTTGCTTTCCTGTCCTATATAGGATGTGGGTTCGAACCAGGTCTCGAAGCTGTTCCTGTCAATTTCCTTCTGGACAGCTCCTTTGATTTGGAGCCAAAGGTTCGATTTTTGTTTACTTTCCATTTAAGAGATTAAGATTTCCACAGATTTTTCCACAACTGTGGAAAACCTTCTGCTGTGCTGATTTGGAATTATGAAGAAGGCTTCGACATCATAGCACTACAGATAATCAATTTCAAGCGATGAAAAAATTTTTTTTAAAAATCAAACCCTATCCAGAATTTCGTCTGAAATCCACCATATGATTTGATGTCGAAGGGCTTAGAAAAGTCGGCAATTTCGAGCCGTTTCGCAAATTCTATGTGGAAGGGTAGTCCTAAGAAAAAGAATTCAAATCCGAAGCCATATGATCCAATAGCTTCAGCTTTTCTATAGGAAGGACGACCGATTGAATCAAATCCCTCAAAGGTCCAAAACTCTGCAGGATATCCTTTCAGTTTTGAACGTGTCATATCAAAGAAGGCCACGCCTCTGACAGGGCCTATTTGTCCGATGAGCGTCGAAGCGACGGATACCAACGGCAACCTAAATTCAAGGTTTGTGTACCATCCTTCATTGGCGATGATGTTGTAGTAATCGGCTGAACGGACTTGGTTGTTTCCACCATAATAAAGAAGATAGGGATTTTTTCCTCTACTGGCGAATCCATTGAAGCGGAGAGCAAATAATGTGTTTCCTCCGAGATAGAGATATTGCCGAAGGTCCAATTCAACGGTGGTGTTCTGAAGAAAGTTGCTGCTTACAGGGATGGACTGGGTAAGACTAAGCCTGAAGGTGTTCCCGGTCATCGGTCCATAGGAATTGAAACGGGTTGTCTCTCCTACAAGAGAAAAGGAAGCAGCCAGAGAATTCCCATTCCAGAAGTACTGAAATCCCTGGGTTCCACCCTGTTGAAAGAGATAAGGGTCAAAAAAGTCCTCTTCATAGTTACCGAAGCTGAGACTAGCCTCCGCCCTATAATATCTGTTGAAGGGATAATAGGCATCGAGACTGACACCTGAGATTGTCCTTGTAGCCATGGCATCACGGTAACTCAGATACTGGTAGTACATGGGATTTATATAGTTATAGGGGGCATAATAAAAGATTGTGTATTGGTAGGCGCTTGCCCCGTATTGTAAGCGACGCTTAAGGTTTGCGTAAGAAAAAACATAGGACCGGAAGCTTCTGACTTGGTAAGCCATGAGAATGAAATTGTAATCTCCCATCAGGTCGGAGAAAGAAAGAGCTGTTCCGCCATAGATCGATCCATCAGTTGAGATGATCGCACCTATGGGAGGCCTGTTGTTCAGGTAGAGTTGACCGATGCCCTTGTAAGGCTTGATTTTCTTCTCGTCTATAGCTACGGTAACGATGGGCTCAAAGCGATCAAATTCTTCTTCAAAATCCATATCTGCAAAGGTGACGGTTTCTACCAACTCTCCTTTTAACTCGCTCTTAAAAATCTGGAAAGCTCCTTTATTGAAAGAGGAAAAGAGGAGCGTGTTTGGCTCGTTGGCTAGCGGAGAGGGAAAAAAGTTGCCCGTTCTCACATCCGAATATTGTTTGAGTTCTCCTGTTTCAAGAGTTAGGGAGTAAATGTTGTAGGCTTCCCTCGTGTCTCCGACAAAAAAGAGCTCTTTGTCGTCTGACGAAAATTCAGGGGTGATGGTATTCCCTTGTCCGAAGGTCAATTGCGTTCTTTTTTTCAGATTATTGAGAGGAGAAATAAACAGCTTATCATAGGCATCTATCCGGATTGTGTAAGCCATAACCTCACCGCTGTGAGAGATGGTGGGAGCCTTCTCGAAAAGATCGTTCTTGGTTAGATTCACGACTTTTTCTGTTTTGAGGTTGAGTTTGAAAATGTCATGGATGCCTTCCTCGAAAGCCGTGAATAGGAGCTCCTCGCTATCAGGAAAAAAGCAGGGGGAAGAAGGCTGATCCTGCTGGATTTTAATATCCTCCATAATATTTCCGGTAAGGGCGTCAACGATGAAAAGAGAGTGCTTCTGTCCCGCGCGTGCAAAGAATGCGATCCTATCGCCGTCAGGAGACCAGGCTATGTCCCGTCCCTTTGAAGGATCGATTTCCAGTTTTATGCTTTCGTATTTGATCGTGTATCCCTTGGTGATATTTTTGATCACACTGCCGTCTTTAGTCGAGAAGAGAAGAATGTCAAAATCCATATCTTTATAATTTGCGAGCAGAGCGGCAACTATATCGCCCGAGGGAGAAAGAGCATGGGAAAAAGCAAAGTAGTAGGGATTGAGCGGAAACTCGGGCCCGATTGTGATGCTGTAGTCCTCTGGATTTTCCCTCATAAGAAAATGCTTATGTTGGGTGCGCAAATATTTTTTAAATTCATAATTGAATTCTTTGATGCTTTGATCAAAGGCACGCTTGATAGGATCCTGACGACCTATAAGAGGAGAATTCTTGAGGGCATGCCAGAAATTTCTGATCCCGAATCGCCCGTAGGAGTGCTCGATGAAGTCGAAAATTGCATGGCCGAAGTCATAGTCCGGGGGTCTTGGCAGAGGATAGCGAGAATAAAGATGGCCGCCTCCGACAAGCTCAGGGATCCGGTCGTTGAGCACAGCATCTCTGACGATAAGGGCGGACCAGGGTGTCCAATTTTGAGTGTTGTATTCACAGTATCCCTCAAAGATCCATCCTGGAGGCTGAGACAGGGCATACAGCACTCCTCCGGGAGAGCCCCAGAGGAGATCATACTCAAAGACATGGCTTATCTCGTGCTCGAGGAGATCATGTATTTCATCTATAGCCATATCACCTTGGATGGCAACTCTGTAGAGGAGAGGCTCTGCGACACCGATGACTCCTTCAGGGAGTTGGAAGAGATTGGTTTGATAGAAATCTGTCGAGGTTTTGTAGTAGAGAAGAGGGACAGAAGCTGAAAGTTGGTGTTTGATATCCTCGCTTATGGATTTATAAGCACTTTCGGCAAGATCTGCTATCCTTTTGAGGTCCTTGATATTGTCTGTGTAGTAATAGATATCAAAGTGGTCTGTTTTATAAACCTTCCAATCGAATGTTTCATAGAGGACTTTGTTTTTTCCGTAATAAGGGAAATAGGAAAATTGGGGGAAACACAGAGTGGTCCCGATTAATAAAGAAAAAAATAGAAAAAAATGTCTTTTTACTCTGCTCATGATTACTCCTTGATTCCTATTACTTGATGAGATATCTTTGCTGGACCTGCTCTTCTCCTAGAAGTTGGCGAAAGAGTTTATCCCTTACGGACTGGATGATATCAATGAATGCAAAATGGGCCGTTTGGTTTGGATTTTTATAGGTTTTAGATTCCTTGAAATTCCTTTTATAAAGAACCTCCCCTGTTTGGGCGGCGATGATATAGATTTGGAGGTCGAGAGAGTAGAATTTTCGTGCGTCGATTCGTGACTCTTCAGGAAAAGGAGTCTCAAACTGCCTTTTCTGAAGCGACTTTATAGCTTTTCTGATTTCTTGATTGTACTCCAGTTTTCCAGTGAAAAGAAGAGATTCTCTTTGGTCAGGAAAGAGACCCTGCCAATACTTCTGGTCCTGGAATATGTCTTCGTTCTCGAAGGAGATTTTTTCAGATGAAATTTTTTTCTCCAGCTCTTGCTCGAACTCGGCTGAGAAGAAATCAGTCAGCTCTTTGTTCATGTCGAAATCTTGGGCTTCCCCTTTCACCATGAAATCTGTGACGATAAATGAGTCATAGTTTTCAAGCGGGATAGGAGGCTTTCTGGGAAGTTCTATTCTTAGGTTAAGATGCTCTCCCGAACCGCATGAAAGGAAAAAAAGGAGCCCAAGCAGCAGAAAGAGCCTATTTTTCTTTTTTGTCTTTTTTTTTGTTGTCTTTGTCTTCATCTTTGTCGCTTTCCTCATGATCTTCAAGGCGCGATTTGAATTTTTCGTAGTTAGCAATTATGAAGTCATGGTTCGGCCTTAATCTAAGCGCAGTCTCATATTCTTTCTCTGCCTCATCCCAAAGTCCCTTTTTCTCGTAGGCCACAGCTAGATTGTTATGCGCAGCGGCTGAATTGGGATCGATTTGTATGACCTTTTTCCATCGGAATATCGCTTCATCCCATAAGCCCTTTTGGGCGGCAAGAATTCCGAATTGAAGCTGAGTCTGAGGTCGCGGTCGGGAACAGGAAGTAATTAGCATACAGAGAAAGGCGAGAATAAAGGCAAGGCATTTTTTATACATCATAGCTTTCTTGCTAATATACAAGATACGTTTTTTGGGTTTTTTCGTCAAGCAATTGATAATGCAATATTCATACCATGTTTCTATAGGAGGGAAGGGAAAAAAGTCCATTAGAAAGGTGTTGTAAAAAGGAGACGGGTGAATAATATGTGTAAATTTATTTATTATGTAGAAGGTCAAGCCGATGAAAAAATCTTTACACTCTCTAGTATCTCCGATTTCGTGACAGTTTTAAGAGCAATCAGCCAAACTGATGCGTCAGATGCAGGTTGCCTGACTCCCGAAATAATCATCACGGAAACAAATATGATTATCGGTTAAGTTTCTGGGTTGGTTTTTGTTTTGAATTATGGTATAAATTCTTTTCTTGTAATCCTAAAGTTGTAGAGAGCTGAAAATGCCAAAAGTTTGTGAAATTTGTGGAAAGGGCCCCGTATTTGGGCACAGTGTCAGTCACTCGCATAAAGCTTCCAAGAAGAAATGGAAGCCAAACCTACAAAACATCAAGGCTAAAACGCCCGCCGGAGTGAAAAGAATTTGGGTCTGTACAAAATGCCTTCGGTCTGGAAAGATCACGAAGGCTGTTTAACCGGATTAAATTCTTTCGACAGAAAAAATCTGTTTAATTCCTGATATTCTTTTCATAATTTGACTGAAATGATGGATGTCCCGGATAGAGAGGGAGAGCTTAATTTGAGCTTTTTTATCAGCGGAAGTGTTGACCTGGGCCCTTGTGATATTTCCTCCAAGGTCGGCAATTACTGCCGTGAGCTTAGCAAGTACTCCGGGGGAATCCTCTCCATTTATCAGAAGGCGCCCTTGGTATAGGTCAGCACCGGTTGAAGAGGCCCAAGAGACATCAACAATGCGTTGAGGATCAAGAAGCTCTTTTTTCACCCTCGGACAGCGATGCGCGTGTACAGTTACACCCTTACCAACTGTGATATATCCAACGATCGGCTCTCCTTTAATAGGAGCACAGCATTTGGCCAGATTAACAAGGGATTCGTCAGCACCCTTTACTACGATTATAGGCTTCGACTTTTTTGAAACCCGCGAAACAACTTTTTTAAGAATAGTCTCTTTTTTGTCTGATAATTTCTCTGAATAAAAAAGCTTCTCCATAAGCTTCTTGTTGGGAATGATCTTGCCGGAACCGATAAGGGCATAAAAAGACTCAATGTTTTGGATGCGATAAGGTGTTGCTTTGGATACTTTTTCTAAGAGACTTTTCTTTTTTGTTTCATGAGAGGAAACCGAATATTTTTTTATCTCTTTCTCCCAAAGCCTCCTACCAACTGCCGTATTTTTCAGCTTGTCCTGTTGGTTAAACCACTGTTTGATTTGATGCCTTGCCTTTGAGGTAAACGCCTTGTTCAGCCAATCTCTATTTGGCTTTTTTTCTGGAGATGTTATGATTTCGATGATGTCCCCACTTTTTAAGATTGTTTTTAAAGGGGCGCTTCTCCCGTTGATTTTAGCCTCTTTTGCCTTTAGTCCGATTTCCGAATGGATCTTGAAGGCAAAATCCAAAGCAGAAGCTCCTGCTGGAAGAGTAATCACTTTTCCCTTTGGAGTAAAAACATAGATCTCTTCCGGGATAAGATTGATTTTTAGGTTTTTTAGGAATTCCCTAGGACTCTTCTGTTCCTTATACAGGTCAATCATTTCTCGTAGCCAGTGAAGCCTTGCATCTTCTTTCATAATAGATTGAGGCGCCTTTTCTTTGTATTTCCAGTGGGCAGAGATGCCGTTTTCAGCCATGTTGTGCATGGTCCTTGTCCGGATCTGTATTTCGACTGTTTGTTTGTTTTCGGTGATGATTGTAGTGTGGAGGGCCTGGTAGAGGTTCGGTTTGGGCATGGAGATGAGATCTCGAAATCTGTGTGGGAAATGGGGCCAATTTTGATGGATGATGCCGAGAATGGCATAGCAGTTCTTGACCGAGTCGGTGATGATTCTTATAGCTAAAAAATCATAGACTTGATCAAAGTCGATGTTCTGACGCTTCATCTTGTTGTAAATACTGTAAAGGCGCTTTATCCGGAAAAAGATTTCCGCTGGAATGTGGCTTTCCTGTATCACATCCTCGAGTGTCTTTTTTATCTTTTTTATCTCTTTTTCTGCTTTTTTCCGTCTGGGCTCTACAAGAGAAATCATATCGAAGTAATCATCCGGAGAAACATAACGGAAGGAGAGGTCTTCGAGTTCAGCCTTGATCCGACCCATCCCCAGTCTGTTGGCAATGGGCACGTAGATTTCAAGCGTTTCCTCTGCAATCTGTTTTTGTTTCGTTTCGGGAAGAAACTTTAGGGTTTTTAAATTGTGGACCCTATCGGCGAGCTTGATGAATATGACTCGCAGATCGTCTGTCATAGCCAGGATGATTTTCCTTATGCTTTCTGCTTGTCGTGTTTCCGGAGATGTCTCTTGCACACGACTGATTTTTGTTACTCCTTCGACCAAATCTGTAATTTCCCTGCCAAACGCATTCTGCAAATCTAGTGCTGTTACCGCTGTGTCTTCAAGAACATCATGCAGCAATCCGGAAGCAAGGCTGACGCTATCGAGCTTCATATCGGCCAGTATGCTGGCAACCTCTAAGGGATGGCTGAGATAAGGCTCCCCAGAACGGCGGACCTGGCCTTCGTGTGCCCTTCCTGCGAATACATAGGCTTTCTTGAGAAGAGTGATGTCCTTTTCAGAATATTGAGAAGAGACCTTTTCTAGAATATCATCAAACCTGATCATCTTTCCGAATGTTCTGTCCTGTGGTTTAAATTTTCCCTTTTCAGGATCCATTCCACAGCTTCAAGGAGGGTGTTCGCCACATAAGCAGGTTCGATTCCTTTCTCTCTGAGCTGGGGCAGGGATTTTGTGCCGAATCCCGTCAATACCAGGATAGGAGACGCCTGGATGTTCTTACCGAAAAGGACGTCTTCTACTTTATCCCCGATCATATAGGATTGGGAAAGATCGACATCTAGGTCTTGGGCCGCTTTCTGGGCCATCCCGGGATTGGGCTTGCGGCAGGTGCATTCCCCGCGGTACTCGGGATGGTCGGAATCCTCATAATGAGGACAGTAGTAGATTCCATCAAAGTGGGCACCGTGTCGTCCAAAAGCCTGGGTTAACTTTCGGTGGAGGTCATGAAGGTTTTTTTCTTCGATGAAACCTCTGCCTATGCCAGATTGGTTGGTGACGACCACGGCTAGAAAACCAGCTTCGTTAATTTTCTTAACGGCCTCAAAGCTGTAGGGAAAGATGTCGATCATGCTGTACGAATTGGGATACCCCACATCCATGTTGATGGTTCCGTCTCTGTCGAGAAAAACTGCACGTTTTTTCATCAAAGATACTTTTGGCAAGCCTCAAAGACCTCTTGTGCGGAGATGTTCATCATACATCTGTGGTCATACGGACAGGCTCTGTATGAACAAGGCCAGCAAGGAGCTCCTTTATGGAATAGGGTATATGGATTTTGATAGGGACCTGTCCGGAAGGGCTCAGTGGGGCCAAAAAGAGCGATGACCGGAATTTTTAATGCGTTAGCCAGGTGCATAGGGCCTGAATCATTCGAGATAAAAACACTGCCGAAGCTTGTGATTGCAGCCAGTCCGGAAAGAGTTGTTTGACCGGCTAAGATGAAGGGTTTCTCAGGCATGTCTGTTGCAATGTGTTCGGCCAGAGGAATCTCTGTCTCCGAGCCAATGATTACAATTTGTGCGTTGTTTTTTTCTTGTAAAAGAGAGGCGAGCTCAGAATACTTAGATGCCGGCCATCTCTTGGCCGGTCCATAGAATGCACCGGGATTGATGATGATAAGAGGTTTTTTGGCATCGATGTTTTGGGATTCAAGCCATTTTTTCATCCTGACCAATTCTTGTCGATCAAGGGAAAGATTCAATTCTGTTGTATAATTTTTCAATCCCAGACCAGAAAGCAGATCGAGATAATAATGAGCCTGATGATATCGGTCAGCCTGGTTATGGATGGGGGCTCCTTTGGTAAGGAGAAAGCCACGGCCATCTCTTTTGTATCCCCATCTTTGCGGAATTCTGGCCAGATAGAAGAGAAGGGCAGATCCGAAAGAATTCGTGAATAAGATGCCCAGATCAAAAGTGAACTCTCTGAGTCTTCGGGCCGAAAGATTGAGGTTTTTCAGGTTGCTTTGCTGAGGCAGAGGGATGATGCCTTCAAAGTAATCCTCCATCCGGAAAAGATCTCTGACCCATTCATTGGATGCTACCCACAGCTCGGATTCAGGAAAGTTTCGCTTGAGATTAGCCATGGCTGGAAGAGCGAGGATGGAGTCACCAATCCAATTCGGCGCACGAATAACAATTTTTTTGGATTTCATGCCTTCCCTTAATGGATCTATTTCTTTTCAGAAGAGGGAGATGAAGTGGATTTTTTATCTTCAGATGGTTCTTTCCCCTTTTTTGGTTTAGCCGTGTCTTCGGATTTTTGGGCTTGTTTTCCCTTGGAAGCGTAATCTGTGACATACCAGCCATTACCTTTAAATTGAAGGGCCGGGGGAGAAAGAAGCTTTTCCACAGCTCCATGACATCGGATGCATTTTTTTAGTGGAGGATCATTAACCTTCTGTAGAACTTCAAAAACAGCCCCGCACTTGGAGCATTTGTATTCGTACAATGGCATTGTCTACCTCAAAAAAGGAAACTCCATTATACCAGAGAGACGCTGTGATTTAAATAGGTCAAGTTCTTTCAGTGAAAGATGACCGCTTCAAACACAAAGATGTCCGCTCCGGTCTTCCAGGCGTCCTTTGGAAGGCCAGCTTTGATGCATGTCTGTTCGAGGAATGTCTGCTGATCCCAGTGATTCTCTACTGGCACCTGGGGAAGAAGGAGCCCTTTTTTTCCATTTTTGGCAATAACCAGGCCGTGTTTGCCTACCATTACCAGCTTAGGATCGCTGATTTTTTGAAGTGGCGAGAGGACAGAGATTTCGACCTCAAGCTCATCCAGCTCGTCTTGGCTGACAGGAAGAAATCGAGCGTCACGGCAAGCTGCGTAGATTGCGGTCTGCATGATGCTTTGATAGAGAGGAAGGCGGGGTTCGATGAAACCGATACATCCCCTCAACCGGCCGTTCTTTTTTAGGGTTACAAATGCGCCCTTCTTCTCGATTAGGTTGGTGTTTTTCGTTTTATATTCTGGGATTTTGTTCTCTGAAACGAACAGCTCGATAGTTGAGTGCGCTAACTGAAGAAGTTCTTTTTTTTCATCTTCAGTGAGATAGAATTCCTTTTGGGGTGCGTTGGTGACAAGCGCTGCGGCAAGGTATCCAACAACTTGAGATTCATTCCTATTGACTTGAGAAGAATCGGCGTATTTTAAGATTTCTAAGGTGGCTTTATTTTGGGCATAGAGGAGAGCGGTTGTGACCGGCCCGCCACCGCACATGATGTTCTCTCCTCGTTCACATTTTTCTATGAGCGTGTTTATCTTGAAGTCCTTGATCATAGCAATCGTATCTTGGTCTCTGGCATTAGCATCTTTTTTTGAGAGCTGGTGGGAAAGATCTGTGGATGCAATGATCAGGGCTTTTTTGCCTGCGAGTGCTTTTTTCAGCCCATTAGCCAGGCTCGTGATGGTGTTTTTTCGGGGATATCCCATGACAATCGGTACGATCTTGGCCTGAGGAAGAACCTTTTGGACAAAGGGAACCTGTATTTCCACAGCATGTTCATCCCTGTGAGCTCGGGCGATATAGGTAAAACCTGTTGCCTCGGAAATTTGTTTGGCGAGAGGTTCGTCCACCTCGGCTGTGCCCAAAGGCGTCTCATATCCACCCTTGAGATAGATTGAACACCCTTCAAAACCGTAACGATGGGATGGCGAGAGGATTACGACCTGATCGAAGCTTTTACCCTGAACGAGCTTGTAGCCGTAAGCAGCGATCTGGCCTGAATACACATATCCGGCATGAGGTACGATGATGGCTGAGACCAATCCCGTGGGGAGGGAATCCATCTTGACATTTTGGAGGAAATAATCGATTTGGCGCGAGAGTTGTTCCGGGTCTGCAGGATACCATGATGTTCCAGCCAATAAAGACTTTTTTATTCCTTGAGGCCAAGCAGAAACTGACAGCATAATAAGAATCCCGATGGCAAATGCTATGTTTTTCTTCATTCTCAAACCTTTTGGGAGAGTATAAAACAAATATACTGAGAAAACATGGAAAAATCAATCATCTCCCAGGGATAAAGAGTTGACTTTTATCAGATTTTAGTTAAAAATTTATGTGAAAACAGCCATGAAAGATTTGTTCAAATCCCTTTTTGTGCTCATACTCGCATCTTCAGCTTTTTATCTTGGCTTCTATTTGGGCAAAGAAAAAATCTCTTCGCAGATTCCTGAATTCCAGGGTGAGCCCGAAGAAGACGCTTAAAGCCAGCCGTTGCTATGTGAGCGATTCACCTTTTCAGGCCACTATCTTCCCTTGAGTTGACTAAACCGAAGGGTCACCCTATAATTTTGAATTAAGGACAAGCACGAGGCAGAGAATGAATTTAGGACTTTACGGCATCTTGATCTTGCTGGGCTTATTCATCATCCTGTTGGTATTCAATCCAAACATTTCCTGCTTTGGGAAAAAGGTAAAATCTCCGTTTTATCCCTTGTTTCGGAAGAAAACCCGGAGAAGGGTAAAGACAGAGGACTACGGATTTACCTTGGGCGGAGGGAAAAAACGAACGCCCGAAATAGATAAGACGCCAAAAAAGAGAATTCCAATCGAAGATTACGGATTTGACCTGAGAGAAACAGGCCGTAGAGAAAGCCTCGAAGAGGAATCAGGCCCCAAAGAAGAGAAGCAGTAAACCTTGGTGGCGTTTGTCAAAAGGGCTGATTGAAAGGATGGACTTTGCGGAAAGTTCTGACGGCTGGTATCTGTATCTTCTTTACCTTTCTCTCGGCTTGTCAGCCTACACGCCTAACTCTTGCACCTCTTCCTCCTCGGATAGAGAGAATTGAAGGTCATGCCTCTTTAAGAATTTCTGGAAACCAGGGTTCATCAAGATCAAAATTCGCCTTTGTCTTCCAGCTTCCTGACCGGGCGCGGATAGAGGTTTCCGGGGCCTTGGGGAGAGTCTATTACCGTATCGTTATTGTTGAGGGAGAGGCATATTTCGTTGTTCCTTCGAGGAGAGTGTATTGGCAGGCACAGGAGGAGCAAATTATCGACAAATTCCTTGGTTTCCAATTGAATCTGTCTGAGATGATCAACCTCTTGAGTGGAAAATGGAAGAGTGAAGGAGCGGAAATGGAGGCAGTGGCACAAGGGTGGTCCTTGGAAAAAGATCAAGAGGGCAGAATCATTTCTGGGCAAAGGGGAGATCTGTGGTTTAAAATCACGAAATTTATCGATAACACACCCTTTGCCCATCGCTTGATCTTCGAGCATCCTCTGAGTTCAGGTGAATTGAAGATTCTTAGCATTGGTTTGAACAAGCCAATCGACGACAGAGTGTTTTCGCAGCAATTCTTGGAGAGATATGCGCCAAAAACTTGGGAGGAGATCCAGGAGCTGATCGGGGATGCGTATTAGGTCCTTTGCCAAGATTAACCTGGGACTTGAAGTCCTGAGGAAAAGGGAGGATGGTTACCATGAGATCAGGACTCTCTTCCAGGCGGTCGATTTAAGTGATAGGCTGGAGTTCCGGCCCCTCCGTCAAGACCGAATACTTCTTCAGGGAAATGATAATACCATCCCCTGGGATGAAAGCAATCTCATTTATAAGGCTGGCAGACTTTTAAAGGAACGATTCAAACTGAAAACTGGCATTCGAGTAATTGTCGAAAAAAACATACCTGCCGGCAAGGGTTTAGGAGGAGGAAGCAGCAATGCTGCTGCGACGCTCTGGTCCCTGAATAAGATTTGGGATCTTGAGCTTGAAAAAGATGATCTTATGGAATTGGGGCGTCTTTTAGGCGCCGATGTTCCGTATTTTTTTGAGGGGGGACTCTGCCTCGGCGAAGATACAGGTGATCGAGTTACTCCTCTGGATGACATCCCCCCTTGTTTCTGTGTGCTGGTTCTTCCGTCCTTTTCTCTTTCTACGGCAGCCGTTTATGGACAGGTCCCCACCTCCTTGACTTCGCGGGATAAAGACAGTAAAATTATCAAGTTTTTAGAAAGCCGAAATCTCAGCTTATTAGGTAACGATTTAGAAGAGATAGTTTTTAGAACTCATCCTCAGATAGAGACGATTAGAAACCTCTTCCTGAAGCAAGGATCAAAGCTGGCTTTGATGAGTGGCAGCGGGTCAGCTGTATTTGGCCTCTTCCTGGAGAAGGAGAAGGCAGAAGGGGCTTCGAGAATGTTTATGAAAGAATATGCCGTAGTATTAGCTGAAACCTTGCCTCGTGAGGGCTACTGGAGGAAGAGAGAAGCTGGGGTGTAGCCAAGCGGAAAGGCAGCGGACTTTGGATCCGCCATTCGGAGGTTCGAATCCTCCCACCCCAGCCATGTCTTGATGGCCTCTCATATCATAGGAGAGAGTAATAAGGAGGAGATGTGGTGAAGGAAGGAAACACGATGAAGGTCTTTACCGGTTCTTCTAACTCTTTGCTGGCAAAAGAGATTGTGGACTCTTTGAATATGGACATGGGGAAGTGTGTCCTGGAGCGATTCAGCGATGGCGAAATTCATTTTTTTGTTGATGAAAATGTGCGAGGAGAGGATGTCTTTATCATTCAGTCTGGAAGTTTTGAGGCCAATTTCCACCTCATGGAACTCTTTCTTATGATTGATGCCTTCAAACGTGCCTCTGCGGAAAGAATCACGGCTGTGATTCCGTATTATGCCTATGCCCGTCAAGATTGGAAAGATAGACCACGAGTTCCTATCTCAGCACGTCTTGTGGCAGACCTGCTTGAAGCTGCTGGGGCAAACAGGGTTCTTACTATGGACCTTCATTCTCCCCAAATCCAGGGATTCTTTTCTATTCCCGTGGATAACCTCACAGCTGCTCCTGTATTGGCAAAATATGTCCAGGCCCTGGAATTGACAGACCTAACAATTGTGTCCCCAGATGCTGGAGGAGTTGGGCGGGCGAGGGCTTTTGCCAAAAGACTGGAGACAAACCTGGCGATCATAGACAAACGTCGGCCAGCTCCGAATGAAGCCAGAGTGCTGCATGTGATTGGAGATGTCAAGGACCGGGATGTGGTTATCCTCGATGACATGGTGGATACTGGAGGAACTCTTGTTCAGAGTGTCGATGCTCTCCTCCAAAAGGGCGCTCGAAAAGTATATGCTGCCTGTACACATCCTGTGTTGTCGGGACAGGCGATTGAGAGAATTGAAGATTCTGGATTAGAAAAACTCATTGTCACCAACACAATTCCCCTGAGCCAGAAGGGACAATCATCCAAAAAGATCCAGATCATTTCTGTGGCCGATCTCTTCGGAGAGGCCGTTCGCAGAATAAATCAAGGAAGCTCAGTGAGTTCCTTATTTGTTTGAGGAGGCAAGTTGCGATGAATGTGATTATCAAGAGTGAAAGAAGAAACCATTTTGGAAAGAATGCGTCTCGCAAATTAAGACGAGACGGCAAAATTCCTGCCATCCTGTACAGCGGGGGTGGGCCTGGAATTCCATTGGCACTGGATAAAAAGGATATATTTAATATTTTGAGGTCTGAAGCTGGAGAAAATACGCTTTTTAAGACCTCCTTTGATTCAGAATCTAGGGATACGATGATAAAGGAAGTACAAATGGATCCTGTTACGGACGAGATCCTCCACGTCGACCTCATCCAGATCGCAATGGACAAAGCCGTTAGAGTCTCTGTGCCGGTGCTTATCAGTGGGGAGGCGGTTGGGGTAAAAACAGAGGGTGGCTTTGTGGACGTCATTACCAGAGAAGTTGAGGTTGAGTGTCTTCCCCAACGTATCCCCGAGCACATAGCGGTAGACATCAGCACCCTTCATCTCCATCAGTCGATTAAGATTGAAGAAATTATTCCTCCCCCTGACGTTGAGATAGTGAGCGATCCTCATGCGGTTGTTGTCCTGATTGAAGCTCCTACCAAAGAAGAAGTTGTAGAAGTCGAGGAAGAAGAGGTAGAGGTCATGGTCGAGGGAGAAGAACCCGAAGTTATCAAAAAGGAAAAACTTGAGGAAGAGGAGAAGGAAGAAAAAGAGACAGAGAAAAAGGAGTAGTATTTGTGGGCCGTGGTTGGCCTGGGGAATCCAGGAAAAAGACATAAGAACACAAGACATAATGTGGGATTTTTCCTGATAGAGAGGATAGCGGAAGAGTGGAGAGTCAGGCTGAAAAAGAGAAAAAGTTTGTTCAAATCGGCTCAAGTACAGAGAGGAAATAAGTTCGTACTCTTGGTCAAGCCTTGGACATACATGAATCAAAGTGGCCTTGCTGTCAGGGAGGTCGTTCAAAGAACAGGGATGATGTTGGACCAACTGGTTGTTGTATATGATGATTTGGATATTCCTTTAGGAGAGATCCGGATTCGAAGAGAAGGCGGACCAGGATCCCACAGAGGAATGATATCGATTATTCGGGAAATCGGGGATACTCGATTTCCAAGAGTCCGGATTGGAATCGGCCCACTGCCCCCCCACGCCGAGGCGACAGATTATGTGCTCACTGGCTTTGACAGCAGGGATAAACCAGCGCTGAGCAAGGGCTTAGCTAAAGCGGAAGAGGCACTGATGTTGATCTTGGACGGAAAAATAGCGGAAGCAATGAATCAGTTCAATCGAAAACTAAAGGATATTGAGACAGAACATTAGGATGAATCTGAGAAAAGCGAATAAAATGATGGACAGAAACAGAAATATATACTATCCTGTTTTCTGTCTCTAGAATTAAGCAAGAGGCTCCTTGTTCCCTCTTAAGGAAAGAGGGAGCTGTAAATCCATAAGGAGGTGTCGATGAGACATTACGAAACAGCATTTCTTATTTCCCCCAAATTAGATGAAGAGGAAATGGAGAAGCTCATAAAAAAAATGGCAGATGTTGTTGCCAAGAAAAAAGGCAAAATGATCAAAATCGATAAATGGGCAAAAAAGAAGTTAGCCTACTCTGTCGAGAAGAATAATGAGGCTCACTATGTCTTCTTTCACTATGAGGGAGAACCTGACATACCATCTGAATTGGAAAGGAGATTTAGGCAAACCGAACCAATTCTTCGCTATCTGACACTGAGAAAAGAGATCCAACCTGTGACGAAAAAGAAGAGGAAGGTGAAAAAGAAAAAAGTAGAGGAAATAGGCGAGGAAAAAGACGAGGCATTATCGGATTCTGATGAATTGGTCGAGGAGAAGTAAAAATGGCAAGAGAACAGAGAGAAAGAAGTTCATACAGGAGATATTTTCCTCCAAAAAGGAAATACTGCCGTTTTTGTGAAAGAAATATTAAAGAAATCGATTACAAAAACGTAGATATCCTGAGGAGATATGTACCGGAAAGAGGAAAGATCGCACCCAGGCGTGTAACCGGAACATGTTCTTTTCATCAAAGAAAACTCTCCACTGCGATAAAGAGAGCACGGCTCCTGGCCTTGCTCCCTTATGTTGAGGATTGAGATTATGAAGATTATTTTGAAAGAGAACATTGAGAATCTAGGGAAAAGGGGCGATATCATCGAGGTCGCCGCCGGATATGGAAGGAATTACCTGATTCCGAGAAGGCTAGCCCTGGAGGTTACTCCATCCAAATGGAAGATGATTGAACTAGAACAGAAATCCCTGAGGAAAAAACTTGAAAAAGAGGTAAAATCCTATCAGGGATTGATAGAAAAACTCAGTCAGGCTGTCCTTACCTTTGAGAGGAAAGCCGGCGATAAGGATGTCATTTTTGGGTCTGTCAGTGTTGCGGATATCAAAGAGGGATTGGATGAGCTCGGTTTAGATATAGAAAAAAAGAAAATCGTACTGGATGAACCCATCAAGAGGCTTGGAAATTATACCGTACCCATCAAGGTGTTTCATGATGAACGGGCCGAGATTAAGATAGAGGTGAGAAAAGAGGGCGAAGTCGAAGAAAAAGAAAAAAAAGAATTGGTGAGCGAAGAGAAAAAGGAAGAAGTTGTTCAGGCGGAAAAGGAACAAGTGACGGCTAAAAAAGAAGGTGCTGTCCAGGAAGAAGTGGAAGGAGAGCAGGCGGAGAAAGAAAGACAACACCAAGAAATAGAAGCAGTGCCACCTCCGGAGGAGGGACAAGAGGAGAAGAACCAGGAAAAAACCGAGGGGCCGAAAAAAACGGAATAGGAGAGAAAGGAAACAACCGTGGAACTCGATTTGATGTTCTTAAAGAAAACCCCTCCACACAGCCTTGAGGCTGAGAAGACTGTTATAGGAGGGATTCTAGTCAACAACAAAAACCTCAACGTCGTACTTTCTATCGTTTCCATCGAAGACTTTTATAAAGATGCCAACCAGAAAATCCTTAATAAAGTGGTCCACTTAGTGGACAAAGGGCTGCCTGTCGATTTAATCACTCTGAGCGAAGAACTCAAAAAAGCAGGCATTCTAGATGAAGTAGGAGGAGCTTCTTATCTTTCATCCCTTATGGATGGAGTGCCCAAAAGCCTTAACATTGAATATTATGCACAGATCATAAAAGAGAAAGCTCTTTTGAGGAGACTCATCTTGTCTTCTGCGAAGATCATTTCTTCCAGTTATGAGCAGAAAGAGGATGCAGATCAGCTTCTGGATGACGCACAGTCAGCGATCATTGAGGTGGCAGAGCAGAGGATCAAGCCTGGGTTCGTTGCTGTAGGCGCTCTGACCGGGCCAGCGCTCAACATCATTGATGCTCTCCGCAGCCGACAGCATGCCGTGACAGGCATTCCAACAGGCTTTCGGGATTTGGACAGCCTGACTTCTGGTTACCATAATTCTGAGTTTGTCGTTGTGGCCGGGCGTCCTTCTATGGGAAAGACAGCCCTTTGTTTGAACACATCTTTGCACATTGGCCTCAAAACGGATTATTCTGTTGGCTTTTTCTCCATGGAGATGGCAAAAGAACAAATCGTCATTCGACTGCTGTGTGCAGAAGCACAGCTCGATATCAAAAAAGTAAGGACAGGATTCATTGGGGAGAGAGAGTTTGAGAGGCTAAAGTTGGGTGCGGAAGAACTATCCAAGGCGAGAATTTTTGTGGATGAAACTCCTGCCCTTTCGATCATGGAAATGAAGGCCAAAGCGAGACGCCTTAAAATGGAGCAGAATCTGGATCTTGTATTTGTCGATTACATGCAGCTTATGCGAACTGGAGGCCGCTTCGAGAACAGAACTCAAGAAATTTCCTATATCTCGCGTTCCTTGAAGGAATTAGCCAAAGAACTCAAGATTCCGGTGGTTGGCATCTCCCAGTTGAGTCGGGCGCCAGAGAGAGGTCGGCGCGAGCCCCTCCCTCAACTTTCTGACTTGAGGGAATCAGGGGCTATCGAACAGGATGCAGATGTGGTCATATTTATCTATCGTCCGGAGTTTTACCATCCCGAGGATGAAAACCTTCGCGGAATAGCCAAGATCAATGTGGCCAAGCAACGGAACGGCCCTACTGGAATGGTCAATTTGGCTTTCATCAGAGAATATGCGCGGTTCGCTGATATGGAATTCCAAGCCTTTGAAGCCTAAGATGGTCCCTCAGAAAAAACAAAACATTTTCTTTTTTTTCCTGCAGCAGATGGGAGAAGTAGGCCTCCTCCTCGGCCAGACATTGAAGGGCTTATTTACCAAGCCATGGGAAAAAAGAAATTTTATCCATCAACTCGAAGAAGTGGGGGTCAAATCCCTACCTGTTGTATCTCTCACCGCAGCTTTTGGAGGGCTGGTATTCGGACTTCAGACCTACATAGGATTCCATAGATATATCGGACCAGGATCAGAAGCCTATGGAGGGCCGATAATCTCTCTTGGTCTTGCAAAAGAATTGATACCGATCCTGGTAGGGCTGATGGTTTCCGGAAGAGTTGGTTCAGCCATGGCTGCAGAGATCGGCACCATGAGGATCACAGAACAGATTGATGCCCTGATCAGTTTGGGCGCTAATCCTGTTCGCTATCTGGTGGTTCCCAGGATGCTGGCCTCCATCATCATGCTTCCTTGTCTGACCCTCTACGGGGATATCATCGGCATGTTGGGGGGATACTTTTATAATATCTTCCTCATGGGAGTTAACAGGTATATCTATTTAAGGAACACGCTGCTCTACATGGAATTCTGGGATGTGCTTAGCGGATTGATCAAAGCAGGCTTTTTTGGTGGAATCATAGCCATCGTTGGGTGTTGGCAGGGTTTAAAAACAGAAGCGGGTGCAGCAGGTGTGGGAAGAGCCACTACAAGGGCTGTCGTAATCTCCAGTATTCTCATCCTCATATTCAACTTTTTCCTCAGTAAAGCCCTACCGGCGGATTTGGGACGATGATTCAGATAATCGATTTACATAAATCTTTTGGAGAAAACAGAGTCCTTCAGGGCGTCAACTTGACAATCGAGAAGGGAGAAACCTTAGTGATTATCGGGCGGAGCGGCTCAGGAAAGAGCGTCCTGATCAAGCACCTCATAGGTCTGATCAGGCCTGATAGAGGGGAGATATACGTAGATGGTGTGGAAACAACCTGCTTGAAGGAAGACAAGCTCGGCCAAATCCGACGTAAGTTCGCCATTCTTTTTCAAGGTGCAGCACTTTTCGATTCCTTAACCGTGCTGCAGAATGTCAGTTTCGGCTTAGAAAAATACACTGATTTTTCCCAGGAGAAAATTGAGGAACTGGCTCGTGAGGCTCTCCAACGGGTGGGATTGAGAGAAGTTGAGAGTCTGATGCCCCATGAACTCAGCGGAGGGATGAAGAAAAGGGTAGGACTAGCAAGAGCAATTGCCTATAGGCCTGAGATCATTCTTTACGATGAGCCCTCGACAGGTATTGATCCCATCAGGGCAGATGCGATCAACGACCTAATTATACAGATGAAAAAAGAGCTAAGGGTGACCTCTGTGGTCATAACCCATGACATGGTCAGCACCTACAAAGTTGCCGACCGGGTGGCTATGCTCTATAAAGGTAAGATAATCAAGGTTGGAGCACCTGATGAAATCAAAAATTCTGAGAATCCGGTTATCCAGCAGTTCATCACTGGTGCAGCAGTCGGGCCGATAAAAGAATGGTGAGATGAGAATATTTTATTTAAAATAAAAGGATTTCCGATGAGTAAATTCAGAAGAAAAAACAAACAAGATTTCAGTTGTATCGAGGAAAATAAGATAAGAGCCTTCAGACAGGAAATCAAGATTGGTTTATTCCTGGTCATCGGTCTGGCAATTATTATGTTGTTCATTTTTGTAGTGGGTGATCTCAGCACTCTTTTCAAGAAAAAGGGATATCCTCTGTATACTTATTATGACTCGGTGGCGGGATTAGAGAAGAGGACCATAGTGCGTCTGGCCGGAGTGAAAGTCGGTTATGTCCAGGATATCCGTCTCAAAGGGAGCCAAGCAGAAGTAGAAATGAGCATTGCTCCAGATGTCAAAATCAGTCGGGACTCCAGGGCTACATTGGCCTCCCTGGGACTTTTAGGAGAAAAGTATGTGGAAATACTTCCCGGTGAAGAGAATAGGATGGTTCAACCTGGGGACACCATAGCAAGTCTTCCACCAGTCAGCTTCGATCAACTGGGAATCATGCTCTCTTCTATAGGGGAAGAAATCAAAAGCACGAGTCAGGCCTTGAGAGAATTGTTGGGGGGAGATGAAACAAGCGGGAAACTCGGAGAAACCCTTCAAAACCTTTCCACCTTTTCATCAGAACTCAGTGATTTTTTCAGCGAAAACAAGACCAATCTTACCAGGAGTCTTGAGAATTCCCAACAGGCCATCCAAAATTTTGACCAGCGAGCGGACACCGTTTCAAAAGAACTGGAGGAATTGATACAACTCATCAAAGGCACGGTAGAGGAAAATCGGGGGAAACTCAAGGGGAATCTGGAAGACATTAATGAACTTATATCCAAGATAGAAGAGGCCCTGCGGTTACTCAATGAGTCATTGGAGAAGCTGAATAAAGGAGAAGGAACGCTGGGCAAACTCATCCAGAATCCTGATCTCTACGAAAAAACCGAAAAAACAGTAGGCGAAATCCAGAAGATGATCGCACCAGTTTCCTCTCTGCGCGTAAGTGCAGGATTGCGGGCTGAATATCTCCAAGAAAGCGAACTGTTCAGAAGCGTTCTTTCCCTCGGAGTGTGGCCTGCTCCTGATAAGTTTTTACTCGCTCAGATCGTGCACGACCCCTGGAGTGATAGATTCACTTACACGGCACAAGGAGGTATCCGGCGGGGAGCCTTTGCTCCGAGGGTCGGGCTTGTAGAGTCTGTGCTCGGAGTGGGCCTGGATGTCTATACACTTAAAGATAGATTGACCTTTTCCCTGGAGAGTTTTGATTTTAACCGGGATACACAGCCTCGCTTCCGGTTTTGGACAACGCTTGCAGCCACTCGGTATATCCATCTTCTTTTGGGCTTGGATGATTTTACTCTGGACGCGAATAGAGAGTTTTACCTGGGCATGAGGTTTGGATTCTAATGAAATCGAAGGCCGTATTCGTCTGCCAAAATTGTGGGTTTCATTCTCCTAAATGGTTGGGGAGATGCCCGAGTTGTGGGGAGTGGAACTCCCTTATCGAAGAAATTGAAGAAGAGATTCAGGCAGAGTACGCATTTCCTCCTTCTGAACCCATTCTGTACAAAGAGATCAAAGGAGCGGAAAAGAGAAGAGCAAACACGGGTGTTGAGGAACTGGATCGTGTCCTTGGAGGCGGGGTGGTTCTGGGATCATTGGTGTTGATCGGCGGAGAACCGGGTATCGGCAAATCCACTTTGCTCCTCCAGGTGAGTCGGGATTTTAGCACCAAAGGGGAGAAGGTCCTGTATGTTTCAGGGGAAGAGTCCCTTGAGCAGATTAAGATGCGGGGAGAAAGGCTCGGCCTTTCAGACGGAAACCTTTATCTTTTGGCAGAGACGAACCTGGAGAGGATCATTGCCCAGGCTGAGAAGCTGACGCCTCAGATATTTGTGATGGATTCGGTCCAAACAATCTATTCTTCAAAGATGTCCTCCAGCCCGGGAACCATCAGTCAGGTACGGGAAGTTACGAATCAGGTCTTTCGCTTCGCCAAGAAGAATCAAGTTTGTTCTTTTCTGATTGGACACATCACCAAGGAGGGCTCGCTGGCTGGACCGAAATCGCTCGAGCACATGGTGGATGTCGTCCTGTACTTTGAAGGAGAGAGAGATCACAGCCATCGTGTCCTCCGGGCATTGAAAAACAGGTTTGGACCCATTTCCGAACTTGCCATCTTTGAGATGGGAACACAGGGGCTTCAGGCTATATCCAATCCCTCAGCCTTTTTTTTGAAGGAGAGGCCGAAAGATGAGGCAGGGAGTGTCGTTGTATGTACCATAAAAGGCTCAAGACCCTTACTTGCTGAGGTCCAGGCTCTCGTCTCTCCCACTCTTTTTACCGGAAATCCCAGGAGGATGACCATCGGACTTGACCATTTCCGAACAGCCATGCTTCTGGCCATAATCGAGAGGAAACTGGGTTTTGGCTTTGCCGGGGATGACATCTACCTGAATGTGGCCGGAGGACTGGTCCTGGATGAACCTGCGGTTGATTTGGCGGCTATGGCGGCAGTTGTCTCCTGTCTAAAGAACAAGGCCGTTCCTCCTGATTTTGCTTTCTTTGGAGAAATAGGACTGAGCGGGGAGGTTCGCTCTGTGAGCCAACCCTTGGCTCGAGTAAAGGAGGCCTTTTCATTAGGATTTAAAACAGTCGTTCTCCCCAAAGGAAACCTTACACAATTCAAGAAAGGAGAACTTCCGAAGATCGATCTGGAGGGAGTGAGCAATATAAAAGAGGTATTAGGCATAATATTTTAATTTTTTCATTTATAAAGGTTTTAAAATGGGCATTTTTATTTTTCGCGTACTCATCGTCGCTCTTATATCAATCACAGGGTATTTCTTTCCCCCGTTCAACCTTTCCCCATATTATGGGCTTCTGATCGGATTTCTTCTGAGCCTTCTTATCGTTTTTCTGGAGACCCGGATTAGGAGAAGCCAGTTTAAAGTTATATGGGGTGGAACCTTGGGAACATTCGCCGGGATATTTATCGGATGGGGTTTGGGGGCAGTCTACCAGAGCATCTCACATGGGATTGGGGCCACAATGTTCATCAGGATTTTCTTCCTGATAATCATGCCTTACATCGGCTTCTTAGTCGGTACACGAAAACATGAATGGCTCGAACCCACCTATCTTTCCAGTTTTTTTAGAGAGAAGGGCACAGGAAAGAGCTACAAGATACTGGATACGAGCGTTATCATTGATGGGAGAATATCTGATATCTGCGACACGGCCTTTATCGAAGGAGACCTGATTGTCCCCCAGTTCATCCTCAAAGAGTTACAGCTTGTGGCAGATTCCTCAGATGGCGTAAAGAGGCAAAGGGGAAGGCGAGGTTTGGATGTTTTAGACCATCTTCAGAAATCATCTCAGGTTTCTGTTGTGATTTCTGAGGTGGATTTTCCCGAGATCAGAGATGTGGATTCCAAGCTGATCGAACTGGCCAAGCATTTAAATGCAAAAATCATCACCAATGATTTTAATCTGAACAGGATCGCTCAGCTTCAAGGTGTCCTTGTGCTTAACATCAACGAACTGGCGAATGCGTTGAAGCCAGTTGTGCTTCCCGGTGAGACGATCAATGTTTTTATTCTCAAAGAGGGGAAGGAAAAGGACCAGGGAGTGGCCTATCTGGATGATGGAACAATGGTTGTGGTCGACAATTCCAGGAAGATGATCGGACAGAATGTCGAAATTACCGTGACATCGGTTCTTCAAACCACGGTTGGGAAGATGATCTTTGGCCGCTTCAATGAAGAAGTCTCTTGATGGATAGAGTAACGGCGATTATCGTTGCCGCAGGAGAAGGAAAACGCTTTGGCCAGGCAAAGCAGTTTGCTCCTCTCAAAGGCAAATCTGTTCTGGACTGGTGCTTGGAGAAGTTTGAGAAACATCCTGGGATTGATAATATCGTCCTCGTTATAGGAGAACCCCATCCCAGTCAGGAATACGCCAGAAAGTATAGGAAGATTACCTCTGTGATCAAAGGGGGAGAAAGAAGACAGGATTCTGTTTATGCCGGATTGGACTGTGTGGATGAGAAAAAAACAAGAATTGTTCTGATCCATGACGGGGTGAGACCTTTGGTCGGGGAAGATTTGATCAGACGGATCATCGAAGCTGCAGGGAAGAAAGAGGCGGTTGTCCCTGTTATCCCCTTAGATGATACAATCAAGCGTGTGGAAGGCGAAAGGATCATACAGACCGAGGACCGAACACATCTTTTCAGGAGCCAGACACCCCAGGGATTCTCGTATCCGTTACTCAAAGAAGCCTTTATCAGCGCAAGAAAGGATGGTTTTTACGGGACGGACGAGGCCTCTCTTGTGGAAAGGGTGGGGAAAGAAGTTTTTGTCATCCTGGGCGATCCGAAGAATATAAAGATCACGACTCAACATGACCTGAGGGTGGCGGAGGTTCTGATTGAAGATTAAAATTGGGCTTGGCTATGATATCCACAGGCTTCAGACAGGAAGAAAACTCTTTTTGGGCGGAATAGAGCTCGACTTTCCTCAGGGATTGTCCGGCCACTCTGATGGGGACTGTCTGATTCATGCTGTCATCGATGCCCTGTTAGGAGCCATGGGTGAAGGCGACATTGGACAGATGTTTCCTGACACGGATCCTCTATACAAGGATATCCGGAGCACAGAGCTGCTGAAACAGGTTGTTGAAAGATGTAACGCCCAGGGATGGAGGATTGCCCATATTGATTCAGTGGTCATCGCGGAGCGCCCGAAGATATCCAGCTCTATCGGAGGAATGAAAGAAGCGTTGTGTCCGCTGCTTCAGATAAGCGAGAAGGACCTGGGAATAAAAGCGAAGACGAACGAGGGAATGGGTTTAATCGGAGAGGGAAAGGCGATCGCCGCATTTGCCCAAGCGCTTATCCTGTCTCGTTGAGCAAATAAAAAGGGCTGCATTTCTGCCGAGAGGTAAGAGGAAATGCAGCCCTATGAGTAGAGGGATGGTTGGATAAGGCTTATCCTATGGTCGAGGATGAAGGCAAACCTTCTATCTCTGCGACCACATGGATTGAAATTGTGTAGTCTGGTTGGTTTCCGAGTTTCACCATTTCTATCACTGTTCTGGATGTCATCAAGTTGAATCCCGCAACGGTCAGCAATACGGCCACCAAAAAAATAGCAATTTTTGTCTTATATCTCATTGGATCCTCCGTTTTCTTTTTTCATTGTCTTCACCTCATAATAAAGCAATAACCGTGCCAAAATATCCTATCAGAGGTATGAAAGCACTTCTGTGAGTCAAACTTCTTGGAAAATGTTCGCTAGAAAGACAAGAGGTGTCCGTATAAGGACAGTACAGGGGAGAAAAAATACAGAATTGAACCTGTGAGATTCAACGTCTACTCAGATCGCAATTCATCTGCGGGTTTTTTCAAGGCGGCTTTCAACGATTGATAGCTGATTGTTGCGAAAGCTGCAGCCATGCTCCCGACAAACGCCAGGACAAAAGCCCAAACGCTGATGCTGTTTCGATAGGCAAAATTTCCGAGCCATCTCTGGATCACGAAGAGGGCAACAGGGCAGGCAAGGGCATTCGCAACGATAATCAGTACGATTGTTTCCCTTGAGAAGAGGGAGAGGATTTGGGGGACAGTCGCTCCCAGCACTTTTCTGATCCCTATCTCCTTAGATTTTTGCTGGGCTGAATAGGCTGAAAGACTGAAAAGTCCAAGAAGAGCGATACAAATAGCCAGCAGGGAAAAGTACTTGAAGATCTTTTCGAACCTCTCCTCAGATTTGTACAACCTGTCAAAAGCGTCATCGAGAAAAAAGTATTCTAAGGGGATAAGCGGTGAAAACTTCTTAAAAATATTTTCGATGGAGCCAAGCGTACCCTGGATATCTTTGGTGCTTATCTTTATTGTCATATAATCAAATTCGTTTCTCCAAGGCACATTGCTTATGAGGAGGGGTTCGATCTTATTATGGAGGGTGGCAAACTGAAAATCTTTGACCACTCCGATGACCTTGCGGTCTCCGTTTCGGCGGATTGTCTTTCCGAGCGGGTTATCCCATCCGAGTTGATTGGCAAGCGTCTCGTTGATGAGATAAGCGTCTCTATCTGTTGCGAATTCTTTGGAAAAATTCCTTCCCTTCACCAGAGCGATATCAAAAGTTTCGAGAAAGTGTTCATCGACATCCAGGGCATGGATCATGATGGAGTGGGAGTATCCTTCTGGGATGTAGCCATTGCTGGTGAAGCCATTGTGAGGGACATCAGATGATGCTGCAGCCTGTACTATACCTGGTATTGAGAGCAGGGCATCTCTCATCTCTTCGGTTCCTGTTCTCAAATCTTGATCAACCAAAGGGAGAATCACCATATTTTCCTTATTGAATCCCAATTCTGCCTTTTTGATATAACTGAGCTGGTTGCGGATGAGAAGAGTACAGATAATCAGGGTCACGGATATCACGAACTGAAACACTACCAGTGCATTACGGAATTTCTTTTTGCCCCTGGCGGAATCGAAAACGCCTTTAAGGGTTCTAACGGGTTGAAAAGAAGAAAGGCAAAAAGCCGGATGGATGCCGGAGGCGACTCCTACCAAAAGAATGAGTAGGAGAAGCCCGAAAATGCTGGTGAAATTGAGCAGTTCAAAGGGATTCAGTTCCTTGTTTAAAAGCTGGTTATAGGTTGGAGTCAGAATAAAGGCGACTCCTATCCCTGCAGTAAAGGCCAGAATGGTCATGACTACGGATTCTCCGAGAAATTGTCGGATCAAATTTCCCCGATGTGCGCCGATCACCTTTCTTATCCCGACTTCCCGGGCTCGTCGTGCCGCTCGGGCTGTGGTGAGATTGACGAAGTTTATGCAAGCGATGAGGAGGATAAAGATCGCTACTGCAGAGAACGTATAGAAATTCACTAAGGCAGTACGTGAACTTTCGTCGTAGTAAAAGTGAATCTTTTTCAACGGTTGAAGATACGCCTCATTTTTCCACCCATACTGGGCGATGGTTTCATTTATGTTTCTCCATAGAAAATCCGGGAACTTCTCTTCGACAGAACCGGCGGTGGCATTTTCTCTGAGCTTGACATAAGTGATGATCTGATTGCCGCCGTTCCAGTCCATCTGCATGATCGGTTGCGAATAAAGCGTTGCAAACGAGATTAAAGCGTCAAACTCGATACTGGAATTAGAGGGTGGATTTTCGGCGATCCCTGTGACTTTATAGAGATCTTGGGGGCCGATTTGGATCGTTTCGCCGATGGGATCCTTCGAGCCAAAAATCCGCTCCGAGGTCCGCTCTGAAAGGACGATTGAAAAAGGATCGACAAGGGCTGTCCGCGAATTGCCAGACTTAAGTTTGAAGCTAAAGACCTCGAACAAACTGGGGGATGCGTAGCGGATACGATTGACCTCGAAGGCTTGGTCATTGACATTGAGATAGGCAATCCGCAGGGTTGACATACGGACAAAATCCTCGACTTCAGGGAAATCCTTTTTCATGTCCGGCCCGATGGGCGGAGTATAGACATGGCTTTCTCCTTCAGTCCTTCCTTCCCGAAGGCTTCGAATGCAGACGCGGTAGATGTTGTCTGCATTTTCATGAAAACGGTCATAGCTGATCTCGAACTGTAGATAAAGAAGGATGAGGATGGTAGCGCTCAGTCCAAGTGCCAGACCGAAGACATTGATAAGGGTATAAGTCCGGTGTTTTTTGAGGTTTCGAAAAGCCATCAGGAAATAGTTTTTAAACATTGCCACGCTCCCGTAGATGTTTTTTCTGAGAAGAGAAAAGAAGGAGGACAGGAATTGAAAGAAAAGCCACATCCTTGCCAAAATCCGGCTGTCGGTTGCCCTGACTTCATAGCTCTCCAGAAGGTCTCCGACAAAAGATTCTCTGTATTTCTCGGATAATAATTTATCCAAAAGGAATTCGATAAATCGGTTTCCTCTCTTTTTATTGTTAGTCATGGTCATTTCTTTTCATCTAGACTGAGCTTCGGATAGCCTTTCCAGAGGACAGAGTTAATTCTGTACAGGTTATCTAACTCCTTGATGCCGGCTGGGTTTATCTTGAACAACCGCTTCCTGCGCCCTCCTCTCTCCGGCGAGGGACTGCTGTAATATGAAGTCAAGAGTCCTTTTTTCTCCAGCCTCTCGAGAGGTACATACACCGCTCCGATCGACCAGTATTTCCCGGTCATCTCCTGGATAAAGTTGCGGATGGTTATGCCATAAGCATCGTCCTTGAGTTTCCATACTGCCAGCAATACAATCTCTTCGGGTCGAGAAATGTATTTATCCGTCATCGTGACTCCTTATTTGTTCTATTCCGTAGAACATATTCATAATATATTACGCCAGAAAACAAAAAAGGTTGCCAAAAAATCTGAGATATCGGAACCTTTTGCCCAGAAGAGCTTGAAATATTTCCTTCATTTTGTGTGGGCCAAATTTCCTATGTTTCTCTCCATAGTCAGGCATGTCCTCCGCTCTAGTGAGGATCTTTAACGCCATTCCCTCACCGTTCTTCTCGGCGTCTGCGGAACTGCGCACATTAACTATTTATCTCTACAACAGTATCCTATGTTCCCGTGTTTGTCCGGATCTCTGATCCTTTGGAAAAGTCGTGCTCAATACATCCTCGCCGTCCGACCTTGTCGGATTCCCTCGAAAAACGATTCGGGAAGGCTAGATCTTCAATGCCGCTATGGACAAGCCTGACTTGGTTATCCATTAGATTCTGCCCACAAAAAATGGAAGATAAACGTTTTAAAAGAAAGCCTCTGTGAGTTATTTGAAAATTAGCAAGAGGAGTAATCGAAGGCAGAAAAAAAGGCTGCAGCTCCAGGGATTTCTGGATGTACTGCAGCCTTTTTAGTTTATGGGAATGGTTTGATATTGAAGGCGATATCCGCCAGGGAAGAGACACACATGGACTCTGTCAAGATCGATGATCAACCAATCCCAGATTTTGACGATGTGACTCATCACTCGGTCAAACATGAAATCTTATCCTCCGACGTGATGAGCGGCTGTTTTTACCTTTGCGACCTTAACCATATCCACAGCAGCCGTGGATGTCATCAGGTTAAAGCTGATAAAAGTGAGTAATACAGCTACGATGAGAATGACAGCTTTTGTTCTCAGTTTCATTTTATATTCTCCTTTCTTTATGATCATTTCCTAACACCGAATATACGTATATTAGACCAAAAAGGTTGCCTCTTCATTCCAATTACTATAAAATTTATATATTTCATAGGATTAAATTGGTGAAAGGAGTTCAGGGACATGCTAGAGTATTTGGGTTTTTGGCTAAAATATATTAATATGATGCAGTATTCATATGGAAAAAATTAGAGTACGTTTTGCTCCCAGTCCAACAGGATTCCTTCATGTAGGGAACGCACGCACGGCTCTTTTTAACTGGCTTTTTGCCCGCCAGAGAGCTGGAATCTTTATTTTAAGGATCGAGGATACTGATGTCGAGCGATCGGCCTCAGAATATGAGAAAAAACTCAAGGAGGACCTGCTTTGGCTCGGTTTGGATTGGGATGAGGGACCGGATGTCGGCGGGCCTTTTGGCCCTTACAGGCAGTCTCAGAGACTTGAGATATACAAGGACTACACCCAAAGACTTCTAGATAGTGGAAAAGCCTACTACTGCTTTTGTTCGGCTGAGGATCTGGAGAGGGAGCGGAGAGAAGCCCTTGCAAGGGATGGGATGGCCATATACAGCGGCAGGTGCCGGAAGATTCCTCTCTTGGAGGCCTCGAGGCGCATCCAGCAAGGAGAGCCGGCTTCTGTGAGGCTGTGGACGCCTGATCAAGGGGAGCTGTCGTTTCATGACCTGATAAGAGGGGAGTTGAAGTTTGACCTGAGCTTAATCGGAGATGCGATCATCGTTCGTTCCACAGGACTCCCTGCATATAATTTTGCTGTCGTGGTCGATGATGCATTGATGGAGATAAGCCATATCATAAGAGGAGAGGACCATATCTCGAACACACCGCGTCAGATTCTCCTCTACAAGGCGCTTTCTCTAGACCCCCCCAAATTTGCACACCTTTCCATGGTAATGGGCAAAGACAACACACGCTTGAGCAAGCGTCATGGAGCCACGGCCGTGGATCAGTTCCAGAAGGATGGAATCCTTCCTGCTGCCCTTTTTAATTATCTGGCTCTTCTGGGATGGGCTCCACCAGAAGACGGGGAGGTTTTGTCAAAGGAGGAGATGAAGGAGCTTTTCGACTTGGAAAAGGTCAGTCGCTCTGCAGCGATCTTTGACTATGACAAACTCCACTGGATCAACCGCCAGCACGCAAAACGCCTTTCTTCCCGGGAAAAGGTAGAGTTTGCCTATTCCTATCTGAGCGATGCGGGACTTTTACCCGATAGCATGACCGAGGTCCTTTGGGGCTGGCTGGAAGAAGTGGTTGATGCCTTTATCGAGCGAGTAGACCGTTTTGCAGACCTTCCCTCTCAGCTATCACTGCTCTTTGACTTCTCTCCCCGGGAGATGGATGAGGAGATGAAACAGGAGTTGGGTTCAGATTGTGCCTCCCGTGTCATCAAGATTTTTGCAGAGAAAATCGTCCAAGAAAAATCTTTTGACTACGATCGATTTTCCGCCATCGCCCAGGAGATAAAAACGGCGACAGGATGCAAAGGCAAGGATCTCTATCATCCTCTGCGGATTGCTCTCACAGCCAGAAGCTCGGGCCTGGATCTGGATAAATTTATCCCCCTGGTCGAGGAAGGAGCAAGACTGGATTTTCCCCGGCCAATAAAGAATTGTTCTCAGCGTGTTGCAGAGTTTTTGGACTTTTTAAGAAAGTCCGATTTTCCACCGGATCTAAACAAGGAGGAGGGCTATGGAGAAGAGCCCCAAGGAAGAAGAAAAAAAAATAAAGGGAAATGAAACTGACGCCGGAGTTTCTAAGGATTTCATCCGGACGATTATCGACCAGGACCTGGAAAGAGGAAAGAATCAGGGCCGGGTGCATACTCGTTTTCCGCCAGAGCCGAATGGATATCTTCATATCGGGCATGCCAAATCCATATGCCTGAATTTCGGACTTGCCGCAGAATATGGAGGGCTCTGTAACCTGCGCTTCGACGACACCAATCCGATCAAAGAGGAACAGGAATATGTGGAGTCCATCAAGGAGAACATTCGGTGGCTTGGGTTTGACTGGGAAGACCGCCTGTATTATGCCTCTGATTACTTCGAAAAGCTGTATGAGTATGCTGTAGATCTCATAAAAAAAGGGAAAGCCTATATCTGCGACCTGAGCGCGGAAGAAATCCGTGAGTACAGAGGAACGTTGACAAAACCTGGAAAAGACAGTCCGTACAGGAACCGTTCGGTGGAGGAGAGTCTCGACCTTTTCGACCGAATGCGTAAGGGTGAATTCCCTGACGGGTCACGGACACTCAGGGCAAGGATCGACATGTCCTCCCCCAATCTAAACATGCGGGATCCGGTCATGTATCGGATCCTCAGGGCCACTCACCACAGAACAGACGACAAATGGTGCATCTACCCGACTTATGATTGGGCCCACGGACAGTCGGATTCCATCGAAGGGATCACTCACTCGATCTGTACTTTGGAATTCGAAGATCATCGGCCTCTCTACGATTGGTTTCTCGACCAATTGGGTGTCCATCATCCCCAACAGATTGAATTCGCGCGGCTGAATCTCTCCTACACCGTAATGAGCAAACGGAAACTCCTCCAGCTCGTGGAAGAAGGGACTGTAACTGGCTGGGATGACCCCCGAATGCCGACCATTTCTGGCCTGCGGAGACGCGGATACACACCAGAGTCTATCAGGGATTTCTGCGACCGGATCGGATTGGCCAAGAGAGAGAGCTTGGTTGATATCGCTCTTCTCGAACACTGCCTCAGGGAAGACTTGAACAAAAGAGCGCCTCGGGTGATGGCGGTGCTGGATCCTTTGCGGGTGATCATTGTCAATTACCCAGAAGGAAAGGTGGAGATGCTGGATGCTGAAAACAATCCGGAGGACCCGGATATGGGCACCAGAAAAATCCCTTTTTCCCGAGAACTCTACATCGAACGCGAGGATTTTCGTGAGGACCCGCCGAAGAAATTTTTCCGTCTTTCCCCAGGCAGAGAAGTAAGGCTCAAGCATGCCTATTACATCAAATGTGAAGAGGTTATCAAAGACCCAAAAACAGGAGAAATCGTGGAGGTTCGCTGTTCCTATGATCCAGAGACCCGGGGAGGGTGGTCCAAGGACGGACGGATGGTCAGAGGAACGCTGCACTGGGTTTCAGCGCCGCATTCAGTCGAGGTCGAAGTGCGTCTGTATGATCACCTGTTCACGAAAGAAGATCCGGCTGAGGTGGAAGAAGGAAAGGATTGGCGCGAGAATCTGAATCTCAAGTCTTTAGAAACACTGACGTTCTGCCGCGGCGAGCCATCCCTCTCCGAGATGAATCCTGGAGGACTGGTTCAATTTCTCAGAAAAGGTTATTTCTGCCTGGATCCGGTTGACTCCTCTTCCGAGAAACTTGTATTCAACAGAACGGCCACACTACGTGATACCTGGGCCAAAATTGAAAAGACTCAGAAAACATAACAATTCTGATAATTGACCCAAGACAATTGTTCCTGCGAGGAACGGAATGACCAGGAGAAAGAGCATACAACGGCCATGGAAGGATGGGCATGATCTCCTTTGGTATCTTGCCATGCCTATATGACGATATTTGGTTTATGTATACTATAATAGGATAGAGGAATCAGCAGTTGGAGAAAATCACCCGTCTGAATCCTTTGCTGGAGGTCATCAGGAGCTCGCCCGAGCGGGTAGCCAAATTGCTCATCCAGGAAGGGATGAAAAAGCCCAGAGTTGATGAAATCTTCAGAGAGGCAAAGAAACACAACTTTTCAGTATCCTTCATGTCCAAAAAGAGACTGGACAGACTGGACCAGCATCACCAGGGGGCCATCGCTTTTGTGACATCCAAGGGATACACCACGGTCGATTCGATATTGGCTTCCTCAAATGTTACCTTCCTCGTACTTTTGGACGGGATCGAAGATCCTCAGAATCTGGGGGCTATCATCCGGACAGCCGAATGTGCAGGCGTGGATGGCATCATACTTCCCGAGCGCCGGGCAGTCGGCTTGACCGGAACGGTTGCTTCGGTGTCTGCTGGAGCTTCTGAACATGTGAGAATCGCCAGAGTAAAAAATATAGCCCGAACTATGGAGGAATTAAGAAAGAGGGATATCTGGCTTGTTGGGGCTGAAGGGGGGCAGTCGAACCTATGGCATGAATTTGACTACACACTTCCTGTAGGATTGATTTTTGGCTCTGAAGGCAAAGGCATTCGGCCTTTGGTGAGAGAGAAATGCGATAAGATTCTTTCCATCCCTCTATTGGGAAACATAACTTCTCTGAATGTAGGGGCTGCGGCAGCAATTTTTTTGTATGAGGTTGTCCGGCAAAGAAGGGAAGCGCAAAATGAATAAATCCGACAGAAAGCCTGTATATAAGGATAGGAAGAAAGATATGCCAGAGGAGATCGCTTTACAAAAAGAGCAGATATTTTCTGCTGAAGCCGCCCAGGTGGAAGTGAAAAGAGCTCTCTCGGAGAGAGAAATCCTGGAATCGGTTCAGAAGGGAGATAAAGAAGCCTATGGATTGATCGTAAAACGGTACATGCATTCGGCCTATTACATTGCCTTAGGTTTTGTCCACAATCAGCAAGATGCCCTGGACGTTTCCCAGGATGCGTTTATAAAAGCCTTCCGAAAGATCAAGATGTTTGACACACATATGCCGTTTTTCCCTTGGTTCTACCGTTTGATGAAAAATCTCTGTCTCGATCACCTCAAGCGCAAACGCCGGATGAGCGAAGTTCCCCTTGAGGATGCCAAAGTCCTTGATGAAGCGCGGGACGATCGGGAAATGAAGGAGGCGTTGTGGAAGGGCATAAGAGAACTTCCCTTTGATCAAAGAGAAGTCATCATTCTCCGATATTTCCGTCAGATGTCCTATGCGGAAATCGCCGAACTCATCGGGAGGCCAATCGGGACGGTCATGTCATCCCTGTACTATGCCAAAAAGAAGCTCAAAGGCATCCTCGGGAAATATATGGGATTTGAATAGAGGTTTTATCATGGATCATAAGAAACTGAAAGAACTCATTTCCTCCTATCATGATGGAGAGCTAGATGATAAGGAGAAACAGGAAGTAAATGACCACTTGAATCAATGTGCCGAGTGCCGGAGAGAATTCGAGGAAATGGGGAAACTCGAGGAGGTGATGAAAAAAATGCAATTGAAGAAGCCTCACAAAGAAATGTGGGAGGTCTACTGGACCTCGATCTATAATCGTCTGGAAAGAAAGATTGGATGGATTTTCCTTTCTATCGGTGCTATGATACTCCTGTTTTTTGGAGGCTACAAAGCAGTTGAGGGAATTATCCAGGACCCCTCCATCTCCCTTCTCCTCAAGATCGGGATTCTTACCCTTCTTGGTGGAGTGGTTATCCTGCTGGGTTCCTTACTCAGAGAGCAGATCTTCGTCCATAAGAGGGAAAGATACAAGGAGGTAGAAAAATGATGCTTGTAACAACGGATTTTGTGCCGGGAAAAGAGGTAAAGAAAGTACTAGGACTTGTTAGAGGAAATACCATTCGGGCCAGGCATATCGGGCGCGACATCTCAGCAGCCCTCAAGAATATTGTGGGAGGGGAAATTCGCGACTACACCAAGATGATGGCTGAATCCCGGGAGCAGGCCCTTGACCGTATGGTGGAGGAAGCCGAAAGCCTTGGGGCCAATGCCATCATCAACGTCCGTTTCACCACTTCGATGATCATGCAGAGTGCCTCGGAGATTCTGGCCTACGGTACAGCCGTTATCGTAGAATAGCTGCATCATTAAAAGAAAAGAGATCGCTGAATCACTCTGTTCCTGGCGAGGATGCAGGAATAAATGTTTTTATACATGCAAGGCTTGTGATGAGTAAAAGGATCATACTGTTCCTCGTTATCATTATTTTCGTAATACTGTTTTTCTCCATTTCTATAAAGGCCCGTTTGGAGGAAACGGAAAAGGGAACCCTTTCCATCTATTTCATGCAGGAACAGGTGGGTTATGAGGAGTATGTCTGGGAAGAAGAGGAGTATGGCTACACCCTCACAGTACGCGGACGGATGACCAAGCCCATTGCCATCGAAATCGATGAACTTGTTATCAACCTAGATAAAAGTTTTATCCCCCGGCAATACCTATTTAGAGGGAGAGTTAGCGGAGTCGATCAGGAGATCAGAAGTATCATATCGGAAGGAAAGATCGTTAATACAAGGAATGTGGCCGGGCAGCAGCAGTCCGAAGCCGTGAGTATCAGACGGGATGCCTTTCTTTTGCCCAATCCGGTTTTTTCTCCCTATATGGTCCTAACTAAAAAGTATCGATGCAGTCTTCAGGAAGAGGTGGATGTTTCTGCCTATATCATTCCCCAGATGGAGGTGCCGGCAACCCTCGTGCCCAAGAAAGATGACCCTTGCCGGCTTATTATGCATCTTGCTGCCAACGAAATCGAGCTCGAGACAAATGAAGAGGGAATGCTCAACACGATGGATATCCCCTCCCAGAGCCTGAGAGTCTTGAAGACCATGATCGGACATCCCAGCCGTTGATCTTTCGCCGTAAGTAAACTCGTCCTCACAAAGAGACAAAAATCCTTCTTCGAAAGACCGTTTATATCTGATACAATTTGGTAAGGAATTTGCCCCTATAATGAGGGGAAAAATTCAAAAATGGAAAGAGAGAGGTCAAATTCTTCACAGTCGAGGTTGACGTTAAACATTAACTTACTCCAGCGTCGAGTTTATTTGAAGTATTAGAAAAAATCATTGGCTTGAGGGAAAAAAATTGTCAGAACTTTTTAGGAGTGAACAAAAAGGTATTTCTTTGGCAGTAAATTACATGGCAAAATCAACAGTCGTTTTTTTACTTTTCTTCATTCCCTTTTTCCAGTCCTTGTATTCTGAAGCCCAAAAAAATGAGGATCAAGGGGAGATTCAACATGAGGTAACGGTAACTTTAAAACTAGTCCAGGTCTATGTGACGGATAAAAAGGGAGATCCTGTAGTGGATCTAGAGAAAGAGGATTTTATTATCTATGATAATGGGCAAAAGCAGTCAATCACAGAATTTGAGCGACATATCCTGCGGTTTCCCTCTGCAGAAACTGAGGATCAACCTGAAGTCATTCAGGAGAGTCCTCTTCCAAAACCTCATGAATCGATGGGACGCAAGTTTTTTCTTCTATTCGACTTTGCCTACAACAATGCCAGAGGAGTCTTAAAGGCGAAAAAAGCCGCACTCCACTTTATCGACACCCAGCTTCAGCCCTTGGATGAGGTCGGAGTGATTTCTTATTCGGCAACCAAAAGCCTGAAAGTTCATAAGAATCTGACTACCGACCAAACAGAAGTCCGTAAAGTTGTGAAATCCTTCGGTTTGAAAGAAATTCATGGGAGGGCAGGAAATTTTGGAAACGAGGGCATTTTACATGCCACAAATTTTTCCCGAAAGATGATCGATTTAGCCAAATCCTTGAGATATATTCCGGGCCACAAGCACATCATTCTCTTTTCCTCGGGCATTCCCTACTCAATGATCTACAGACGGTTCATAAGCTCGGAAGAAAGCGCATCACGCTTGAAATACCAGAATATGCTCAAAGAATTAGCCGCTTCGAACAGCACCATCTTTTCTCTGGATACTGAGGAATTAAGAAGGATGAATATGGATATCTGGCAAAGAGGAGTTTTTTCACTACAGACGATAGCGAGCTCGACGGGCGGGGAATATTTCGGAAATATCAACAGCTATGAAAAACACCTGGAGAGGATCCAGAACTTAACCGCCTGCTGCTATGTCCTGGGTTACTATATCAGCGAAAGCTGGGATGGGGAATACCACAATATAGAAGTTAAAGCCAGGCGTTCCGGTTGCGAAGTCCATGCGCAGAAAGGATACTTCAATCCCAGGCCTTTCAGCCAGTACAGCAAGTTTGAGAGGAAGCTCCATCTGGCTGATCTGGCGTTAAACGAAGAACCTCTTTTTCAGGCACCCGTTCGGTTCCCTCTTGCAGTTTTGCGGTGCTCAATCAAGGGAAAGCCGAAAGTTGCGTTCTTTTCGAAAGTGCCTATGGAAAAGATCGAAGAAATCTCCGGAAAAGATGTTGAGATCAGCAGTATCATTTTTGATGGAGATGACAACATCATCGAGATCGAAAGAGATAAGAAGGATTTCACCGAGTTACCGGACGGGAATGTTTATTATTCTTCCCTTGTATCGGCTGACCCAGGCGAGTACAAATGCCGCCTGGTCATAAGAAACCTGGAAACAGGGAAGGGAGCTGTGGCCTCCTCGTCGGCTGAAGTAACAGAGTGTCCGGACTATGGCCTCCAGCTTGACTCACCCCTGCTGCTGAAGCCAGAAAAGGGAGCTTTTTATCTCGAAGAACCTCCCGGTGTTTATGATTTTGACACGAGCCAGTATTCTCCACTTGTGGAGAATTTGGAACAGGGAACGAGTCGCGTATTGGCTTTAGTTAGATGCTCATTCTCTGATATCCACCAGCCCGATATCAAACTTTCCGCTGACCTTATTGCTCACATGACCGAGACAGAAAAAAAAATCCCTGCAGACATCTCTCTTCTCAATGAACATCATGAGGATGACACGGTGATATTTTTTATAGAACTTCAAACTGAAGAATTACAATCAGGAGAATATACTCTGAATATCTCTGCAGAAGACAGCCGCACTCAGTCACAGTCTCAGGTGAACACGATATTTAAGGTAAAATAAGAGGGGTTTTTTACATTCAGTAAAAACCTTATGATTTTCTGCGGGACTTCCACTTTCCGAGTTGGATCAATCTCTTTAAACGCTCTTTGATGCCTCTGTTTGCAGCCCAATTCAAGATCCTGTCGATCCGCGGATAGGCTTTCTGTACATCATCGTACCATGTCAGTTCATCTTTGATCGATTTCAAAGCCTCGGATTCGTAGGAATCGTCGATTTGTGCCCAGGTGGCTATTGCCAGTTCCCGAAGGCCGACTCCCCAATAAAGACTACCCAGGTCATACAGCCCTTGATTTCTGGGTCTTCCCCCCATGTTGATGACATTCTCATAAAGGTCAATCTGCTCTTCGACATATCTCGCTGAAATCTTGTCCAAGGTGGAATAGCCTCTTTCTTCCATTATTTCGTGTAGTTTTTCATATGTTTTCTTGATGATGTAACATTTTACATTCTTGTTGAACACTTCAGATATTTTGTATTTTTGGGATAAATATTTTTTTGCCTCGTTGTAAGCCTGATACATGTATTCGATGGCTCTTCTCTCGAAATCAAAATGCGAGGCCAGAGTCAAAAGGAATTCTGCACTGACAGCCGTATCAGGATTCTCTTTCAGAAATTTCAGGAATCGATACTCCAGAGGCTTGTTGAAATAGAGCTCTTCGATATAATCAAAGGCTGACGAAATATCGCTCACAGGGACGATGATATTGTTCAGATTACTGTGTATGAATTTCCTCGTTAAATAGGCAAGTTCTTCACTGTCGAGATCGTATTCCTCGAGATATTTCTTTTTAAAGTACAAAAACTGCTCTTCTTCGGGCAAGGCCAGAAACTTATCCAGAAAATCATTGAAATGTTCCTCAAAAGAATCAGTGATTATTAGGTCCTTTTTGGCCTCAGGGCTCTTATACAGAACCGCCTTAGAACGAGACATTCCAGAGAGGAGAACAACCTTGAAAGCCTTTTCCTTCTGGTCTTTAAAAAGCGAGTCGGATTTTGTGTCGACAAAATGGATTTCAGTGTGACACTTTTTTGTGATAGATGGGAAACCTTCAGCGATATGGAAAAGGTGGGCTCCTTGGGCGAGAATCTGTTCATAGGGAGATTCTCTAAAAAAATATTGAGCAGGGACAATTTTAATCCCTGAGGGCGACTTCACTCGTACATAATCACTCACCCTATCGTATTCTATGCCTCTGGATGGGAATCTCTGGAAGGATTGCAGATCTGCTCTGCTTGCTTTTGGCAGGACATTCAGCTTTGCATCCTGCTTTCCCGGAATTGGGACGGATGGGATGACTTTTTTCCCCGAATCAAGGTCTAATCCTCCCCGTCTACGCAAAAAATTTAGGATGTCTTCCTTTGTGATCGCTTTTGAGATTTTTTCTTTGTCTTCAATTTCCTTTAAGTCAAAGTAAGCAGTAATCAACTGTGTGTAGGTCTGGACCTTTTCGCTATGGCTCAGATTGGAGCCAGAGATATTAAAGCTATCCAGAAGGTCAGAAATTTCATTATCCTTGCCGGCCGGCCCTGTCAGCGCTCCGGAGACAGAGGGCCTTCCTCCTCGAAATTCATCCAATGCCTGGGATAATGCAAGATGATTACCCTCTCTGGAAGTTGATTCCGAGGTCGAGGAAGGAAGAATAGAAAAACACAACATAAGAAAAACAACTATGTGGAGGGCTATGGACAAATAAAGAGCGAACGAGAAAGTGATTTTTCTCGCTGCAGTCCATTTTAGAAATTTGGAGTAGAGCCTTTCGCTCGGATAGGAATAAAACTCACTGAAAAGTTCCATCTCCCCTTCTCCCCCCTATTTATTTATCCTCCTTTTCCATTTTAAAACAATTCTCTAGATCTCTCAATGTCTTCAAAAGACTTCACTTCCACTTCATCTTATAGACAGCCAGTTCCTGATAGCCGCTCTCTTTCTCATGAGCGCAGTACATGCGGCTGTTTTTAAATTTCCGGCCTAACGCTTCTTTGAGACTTTTGCGCCCTACAAAGACACCGTCTGAGTTGAAGATGTCCAGCATATATTCCCCCGGATTCTCTCCTTTCTCGTAGGTTTCCACCAGAAGCCTTCCTGCTTCATCCACATAGAGGGACTTGAGAGGAGGAAAATTCTCCTGCATATAGACTTTATCCTTCAAGAGATCCCACATGCTACCTTCGCGCATGCTGTTTATTATTTTCTGTTCATACTCTTCAGGGATCTTAATTTTTCTGGACTGTTTTTTTATTTTTTTTAGCAGCTCCCCCTGGAGATTGTATAGTTCGATTTCCAGAACTTCTTGCTGGGGATTTACAAGATATATCCGATCTTCGGTGATTTGATAGCTGAAATAGGGATCAAAAAGATTGTACCGGGCACTTTGGAGGGGGTTTTCTCTGGTTACTTTTCCGTCTAAGGCTTTAATTTTGTCGAAGGCTTCGTCCAGGATGATGAGATGATAGCTCATCTCTTTTCCCTCGGGATCGAATTCTATTTCTTCAAATAGAAAATTCCCATTATCCAAACACATGGCCCCGCCGAAAACGCTGATCTTGGAGGTGTCCTTTATCTCTTTAGTCAGAGAGCCATCTTTATTGAAAAACAGAAATTTTCTGTTTCCAGCGTCATAAATGGATATTTTCTGGTCAACGGTCAACCTTAACTCTCCAGCGCGATGGATTTCTCCAGGACCTTTTCCTTCTTGCCCGATAGTTTGAATAAAACTTCCCTGGCTGTCGAATTTGAATATTTGGGCATTGCTGATAAAATAGACATTTCCATCCCTATCCACGTCCGCAGATCGAATACGAGAGATACCCAGTTCAGCTAAATCTTCCCTTTCCGTATCTACAGTGACTTCTTTTTCCAGTTCAAAAGTGGAAAGTTCACCCCTTATTCGATAAGGCTCCAGATGATTGATGACGACTTCGACTCCGTCCTCCACAATCTTTTCGACTTTGTCCTGCTTCGGTCCACAAGAAACAGATATGATTATTGCAGAAAGAAAGACAATGATTGAAGTATTGAAATCTCTTTTGTTCAATGCGCCCACCCTCTCTGTATTTAATATTAAAACAGGAATATTCTGTTTTCAACCAGAACTTATGAAACACTTTCGACGGTTCCTTCAAAGCTGTCTGTATTTTGTTCCCGTGATTATCATTTGGTGATTACACGTATGTTGGTTTATATGAATCAAAGCAAATTCGTGTTAAAATGAAAACGTGACCTGGGATAAAAAGATCAAAGATCTCGAACACATCTTGAGAGAAATTCTCAAGAGCAATTTTCTTCCCAAAGACAGTTATCTTGCCGGTGGTACGGCACTCTATTTCTATCTTCGCCATCGGGTATCTGTTGACATTGATTTTTTCTCACCAAAGCCATTTCGTCCAGATACATTGGTTTTCAAAGCAAGAGAAAGCTTTGATCAAGTGGATGTTGAAATCATGGAAAAAGATAGTTTGATTATGTTCCTTTCCCAAGAGAAAATAAAATTTTCGTTATTTCATCTGCCTTACCCAATGTTATCTGACTTGAGTTTTCATGAAATAAAGACTCACATCAAATGTCCAATGGCATCTGTTGAAGATATCGAAGCCATGAAGGGTGTTGCCCTTGCCCAAAGAGGTTCAGCTAAGGATTTTGTCGACCTTTATCATCTGCTCAGAAGAACACGACACACATTCAACGATATGTTTTCTGGTGTTCAGCGCAAATATCAAGTTGATGAGAAATACAGTTATCATTTGAAGACTGCTGCGGTTTATTTTTTTGATGCTGAACAGGAGATCAATGCTATCGTGATTGTCGATAGGGATGGGAGAATTCGAAAAATTAACGATGAGGAATGGGATGAAATCAAGGCTTTTTTTGTGAGGTTCAGTAAATGAGAAAGGAACTTTTTTGGGACAGAGATGAAGAAGCAATCTCTCCTGATATTGAGATTGAAAGAGCCATTAATTTTGGGGGTTTTGACTTCATAGAAGAGGTTCAAAAGAAGTATGGAATGGAGAAGTTCAAAGAGGTTTTGAGAAATAAAAAAAGCTTAAGCAAGAAAGCAGTCAATTATTGGTGTCTTGTCTTGGCAATAGATCCAAATGAAACTGCGGCCTTCAGGGATTCGTTTTCTATTTGGACTCCTTTTCGATAATTATTCATTTTGTCAGATTTTCCATTTACGAAAGCTATTCTTTCTAGTTTCATTCTTTTGTATATTATCAATTTTCCTGTGGACAATACTCAATAAATTAATGAGGGCTCTCCTTTATGCGTGTGAACAAAGGATGATAGAGAGAACATTCTTTAGTGAATCTGGAAGAAGGATGGCGGTTTGGTTAGGCTAGGACGTTTCGTCAGGTTCATCAACCTTCCTGACAATTGCGAAATCTGCAAGCCTTCCTTGATACTGGACCACAGAAGCCTTGATTTCAATCGAAACTTCACTTCCGTCTTTGTGCATTATTACCGTTTTATAAATATTCGGGACATCTTCTCCCGCGATGCGTCTTAGATAGTATTTAGCCAACTTCGGAAGCTCGTCCGGATGAATATAATGGGCAAATGAAGTGCCAATGACTTCATCTGGAGTGTATCCTATCAGTTCTGTCACCTGAGGATTCACATATTTTACCTGCCGGTCTTGAATGATGGTAATCACCTCTTTTGCTTTATGAAACAACTTGTGGATCTTCTCATCGATTTTTCTGAGATTGTCTTCTGTCCGCTCCCGCTCGATCTCCAACTTTTGAAGCTCGGTGATTCGCTCATGCAGCTCCATCAGTTCATCGAGCTGCTTGTCTTTTGCTTCATCATTCTTATTCATGCTCATTACTCCTGTTTCTTGTGATAATTTCAGTCCGCTCTCAAGAAGTCATTGTGGCTATCTGGAAACCAGCCCCAAATTATCATTTGTTCCACACTCATTGGCTATTCCTTCAATATCATACTATTTTTTCGATGTTTTTGCTTTGGAAAAAATATGGAAAATTGAGTTCTACGATATGCATCATCCACTTATCTGGCCCAATGAGTCATTCGTATTTTAGAGCATCTGAAGGATTGGCCTCTGCGATTTTGATGATCTTTGTGCCTGCGGTGAGCAGAGCCATAGACAGCGTGAAGAGGCTGGACACCAGAAATATGCCCAGTCCGAGGTTTGTCCTGAAGACATAATTTTCCAGCCATTTCTTCATCATGAGATATACAACCGGCCAGGCGATGATATTCGCCAGGAGCACGCAGGAAATCATCTCCCTGGATAGGCGGAAGACCAGACCAGTAACCGATGCCCCGAAGATCTTCCGGATGCCGATTTCTCTGGTCTTATGCTCGGCTGAATACGAGGCGAGCCCAAAAAGACCGATACAGGAGATCAGGATTGCTGAAAATGCGAAAGCATTGAAAAGCCATCCCATCAGGGTCTCTGATCTGTAGAGATCACCGAATGTGTCTTCGAGAAACTCGAAATAAAAAGGGAATGGAGGATTGAATTTTTTAAAAACCTGCTCGATAAAAGGAAGGGTTTGTTTGATGGTTCCCGGCCTTATTTTTATAAAAACCTGATAATGTGCAGGCGGATAGAAACGGAAAACAAAGGGACTCACGGTCTGATGCATGGAATAGAGATGATAATCTTTAACAACGCCTATGATTTCCACTTCTTTGTCTTCTTCCGAGAGCATGGGATGGTCGAAGTAGAGTCTTTTTGCAATGGGAGATGCGGCTCCCAACTTCCGGGCAAAGCTTTGATTGACGATGCATGTTCGCTTCCGGTCATATGTATCATATTTCGAGAAATTCCTGCCTTCTATGATTTCCATTTCAAATGTTTCGAAGAAGTCGAAATCGATCATTTGAAAGCTCGATGAAAATGAGACATCCTGAGATTCACCGATTAAGCGGATAAGGACTTCATCCCTGACCTGGAGCGGCCGGCTTGATGCTGCTGTGATGTTGACGATGTTAGCATCTTTTATCAGTTCATCTTTGAATTCTTGGTAAGGGATTTGATTAGGAACAACCACAATCGAATTCTTGCTGAATCCCAGCCCTTTTTCTCTGATCAAACGCAGCTGTTTGAAAACGATGAAGGAGCAGAGGATCAATCCGATGGCCACAGAGAACTGAAAGGTGATGAGAATTTTTTTCAATCGAAATCCATCAATATTCAGAGAGAAACTTCCTTTGAGCACGCGATGAGGACGGACTGAGGACAGGATGACGGCGGGATAGAATCCCGCTAGAATGCCGGCTGAAAGAACCATACCCGCCAGCTCCAGGAGAAGAAATCTATTGGTCCCACTCACCAGGCTGAGTCCCTTTCCGAAAAAGCTGTTGAAGAAAGGAAGAGTCAGTTGAACAAGCAAAAGCGCCGGCAGGAGCGCGAGGAAAGAGAACAGGATGGATTCTATAACATTTTGAATAAGAATCTGCGAACGAGATGCCCCACTCACTTTTCTAATGCCGACCTCTCGTGCATTCTTGATGAACCTTGCTGTGCTCAGGATGATGAAGTTGAGGCTGGCCAGGGCCCAAATGATGGCGGCAAGCGCCAGATAAAAATAACTTTGCCTGCTGGATCTGTTTTCATCCCATCCATTTCGATGAACTCCTGTCAGGGGATGAAGGTTCAGAGTCTGAATCGAGTCGGGATTCAAATGCTTTTTGGGGAAAAGCTGGATTTTCTGATCGAATCCTTCCTTGGAGACATCGGGCCGGAGAAGCAGATAGGTAAAACAGGCAGGTTCTTTGCTTTCCAACATAGCTTTTCCCAGCCATTCGATGCGGGCCACAAGGTCGAAGCGAATATGGGAGTTCAGGGGTATGTTTTTAACGACGCCCGTAACTTTGAATTCCTCATCGAACTGACGGACATGCAGAATTTGGCCTAGAGGATTTTTATCTCCAAAATACCGTCCAGCCGTCTCTTCTGTAATGACGATCGAATTGAGTCCTGATAATGCGGTCTCCGGGTTGCCTCTGACAAACGGGAAGGTAAAGATTTGAAAAAATGTGGAGTCAGCAAGATAAAACTTTTGTTCGTGGTAGCGGGTGCCTATCAAGGAGGCATTTTTGAATCGAATCCGGCAGAACTCCTCGATCTCCTTGAATCGTTTTTTCAGGGCAGGGCCGAGACGCAAGGAGGAGTCTGCAGTCGCTTCTTTAGATCCTTGGTTAGCGAGCACAAGAAAAATCCTGTCGCGTTTGTCATGGAACCGATCATAACTGTGTTCATATTTCACCCAGAGGAAAACAAAGATAAAGCAGGCCATTCCGAGAGTAAGGCCTACAAGATTGAGAGCGGCATATTCTTTCTGCATCTTGATCTTGCGAAAGAAGAATCGTACATGATTCCACAAAAGCTCGGGTCTGAGGCATTTTAAGAAATTGGAGGAAGAGCTGAAGAATCTTCTCAATCTTATCACCCATGTTTGACAGGATTATGATCCATAAAAGAGCAAAATCCATGCCATTTTTTTCCTGGATGATAAAGGTTTTTAGAGGAAAATATGTCCGCGGACGACCGTATCCTGTCCGCAATCGGACAAACACGACTAATAAGCCATGCCTCCCCACTTGACATATATCACACATGCTAAACCAAAGAGAACCTTTGCGATGTAGTGAACCCACCATATCCAGGTAGTGGGGGGCATGCTCACAACCTGGGGGAGAAGGACTATAACGGCCATTATGGTGGCAAAAATTATTTTTGTCTGAATCAATTCTGCTTTTATGAATGCTAGAATAAATGCTACAAGGATGCCTATGTTGAGAATAGCTCCATAGGGCATTTTCTTGTCCCTTCTTTTCCTTGATCCCAGTCTATTGTGCTATTCCCACCTCATCTTGTAAACTATTAATTCTTTATAGCTGTTCTTTTTCCCTGGTATTATTGAGATCATTATTTTTAATCATCTCAAATTAATGTCCGGAAAACATTACACTTCCAGGGAAACTTGGAATTTTTATTCCTGAATCTCAAAATTGTATCGTTTTACAAATTTGTAGCCGTCTTCATCCGCCACACAGTAGGCTTTGCCGTTTTTAAAGAATAAAAGCAGAGAATAGA